>Ga0182024_10021019_pt1 | contig 11883 bp, 8 predicted proteins | sample P32metaG_FD_120480 | JGI IMG/M metagenome (GOLD analysis project Ga0182024, IMG submission 120480) | Permafrost microbial communities from Stordalen Mire, Sweden - P3-2 metaG (Illumina Assembly) | ecosystem: Environmental > Terrestrial > Soil > Wetlands > Permafrost | place: Sweden: Stordalen... | reverse complement strand
TGGTGTCGGGGCGGCCGATTTCGTTTATCACGCAATTGTATGCGCCGAAGTATGTGAATCGGCCATTTGCGGAGTTGGCGGATAATCAGGCTGCTGCGCCGACGGTGTTTCAAGGGGGCATAGCGGGAGGCATCATTGGCGGCATTCCTTCCGCGGCGCCGATGGCGAGGATGAAGGCAATGGCGGCGCCTCAACCGTCAGATAAGGATTCGCAGCTTTACGTGCCGGGCGCAGGCCAAACGATGGCTGAACAGATGGGCCTCCAGCAGCACTCCTCCAGCATTTCCTCCATTGCGCAAGCGCGCGATGCCGGCGATCTCTTTGAATACAGCTTCTCCTCTCCGGTCACTGTTAAGAAAGGCGAATCCGCGATGCTGCCGTTTCTACAACAGAAGGTCGGCGCGCGAAAACTGCTCATTTATCAAGAGAACTTCGGCGTCAATCCGCAGAATGCGGCGGAGATTGCCAATTCCACTGGAAAGACGCTCGACGGCGGGCCGATCACAGTCTACGATGCGGGATCTTACGCAGGAGAAGCGCTAGTGGAGACCGTGAAGGCGGGAGACAAAAGGCTCATCAGTTATGGAGTGGACCTAGGCACGCGCATCACGACGAAGTTCGATTCTTCGCAACACGTGGTCCGCGAGATTCACTCCTACCGCGGAAATCTCACTTCGAAATACGCGATGGACGAGGTGCGGACGTTCACCATCAAGAATGTCGATGCGAAGGCGAAGACGCTGATCATCGAACATCCGCAACGGCAGGGTTACAAATTGCTGGAGCCGGCGAAGGCTGCGGAGACCACGGCGAACGCGAATCGCTTCGAAGTAAAGCTGGCCGCGTCGGCAACGGACACGTTCGTTCTCCGCGAGGAGCGCGTTTACGATCAGACTGTCTCGGTGACGACCATGACTCCCGATACGATTTCGGCGTGGCTGGAGAATAAGGTGCTGAGCGCTACGGGCCGGCGGCAACTGGAACAGGTCGCACAGAAGAAACGCGATATCGCCAATAACGAAGCGGCGCTGAAGCAGGCCGATAGCGGGATCAACGATTTGACGCAGGATCAGACGCGCGTGCGCGCCAATATTCAGAGCCTCAATAATGTCAAGAATCAGCAGGACCTGGTGCAGCAGTATGCGAGTCAGCTTGCGGCAAATGAGACCAAGATGGTGGCGCTGCGCGATACGCAGAGCGAACTGAGGCGCAAGAAGACTGCGCTAGAATCGGAACTCTTGGGTCTGATGGAGAAACTCGACTTCTGAAACTGGCGCTCATCGGTTACGGCAATGTGGGGCGTGCGTTTGCGCGCCTGCTCGAAACGCAGCGGAAGGTTTTCCCGTTTCGCATCGTTGGGGTTCATACGCTGCGGCACGGGAGCGCGTTCGATCAGCGCGGGTTGCCGATCGAGCCTTCGTTCGGTCCGCGGTGCGGATCGGTGGAAGAGTTTCTGGATCGCGCGCGGCCGGAAATGGCGATCGAACTGACGACGCTGAATCCGGCGACGGGCGAGCCGGCGATTTCGCACATTCGAGCGGCATTCGCGCGATCGATGCACGTGGTTACCGCCAACAAGGGACCGATTGCGCACGCGTACGCCGATTTGAGGGAGGACGCACGGCGGGCTGGCGTCGAGTTTCGATTCGAATCGACGGTGATGGACGGCGCGCCGGTATTCAACATGGTGCGCAACAATCTGCCCGGCTGCAAGATCCGAGGATTCACGGGAGTGGTGAACTCGACCACGAACGTGGTGATCGAGGCGTTGCGCAAGGGGCGGACGCTGGCCGAAGGGATCACGGAGGCGCAGAAAATCGGCATCGCCGAGGCGGATGCCAGCTACGACATCGACGGGTGGGACGCGGCGGCGAAGGCGGCGGCGCTGGCGAACGTGCTGCTGGGTGCGAGGCTGACTCCGCTCGATGTGGATCGAAGGGGGATCGGGAGGCTGACTCCGGACAAGCTCGGCGAGTTGAAAGCGCAAGGGAAGACTGTCCGGCTGGTGGCGCGGGCGAGGATTGTCGGGGAGGCCGTGAAGCTGCGTGTTCGGGCCGAGGTTCTCGACGAGACCGATATTCTGGCGAGCGTGCACGGGACGTCCAACCTATTGCTGCTGGAGACGGACCTGATGGGGACTGTGGGGATGGCGGAAATCAGTCCCGGGGTCGGGCAGACGGCGTATGGGGTCTTTAGCGACGTGATCGATATCGCAAAAACATTATGAAGCTGATGCGTTTTTTTCATGAAGGGCACTTGCGGAGCGGAGTTATCCGCGGTGACGAAGTGGTGGAGATCGAAGGCGATTTGCTGACGATTATTCAATCGGGCACGCTGCCGAAGATTCCGGATGGTGAGGCGATTCCGCTTGCGAGCGTGACGCCGCATTTGCCGTACGACGTTCCGCCGAAGATCTGGTGCATCGGGCTCAATTACAAATCGCACGCCGAGGATATCAACGCGGTGCAGCCGGAGGAGCCGGCGAGTTTCATGAAGCCTGCATCGTCGATGTTTCGTCCCGGAGGCGAGATTGTGTTGCCTCCGAAGGAGGTATCGAATGACGTCGATGCGGAGGGCGAGTTGGGCGTGATCATCGGACGGCAATGCAAATTTTTGTCCGATCAGGATACGCCCAGTGCGATTTTCGGGTACACGACGACGCTTGATTTGACGGCGCTGGACGTGCTCGCGAAGAATCCCCGGTATTTAACGCGGGCGAAGAGTATCGATACATTCTTTACGTTTGGACCGGTGATCGTGACGGCCGATGAGGTCGGGGATATCGGGTCGCTGGAAGTGATCACGGAACATAACGGCCAAGTGTGCTCGCGGGACTTCGTGAATCACATGCGTCATTCGCCGTACGAGCTGGTGCGATTTCATAGTCAATATATGACACTTTATCCGGGGGATCTTATTTCCACGGGATGTCCTAAGGGCGCGCGGATCAAGGCGGGGGATCGGGTTGGGTGCCGGATCGATCGGGTGGGAAGGCTGGAGGCGACGGTTACGGCTTAGTAACACAGACTAAAGTCCGTGCCACCTAAATGTGGTGGAACAGGCTTTAGCCTGTTAATTTCAGCGCTTAAAGCCGATTCCGGTGATGAGGATGCCTAATTGGCGTCCGTCGCCGGGGACGGAAAATGTTTTATCGACGGCGAGGGTGACGGTGATGCTCGGGCCTCCGGAGGGCGCGGGGATGGAGAGCGCGTAGGAGCCGGAAGCGGGAAATGTTTCCTCCGCGACCTGCGTGCCGTCGACTATCAGTCGAACGTGGCGGGCGAGCGATTGGGGATGAATCGTGAACTCGGCGGTTAGCGGGCCTTCGATGTGCTTCAGGAGCACGGTTGCTTCGGCTGAGGACCAGCCGTCAGGATCGAGGCCGCGCAGGACCTGTTGCTGATCGGCGGGGGTCACCCAGGAGTGTTCGGCCCTTCGTTCGCCGATCAGATAGGCGCCCACGCGGTCGACCGGAGCGGTCGAAAATTCGAACGGCCACAAACCATACTGGGCGACGGAGTACGCCGACTTTTCGTTCACCGAGAACAACCGCAATGGAATCGATGGGCGGATTTCTAATGATGCGATCCGTTGGCCTTCGGGATGCGGCTTTTTCGAGACGACGATATCGCCGGGCGCAAATGTTTGGCCTCGGGGGACCGCCAGCGCGCCTTCGGACTCAAGGTAGTAACGCAATCCCCAATCGTGATCGACCCACATCCTTCGCCCGGCGGCTTCGGGCGCGAGGGAAATCGCGAATTGGCGGTAGGCGTCCCAGGTTTGGTAATTGACGATTGCGAAGCCGAGAGAGAGCGCCATTTGTGCCGCGAATCCGACGGTGAGCATCGATTTCGAGCAGCGGTTCGCGGCTAGAATCGCCAGAGGTGCGGCGATCGGGAGTAAGTATCTGGCCGATCCGGCGAAAAATACTATCAAAGCTCCGGCGAAGAAGATCAGCACCCAGGCTTCGAGGAAAGTTTTGTTGAAGCACGACGATAAGACCACTACGCCTAATCCGAGAGATGCCCAGAACATTGGGTTGGGATCGTAGAACGCTGCGGCCGCCGACGCGATCGCGCCGAGCAGCCAGTTCCAGCGATTGCCGCGAATCAGCAGGGGGGAAACGATCCAGGCTGAGTGCACGATCAGGGCCGCGGCGTTTTTCACTTTTTGCGTGAGGACCTGCCAGCCGTACTTTTGCATGTAGTCCCAAAGAACGACCGCCGGGATCGCTCCGCTGGTGACGCGTCCGTAGATTTGCCACGCGCCGATCGCGATAGGGGCGGCGAAAATCACGCACCATGCCAGAGCGCTGCGGCTCTTTTTTTGCCAGAGATAGAACGCGAGAATCGGGACGAGGAAGACGGATTGATAGGCATCTAATGCCGCAACGCCCGCTACGAGCGCTGCGCCGAGCAGAACGAGCGTTGAATTTCGCTCGACGCCTTTCACGAAGCATGCGACGGCGAGCATCCAGAGGGCTAGAAAGGGCACATCTGTTTCTAGCGAGTTTCCATTTACCACGAACGCGGGTACGGCGATGAATAATAGAGTCGCTAGGAATGGCTTGCCGCAGAAGCGGCGCGCTAGCGATAGCATGGCCAGGGCTGCGATGATCGAGAAGATCGAATATGCTAGGTGGAATGGCACTTCGCGCACGTCGCCGAGCGCCCACAGCAGCGCGCCGAGAATCCAGGAATTGAGCGGCGGGTGCGAGTGGCCTCGCATTTCCACCAGGTCGCCCTGGAATAAATATTTCGCGTGATCGGGATGGAGAGGCTCGATTTGCGCGTGCTGTGCGCCGTACAAATAATAGAGGTCGTCGCCCTGAATCGCCTGGTGGAGAAACGGCAGGCGCAGGGCGAGGACGAGCGCGACGATCGCCAGCGATTGTTTTACCACTCGTCAGGTACGCCCGGCTCGAGCTCATGGACCTCGGTGCCCGGAAGATCTTTGATGAGATTCGCGAGTTGGTAGGGCCGTCCGATCAGAGGTGGGAAAGTCCCGAAGTGCAGAGGGATGACGCGTTTCACGTTGAGCATGCGGCAGGCGAGCGCGGCTTCGCGCGGACCCATGGTATAAAAATCGCCGATCGGGAGAAACGCGAGTTCGGGATGATAGAGGCGCTCGATGAGCTGCATGTCGGAGAAGACGTTGGTATCACCCGCACAATAGATGACGCGGCGATCGGGGAGGCGCATTATGTAACCCGCCGCCTCGCCTCCGTAAATTATTTTTCCATCGTCGAGAATGCCGCAGCTATGAACCGCGGTGGTCATCGTCACGGAGATCGGCCCGACCGTCGCGGTGCCGCCTTTATTCATGCCGACGGTATTTTTCGCGCCCTTCGATTCGAGCCAGTGCGCGGTCTCGTAAATCGCGACGATCTGCGGAGAGAATTTTTCGGCAAGCGGAAGAACATCGTGAATATGATCGAAATGGCCGTGCGAGACCAGAATTATGTCGACGCGATCGATCGGGAATCCCGCGGGGAACCTGGGATTTCCTTCAATCCAAGGGTCGACCAGAATCACTTCGCCAGATTCGAGACGGAACTGATATGTTCCATGACCGAGCCATGTAATCTCTACCATGGTGTAATTTTACACGCTGCGCAACTAACGCCATGGCGCGGGGACGCGCTAAACTCGTGTCCCTGGCTTAAAGCCACGATATACCCACGGAACCACGAGAAAGAGCACGGCGTATCCGGCTAAAGGTAGCGCGAGCAGCACGCCGAACAACCACGCCGCCCGCACGGGTTGAGATGGTGTGCCAGCCGGATGTTCATTAACACCATTATCCACAGGAATCCCGCCGAACTTGCTTCGGGGTTGAGATGGTGTGCCAGCCGGGTGTTCATTAACATCCCCAACGACGATACACCCAGCGACCCCGGGATGCTGTTCAACGAATGCAAGGATCTCGGAATCAGAAAGCCCCTTTTGGCGCGCCTCGTTCACCTTCGAGCTGAACAGACTATCGGGCACAAACGAATCTGGACGGCCGATAACCATGTACTGGGAGAATTCATCTCCAGCCACAGATGACGCTCCCGCTGTCGCCGAGGAGTTTGGATCGGGCGCGGACCAGAACCTCAATCGATCCGACGGCACAACTATCAGAGCAGCCACGACCCAAGTAGTCGCAAGGACGATATAAACGCGCTGCAACCCACGGCGCAAGTTCATTGGGCGAGGGTATCACGTCAGGCGGCGAGGCTGCGCCTCTTAGTGGCGCGGCATCTTGGAGCCAATCTTCGAGCGGGGGATCATTGGTCGCTTCGTCGGCGGGCAAGTGACCTCGCGCACCCTGTATTGCTCCCCGCCCTGAAGCGGTCTTTCGATTTGCAACCGAAGTAACGCCACATCCGCCGCTTCACGCGTAGGAAATGCGTCCGAAACTAGCCTGCCCGGCGAGAATTCGCTAAGTCCCGGCTCGAAAACGCCGTAACATGGCGCGGTCAATCCTCTCCTCCCCATCAACGATCTCGGTGTCATACATATTAGATGATCTTTTTCCATTCTACGATTCATGCAGCCCCCCAAGAGCGTACCTACCGGGATCGCGCTGGCAACTGAATGCCGTCGCCGTATTTCGCGAATCCGGGGATCGTCACTGGCATGTGGCCGGCGATCGGCATCTCGCCGAACAGTGCTTTTACCGCCGACATTTCCGACGGGGGCGTGCTGCTGAATGTCGCCAGATACGCCGCTGTTTTGGGGAACGCGCTCAGTAAATAAGGATTGCCCATCGCGACGATGACCACCGGCGCCGACCCTTCCGTTAACTTCGCGATGAAGGGCGTCAGTTCGCCGTTTAATCCGACGCTGCCTCGATTTGCAGCGACCGTCGCGAAGGCCGCGACCACGATGGTTGAGCACTTCGATGTATCGCCGACGATGGCGGTCAGAGCCGCCGCGTTCATCGACGCATCCACGACCGCAATCTGCGATTTCGGCGCGAACTTGCGGTACGAATCGATCATGCGGGTTCCCGCGGAGGAAGTGCGTCGTTCGATTACGACGACCAGACAGGATTGCGACGCGGACGCCAGCGGCAGGACATCGTGTTCATTCCGTACCAGAGTCACCGCGCGATCCGAAGCCTGTTGCGCGCGCGTGATGTCATCCTCCGAACCGAAAACGTTGCTGATTTCATCCAGGTCGACTAGCTTCTTCTTCATGACGCCGACGCGGACTTTTGCTTCGAGCACGCGCATCGCGCTCTCGTCAATACGGGTGCGTTTCAGACGGCCATTTTCGACAGCGGAGACCACTGCGCGAATCACCGTTTCGGGATTCAGAGGCATCAGCAGCACGTCCGCTCCGGCGTCGATCGCGCGCACGGCGGCCTCGCCCTGAGTGAACATTTGCGCGACCCCTTGCATGTCCATCGCATCGGTCACGATGATGTTTTGAAATTTCATCTCCTCCCGCAGCACGCCGGTCAGCACCTTTGATGAGACCGTGGCGGGAATTTCTTCGGGCTCGAGCGCAGGGACGGAAAGGTGCGCGGTCATGATGGAATCGACGCCGTGCGCGATGGCGGCGCGGAACGGCGCGAACTCCAAAGTCTCCAGTCGCTCCTTGTTCGCCGTCACCTTGGCGAGCGCCATGTGGCTATCGGTATCGGTGTCGCCGTGGCCCGGAAAATGTTTCGCCGTGAGCATCACGCGATTCTTGGGATCGGAATGCGCGCCGTCGATATAGGCGGCGACGTTCTGCGCCACATCGTCGGCGCTCTCTCCGTAACTGCGAATGTTGATGACCGGATTTTCGGGATTATTGTTCACGTCGGCGACGGGAGCGAAGATCCAGTGCACGCCGATGGCTCGTGCCTGGCGCGCGGTCGCGAGTCCTTCATAACGCGTAGCGTCGAGATCGCGTCCGGCTCCGTACGCCATGTTGTATGGAAACTGCGCACCGCCCGAGACGCGCATCGATGCGCCGCGCTCAAAGTCGGCGGCGACCAGCAGAGGCGTCTTCGACATTTTCTGCATCTGGTTCAGGAACAGAGCCATCGCATGAGGCTCAGCGTTGCGGACGGCGCCGTGATCGATACGATTGGCGACGATGAACCCGCCGATGCGCAGATCGTGAACCCAGTGCCGGTACTTCTGATATTCGGCGGATTTCGTGGCCGGCGCATCGCCATAGCAGGTACCGACGATGAGCTGCGCCACGCGGTCCCGCAAGCTCATGGATTTCATGATGGATTGAGCCGCGCGCTGACCCGGCGTCAGTACAGGTTTCTTTGTCTTGACCGCCGGCTTGGTGGCGGCGATCGCGGCAACGCCCACCAGGAACGCCAGCGCGGCGCGGGAAACTCGCATCTTTCAAGCATATCCCGAGCTGATCGCCATGTTACAAAACTGAATCCTTCGATCGTCAGAAGTCTCGAAACGGCTGCAGCCGAATGGCCGGACCGGGGGTCCGACGCGGACGAGGGCGTCCGCCCCACAAGTCCTCTTGGTTCAGGCAAAGCGCTTCACGTGGGCTATGCTGAGCCCATGAGAACCTCGAAGTGGGCGGCACTCGTTCTGCTATGCACAGCCACGGTATGCCGCGGTCAGGATGCGAGTGCCGATCTCAACCGTCAGGTTGCCGAACTGCGGGATTTGGTTTTGAAGTTGCAAACCAGGATCGACGATCTTGAAAAGCGGTCCGGGCCGCCGGCGCCGGAGCCGAAAGAGAGCGTCGTCAAATCGTCGATACCGAAGGACGGAGCTGTGGCCTCGCCGGCTGCGGCTCCCGGTCTGTTCGAAAATACAACCATCAATTTCGCGTTCGATGGATACTATGGCTTTAACTTTAATTCGCCGATCGGACGCACGAATCTGCTGCGCGCCTACGATGTCCGCAGCAACAGCTTCAATCTGAATCAGGCCGACCTGGTGATTGAAAATGCCGCGGACGCGTCTCAGGGCAGGCATTTTGGCGCGCGCCTGGATCTGCAGTTCGGGCAGGCCACGCAGACGTTACAAGGCAGCGCCGTGAATGAGCCGCGGCCCGATATTTACAGGAATATTTTCCAGGCGTACGGAACCTGGGCGCCCAATAACAACCTTACTCTGGACTTCGGGAAATGGTCGAGCTCCATCGGCCTCGAAGGAAATTACACCAAGGATCAGATCAATTATTCGAGATCGTTCCTGTTCGATTTTCTGCCGTTCTATCACATGGGCGTGCGGGCCGCCTACAAGGTGAACGACGCGCTGACGGTGAATTATTGGCTCGACAACGGGACCCAGCAGACGGAGGCGTTCAATAATTTCAAGGACGAGCTTTTCGGCATCCTGGTCACGCCGCGCAAGAATCTCTCCTGGACCGTCAATTACTATCTGGGCCAGGAACATCCCGACGTGGTTTACTTTCCGTACACGAGTCCCCCCGGGCTGCCCACGATCCAAGGCGAATCCTTCGAGCCGATCATTCCGGCTCCGAAGGGAAAAACGCACATCTTCGATAGCTACGCGACGTGGCAGCCAACGGAAAAGTTGACGCTCGCGTTCGAGGGCGATTATGTGATCGAAAGGGATCAGACGAATTCGGCGCCGATCCACACCGCGGGCGGAGCGCTTTACACGCGCTACCAATGGACGAAGAAATTCGCCGTAGGCGGACGCAGCGAGTATCTGACCGATCGGGGCGGGCTTTACACGGGCGCAACGCAGGCGCTCAAGGAAGCGACGCTGACTGCCGAATACAAATTCGCGGAAGGATTCGTCACGCGGCTCGAGTGGCGGCGCGATTTCTCCAATCAGCGATATTTCCTGACCGATACGCTCGGGTTGCTGAGCAAGCAGCAAACAACGGCTACGATCGGGGTGGTGTGGTGGTTCGGCAAGAAGACCGGCGCCTGGTAATCGAAAAAGTGAAGCCGCCCAGTAAGCTGTCCCGGTCACTTCGTCAGCCGAGATCCCTTACGTCTACCCGCATGCTTACGCATGGCGGCTCAGTATGCAGGCTGAGCCGCCATGCGTAAGCATGCGGATAGATGTAAGCATTTCCGCTAACGATATCGCCATTAGTGCAGTGCGGCTGGGCCGCTGCCCGGCTTGGGCCTCCGCATGAGGAACGCCAGAGGAGCCATCAGGGCAGCGGCGATGGCGAATATCCAGATGGTGTCGATATAGGCGAGCATTGAGGCTTGCGCCTGCATCGCTCCGTAAACCCGATCGTATGCCATTTGGGTGGCGTGGACGGCGTCGTATCCGGCGGACTTGAAGGCTTGCGTCAGGCTGGCGATGCTCGACTGAAATGCAGGGTCGTAATTGCTGGTATGCGCCGCCAGACGGTCCTGATGGAACTGGCCGCGGCGCGCGAGCAAGGTGGTGACGAGCGAAATCCCAATGCTTCCACCCATATTGCGGGCGAGGTTCGTCATGCCGGAGACGTTGTTGTTTTTCCCCGGCGGGATGCCTACATAGCACATCGTTTGAATGGGCACGAACAGGAACGCCACGCCGACCATTTGATAAATGCGCAGCATGATCACCTCGTGGAAACTCATGCCGAGGTTCATGGTGGTGGTCATATAGAACATCGCCAGGGCGGCAAGCGTCCACCCGACGGCGATGAGCCTGCGCGGATCTATTTTCCCGACCAGGATACCGATGAAGGGCAGCAGCAAAATGATCACGATCGCGCCAGGCGATAGCACTTCACCCGCTTGTTCGGCGGTGTAACCCATGAGGGTCTGAACCATTTGCGGGATCAAGACGGTTCCTCCAAATAGCGCCACGCCGAGCATGAACATCATCACGCAGGAGACGGTGAAGTTGCGGTTCCGGAACAGGCGGATATCAATCACGGGGTTTTCGTGATGAAGCTCCCAGAAGAGCGCCGTGAGAAGGCAGACGGCGGAGGTGATTACGAAGAAGTTGATGAAGCCCGAGGAGAACCAGTCTTCACGCTCGCCTTTATCGAGAACGACCTGCGCCGCGCCGATGCCGACGGCGAGCAGACCTAATCCAGGCCAGTCGACGCGGCCGGTGGTTTGCTTCGCTGCCTTTAAATAAGGTGGATCCTCGACCAGGCGCGAGGTGAGAAGCAATGAGATGATCGCCACCGGCACGTTGATGAAAAAGATCCAGCGCCAGTCGAAGTTATCGGTAATGTAGCCGCCGAGCGTAGGACCGATGGCGGGCGCCATCACGACGGCCATTCCATAAATCGCGAACGCCATGCCTCGTTTAGCGGGGGGAAACGTATCGGCGAGGATCGCCTGCTCGCTGGGGGCGAGGCCCCCTCCGCCCAGACCTTGCAGGACACGGAAGAAAATCAGCATGCCGAGGTTCGGAGCAAGGCCGCATAGCAGGCTGCTGATTCCGAATAGCACCACGCAGCCCATATAGAATCGCTTGCGGCCCAACTGGATTGCGAGCCACGCACTAATAGGAAGAATCACGGCATTGGCGACCAGATAGGAGCTGAGGACCCAGGTGCTCTCGTCGAGGCCGGCGGAGAGATTGCCGGCGATGTGCGGCAGCGCGACGTTCGCGATGCTGGTATCGAGCACTTCCATGAAGGTCGCGAGGGTGACGGTCAGCGCAATGATCCACGGGTTGTGCTTCGGCTTCCAGGGCAGCGCCTGCGGCTGCGGCGGCGCTACTTCTAATACTTGATCGCCCATAATGCCCTCTTATGGAAGCTGCACCTTGGGAGTGACCGACATGCCCTGCCGCAGCAGGTGATCGCTATTCTGGCCCGGATCGAGGGCGATGCGCACGGGGATTCGCTGCACGATTTTAACGTAATTTCCAGTGGCATTTTCGGGCGGCAGCAGGCTGAAGCGGGCTCCGCTGGCTCCGGCGAGGCGCAGGACCTTGCCGGTGTATTCGCGATCGTAGGCGTCCGCTCTGATCTTTACGGTCTGGCC
>Ga0182024_10021018_pt1 | contig 11884 bp, 12 predicted proteins | sample P32metaG_FD_120480 | JGI IMG/M metagenome (GOLD analysis project Ga0182024, IMG submission 120480) | Permafrost microbial communities from Stordalen Mire, Sweden - P3-2 metaG (Illumina Assembly) | ecosystem: Environmental > Terrestrial > Soil > Wetlands > Permafrost | place: Sweden: Stordalen... | reverse complement strand
CCGCAACGATGGCACCCGCCGCACCACCCGCTACGATATCGACATGGTCAAATGCATCTACTGCGGCTTCTGTCAGGAAGCCTGCCCGGTCGATGCCATTGTCGAGGGGCCGAACGCGGAATTCGCCGTCGAGACCCGCGAGGAACTCTACTACGACAAAAATCGTCTCCTGGAGAACGGCGACCGCTGGGAGCGCGAGATCGCTCGCAATCTTGCGCTCGATGCGCCATACCGATAGCCGATGGATCGCTCGAAAAAAAGACAGGCAACGCCGTTCCGGCTGGCGGGGCACGGGACAAATGGGGACACTTGATGAATAGCGCTGCGTTTTTCTTTTATCTGTTCTCGGCGGTGATGATCGGCGCCGCCTTTCTGGTGATTTCCTCACGCAATCCGGTTCACTCGGTGCTTTTTCTGATCCTCGCCTTTTTCAACGCCGCGGGTCTTTTTATTCTGCTCGGTGCGGAATTTCTGGCGATGATCCTCGTCGTTGTCTATGTCGGCGCGGTCGCGGTCTTGTTTCTTTTCGTCGTTATGATGCTCGATGTCGACTTCGCCGAATTGAAACATGGATTTTTGCAATATTTGCCAATTGGTGGAACCCTTGGTCTCGTGGTTTTGATCGAGGTTGTTCTGGTCGTTGGCGCTTGGCACATTGGACCAGTGTCAATCGCCAATGTCGCGACGCCGATGGCGCCCGGCATGACGAATACCATGGCGCTCGGGCGGGTGCTCTACACCCAATATCTCTATCTGTTCCAGGCGGCTGGCCTCATTCTGTTGACCGCGATGATCGGCGCCATCGTCTTGACCTTGCGGCACAAGGTCGGGGTGAAGCGGCAAAACATCGCGATCCAGAACGCGCGGACACCAGCCGAGGCGGTCGAGATCCGCAAGGTCGCCTCGAGGCACGGCATTTGAACCCGGACATCACGAGCTTGCGCGCGCACGCGGCGCCGGAGAGAAAATCATGCTGACGATCTCGCTTTCTCAATTTTTGATTGTCGCCGCCATCCTGTTCACGCTCGGCGTGGCGGGCATCGTGCTCAACCGCAGGAATATCATTATCGTCTTGATGTCGGTCGAGCTGATCTTGCTTTCGGTCAATATCAATCTGGTTGCTTTTTCGGCCTTTCTCGGCGATCTCACCGGCCAGGTTTTCGCGCTCTTTATTCTGACCGTGGCGGCTGCCGAGGCGGCGATCGGCCTTGCCATCCTCGTTTGCTATTATCGCAACCGCGGATCGATCGCGATCGAAGACATCAACATGATGAAGGGCTGAGCCACGCCATGTATGCAGCCATAGTCTTCTTGCCCCTTTTGGGATTTCTGATCGCCGGGCCTTTCGGCTGGCGGATCGGCGCCCGCCCTTCCGAGATCGTCACCACAAGCTTTCTGTTTGTCGTAGCCCTGTTGTCCTGGATCGTTTTTTTCCAAGTCGCACTCGGAACCGCGCCTGCGAGCGTTTCGGTTCTCGGCAATTGGTTCACCTCAGGCACGTTAAAAGTCGATTGGTCGCTCAAGATCGACAGTTTGACGGCTGTGATGCTCGTCGTCGTCACCACGGTCTCGTCGCTCGTGCATCTTTATTCGATTGGCTATATGGCCGACGATCCCTCGCGGCCGCGTTTTTTCGCCTATCTCTCGCTGTTCACCTTCGCCATGCTGATGCTGGTGACGGCCGACAATCTGGTCCAGCTGTTTTTCGGCTGGGAGGGGGTTGGCCTCGCCTCTTATCTTCTGATTGGCTTTTGGTATGAGAAGCCCTCCGCCAATGCCGCCGCGATCAAAGCCTTCGTCGTCAACCGTGTCGGTGATTTCGGCTTTGCGCTCGGCGTTTTCTTGGTGTTCGTGCTGACCCAGTCGGTGAGCTTCGATCAGATCTTCGCGGCGGCGCCGGGCCTTGCCCATAAGACGACCCATATCTTTGGCTTCGACATGGACGCGCTGACGATCACCTGCCTGCTTCTCTTCATGGGGGCAATGGGAAAATCGGCGCAGTTCTTGTTGCACACCTGGCTGCCCGATGCCATGGAGGGCCCAACCCCGGTGTCGGCGCTCATTCATGCGGCGACCATGGTGACCGCGGGCGTCTTCATGGTCGCGCGTCTCTCGCCGCTTTTCGAACAGGCCCCAGCGGCGCTTACTTTCGTGACCATCATCGGGGCGACGACGGCATTCTTCGCCGCAACGATTGGCCTTGTCCAAAACGACATCAAGAGGGTCATCGCCTATTCGACGTGCTCGCAGCTTGGCTACATGTTCGTCGGCCTTGGCGTCGGCGGCTATTCGCTTGGCATCTTCCATCTGTTCACGCATGCCTTCTTCAAGGCGCTTTTGTTCCTCGGCGCCGGATCCGTCATCATCGCAATGCATCACGAGCAGGACATGCGCAATATGGGGGGGCTCTGGCGGAAGATTCCCTTCACTTTCGCCATGATGACGGTCGGCACCTTGGCGCTCACCGGCTTTCCTTTCACCGCCGGTTATTTTTCCAAGGATGCGATCATCGAGGCGGCCTATGCGTCGAACCGTGGGGGCGCCTATTACGGGTTTTTGCTGACGACGGTGGCCGCTGGCCTCACCTCCTTCTATTCGTGGCGGCTGGTCTTTTTAACGTTTTTTGGGACGCCGCGTTGGGCCGCAGACGGACACGGCTCGGGGCACGATCATGCCGCGCAGGACGATGCCGCGCACGATCATGAGGCCCACGGCCACGCGGCGCTTGACCACGCGGCGCATGGGCATGAGGGTCACGCGCTCGATCCGCATGAATCCCCGCTTCCCATGCTCATTCCTTTGGGTGTTTTGGCCGCCGGTGCCTTGTTCGCGGGTCTCCTCTTTTCGAATAATTTCATCGGCGAGGGCGCCGGTGAATTTTGGAAAGGCGCGCTGTTTCTTGAGCCAGGCAATGAGGCTCTCGAAGCCCGAGAAGCTGTTCCAGGCTTCACGAAACAGCTCCCCACGCTGTTGATGGTCTTCGGATTTTTCGTCGCGGCGATCTTTTATCTTCTTGCGCCGTCGATTCCCGCACGTCTCGCGCAGGCTTTGAAGCCTCTCTATGAGTTTCTTCTCAACAAATGGTACTTCGACCAACTCTATGACCTGATTTTCGTACGCCCGGCCTTTTGGCTCGGCCGCTTATTCTGGAAGGGCGGCGATGGTGCCATTATCGACCGGCTCGGGCCCGATGGCGTGGCCGCCCGCGTCGTCGATGTGACCGGGCGCGTCGTCAAGCTCCAAAGCGGCTACATCTATCATTACGCCTTTGCCATGCTCGTCGGCCTTGCCGCCGTCATCACATGGTACGTGGCCTCGGGGATCCGCTAATGTTTGGCTTCGGCATTTTGTCCTGCATCGTCTTTTTGCCGCTTGTCGGCGCGGGTTTTATTCTTGCCTTGCGCGGCACTGACGAAGCCACATTGGAAAACGCGCGCCGCGCCGCGCTCGGCACGACATTGATCGTCTTTCTGCTGTCGGTTTATGCCTATACGAAGTTCGATCCATCCTCCTCGGCCTTTCAATTGGTTGAGGAAAAGGGCTGGTTCGGCCAGGGTCTCATCTACAAGATGGGTGTCGACGGAATATCCTTTCCGTTTCTCCTTCTGACCACTTTCTTGATGCCGATCTGCATTCTCGCGTCCTGGAAATCGATTCAGACTCGCGTCAAGGAATATATGGTTGCCTTCCTCGTCCTCGAAACCCTGATGTCCGGGGTTTTCTGCGCCCTCGATCTCGTGCTCTTTTATCTTTTCTTCGAGGGCGGCCTCATCCCGATGTTTCTCATCATCGGCGTGTGGGGCGGCAGGCGGCGGGTCTACGCGAGTTTCAAATTCTTTCTTTATACGCTCGCCGGGTCGCTTTTGATGCTGCTTGCTATCATGGCGATGTATGGCGTGGCGGGGACAACCGACATTGTGACCTTGCTGCAGACGCATTTCCCGTCGTCCATGCAGAAATGGTTGTGGCTCGCGTTCTTTGCCTCGCTCGCCGTCAAGATGCCGATGTGGCCGGTTCATACCTGGCTTCCCGACGCGCATGTGGAAGCCCCGACGGCGGGTTCCGTCATCCTTGCCGGCATCCTCCTCAAAATGGGCGGCTACGGGTTCATCCGCTTCTCGCTGCCGATGTTCCCGGAGGCTTCGGCCTATTTCACGCCCCTCGTTTTTGCGTTGTCGATCATAGCGATTATCTACACCTCTCTCGTTGCCTTGGTGCAGGAGGACATGAAGAAGCTCATCGCCTATTCCTCGGTGGCGCATATGGGCTTCGTGACGATGGGCCTCTTCAGCATGACTTCGCAAGGCGTGCAAGGCGCCGTCTTTCAGATGATCTCGCATGGCCTCGTCTCGGGCGCCTTGTTCCTCTGCGTCGGTGTCGTCTACGATCGCATGCATACCCGCGACATCTCGGCCTATGGCGGTCTTGCCGCCCGCATGCCGCTCTATGCGACGGTGTTCATGATCTTTACCCTTGCCAATGTTGGCCTGCCCGGCACATCGGGATTCATCGGCGAGTTCCTGACTTTGCTTGGCGCTTTCCGGATCAACAGCTGGGTCGCGTTTCTCGCCACGACCGGCGTAATTTTGTCGGCTGCCTACGCGCTCTATCTTTATCGCCGCATCATATTCGGCGTTCTCGACAAGCCGAGCCTTGCGTCGATCCTGGATCTCTCGTGGCGCGAGGCCGCGCTGTTCGCGCCGCTTGTCGCCCTGACGATCGTCTACGGCATTTACCCGGCTCCGGTGTTGGATAGCTCGGCCGCCGCGATCAATGCCCTCATCAAGAACTATGACACCGCCCTGGCCGTCGTGACCAAGACGGCCGCTATGACAGTCCACTAAAGGCTTCAATAATGTCGCATTTGTCAGCCGCCCTCGCACATTGCTTGCCGGAGCTCATTCTGGCGGCGGGCATCCTCGTCCTCGTGCTCTTTGGGGCGCTCCGTGGCAAGGAGTCGGGCGGCCCGGTGACCGAGATCGCCGCGGGTTTACTCGGGCTCGCGATCGTGATCATTTTTCTCGGGAGCAAGACCACGGCGGTTGTCTTCGATGGCGCCTTCATCGATGATGGGTTCGGGCGCTTCATGAAGGTGCTGACGCTTGTCGGATCGCTTGTCACCTTGATCATGAGCCAGGATTTCCTCGCCCGTGAAAAAATCGATAAATTTGAATTTCCGATTCTGATCCTTTTGTCGACACTCGGGATGCTGATGTTGATTTCGGCGGCGGGTCTTATCGCGCTTTATCTCGGGCTCGAATTGATGTCGCTCTCCCTCTATGTCATCGCGGCCTTCCATCGCGACAATCTCCGGGCCTCCGAGGCCGGTCTCAAATATTTCGTTCTTGGCGCGCTATCGTCCGGCATGCTGCTTTATGGCGCTTCCCTTCTCTATGGATTCGCGGGCACGGTGTCCTTCGCGGGCATCGCCGAAACCATCAACGGAAAGGCGTCGCTCGGCGCTGTGTTCGGGCTGGTGTTCCTCATGGCCGGGCTGGCCTTCAAAATGTCGGCGGTGCCGTTCCACATGTGGACGCCGGATGTCTATGAAGGCGCGCCGACCCCGGTGACTGCATTCTTTGCCTCGGCGGTGAAAATGGCCGCTGTCGCCATCACGATCAGGGTGGTCTTGACCGCGTTTCCGGGCATTGCTTCGCAATGGCGGCAGATCGTGATTTTCATATCTCTTCTTTCGATGGTGCTCGGCGCCTTTGCCGCGATCGGCCAGACCAACATCAAGCGCCTCATGGCCTATTCCGCAATCGGCCACATCGGCTTCGCACTCGTCGGTCTCGCGGCGGGTGGCGAAGCCGGCGTCAGCGGCGTGCTCGCCTATATGGCGATCTATCTCGTCATGACGCTTGGCACCTTTGCCGGTATCCTCTCGATGCGGGTCAACGGTGAAGGCGTCGAGAATATTTCCGATCTATCCGGTCTAGCCAAAACCGACGGCGTGATGGCGTTCTTTCTCGCGATGATGATGTTTTCCCTGGCGGGGATACCTCCGCTCGCGGGCTTTTTCGCCAAATGGTATGTGTTCAACGCGGCGATCCAGGCAGGGCTCTATTGGCTGTCGGTCATCGGCGTTCTATCGAGCGCGGTTGCCGCCTACTATTATCTGCGGATCGTCAAGGTCATGTATTTCGACGAGGCCGCGCCCGCTTTCGACAGGCCTGCGGCGGCGCCGCGCGCCGTGCTCGCGGTGACCGGCCTCCTTGTCTTGTTCTTGTTCGCTTATCCCGGTGTCTTCATTGATGCCACCACGGCGGCGGCGCAGTCTTTGTTTTGAATTTCAGCCTATGGTGTTTTGCCCTGTTTCGTCTCGCTGGAGCAGCCCAAGATAAAGCATTCCGTCTGGTTCAGCATGACCAGCTCACTTCGACCAACGACGAAGCCTTGGCGCTCGCCCGCGCCGGTGATGCCGGACGGCTTTGGGTTGTCGCCTCTGCACAGACCAAGGGCCGGGGCCGCAATGGCCGGCTCTGGTCGTCGCCGCGTGGTAATCTTCATGCAAGCCTGCTTCTGATCGATCCGGCGCCCACGCACAGGGTGGCGGAACTTGGCTTTGCCACCGGCATTGCTGCGATCCATGCGCTACGCGAAATCCTTTCCGGGGATCACAGCCTTAAACTCAAATGGCCGAACGATGTTCTCCACGGCGGCGCCAAACTCGCCGGAATTTTATTGGAGAGTGCCAGTCTGCCGGACGGCCGCCTGGCCTGCGTCGCCGGCATTGGCGTGAACTGCGGTTTGCATCCCGAGGATACGCCATATAAGGCAACCGACCTCGCCGCAATCATGGGCGAGCCTGTCGCTGCCGAACGCGTGTTCGAGCCGCTTTCGGTGGCGATGGACCATTGGCTTGACGTTTGGGGGGGAGGTTCCGGTTTCGAAGCGATCCGCGCCGAATGGCTCTCGCTTGCCGCCGGTCTCGGCACATGGATCAGCGTGGTGCGGCCCTCGCAAACCATTGAAGGCGTGTTTCAGACGATCGATGCAAACGGGCGGCTCATTCTCGAACAGGCATCCGGCCAAGTGGCGATCGAGGCGGGCGATGTGTTCTTTGACCCGCCAAGCAGCAAAGCCGCCATGGCGGGACGATGAAAGTTTTTTATCTACGCGAACCGGTTGCTGCTACCAGTGACGTGCCTTTGATTGTGCCGATCGAGAGCTCTGCCTTATCGATCACGTGGTTCCACGCGATCGAAAAGCGCTCAAGAGAATGGAATTGGGGCACCCCGGAATCGGGAACGTCGATAAACTTGTTCAATACCAAGTCTCGAGAAGAGTGACCCATCGGCCCTTGCCGTTAAGCCCGGGCATGACGTCGAGAGTCACGAATACTGAGTTTTGGTATAAGATCATGCGACAAAACAAAACGATAGAGACCATGAGAGATTCAAGTTGAAGTGATCATGGTCTAGGAAAGGTTTGTGCAAATGAACGATGGAAGTGACGAGCTCGTCTTTGTGCCGCTCGGAGGCCTCGGCGAGATCGGCATGAACCTCGCTCTTTATGGCTTCGGCCGCAAAGGGCGCATCAAATGGTTGATGGTCGATTGCGGCGTAGCCTTCGCGGGCCCCGATCTCCCAGGGATAGACCTCATCGTTCCGGATATCAGCTTCATCGAAAAGATGCGGGGCGATTTGGTGGGCCTCGTCATTACTCATGCGCATGAGGACCACATTGGTGCGGTCGCGGATCTGTGGCCGAAGCTTGAATGCAACCTCTACGCGACGCGCTTCGCCGCCGCGCTTCTCGAAGCAAAGCGCCTCGCCGAGCCTGGCGCGCCAGAGGTTCCAATCACTGTCGTCGCGCAAGGAGCGTCGGTCGCGATTGGGCCTTTCGATGTCGAATTTGTCGCCATGGCGCATTCGATCCCCGAAAGTTGCGCGCTTGCGATCCGCACGCCGCTCGGCACCGTCCTTCATTCGGGAGATTGGAAAATCGATGCCGCGCCAGGCATAGGCAAGCAGACCGACGCAAAACGTCTCGCCGCGATCGGGGCGGAGGGCGTTCTGGCGCTTGTTTCCGATTCGACCAATATTTTGCGCGAAGGCATGAGCCCGTCGGAAGCCGATGTCGCCAAGACGATGCACGAGATCATCGGGAAGGCAACCGGGCGTGTCGTCGTGACCACTTTCGCCTCAAATGTTGCCCGCATTCGCGCCGTCGCCGAGGCCGCGGTGGCAGCCGGCCGCTCGGTCGTGATGGCCGGGCGCGCGATGGAGCGGGTGACCGCCGTTGCCCGCGAATGCGGCTATCTCGATGGCATTCCGGATTTTTTGACCCAGGACGCCTTTCCACACATCGCCCGCGACAAGCTTGTCCTTTTGGCAACCGGAAGCCAGGGGGAATGCCGCGCTGCGATCGCCCGCATGTCCGAGGGCACGCACCCCGTGGTCACGCTCAATCCTGGTGATCAAGTGATCTTTTCCTCGCGAACGATTCCCGGAAATGAAAGGGAGGTCGGACGCATTATCAACAATCTCATCCGCTCTGGCGTCGAAGTCGTTACCGATCGCACCGCGCTTGTCCACGCGTCAGGGCATCCGCGCCGTGGCGAGGTGGCACAGCTCTACGGCTGGATCAAACCGGAGATTGCGATCCCCGCGCATGGAGAGGATATCCATCTTGCCGAACATGCGGCTTTCGCCAAATTGCATGGCGTGCGGCAGGTCATCGCGGCGCGTAACGGAGACATTGTGCTGCTCGCGCCTGGAACCGCCGGGATCACGGGTGAAGTGACAAGCGGGCGCCTTTGCAAGGATGGCAATAGCCTAGTTCCGGCGAGCGACGACGCCTTGAAAACGCGTCAGAAACTCGCGGTCTCCGGGATCGTGACCATTGCCTTGGCGATCACCGCGAAGGGCGATCTCGCGGGGGTGCCCGACGTAATGACGGCGGGGATGCCGGCACGCGCCCGCAATGGAGCTGCGATGGATCGAATCGTCGATGACGCCCTGTTTCAAACCTTCGATCAATTGCCCCGCCCAAAGCGGCGCGACGCGGATATTGTCTCCATCGCGGTCGAAAAAGCGGTGCGCAGCGCGGTCGCGGCCGCATGGGGCAAGCGGCCGGCAGTCCATGTCCTGGTCGTCGAGGTGTGAGCGAAAGCAGGAGCGATCCTTATGATCGGGCGATTGAACCACGTCGCCATCGCGGTCCGGGATATTGTAGCCGCAAGCGCACTCTATCGCGATACGCTGGGCGCCAAAGTAAGTGCGCCCATGGCCTTGCCGGAGCATGGCGTGAGCGTGGTTTTCGTCGAGCTCCCAAACACCAAGATCGAACTGATCGAACCGCTAGGCCCGCAGTCTCCGATCGCGAAATTTTTGGATAAACATCCGGACGGCGCGATTCATCATCTCTGCTTCGAGGTCGCCGACATTCTTGCCGCGCGCGAGCAACTGCAACGGGCAGGCACCCGCGTCCTAGGCGATGGGAGCCCAAAAACCGGGGCGCATGGCAAACCGGTCCTTTTCCTGAATCCCGAGGATTGTGCCGGAACCCTTATCGAACTCGAACAGGTCTGAACGGTCCCGGGCTGTTGGCCCATGTCATGGTGTGCAAGAGGGTTTCGAGCAGTGCAGCCGCCATGTTTTTAGGCCGGAACGCGGATTTGTGCCTTCCCCGATCTTTTCAAATCCTTCCCGCTCGTAAAAGCGCAGCGCGCGGGGATTGTCTTGATTGACATCCAGAGTGAGCCCGTCCGGCGAAAGCCGGCGCGCCTCGTTCAGAAGGAGGCTTGCCGCGCCGCTGCCTTTCGCCTCTGGCGCGACGGCGAGCTGATCGAGATAGGCCGTAGCCGGATCGAATGTCACGAATCCAAGCAGCTGGTCCAAGCCGTCAAAAGCGCAGAGCGTGATGGCTCCAGCCGCTTCGAGTTTCCGCAAATGATCGAGAAACCACGGTCTCCGCGCCAAAAAATCGATTGCCGGCATCGTCTCTTGCCAGCTTGTGACCCAAAGTTCCGCGAGGTTCGCGAGATCCGCGTCGGTTCGCGCCCGCAGGCGCACGTTCGTGATTGGTGAAGGATTGCTGGCCATTTGATCCTAACGCCTACAAAAGCGAATTTCTTACTACGCTTGAAGCCTGTGGCGAACAAAACCTTCTCCTCGGAGCGAAAAACTGGCGCTTGAGTTGAAATGAGTGGCGCTTTCCCTATGATGGCTTTCCCCCGTCTTCGCTCACAGGACATTGATGAGATTATGGATAGTGCTCAGCTTGGCGCCACATCGACCGTAGCCATCATCGGCGGCGGTCAGGCGGGCGGCGAGGCCGCGACGCTTCTGCGGCAGAACCGATTCGAGGGCCGCATCGTCCTCATCGGCGAGGAGGCTTGCCTTCCCTATATGAGGCCGCCCTTGTCAAAGGCGTTTCTCGCGCGCGAAATCGGGCGGGACGCGCTGATCTACAAGGATGCGATCGCCTATGAAAAAGCGCAAGTGGAGATGCGGCTCGGCGAGCGTGTCGAAGAGATCGACCGGCAGGCCAAGAGACTTGTCCTCAACGATGGCGCAACCTTCGGCTACGACAAGCTTGTGATCGCGACCGGCGGCCGGGCCCGCGCATTGCCGGTGCCGGGCGCGGAGTCTGGCAATATTCTGTATCTGCGCACCATTGCCGATGTCGAAGTCTTGCAGCCGCTCATGGAAAGCGGCCGGCGTCTGGTGATCGTTGGCGGCGGTTATGTCGGGCTCGAAGTCGCGGCCGTCGCGGTGAAACGCGGGCTTGCCGTCACCGTGCTTGAGGCCGCGCCGCGCGTGCTCGCGCGTGTCACCGCGCCCGCTCTGTCGGATTTCTATGAACGTGTTCATCGCGAAGCGGGAGTCGAGATCCGGACCGGCGAGACGGTCAGCGGTTTCACGGCAAAGGATGGCCGCGTGGCGACTGTCCACTGCGCGAACGGCCAATCCTTCGCTGCCGATTTTGTCTTGATCGGCATCGGTCTCGTTCCCAACACGGAACTTGCGGAAAGAGCCGGTCTCAACGTCGATGACGGAATTCTCGTCGATGAAGCGAGCCGGACCAGTGATCCCGATATTTATGCGATTGGCGACTGTGTGATGCATGCGCATCACGGATTTTTGCAGCGGAAAATCCGCCTCGAATCGGTTCCGAACGCGCTCGAACAAGCCCGCGCCGTGGCGGCGTCGATTACCGGGCGGCCGATTCCAGCGGCAACCGCGCCCTGGTTCTGGTCCGATCAATATGATCTCAAATTGCAGATGGTCGGCCTCTCCGATGGTTATGAGGAGCTCGTGATCCGTGGCGACATGGCGGCCTCATCCTTCATTGCATTCTATCTCAAGGACGGACGAATCATCGCCGCCGATTCGGTCAACCGACTTGGCGATTTCATGGCCGCCAAGCGGCTAGTCGGTGATCGGATAGAGATCGCCCCCGCGCGCCTCGCCGACGAATCGGTGCCGCTCAAATTGCTGATGCGAGCCGCCGCCGCTTAGAGCAGGGTTGATCTTTCATCCATCAGTTTTGTCCGATTTTACCCCTCAATCGGACAAAAGTGTTTCACGTGAAACGTTTTGGTACGATTGACGGTCTGCGCAAATGTACTTTCGCAAGGCGGCGCGATGTGCGGCGCGGGGATTTGGGGCGAGCGAAATTCTGCGATAGGATTAAGTTTTGGCCCTGTGATTTTTGTCCTCGGTTTGAAAGACGGCTTTCAACCCGATGGCGGTCTTTGTTCGGCGGGTTGGCTTGTCCCGGAAGCGGACATTCCGCGCGGTCCTGCGCTGGCGCGAACGCGCCCATAGCTGCCATTCTATCTGGTAGCTCATGTCCTCCACAGCAGCCATTTCCTTGACTAACCTGATTAGCTACACTGTGAAGGTTTTCGGATGCCGGCCCTTTGCAGAGGCTT
>Ga0182024_10021017_pt1 | contig 11884 bp, 7 predicted proteins | sample P32metaG_FD_120480 | JGI IMG/M metagenome (GOLD analysis project Ga0182024, IMG submission 120480) | Permafrost microbial communities from Stordalen Mire, Sweden - P3-2 metaG (Illumina Assembly) | ecosystem: Environmental > Terrestrial > Soil > Wetlands > Permafrost | place: Sweden: Stordalen... | reverse complement strand
TGGCGGCGAAGGTGATGTTTGCGGCGCTGGTGATGCAGGGGTCGATGATTGCGGGTGACCTGCTGCAGGGGCTGGGAGACGGATTTCCGCTGGGACAGACGCTGCACGCTGCGCTGCTGCGCGCGGCGGTAGGGTTTATCGCGATCACGCTGCCGGCGCTGGTGATTGGAACGCTGACGCAGAGCATAGCCGAGGCGATGATCATGACGGCGGTGCTGGGATGCGGGATCTTTGTCTTCACCATCATGGCCGTGGCGCTGGGCGGGGGATATCAACACCAGTTCGATCCGACCAACAACTCAGGCATCGAGTGGATCCCGAACCTGTTGCGGTACCTGATGGTGCTGCTGGGCGGCGCGGTGGTGCTGGCGGCGGGATACCGGCGGAAGACGTCCCGCGGAAGAGTGATTCTGGGGGCGGTGTTGCTAATAGTGCTCTGCTCGCAGGCGACTCCGTGGAGGCCGGTGTTTGCGCTGGAGAAGCGGCTTTCGCCGCAGCGTGGAAGTGCGGACGGGATTGCCTTGTCCTGGCAGCCCGATGTGATGAAGACAGGGAATCCGGTGACTAGGGACCGCTTCGACCCTGGCGGAATAACGCTGGAGAGCCCGAATCCTCGCGATGAGGTGCGACTGCTGCTTCCCATTTCCGTCACCGGGTTGCCGGCGGATTCTGTCCTGAAGACAGACCTTGCGCATGTAGTGCTCAGAGATGTGGACGGCATGCAGCTTTCGTCCACGGATGGAGGATTGATCGAGATTCGGCGTGAAGGCGCGGTGAGCGGACCGGCGTCGTATGACCAGGCGGTCAAGGTCCCTGTGCAGATTTATCAGGAGAACAAGGACCGGCAGGTACGGGCTGAGATTGCCTACTCGATGACGCTGTTCAAGCTGCGGACGTCGTACTCGATGCCTGCGGTGGGTGGGGACCGGCTGATGGCGGGCTGGGGGCATTGCGAATCGAAGATCAATGGGACGACGACGGCGGTAGAGGTGATGTGCGTGCAGATGGGCAAGGGGCCGACGTGCGCTACGGTGTTTCTGGAAGACCCGCGCAGCGGCGGACGCAACCATGAGAACAGCACATGCAACCCGAACTACTCGCCCTATATCGACCGGCCGATTCCGGATGCGGTTTCGCACTTTCGGCTGATGCTGCCGTTCAAGGATTCGACGGGGCAGGTGAAGTATGCGGTGGATGAGTCGAAGGTGGGCGGGGCGCAGGTGGTGATTCGGCTGTACGAGCCGGCGGACCACTTTTCACGCGAGGTGAGTTCGCCGCTGGTTGGGATGCAGGAATTGGTGGCTCGTTGAGGTGAGCCGGGTTAGAACTTTTTTCAGGACGCATGCGTATGGTTTGCTAATGTTGTCCTGAGGTTATGGAATGAAGAGAGAGCAGAGGCCTGTTCGCCGGTGGGTCGTGCTGGGGCGGGCGCTGCTTTTTCTGGCGAGCAGCGCGGTGGTGCTGATGGCCGTTTCGCCGTGGGCGCCGAAGTTGCCGGGGATGTGGCCGCAGTTTTTGGTGGGATTGTGGGCGAGTCTTGGGACGCTGGCGCTGACGTGGGTATTCGTTCGGTGGGACGGACTGCGACTGCGCGATGTTGGAGCGGCACCGACGCGGCGGAGCGTGCCACGGCTAGCGTTCGGAGTTGCGTTGGGATTCGTGTTGCTGGCTGGGCAGTGGTTGTCGCTGGCGGCGACCGGACATATACGTTGGGTGCGCGCGCCGGAGCATGGAATTGCCGCGGCGGCGGTGGCGATGCTGGCGTATGCCGCACTGGCTTGTCGGGAGGAGCTTGGGTTTCGTGGGTATCCGCTGCGACGGCTGGAGACGGGCTTCGGGTTGTGGGGGGCGCAATTGATTGTGGCCGCGGTGTTTGCTCTGGAGCATGTGGCCGGCGGGTATAGCTGGCTCAACGCATCTCTCGGTGTGTTTGCGGGGGCGCTGCTGTTTGGCATGGCGGCGCTGGCTACGCGCGGGCTGGCAGTGCCGATTGGGCTGCATGCGGCGTGGAACTTTGGGCAGTGGATGATGGGGCAGAAGGAGTCCGCGGGGCTGTGGCGGGCGGTCGTCGACCCTGGATTCGAGGCGCATCTGGAGCGAGTGGGGATGGCGAGTTATTTGATCGTGGTGGGGATGGCTTTCGGTGGGTTTTGGTGGTGGTATCGACAGGAACGGGCCAAAGGGAACCTTTCGCTTCGCGCCGCACCATGACATTTTGATACTATTCGTTCGAATCTTAAGGAGATGTCCATGAACATTTCAACTGTCCTTCGCAGGTATGCGATAGCTTTGCTTGCCGTTACTGCAACGCCGCTGCTGTTTGGTCAGGCATCGAGCACGAATGTGCTGCATGCGACTACGTATAACTCCCACTTCCCGGAAAATGTGACAGGCGGCGGCGAGGCGTGGAATGGGATGGGCGTGGACCATGACGGGAACATCTACTATGTACTCGATTCGGGGAGCGTGGACGTTTCGGGACAGGTGTACACCCTGAATGTGAAGACGAAGGCGGTGACGCATCTTGGGGACCTGAGCGAGATCGTCGGCGAAAGCAAGATGAAGGCGGTGGCGCAGGGGAAGAGCCACGTCAACTTTATCGAGGCGAACGGCAAGATGTACTTCACCACCCACCTGGGCTACTACGCGCATGTGGAAGGGGTGGAAGCGGCGGGAGCACCGCCTCCGGGCTATCTTCCTTACCAGGGCGGACACTTTGTCGACTACGACCTGAAGACGGGCAAGTTCGAGGACCTGTTGAAGGCGCCCGGTGGTGAGGGGATTATCACCTTCAATATGGACACGCAGCGCGGCCGATTATACGGGATCACTTGGCCGACGGGGCGCTTTATCAGCTATGACCTGAAGAGCAAGCAGTTCAAGGATTATGGGACGCTGTTTCATGGCGGCGAGATCGGCAAGGTTGGGGACTCGTATCGCGGCATCTGTCGGCGGATCCTCGTCGATCCGCGGGATGGGTCGGCGTACTTCACGACGGGTGAGGGAACGATTCACCAGTATCACTACGACACGGACAAGGTGGATGACGTCGTCGGCATCAGCCTGAAGAAGGATTATTTCGGGCAGCAGGACTTTACGTCGCCGGGCATGGCCTACAACTGGCGTGCGGGCGTCTGGAATCCGGCGGACAATTCGATCTATGCCATCAATGGTCGCTCTGGCTATCTGTTCCGGGTCGATCCGAAGGCGCCTTCGGTGGAGGTGTTGGACCGGATCAGCTCGGAGGCGTCGAAGAAGACCGGGGCGTACGATCCGTTCAACTATGGCTATATGGGCTTTACGCTGGGGCCGGATGGGCACACACTGTATTACTTGACGCCAGCGCCGGTCGACGGGCCCGCGCCTGCTCGGGCCAATGCAGCGCCGGGAGCAGCGCCGAGGCGGCAATCCGGCACGCATCTGGTGACATACGACATCACGAGCCGTAAGTATATGGACCATGGCGAGGTCATCCTGGAGGATGGGGCGCATGTGGCCGCCCCGCAGAGCATTGCAATTGGGTTGGATGGCACGGTCTATACGACGTCTTACGTGACGCGGAATGGAAAGCGCGGGATCGAGCTGATCAGCTTCCACCCGTAGCGACTGGTTTATTCGCGTGGGCGCTTCTTGATTTCTATGTTCAGGCGCTTGATTTTCTGGTTGAGGGTGGAGAGCGGGATCTTGAAGTATTCGGCGGCTTCGGTCTGGTTCCAGTTGCAGCGCTCGAGGCGGTCGGAGAGGATGCGGCGCTCGATCTCTTCCATGATGTCGAACAGGGAAGCATCGGGCCGGTGGTCGAGCAGGTTGGCGGAGTAGGTGTTGCCGGTGAGCTGTGCGGGCAGGAGCTCCGGTGGAATGACCGGGCCGGTGGAGAGGACGACGCCGCGCTCCATCGCGTTTTCGAGTTCGCGGACGTTGCCGGGCCAATCATAGTCCATCAGGATACGGAGGGCTTCGGAGGAGAGCGAGCGCGGTGGGAAGCCGTTTTCTTCGGCGTAGAACTTGAGGAAGTGCGCGGCTAACAGCGGGACGTCTTCGCGGCGGTTGCGCAGCGGCGGGAGATCGAGGGAGATGACGTTGAGGCGGTAGAAGAGGTCTTCGCGGAAACGGCCCTCTTTGACGGCCTGCAGCAGCTTGATGTTGGTGGCGGCAATGATGCGGACGTCGACTTGAATCTCTTCGACGCCGCCGAGGTGCATGAAGCGACGGTCCTGCAGGACGCGGAGAATCTTCGCCTGCATGTCGAGGCCCATGGTGCCGATCTCGTCGAGGAATATGGTGCCGCCGTTGGCGACTTCGAAGAGGCCTTTTTTAGCGGAGACGGCGGAGGTGAAGGCTCCTTTGACGTGGCCGAAGAGGGTGGACTCGAGCAGGTCAGAGGGGACGGCGCCGGTGTTGACGGGAACGAAGGGCTTGTCGCGGCGCGGGGAGTTGGCGTGCAGAGCTTTGGCGATGAGTTCCTTGCCGGTGCCGCTCTCGCCTTGGATAAGTACGGTGGAGCGGCTGGGCGCGACCTGCGCGACCATATCGAAGAGGCGGAGCATGGGCTCGGATTTGCCGATGATGTTTTCAAAGTTATAACGGAGCTTGAGTGCGCGGCGGAGCTGCACGACTTCTTCTTCCGCGCGGTGGCGGGCGATGGCGGTGCGGATGTCGGCGAGGAGTTTTTCGTTGTCCCAGGGCTTCTGGATGAAGTTTTCAGCGCCGGCGCGGATGGCTTCGACGACATTGCCTACCGTCCCGAAGGCGGTGATCATAATGACCGGCAACGATGGACGCAGAGCGACGATGCGTGGGAGAAGGTCGATGCCGCTTTCGCCGGGGAGGGCGAGGTCGAGCAGCAGAAGGTCATAGTGGTTGCGGGCGAGGAGGTCGAGGCCGGTGCTGCCGCCGGGGGCTAGATCGACGGCGAAGCCTTCGAGAGTGAGCAGGGTCTGGAGCGATTCGCGGATGGCGGCCTCGTCGTCGACGATGAGGATGCGGGGGGGCGCGACGATGAGCGCGTCTGAGGTCGTGGAGGCTTCGGCGGTCTGCTCAGGCATGGACGGGATTCTTTCTGCCGGGGTCGGGCTGGCGGAGACCGGCAGCGGGGAATTCGAGGCGGAAGGTGGTGCCGCGGCCGACGACGCTTTCGACGTGGATCTTGCCGGCGTGCTCCTGCATGATGCCGTAGGTGACGGCGAGTCCGAGGCCGGTACCCTTGTGCTGGCCCTCTTTCGGCGTGCCCTTGGTAGTGAAGAACGGATCGTAGATGCGCTGGACGACTTCGGATTCCATGCCGGTGCCGGAGTCGGCGATCTCGACGATAACACCGCTCTGCGCGCTGCGGGTGGTGATGGAGATCGTGCGATGGTCGAGATCATGCATCGCGTCGCGGGCGTTGAGGAAGAGGTTGAGCAGGACTTGTTGCAGCTTGCCCTGGTTGCCGTAGATGAGGGGTAGGCCGCCGGCGTAGCTGGTATCGACGGTGATGCGTGCAGTCTTGAAGGGGTGCTCGAGCAGGATGAGGGTGTCGTGCAGGATGGCGTTGAGGTCGAGCGAGGAGAACTCGGAGCCGCCGGTGCGAGAGAAGTTGAGCAGGCCGTTGACGATCTCGGAGGCGCGGAAGGTTTGTTGCGTGATCTTTTCGAGGATGGGGGCAAGACGGACGTCGGCGTGCTCCTGCTTGGTGAGCATCTGCGTGTAGCTGGAGATGACGGCGAGCGGAGTATTGACCTCATGCGCGACGCCGGCCGCCAGTAGGCCTATAGACGAGAGCTTTTCTGCCTGGGCGAGCTGCGATTCGAGGTGGATGCGGCCGGTGATGTCGTCGACCAGGACGATGCGGCCGACGGTGACGAAGTCGCGGGTGAGCAGCGGGGCGATGGCGATGTTGGCGGTGCGGGCTTCGCTGCCGGATGAGCCGCCGGGGACGTCGAGGCGGAACTTGTAGAGGGTGTGGGTGCCGTGCTCGTTGCGGACGCGGTGGAACTCCGCGAGGAAATCGGCGGGGAAGACGTCGGCGAGCGGCTTGCGCAGGACGCTGGCGCGAGGCGTGGCGTACATCACTTCCATCTGCGCGTTCCAGCTCTCGATGCGGTCTTCGAGGTCGACGGCGAAGACGCCGATGTTGATGGATTCGACGATGTTTTCGTTGAACTCCTTGAGGCGCTCGAAGTCGGAGATTTTTTGTTCGAGGCTGGTGTAGAGCTGCGCGTTCTGGATGGCGATGCCGATGTAGCCGGCGAGGGATTCGAGCAGCTCCATGTCTTCCGAGGAGAGGAAGTCGCCGTTGTCGGTGCGGCCGAGGCCGATGACGGCGATGGTGTTGGCCGCTCCGCCCTGGCGCCTGGCGACGCGGCAAGGGAGGTAGTAGTTGAGGTCGAGCATGGCGGCGGTGCGGCGCTGCGGCTCGGGCAGGCGAATGACGTGCTGGGGATTTTCGAGGAAGAGATGGGCGTTGGCGTCGTAGCCGTCAAAATCCAGAAAACCGAGGTCGAGCGTAGCCGGCGAGTTGAGGGATGGAAGGCCATGCGAGGCAACCAGGCGGTAGCTGCCGAGGGCCTCGGCGTCGTCGGCGAGGAAGACGGCGACGCGGGTGAGCAGGAGGGTCTGGGGGAGGCGCTCGACGATGGACTCGACCAGGGCGCGGAGGTCGGTCTGGGCGTTGAGGCTGCGGCCGAAGTCGATGAGGGTCTCGCGGTAGTCGAAGCGCTTGGGATCGAAGATGCGGTCGACGCGGGTCTGGATGGCGCGCTTGAGCGGATCGAAGACCAGGCCGGTGACGATGACGGCGGCGATCAGACCCCAGACGCGGAGGTTGGGGAGGCGGGTGTTGACCAGACCGGCGGTGATGGCGACGATGCTGAAGTATCCGCCGACCAGAGCCGCGGTGGCGAGCGTGTAGGCGACGCCGCGCTTGATGATGAGGTCGACGTCCATCAGACGGTAGCGCACGATGGCCCAACTGAAGGTGAGCGGGACGAAGACGAGCGAGAGCGCGGCAACTTTGAAGACCGGCCAGCCGCTGAGGAGGGGGATGACATAGAAGAGCGTGAAGGGGGTAACGGCGAGGATGGTGCCGCTCGTGAGCCACTTGAGCTGCTGGCGCTGAAGCGGCATCTCGGCGCGGCGGTAGCGACGCCAGAAGACGACGCCGGCGACGACGTAGTAGAGCGCGAGGTAGCCGTAGTCGATCTGATCGAGACGGTGCTGGAGTTGCTCAGTGGCTTGCCAGAGGAGGATGGAGGCGCACCGGAGTCCGACCAGGAAGAGGCCGGGAAGATAGAGCGTGAAGAGGGCGAGACGGCGGCGGTAGGGGGGGACGTTCTCTTCGCGGGAGGCGCCGGTGAAGCTGACGGCGAAGTGGAGGAAGAGCGCAGGTTGGAGTGCGGAGGCGGCGACGTTGCCCCAGTAGATGACCCAGTCGAAGGTATCGAGCTGGCCGGTGTATTTGAAGGCGTAGAGGACGAAGGAGACAAGGCAGAAGATGTAGAAGTGCGTGGATTTGGGCGCGGTCCAGCGGCGGAAGAGGACGTAGATGCCGATGCAGAGGTAGACCAGTGCGATGAGGCGCAGGCCCTGGTTAATACTGCGGTCCTGCTGCTCGAGGATGATGGGGATTTCAAGCTGGCGGAGGCCCTGTGCCGAAGGGCGAAGGAGTGTGTACGTCGCGGTCGACAAGACACCGCTGCGGAAGACAAGGCGCTCGAGCGCGGCGACAGTCGGGGTGGGGTGGTCGTTGACGGCGATGAGGAGGTCTCCACGACGGACGCCGCCGCGGGCCGCGGGGGAGCCGGCTGGGACCTGGCGGGCTTCGAGACCGGGCTGGGTTGCGGATTGGGATTCAATCCAGGTGCTGCCGTCGGTGGGAACATCGTAGCCGCTCTCGTTGGCGAAGTTGAGGCCGGCGAGTACGCACGCAGCTACGGTCGCGACGGCCAGAAGCACAGCAACTAAGCGGGTTTGCGAGACGCTCTTCATGGGGCGCTTTCAGCGGCGGCTTGCGGACGACCTTAAGATTAGCCTGCACATGGGGTTCCAATCGCAGAGGGCCGCAGTTGCCGTGAATTCTATTGAGTTTAGCGCTCCTCTTCAAATAGTCATAGCCTTCTTCCGCTTCTGGAAGAGTTTTTTGCGGTTAGCAATCGAAGCGGGGCGATCTGATCTTGATCTGTAGATGCGTTCCGCGGTGCCGCCTGGTATCCCGTGGGGGACTTGACCCTGCTCGCCAACTCCTGTGAACTAGAAGAATCATGTCTTCCTTCCGGCAGAATGCCGAAGCCAAACAAATTCTTGCGCAGGATGCCGAGTACCTTCTGCCAGTCTATCCCCGCTATCCGGTTGTGATGGAACGCGGGGAAGGGGTTTATCTCTTCGATACGAGCGGGAACCGCTATCTGGACCTGATGGCCGGGCTGGGCGTGAACGCGCTTGGGCACGCGCACCCGCGCATGGTGGCGGCGGTCGCCGACCAGGCGGCGAAGCTGATCCATCTTTCGCCGCAGTATGCCAATCGCTATCCGGGCGAGCTGGCGGAGCGGCTGTGTGGGCTTTCGGGAATGAGCGGCGTGTTCTATTCGACCGGTGGGTCGGAGGCGGTGGAGGGCGCGATGAAACTGGCCCGGACCTTTGCGCGGCAGAACTTCGGCAGGAACAAGTATGGGTTTGTGGCGCTGCGCGCGTCGTATCACGGGCGGACGTATGGGTCGCTGTCGGTGACCGGGCAGGAGAAGTACAGCGCGGATTTTGAGCCGGGTCTGCCGGGCGTCACGTTCATCGACCGCAACGATATTGCCGCGCTGCGGGCCGCGGTCTCAGGCGAGACGTGTGCGATTTTGATTGAGCCGCTGCTGGGCGAAGGCGGCGTGTTCGAATGTACCCAGGAGTTTCTCGAAGAGGCGCGGCGGCTGGCCGACGAGCACAAGGCGCTACTGGTGTTCGACGAGATCCAGAGCGGGCTGGGAAGGACGGGTGACTGGTTTGCCTACGAGCGGACGGGTGTCCGGCCTGATGTATTGATCCTTGGAAAGCCGCTTGGAGGCGGCGTGCCGCTGAGCGCGCTGCTGGTGAATGCGGACCTGTTCCATGCGTTCGGGCTGAGCAAGCATGGGAGCACGCTGGGCGGAAGCCCGTTTGCCTGCCGGCTAGGGATTGAGTTTCTTTCAGTGGTCGAAGACGATGGCCTGCTGGCGCATGTGCGCGAGATCGGCGAGCATCTTGCCAAGGGACTGGCAGCGCTGGTCGCAGATTGTCCGGCAGCGGTCGAGGCGCGCGGCTGGGGGCTGCTGCAGGGCATCGAGATCAATGTGCCGGGGCGGGCGGTTGCGGAGGCGGCGCTGGAGCGCGGCTTCATGCTGAACGTCGTGCAGGGAAATGTGATCCGGTTCCTACCCCCGTTCCTGCTGCAGAAGAGCCACATCGACAGCACGATGGAGTTACTGCACGAGCTTCTCGGTGCTTCGGCTGCGGAGAAGAGCGCGGCGAAGTCGCTGGTCGGGACCTCGGCGTAATCCTGTAACATCCTATTCATGGAACGGTGGATAGCTCCTCGCCTGATGGCGGGGAGTATCTGCGTGGACGTAGCAGACGTCTTCATGGTGGAGTTTTCGGGTCGATGAATTATTTTGTTGAAGAGTGTGAGGCGCAAAGCCATTACGTCCTGGTGAACGGGGCGCGGACGCACTATGTGCGGGCGGGGTCGGGACCGCCGCTGCTGTTGCTGCACGGACTAGTGGGATCGGTGTGTACATGGCGGTGGAGTATCGCCGAACTTTCGGAATACTTTACGGTGTATGCGATTGACCTGATCGGGATGGGGAAGTCGGAGCGGATCGCAGGGCTGGACGCGAGTTTTGCGGCGACGGCGGAGCGGCTGCTCGGCTTTATGGATACGCTGGATATTTCGCGCGCGATGATTGCGGCGCATTCGCATGGCGGGGCGATCGCGATGCTGTTGGCGACGGTGCACCCGGAGCGGGTGCGGGGATTGGTGCTGGCGGCGCCGGCCAATCCGTACTCGGATGCGTCGTATAACTTGATCTGCTTTTATCGTTCGTGGGTGGGGCGTGGGTTTGCGAAGATTGCGCCGCGCCTGCCGAGGTGGGTGCAGCAGGCGGCGTTGGCGCGGATGTATGGCAACCCGAAGCGCATCGCCGATGGTGTGCTGGAGGGATATATCGACGGGCTGAGGGTGCCGGGCACCACCGACCATGTGATGAAGGTGCTGGAGACATGGAGCGCGGATATGTTGCTGCTGCGCGGCGCGCTGAAGACGGGGGCGGCGCAGACGATGCCGATGTTGATGGTGTGGGGCGACCGCGATCGCGCGGTGCCGCTCGAGTCGGGCGAACGGCTGTGGAAGAGACTGCCGCACGCAAAGCTGGTGGTGCTGCCGGGGGTGGGGCATCTTCCGTTCGAGGAGGAGCCGGAGCGGTCGAACGCGATTCTGCTGGAGTGGGTGCGGGAGCAGGGGCTGGATCGCGAAGAGAAACGTGTGCCGCGACGGGCGGTGCCTGCCGTTATGGTTGAGGCTGCGTCAGGCTGAACTGGCTGGTCAGCCAGGAGCGCAGCGCAGCTTGCATGGCTTCGAGCTTCGATGCGGGTGAGGTGGGGATGCCGGCGAAGAAGTGGTCGGCACCCTCGATCCAGATGAGCTGTTTGGGCTCCGGCGCGGAGGCGAGGACTGTTTCCAGCGCACTGCGCGGGGCGAACTCGTCGTGGTCGCCGATGAGGAAGAGCATCGGCTGGGTGCAGCTGGGGAGAAAGCCGTAGGTGTAGTCGCGGCCCTCGGTGCGGATGGGAAGGCCAAGGCCGACGAGGCCGTGGACTCGGGCGTCTCTGCAGCAAGCGCGGAGGCCGACGTTGGCGCCGAAGGAGAAGCCGGCAAAGAGGATGGGCTTTGCGAAGGTGCGGTCGAGCCAGTCGAGGGCGGAGCGGATGTCGTCCTGCTCGCCACGGCCGTCGTCGTAGATGCCTTCGCTGAGGCCGGCGCCGCGGAAGTTGAAACGCAGGACGGGAAGGCCGAAGTGGGAGAACGCCTTCATGGCGTGATAGACCGCCTTGGTGTGCAGGGTGCCGCCGCTGGGTGGATGCGGGTGGGCAACGAGCGCGGCGTATGCAGCGTCGTCGCGGCCGGTGTTCAGCAGAGCTTCGAGCCGGCCGGCAGGGCCGCGAAGATTGTCGATGGATTGGATCTGAGAGCGGAAGGGCATGCTGCTTTCAGGATAGCGTTTATTTGGGAGAGTAGGGCTTCGGGTTATGCTGGAAGCACACATGGCCATTGATCCTATTCAGCTTACCCGGCAGCTTGTCGATATCGAATCGACTACATACAACGAGGGCGCGGCGGGGGCGTTTCTGCACACTTTCCTGGAAGCGGAGGGGTATGCCATCGAAAGGATGGCTGTTGCCCAGCCGGATCGCGCGTTGACTCCCGGGGCCGGCGATGGGCTGCGCTTCAACGTGTATGCGTGCGCGGCGGGCGTGACGCCGGACGTTGTGCTCTCAACGCATATGGATACGGTGCCGCCGTTTCTTGGGGCCTGCCGCGAGGACGATGAGTTTCTTTATGGTCGCGGGACCTGCGATGCGAAGGGGATTATCGCCGCGCAGATTGCGGCGGCGGAGCGGCTGCGCGCGAAGGGTGTGAAGGTGGGGCTGCTGTTCGTTGTCGGCGAGGAGCGGGACTCGGCCGGGGCGAAGGTGGCGAACAAGCATGCCAAGGGATCGCGGTTTCTGATCAATGGCGAGCCGACGGATAACCGGCTGGCACTGGCGTCCAAAGGCGCGTTGCGCGTGGAGTTGAGGGCCAAAGGGAAGATGGCGCACTCGGCCTATCCCGAACTGGGGGAGTCGGCGATCGATAAGCTAGTGGAGGCGCTGAGCGACGTGCTGGCGATGT
>Ga0182024_10021016_pt1 | contig 11884 bp, 10 predicted proteins | sample P32metaG_FD_120480 | JGI IMG/M metagenome (GOLD analysis project Ga0182024, IMG submission 120480) | Permafrost microbial communities from Stordalen Mire, Sweden - P3-2 metaG (Illumina Assembly) | ecosystem: Environmental > Terrestrial > Soil > Wetlands > Permafrost | place: Sweden: Stordalen... | reverse complement strand
TATTGTTTGGCCTGCTTGCCGATCGCTACGGACGCCGCAAGCCCTTAATGGCGAATGTAGTGTTCTTCTCGGTGGTCGAACTGCTGTGCGGGTTTGCTCCCAATTACACGGTGTTCCTGATTTTGCGCACGATTTATGGCATCGGCATGGGAGGTGAATGGGGTGTGGGCGCGTCGTTAGCCCTGGAGAACACGCCGGGAAGATGGCGAGGAATTCTGTCGGGTATTCTGCAAAGCGGGTATCCGGCGGGCTATCTTCTAGCGGCGCTGGCGGCACACTTTGTTCTGCCCGCATGGGGATGGCGGTCGCTGTTCTGGGTGGGAGGAGCACCGGCGTTGCTGGCTTTCTACATCCGGTCCAAGGTGCGCGAGTCAGAGGCCTGGAAGCAACGCGCGGCGCCCACGATAGGGGCCATCATACGAACCGCAAGTGGGCACTGGAAAGTCTTCTCTTATCTGGTCCTGCTAATGACCCTCATGATGTTTCTCTCGCACGGGACTCAGGACTTGTATCCCGACTTTCTGAAATCGGCCCATGGATTCAGCCCAGGCACAGTCTCAAACATTGCAATTCTGTATAACGTTGGGGCAATCCTCGGTGCGATCTTGTTCGGATATTTTTCGGAAAGATTGGGCAGACGTTGGAGCATGATTGCAGCGCTGGTGTTGTCTCTGGCGGTAATTCCCTTCTGGGCCTTTGGCGAGTCGCTGCTGGTACTGACGGTAGGCGCTTTCGCGATGCAGGCGGGCGTGCAAGGTGCATGGGGAATCATTCCGGCACATCTGAATGAACTCTCTCCGGACTCAGCGCGCGGACTAATGCCTGGTTTCGCTTATCAACTTGGCATCGTGCTCGCAGCTCGCACCAACTCCATCGAGTATTTGCTGCGAGACAAGTTGGGGTATTCCCGGGCACTGGCCGTATTCGAGATCGCGAATATTGCGTTGCTGATTATTGTGGTTGCGCTCGGGTCAGAGCAGCGAGGCAAGAGTTTCATGCGGAGCGGATGATCCCATTTTGCAATCGAGGTTCCGAAACCCAGCCTTGCAAACCCAGCCTTGCAATTCCCTCCCCTTCCGAAAAGCTGATAGAGTAATTTTTTGACGGCGGGACGTCTTCGTTTTGTTTCCGTTGGGAAGAGATTCAAACCCCTATGAGCAGACAACGCGCGGTGGTGACGGGTGGTGCTGGTTTCCTGGGCTCGCATCTCTGTGATGCATTGCTGGCAGAAGGCTATTCCGTCGTCGCGGTCGATAACCTGCTGACCGGCCGAGAGGCTAATTTTGCTCATCTGCGGAACGAACCGCAGTTCGAATTTCGGAAGATTGACATCAACCAACTATTCGATTGTGGTGAAGTTGATTATGTTTTCCACTTTGCGTGTCCGGCCAGCCCGGTGGACTACACCGTGCATGGAATCGAAACCCTCAAAGTCGGCTCATTAGGAACATTTCACACTCTGGACGTGGCCCGCAAATACGGTGCGAAATATCTCGTCTCCTCAACCTCTGAATGCTATGGCGACCCATTGGAGCATCCGCAGAAGGAGACTTATTGGGGCCACGTGAATCCGATCGGCCCCCGTTCAGTGTACGACGAAGCGAAGCGCTTCACCGAGGCCGTGACCATGGCCTACCATCGCTACTACAAGGTGGATACACGGATCGTGCGAATTTTCAACACCTACGGCCCACGCATGCAATTGAACGATGGCCGCGTGATTCCCAATTTCATGAAGCAGGCCCTGCGCGGCGAGGACCTGACGGTTTACGGCGATGGGAGCCAGACACGCAGCTTCTGTTACGTCAGCGATGAAATCGAGGGCTTCGTGCGACTTGCGAAGTCGTCGGAGCATCTGCCCGTCAACATTGGGAACCCGTCTGAGTTCACCATCCTGGAATGTGCCAAGCGGGTGTTGGCAGTCACGGGATCGAAGAGCAATATTCGATACGAGCCTCTGCCTCAGGATGATCCCAAGCAACGCTGCCCGGATATTACCAAGGCAAAGAGCCTGCTGGGCTGGGAGCCGAAAATCGATCTCGAGAGTGGACTGAAAATGTCGCTGGAATATTTTCGCAAGGCAGTGATGGAGGAAAATCCAACGCGAGCGTGAGTCCGTCAGGTGAAAATCTTGGAGCCCGAAACTTGGCAGGCAAGCAGTTGTTGAACTTGTTGCCGTTGGTCTTCGGTTTCGAGGGTGAATTGCACGCCTGTGCCGAACCCAGGGTGCGTACTCCTCACCTTGCCGTGGATGCGTAACTTCGATTCTTGGACACGCACAACAATTTCCAGTTCCGTACCAGCAGGGAAAGGCTCTCTGGTCTCCACATAACAGCCGCCGGCACTTAGATCGCTAAGACTGCAACGGTTGGGTACACTGCTTCCCAACTTGTAAACCTCAGCTCCCATACTGCAGGAATGTCGTGACGGGCCGCGACGCTCGGCTGTAGAGCCGGTCATTAATCCAAGCCCTACAGAGAGATTTACTTGGGCCGGACGGATCTTCTGCTCCGAGTCTGGCGCAAGAGATAAAGTCACTTCGGGTTGCCGCGCCGGGTTTGCCTGCAGCCACTCATTCAGAATCCGTCTGGAAGCCTTGGGCACGTCCACAAAACGGATGCCGGCTCGCCCCGATGCATCCTGCCGCAAGACCTCGCCAGAGAGCCGAACTGAGGAGGTTTGCCCGGGCAAGACGAATTGAAAATAGACTTTGCCACGTACGGGAAGTCTGCTTTGAGACTGAACGGCAATTCCGTTTTCACTGATATCCACCAATCTTGCGGTGACATTTTGAGTGGCTGCGTAGTCCAAGGAGGTATCTGCATCCACCGGGATACGACGACCTTGCCGTCGCTCATAGCGGATCAAACTGCGGACCGCCTGAATGCTGCTCGTCGCCCGCTCGGCTGAAATTGGTTTGTATAGAACAAAACTAACACCACTTGCAGTTACCGCCGACTCGTTGGTTTGCGCATCCACGAGAGCGATGGCAACGACGGACCGGTTCGCGAGTGTCCCGCGGGTATGGGCGATCAACGCGATGGCCGCGGCTTCGTCCTTGCAATCAACCACGAGAACATCGTAGCGCTGCTCAGACAACCGGACTGCGGCTGCGGCCGGATTGCCGCAGTTTTCCACAGCGATACTCATGTCTTTGAGAATCCGGGTGAGAACCTGGATCGCTTCGGCGTCCGCACAAACCAACAAGGATGTAAACGCCGCCATATTCGCCCAATGTTAAGTTGCGTCAGGAACATGGGCAAGTTACAGGGGGCACCTAAACGGGGATTTCCGGAGGAGATGACTTTCGTCATCTGGAGTTAATACCGGGAAGCCGATATGTTCTTGGGTATAACCGTCACGCAGGGTTGTCCAGGGCGTACGGGAAGTCTCTTCACCAGCAAAAAGGACCAGGATTATGTCGTCACGCTCAGGCAGCTGGATGGTTGCGGCCGGTGCTGTCTTGCTGTTTGTCGGACTTTGTACGCTGGCAGCTGCGTTCGGCAAAACTGCCGATCCGGACCAACTGGTCGCGGGTGCGGGCTTCTTTTCGGTGGGCGCGCTGACCGTTGCCGCCGGAATTTACCTGAAGGCCCGGGCACTGCAATCGGACCCTGCATCGCTGGCGGCAGCAAAAGAAACCGCGAACTCTGGCCGCAGGTCTCGAGGCGGCTGCGAGCTGTGCGCGACGGAAGCCCCGGTCATCCAGTGCAAAGTTCACCAGCTGCATCTCTGCGGAACCTGCCTTGCGCTGCACTATGATTTCCGCTCCTGCGCTTATGTGCCGAGCACGCGCGGGGCAAACAAGCCCGGCAAGGGCTTGGCAGCGAAGGCCCGCGCGTAGCCATTGCCGCAGATTAAAGCTCCTCGAGTCGCCAAAGTTACTAGAGTTAGGCCTCGTAGTTACGTTACGCAAGTCCATGCCGCAAGCCGCGACTTTGGTACTTTGACGCTCCCATCCCGTCTCCATACGATTAGCCTGCATGCGGGTATTTCCGCAGGGCCCGCCCTCCCCAATATGGTCCAGCCGGCACAACCAGGCTTAATTCTGGGATGGGGTCGGTAGTGGAGGTCTCGGCACTCTTGTAACTGGTGGACCTCGGCACGGCCTCCCCGAAGAGGAAAGGGCAAATGTCTAAACGCAGAATGCGCGGGTTCTCGCTGATCGAAATGATGATCGTGTTGACGGTCATTCTGATCGCGTGCGCCGTTTCGTTCATGACCTTACAGCCAGCTTTGAAGCAAGGGCGGGTGACCAACGCGTATAACTTCGCGTTAGGCGCACTCCGCCAAGCCCGCGAAGACGCGGTTGGCGATCGCCGGGTGTACATGGTGACGTTCAGCAATGCAACGATTCCGAACACCATCACCATCACCCAATCCGACACCGGCGTGGTTAAGACAACTTACAAATTACCCACGGATGTCGTTTTCGGCGTGCAGGTCGGTTTTCCCGTTTCCCCAACCGTGGCACCTACGACACCCGACGGCTTTGGAATAGGCGGGACAGCGATTGATTTCGATCAGGGCGTCGCGGGTGGTGTACGAACCGCGATTTACTTTTATCCAGATGGTTCGGCACAAGACGTGAATAACAACATCAACAATGGGGTCGTATATCTGGGTCGGCAGGCGGATTTGTATAGCTCCCGTGCGATCACGGTTTGGGGAGCTACCGGACGGCTTCGCGGATGGCGGCTCTACCAGAACGGCGTCATCAACAATTATTGGAGGCAGATGTGATGGCTCAGCGGAGGACAACGCTTGAACGCCGGAGCGGCAGCGGTCAACAGGGCTTTACTTTGCTGGAATGCCTGATCTCCATGGTCGTGCTGACTTTTGGTCTGGTGGGATTGTTGGGTGTGGTTGGAGTAGCCATGACTGCCACGCAGACCTCCCAGGAAGACATGATCGCCAAGAAATTGGCGCAAGAGACAGTAGAAAGTATCTACACCGCGCGGGACACCGCCAACATCACCTGGAGCCAAATACAGAACGTGGGCGGTACCGGCATCTTCGTCACCGGGTTTCAACCCATCAATCAAGCCGGGACGGATGGAATTTTCGGGACCGCTGACGATTCCCTCGCACCAGCACAGACACTGACATTGCCTGGCCCAGACGGAATCTACGGCACTGCAGATGACGTCATCCAGCCGCTGACTAACTTCACACGCAGCATAGCCATCGCCACCGTACCGAACCCAGCGACTGGACAGCCATACACCAACTTAAGTCAGCTCACAGTCACGATTCAGTACTACACCCCCCAGTACAGACTCCCCAAGCAATACGTTCTGACCAGCTTCATTTCGCAGTACCGATAGAAGGGGAACCAATGCGCAGCGCAAAGAAAACTTCCAATCGCGGTTTCAGTTTGATCGAGCTGTTGATTGCTCTTGGCGTGGGCGTGCTCGTGCTGGGCGCGGCGGTGCAGTTGTTCACCAAGAGCATGACCGCGACCTGGTTGGTTTCCCAGAGAGCAGAATTGCAGGGGGATGCTCGTGCCGCCTCCAATTTATTGACCAAAGACATCAGCCTGGCGGGTGCGGGACTGCCTTCCGGAGGAGTAGCGTTGGCTTCCGGCACCGCAACTCCGCCGGTCTATGGGTGCAGCTTCAATGCCACGTGCTACCTCGGCGCCACCGGTGCGGCGTCGGTCAAATATCCCACCCAGACGGTGGGCGCATCGACCATCAACTACCTTTACGGCGTAATTCCTGGGTGCGCAGCGGGGATCACGGTGAATGCCGCACAGGGAGCAACGGACACCATTACCGTTGTCTATTCGGACACCACATTCCTGCTCAGCGATTACACAGTGGCGTTCAACAACCCAAATGGGACCGCCGTCACATTTACTTTGCCTAGCCCGGCACCGAATCCGTTGGATCTCCCTGTAGACAACACAGCCGTGGGCTTGCAGGCGGGTGACTTGGTTCTTTTCCAGAATAAGCTGGGTGCAGGAATTGGAGCCACCACCGGGTACGCAGTCGGAGAAGTGACCAATCCGCTCCCCCTCGGCGCCGGACCCGCCTACGTGGTCAATTTCGCCAATGCGGACCCTCTCCTGTTTAACCAGACTGCCGCCACGTCCGGAGACATGGCGCAGATTTCGGCCGGCACGGGGACGATTGCGACCCGGATTTGGGTGATTACCTATTATCTGAAGATTCTGCCCGATCCCTTGGGAGTTGGAGCGGGCACGCCGGTACTGATGCGCCAGGTGAATGGACGCACGCCAGTTCCGGTGGCGGAAAATGTCGTAAACGTGCAATTCACTTACGACACATACGACACTAGCGGGAACTTGCTGCACGCGACTTGTGATGGCGGCGAATCTCTAGGCGTGTCCCCCAACCTGATCCGCACCATCAACATCTTTCATTTGACTTTCCGCAGCCAAATGTCGGGGGGAAACACCGTCGTGGAGAAAGTCAACGCGGGCGCGACTGCGGGAGCTCTGACTGGTTATCAGGGCTATGACATACAAACTTCGATCAGCGCTCGCAATCTGAGCTTCTCGCAGCGCTATCAGTAGCCGCCGCAGGTTGGGGGAATTGATTTACTGGGAGGATTTGGAAAGGTTGGAATCGGGAATGAGGAGTCACACAATGGACAGCACCAAATTTGGTTCACGGGGATTTACGCTGATTGCGTCGTTATTGCTGTTGTGTCTCTTGTCGGGCATCGCGATTGGCCTGCTCATGATGGTGAACACCGAAGGCAGGGCGGGTGGAGATGACCTGCAGAACACCATGGCTTACCGCTCGGCCGAAGGCGCTATCGAGAAGATGACTTCGGACTTGGCCAATTCCTTCCAGACTGCCACGCCCACACCAGCTACGATTACTGGGCTGTCTGCATTGATGCCGGCGGGCGATCCCTCTGTGACCTATCCCGACTACAGCTTCACTCCCTCTGTTACTGCGGGCGGGACTTTGAACGCCACTTACGCTGAGATCCAGACTGGACCCAACCAGGGGTTGTATGCGCAGACCGTCCCGATCACACTCAAGGCCACCGCATTGCGCTCGTTGGGCCAGGAAGTGACCATGATCCGCACCGTCGAGATGGCGCTGGTGCCAGTATTTCAGTTTGGTATTTTCTCGGATAGCGACCTCAGCTTTTTCGCTGGTGTCAATCTGGACTTCCAGGGCCGTGTCCACACCAACGGCGATCTTTACTTATCCGCGGGTAACGGGGTTTCGGCAACTTTTCATGACAAGATAACCGTTTACGGGAACGTGATCCGCACCCTACAACCCAATGGTGTCGCCAACGCCGCCGGGGCCGGTCACTTGGGCACCATTAACATTCTGACCGCCAGTCAGGGTTGTGACGGAGCCCAGCCAGCTTGCCGGGCTATGGCAGCGACCGAAGGCAGCGTGAACGGTGGTGGTGGAGACCCCGCGGTTTCTCCGTACAACGGCGGGCCTCCCAACACATGGCAAACCATTTCCCAAAGCCTTTACAACGGTTGGATCCTCGACGGGAATTACGGGCTACCAATCAACACCGGCGCCAAGCAGCTATCTCTTCCTTTCTTCAACGCGGGAACAGCTGCCAACCCCAATACCACCCTGCAGCCACAACAGTATGAAATCGTACGCCGGCCTCCAGCCGGTGAGTCGGCATTGTCGACGTTGGGCGCGGCGCGACTCTACAACCAAGCGGAGATTCGGGTCTTACTGACCGACAACCCCGCGGAACTTCCCGGCGGTGCTGCCAACGTAAATAACGTCCGGTTGGCCAACGGATTGTTTAACGGTGGTCCCGACTACAGCAAGGGAGTGGCGGCATCAATACCAACAGGGTTGGGGGCTTTGGCGTCGGGCAAACCTCGCATGACGTATTTCGCTGAAGGGTCGACGGCTATTCCTGACCCAAATTCTACGGCCCCGTTCCCTGCAATCCTGCCGCCCGATTGGCCAGCCGCGCCTTTGACTGCTGGTCTTGATTTATTGCCGACCGCTCCGCTGCAAGCACCGCTGCTCAGTACGGGAGCTACCCTTCCGGTGGCTGCGAATATCAGCCTGGCATGCGCAGCCTTTGGCACGCCTACTAACCCTGCCTGCCCCTACCCTTATTACGTTCCGACGGCTGCCGCCAACACCAGCACCTGGAACCTGCACGATGGTTATTTGCGGGTCGAAGCTCTGCAGGGCGGAGTCTTTGTAGGAGTGACGCAAGAATGGTTGCAATTGGGCTTTGCGCGAGGACCGCTTCCTCCGACCGCACCCGGCCCTTCGACTAACCCCGGCAGTAACCAAGTTAATCCCAATGCGATTCTGCTCCTTCAGGAGCCGGCAGACCGCAACGGCAACGGCGGTGCTCCGGACGCAACCGGCGTGGCAACTGTTTGTACACCAGTTGCAGGTAAGTACCCGGTTGGGTCATGCACTTGGGGCAGACCGCCCGAGGTGCAGAACGACTCTTTCACCCTCAGCCCGTACTATGGGGATGGCAACCAAGCCACCAGTGTCAGCAGGAACAGCTGGTATCCCATTAACTTTTACGATGCCCGTGAGGGCGAAGTACGCGACGTCAAAGCAGGAAACAACAGTTGCACGCCGAGTGGAGTAATGAACGCAGTCGAGATCGACGTGGGTAATCTGAAACGGTGGCTCGCTGGTACAACCGGCACCACGGGCGCAACGGTTAACTCTACCAACCAGAACGGATACATTCTGTACTTCTCCGACCGCCGGGGAATGTTACCCAATCCGAATGGCACTTTTGTCACAGGTTTTGCTGCCGCAAAAACCGGAGACTCCGGTCTGGAAGACTCCATCAACAGCACCACCGCCGCAGGTACGCCGGACAACGTGCTGGAAGCCACTCCTGCTGGCAAACAGGAATCCCCGGAAGACGTCAACAACAACGCCAAGCTGGACAACTTCGGAGAAGCAAATCTCGGGGACGGGTTCGGCATCAACGCCTCCGCTGGCAACCAGTACGTTCGTATGGCGAGCTGTCTCGCCACCGCCCGCGCGAATTGGGTGTCCGGCGCCCGGCACGTTCTGAAACTGGTGGACGGTTCGCTTGGGAATGTACCTACGCAACCAGCCGGGACGGGCGGATTCACGGTAGCCTCGGAGAATCCTGTCTATATTCAGGGAGACTATAACTCGAGCGCGGCCGATCCCATGTGGGCCAATCCCACCACCGGGGTCGAGCCCGCCCATGCGGCCGCAGGCATCATCGCGGATTCAGTCACAGCGCTATCCAACAACTGGACCGATCTGGCCAGCATGAACTCTCCCAGTGACGACACCGGACGGCCTGCAGCAACTACTTATTATCGAGTCGCAGTGGCAGCCGGCAAGAACATCAATTTCCCGGCGGTTGGGCTGGCATGGGCTGTGGGCGACTGGGGCACCGATGGCGGAGTGCACAATTTCCTGCGCTTACTGGAAAACTGGGGTGGATCGACTCTGAACTACAAGGGGTCTCTGGTCAATCTCTACTACTCCACCTACGCCACCGGAACCGACAAGAACGGCGGCGGCACCACATACGATCCCCCGGCACGAAACTATATTTTTGATCCGCTGTTTTCGCAGCCCCAAAACTTACCGCCGGGAACACCTATGTTCCGCGACGTCGACAACTTGAGCTATCAGCAAAGCTTCACTCCTCGCGCCGACTAGGCGAGTAGCGAATCAAGGGCCCCGATCCTGCCAGTGCAGGGTCGGGGCTTTCGCTTTTGGCATTGGGCGTTTAGAATCGTGCTTCCTCGGGAGAACAACGGAGTGAGCGCACCACCACCTGCACTTACAAAAGCCCGGCGTAAGAGTAATAACGTCGTTCCGGGGCTGGTGTTTGCCGCTCCGGTGTGCGCAACCTTGGCTCTGTTCTTATTTCCAGCGTTCATCATCCAGCCATTCCGCTTTCAGTCGCCACGGGCGCTCATTCTGGCGATGGCGATACGCCAGCAAGCGCCTTTCTGGACTCTGCTGACCGCTGGAGCTGCTTTCCTGGTGGCACGGCTGCTTTGGCGGCGCATCTCGCGCTGGAAGAAGGGCGTACTCGTAGTTGGTCTTTTACTTGCATCCGCCGCGGCAGTAATGGCACGAGTGGATTACTTCGAGTGGATGTTCCATCCGGTGCCCATTGCAGGTTTCGATTCGGTTAGCAGCTCCAAAGGCGATCCATCGGAGATGGTGATGGCGGTGCACGTCGAGGGCGACGCACGGGCCTATCCCATTTTCGAAATGGCCTATCACCACGTTCTGAATGATGTAGTCGGCGGCGTACCCATAGCGGTCACATATTGAACGCTTTGTCACACCGGTCTGGTGTGGAAACGAACTGTAAACGGACGGACTCTCCATTTCCGGCTCGCCGGCATTAATAACCAAAACTTCCTTATGCGTGACGAGGAAACGGGAAGCTGGTGGCAACAGATTACGGGAAAGGCAATCTTTGGCCCGCTCAAAGGCCAGCAACTCGAGGCCGTATTGAGCGACGAATTGACCTTTGGATTGTGGAAGCACGAGTCTCCCACCGGCCAGGTTCTTGCTCCCGTGGCGAAATACACCAGCAAATACGAACGCGACTGGGAGCCCAAAGTCCAGAAGCTGCCCGTCGTAGTCAGCTTTGCCGATTCGGTATTGCAGTCACGGGACGTCCTGATTGGCCTGGAAATAGGTGGGACAAGCCGGGCGTATCCCCTCAAGACGATCATGGCACAATCGCCGATTCAGGACCGGCTCGGTGGAACGCCGATTCTGCTTATCGTTGGACCAGATGGAAAATCGGTCCGCGTGTTTGTGAGCCGAATCGAAGGCGCGGATGTCGAGTTTTTCCGTAAGACTGGCACCACCGAATGGGCCCTTGTAGATTCCGCTTCCGGCAGTGAATGGAACTTTCAAGGATGTGCCGTGAGCGGGCCGTCTCAGGGAAAATGTCTGGAACGACTCAATGGCATCAAGGATTTCTGGTTCGACTGGCGAAATTACCACGCGGACACGACCGTCTATCAGCACTGATCCAGCCCTTCTCTGATTCCCGCCTCGCTCCCCTGTATCATGCTTGCGATCGGATGATCGCATCTAGATGACCCCTTCGAGGAGAGAACTTTGTCTAAAATCAGCGCGCTCTTCTGGGACGTCGGTGGTGTGCTCCTTACAAACGCATGGGACCACACCGAACGCTTGCGTACTTTGAATCACTTCCGGCTTGCCGAAGCGGAGTTTCAGGACCGTCATGAAATGGTGGTTTCCTCGTTTGAGCGCGGCAAGATCAGCCTCGACGAGTATCTTGACCGGACCATCTTTTACCGCGACCGCCCTTTTACGAAGCCGGCCTTCAAGGACTACATGTTTTCGTTGTCGCAGCCGAACCCCGAATCGCTGGAACTGGCGCGAGAGTTCGCAAACTCCGGCAAACATCTGATGTCCACCATCAATAACGAGTCGAAGGAATTAAACTTGTTCCGCATTGAGAAATTCGGCCTACGCCAAATCTTCAGCCTGTTCGTGAGCTCGTGCTTTGTCGGATTGCGAAAGCCTGAGGCTGGCATCTATAAATTAGCGCTGGAGATCACGCAGAAACCACCGGAAGAATGCTGCTTTATTGACGATCGCGCACTGAACCTGGAATGCGCAAAACAGTTGGGCATGCATGTCATCCAAATGGAAGGCGCCGGACAACTGCGTCAGGAATTGCAAAAGCTAGGAATCTGCGCCTGAATTAGAGGCTAGACCTTGCGCGGTGGACGAACAGCGGGAGCGGTGGAAGTCGGTATAGCTGCGAACTTAGTCGCGGATTCAGAGCCAACACTGAGACTCAAATCGCTCGACCAGCAGTCTGCGATGATCTTCCACTCCCCCGCCTGGCGAGCCAGAGTGATCAGATACTTGCCACGTTCTTCGCGCCG
>Ga0182024_10021015_pt1 | contig 11884 bp, 10 predicted proteins | sample P32metaG_FD_120480 | JGI IMG/M metagenome (GOLD analysis project Ga0182024, IMG submission 120480) | Permafrost microbial communities from Stordalen Mire, Sweden - P3-2 metaG (Illumina Assembly) | ecosystem: Environmental > Terrestrial > Soil > Wetlands > Permafrost | place: Sweden: Stordalen... | reverse complement strand
TCCTGGATGGTGGCAAGGGTCTGGATCTGATCGTGAGCGACAACAACGAAATCCAGATCGCTATGGCACCCTATGAATTCCGTTCCGGCACCACCAAGAATCCCGGTCGCACCGGCTTCGGCGACTGGGCCTTCTTACGGCTGGAACAACGGCTCACGTCTAGCCCCGAAGACAAGGACGATTATGTGGTAAGCGCTTGGTTGCAGATTCAGGCACCGGTCGGGATTGCCGCCTTCACCAACGGCTCGTGGACGTTCCAACCTACGCTCGCGTTCGGCAAAGGCTGGGGGCCCATCGATATCCAAGGCACGCTCGCCGGCGTCATTCCCACCAGCAACGTCTCAGTGCTAGGCCGGCAGGTTCAAAGCAACACCGCCTTGCAGTATCACTTTGGGAGGATCTTCTGGCCGGAGTTAGAAGTGAACTGGACCTATTACCCTGATGGGCAGCGCGCTGGCCTAAGCCAGGTCTTTCTCACTCCCGGTCTCACCATCGGCCGGTTTCACCTAAGCAATGCGACGACGTTTACCACCGGCTTCGGTTATCAGATCGCTGTCGCGCCTCAGTATCGCGCTAAGCCGCAGACGCCTTCTTACGGCAACGCGGTGCTCTATTCTGCGCGGGTCAATTTCTGAGGGCGGGGGATTACATGGCCTGGCCTGCAGATTGTGACGCTTCTTCTGCTGGAAGAAATTGCGGACCAGGCAACGTCGGGCATCCGCGGAGTGGCTGCAATGCCGTTTGACCTGCATCCGCTTTATGTCCTTTCCGGCTTCGCCGTGGGCTTTCTGGTGGGAATGACCGGCGTGGGCGGCGGATCGCTGATGACGCCGCTTTTGATCCTGCTGTTCCAGGTGCATCCCCTGACCGCCGTTGGCACCGATCTTCTTTATGCCAGTATTACCAAAATTGGTGGTTCGGTCGTGCATGGCTTCAGCCGCAATATCGATTGGCGCATCGTCACTCGCCTAGCGACGGGCTCCCTTCCCGCCTCACTTCTGACGTTGCTTGTTTTCTATCTTTTCAAAGTCAATCAGGAGACGCTTAACGCTGTAGTCACGCGTGTGCTGGGCTTGTCACTGTTAGCGACCGCATTGGCGCTCATTTTCCGGAAATATCTTCTGGAGTCTTATGGGCGCCGTGTAGGCGCGCTGCCTGAGAAACTCACCACTCGCTTCACGGTGCTCACCGGCGTCATCCTGGGGGCGCTGGTGACGATATCTTCCGTTGGCGCCGGCGCGCTTGGCGTCACAGCCTTGATCCTGCTCTATCCCGAGGTCAGAATCGTGCGGATTGCGGCCTCCGACATCGCCCATGCCGTGCCGCTTACTCTCGTAGCTGGACTCGGCCATCTGGTGGGCGGTGGGGTCGACGTCACTTTGCTTGCGTCACTTCTGATGGGCTCGCTTCCCGGCGTGGTCATCGCCAGCTGGTTCGCGCCCAGGCTTCCGGATCGCGCGTTGCGCCTTATCCTCGCGGCCATACTTACGGTGAGCGGCGTGCGCCTTCTCGCTTGAATCGGTTATCAGGGGGCTGTGGCGCCTCAATATCGCGCTAGGCCGCTGACGCCTTCCTAGGGAAACGCCGCGTCGTTTTCCGCGCGGGCGAAATTTGAAGAGGACTTCGTTGGGTGCGTTACAGATCACGTGGGCCGCCAGCTTCAATGCACTAGCTGACGCCCGCCAATCGCCGTTCCCAGGCCAGGGCCGTCTGGATTATCACGTCCAGATCTGCGTGCTGCGGCTTCCAGCCCAGCTGGTTGGCCAGCTTTCCCGTTTCGGCAACCATGGTCGCGAGATCCCCGGGGCGCCTTGGCGCAATTTCAACGGCTATCGGCTTACCCGTCGCACGTTCCACAGCTGACACGACTTCGCGAACTGAATAACCGCGTCCGTATCCGCAATTGAGCAAAAGAGACGTCCCGTCCTTTCTCAATTTGCGTAGCACCTGTTCGTGAATGTCCACCAAGTCGGAGACGTGAATATAGTCACGGACGCCGGTCCCATCCGGCGTTGGGTAGTCAGTGCCAAATATCGTAAGCTTTTCGTGGCGCCGCGTAGCCACCTCGCAGGCGCGCTTTATCAGATGTGTTGCGCGCGAAGTAGATTGTCCCGTGCGTCCCTTGGGATCAGCGCCGGCGACATTGAAATAGCGCAGGATTCCGTATCGCAGGCCATGGGCTTTCGCGGTGTCCTGCAAGATCCATTCGGTCATCAGTTTGGACCGCCCATAGGGGCTGATCGGATCCAATTGGGTGTCTTCCGACACCGGCATGACCGGCGGCGATCCATACACTGCGGCGGTGGAGGAGAAGAGAAAGTTTGGCACGCCGTGACGGACACAGGCGGCTATGAGAGCTCGGCTCGCGGCGGTATTGTTTCGATAGTAGTCGAGAGGGTGCGCCACCGATTCGGGGACGACAACAGATCCGGCAAAATGAACCACCGAGTCAAAATTGCGCGATTTGAAAAGCTTGGAAACGAGCGTTTCGTTACCGATGTCTCCCTCAACAAGTTCAATGCCTGTGGGAAGATTTTCTTTGACACCGGTGCTCAGATTATCCAGGACAACGACATGCTCACCGGCCTCAAGAAGTCGGTGCACCATGTGACTGCCAATATAACCGGCTCCCCCTGTGACCAAGATGGCCATAACGCCTCTCTAATCTCTGTCCGTGTCCGGCAAGAGCAAATCCAATTCTTAACCTTGTCAGCCATGCTGATCTCCAAGCTGGAAGATTCCAACCAGAAGGTTCGGGTAAGCTTAACGCCACAATCATTTTACGGGATTATCGGTCGGCGCAATAATTTGCACCCCTCCCAAAATATGGATAGACACGCGAGGAGGGTGGCGCAGCGTCGAGAATTGAATGTTAACGCCTACTTTGCCGTTATATTGGATCCGAGGATTCACGGAAGGTCATCTGGCGATTGCGCCTGCGCCTCAGTTGGAAGGCTTGGAACGCGCGATTCTATACTGGAAGGAAGAAGGGGTTGATATTGTGGTGTCTCTGCTGGAACGGACCGAAGTTATCGGCCTTGTCGAAGCGGAAAGGGGTTTATGCGAGGAGATTGGCCTTGAGTTTTTGTGGTTTCCTATCAGGGATGGGTCCGTTCCGTCCTCCGCAACTGCATTCAATGCTCTAATATCGAAATTGGCTGACGCAATTGTGATCGGCAAATCGGTGGCCATTCACTGCAAGGCCGGCATCGGTCGATCCGCCCTCGTGGCAACGGCGGTCTTGAGCTATCTCCACATAGACGCTGGCGCGGCGCTCGATATGGTAGCTGAGGCTCGCAAAGTTGAAGTCCCGCAGACCGAGGCGCAGCGCCAATGGATACTGGGCTATCATCCTGCTCGCCCGGATTAGGTCCGAACTTTTGCCATCAGTTCTTGTTCTGACGGCCCGGAATATCAGACGAGCGGGATTCCATTTGCTTGAGAATTGCAGAGAGCTCGCGCGCACTCGCATTCAGCTGGATCAGTGTCGCTGAGGCTTCCGAGGCTGACCATTCCTTGCGCAGGACAGTCTGCAGTATTTCAAACTGCTTTAGTAACGTTGCATAGGTTTTCCGCATGCCTTTGTCCTCATTGGCCGGGAGAGACAAATGCTCGCCTTGGAATGCGGCAATACGGGTGCAAAGCAGCCGAGCAGCATCGTCATCGGTGTCCACAGACGATAGTGAAGACAGGGCCGAGCGCAGTAAGCTACGAAGAGTCTCGAGATTGCGGCTTAGGCCGTCAAACGCTTCGGGATCGATAGAAGCCGGCACCGTGCCCGCTCTTAAATCGTGAGCATCCGACTTTGCACGGCCATCACGAGTTGCGGCCGAACGAATTTTGGCAGCCCTAACTATTCCTGCCGCGAGGATGATCGCCGCCAAAACAACAAGCAGACCCGCCAGCAAAGGTTGCCAATCCTTGGCCTGTTCTGTCAGTTGACCAAGCACCGTCCTTAGTTGACCGAGCACAGCCCATGTCATGATCGCCTCCAGCCTGAACTTGAATCCGCAGATGTCGTGTAATCTGCTATGACAGCATCACAATCGTATATCACTGCGACACCGAACTGGCGGGTTAGATTTGTGAAGCCCGGTTAATTGGTTTTTGGCGATGAGTTGGCTTGAGGAGCTCAGCTTTGGTGGGGCCCGCTCGACTCCCCGAAGGCTCATTTCCATGCTAGCGTGTTGTAGGAAGCTGAGTTTTGATAGGATTTTTTTCCTGCTATGCGCGGCCAAAAGTGTAAATGAAACTTACCTTTTCTGTTTCGGCCGGCGAAAAACTCAAGGGAATTAGCTACTTGGCATCATTTTTGCTTGTTTTCCGTGAGTTACAGGGGCGATTCGTGAGGGAATACCCAAAGGTGATTTTGACGGCGTCTGCAATGCTAACGGCCCGGCTGGAGGCATTGCCGCCGCGAGCAGCAAAAGGTCTCAGCATCGGCGCGTTGGCCGGTATGCTTGCGCTCTGTTGCGCCCCTAGCGCCGAAGCAACTCCCGTGGTGACAGCGAGCGTGGGCGGGGGTGCTCCAGCGGGTGCTATCTTGGACAATCTGGATAGCCTTCCGCTCGGCGCGAGTGGTGGAACAACGACTACCGGGATCGTGGTGTCTTTCGGGGACACAGGACAGGCCGTCCAAGGCTCGGACGTCGATGTGTACGCGGCGCCCTATGTTTCTGGTAGCAATGACGTGGGTTTCGGGAGCCAAACGAGCGGGCCGGATTCGTCAACATACGCCAGCGCCGGGGGTACTGATTTATCGTTCGCCGAGTTGGTGTTTCCCATTCAAGTCCGAGAGGTAGGTTTGCTGTGGGGTTCTATCGACACCTACAACACGCTTGAGCTTCTTGAGGACGGAAGCGTTGTCGGCACCATTACCGGCTCGCAGGCGGCAGCCGCGGCCGGTGTTCCTGCGTCCGGCGATCAGGGGATCGATGGGACCGCTTATGTGACCGTTACCAACTCTACTCCCTTCAACGGCGTCGAAGCACTAAGCAGCCAGTACGCGTTCGAATTCGATAATATCGCATACAGTAGCGACCCCGTACACATTCCTGAGCCTTCATCTCTACCCATGCTCCTGATGGGCCTCGGTTTGATTGGCGGATTACTTTACTTCGGGCGCAGGAAAGCCACGGTCGGCGTCTAACAGCGCGATGCTGCTGAAGAGACGAGCGACGCCAACATAAGTCCGCGGGCTAGTATTAAGGACTGTAATCGCCGTAGGCGCACACCGAAGCAGCGTTGGCAGGGACGAGAGCGCCTGAAGACGAAAAAGCCACTGAGCTTCAAAGGCTGGCGGATGGCCCAGCCTAGCACCTTACCAAGCCCGAAGTTCCCTCGTACAATTGCGACGTTTGGGGCGTTTCTGAGAGACACGCTTGAAAGGGCGGCTAGTGCCCCGAGGGCGATTTACACCCGCTCTGGGGTTTTTCCGAACATGACTTGCGGGGCTATATCCAATCGTGGGGCTGAGGAGAGAATGGCCAATAGCGTCGATGAAGTGATGGAAACCTCCGCCGGGATCTTGCTCAGTGGAAAACAGAACTGGTGCGGTTGCGCGATCAAGGCCGCGCGTCTACTGCCGAACAAATGGAAAAGGTGATAGCCAGCGCTGAGCGTCTATCGACCCAGTGGACCAGCCCTAACGGTCTGTGAGCGCTCGAATTTTTCACTGCCGGTTCTGGCGGGCAAACCGAAAAATCATCAGTCGCAGCAAGCAAAGCCGCGTGCGACTGCCTTATGGGCTAGCGAAGGGAATTTCCTAAGGGAGCGGGCCCAGCTCGGCCAGGAGTGGACGCAACGTGTCGTCGTCGGGCCGCCACCGGCCGACAGAGCTTTGATAGATGGGCCGTCGGACCTGAAGGACGCTGGCCGTCTTGACTGGCCGCGCTGTCGTGTGAAACGCGAGGCAGGCATCGCTCCAGGGCAGGCCGCAATGGGCAATGATGCGCCGCGCTTGCCGCTCGACGTCGTCGACCACATCCTCGTATTGAACGTCGATCATGACGCCAGCCGGCAGCACCGACCGCCAATGATCCATCAGCCCGCTATATGTGCGGTAATAGCGGCCCAGCTCGCCCAGGTCGCAGGCATAAGGCTGCTCGAACATCGTGGAGAAGCAGGACAGACACGTATCCACAGCAGCGCGGCAAGTATGGATGATGCGCGCATTCGGTAGAACCAGATGGATCAAACCGACGAAGAGAAAGTTGGCAGGCATCTTGTCAGTCATGCGCAAAAAAGTGTCGCGCGAAGACATCGCATTCACAAGTCTGACAAGATAGCCCGACGCGATTTTGCGCAATTCGCCTGCGCCAATATCGCGGACGGCATACGGGAAAGTCTCGGCGCTGCCGTCCAGCCCCACCGCCTTCATCGCTGCGGCAAAGTCCGATCGCTCGCCGCCCGCGTAAACTTGCGGGTGGCTCGCGAGAATCTGTTCAACAAGTGTGGAACCCGAACGCGGCATGCCCACGATGAAAATCGGGAGCCGGCTGGGTTCGCCTTCACCAACGTGGGACTGCATGAGCGCAGGAGTGAAGGTCGTGCCAATGCGATTGATCGCTGCCAGGGCTCCTCGCTCATCGTAGGTGATCCGGCGTCGCTTAATCGCATTGCCTGCAAGCACATGGGCGAAACCGTCGGCGGAAAGCCCCAGATCGGTGTACGCCTTGCCAAGGGCGAAATGGAGTAGCACCTGATCTTCGTCCCGTAACTTGGGAAGATCGCCTACCAGTTGCTCCATCACCGTTAGGCATGGCGAATTCGCGTCGAGCTTTCGCGACATGGCTAATGCATAACAGTTCGCGGGCTTCCGCGGACGGAGTGCGAAGGCGCGCTCGAAGGCATCACGGGCCTCGTCACTCCGGCCGAGTTCCTCCAAAGCCTTGCCCAGATTGACAACAGCTTCGTCGTTGTCCGGGTTGAGAGCCAGCGCCGCGTTGAAATGCACCAGGGCCTCATCGTACCGGTCCAGCGCCACTTGGCAGATTCCCAGGCCAACGTGCGCTTCCGCGAAATCTGGCTTAAGGGCAAGCGCGCGAGCGTACGAAACGGCGGCTCTGTCATCGCGTCCCAGATTTTTGAGCGCGGCCGCCAGTCCGAAATGCGCATCGGAAAGATCGGGCGCGAGCGCAATCGCTTTGTTATAAGATAACAACGAACGGTCGATGCGCCCCGTGGCCAGCTGTGAGGCTCCCAGACCGCACCACGCTTCGACATAGTCGGGATCGAGAGCGACGGACCTTTCAAAGCAGGCACCAGCCTCGTCATGATGGCCGGTCGCCATAAGTGCCGTACCGAGCCCGTAATGTGCCTCGACGAATTCGGGGTCCAGGGTCAGCGCATCCTCGTAAGAGGCCACCGCCTCTTCGTGGCGCTTCATGGCATGAAGTGCGGTGGCCCGGTTCGAACGTGCTTCGGCCGACTGCGGTGCGAGCGTTGCGGCGCGATTCGCCAAAGTGAACGATTGCTCGGCCCGTCCCTGCTGAAGGCGGAGCGCACTCAGTTGCAGCAGGGCGTCGAAGTCATCCGGCCGGTCTCCGAGCATGGACAGATAAAGCCGCTCAGCTTCCCCCAGCCGCCCCGCCTCGTGCAAGGCGAGCGCCCTTTCGAGTCTAGCGTCCCGACCGGGTGTGTCCACCGGGGTGCCGCTCACGGATATGGCTCCCGTCGGAGGTTGAATGCGATGGAGATCCGGGGGCGGCTTCCGCGGTGCGGAAAGACCGTATGCGGCACATAGCTCGGGAACAGCACCATCAATCCAGGTTGGGGACGCACCAGGATGTGCGGTGGGGTGAACGACGGCAGGAAACCATTGGTGCGGCCCTGACACGGATCGAAGAGCTGCAGTGCGGTGCCGTAAACGGCATCCGCAGGCGGGTCCCCTTCGTCGATATAGTAGGTTCCGGACCAGGTGGCGCCGGGGTGGGTATGCGTGCTGTTGAAATCACCGTTGCCGTTGACGTTGGCCCAAGCATGCAGCGTCCAGCGCAGAGGACGCGGCGGTTGAGCCTGCTCTGCAAGGACGCGCCGCGTCGTCTCGTCGGCCATCTCGTACATCAGCCGGATCAGGCTTCGGCCGGCGTTTCCGCAAAACTCCAACTGGCCGGGCTCGGAATGCCAGCCGCCGACATTGGTCTTGGCCACGCCTGCCGCTAATGCGGCTTCCGCCAGGATGCGGTCACGCAATTCGTCGTTGAGGCTGGCGGTGTCGGGCCAGACGAGAGCCATAAATGGCGTCGGAAAAAGATTTGAAAAGCGAGCGCCGGCGAATTTCGACATGGTGCAGGTACCTTTACTTCGCGCGATCACCACAGGTGACACGCTGTAGTTCCAGGAGCAACGGCTGCAGGGTCACATCATCGGGGCGCCAGCGCCCCACAGAGCTACGGTAGACGGGCTGGCGCACCTGCGCAAAGCTCGCCGTCTTTACCGGACGAGACGCGTTGTGGAATGCCAGGCAGGCTTCGTCCCAATCGAGGCCGCAGTGCTCGACGATACGCCGCGCCTGAGCATCAAAGTCGGAGACAAGCTCCTCGTATTGTATCTCCAGCAAGATACCTGGCGGCAGAACCGCTCGCCAATGCTCCATCAGCAGAGCGTATTCCCGATAATAGCGCCCGAGTTCGGCGAGATCGTAGGTGAAAGGCTGATGAGTGAACAGTGTGGAATAGCAGGACAGACAGGTGTCGAGCGGGTCGCGACGCGTGTGGATGATGCGGGCATTGGGAAGCGCCAAATGAATGAGGCCCGCATAACGGAAGTTCGCAGGGAGCTTGTCTGTGGTGCGTTGCGGCGTCGATCCCCGGGCGGCTCTTGTCACCCGGTCGAGATAATCGCGGGCTAGGAAATCGAATTGCGCGGGCGAATATTCCGGCACGTTCTCCGGATAGCCTCCCGATTGGCCGTCGATGACCCGCAACGCCTCGCGGAAGTCGTTCAGTTCTCCAGCTGCAAAAACGGCAGGGTGGGCGGCGAGGACCTGTTCGACCAGCGTCGAACCCGATCGGGGCATGCCGACGATGAACACCGGCAGCCGTGACGGATCGCCGGATCCTTGCTTACTCTGCATCAGGCCCGCCGTGAAGACTTCCCGCGTGCGTTGGAGCCGGCCCAGCACTTTTTTTTCGTCATAGCGAAATGTGCTGCGCTTCAGCGCGTTGCCCCGGGTCAGGTGGCGGAATGAACGCTCATGTTCGCCGATGTCCGCTAGCGCAGCGCCAAAGGCAAAATGCAGCGGCACGCGATCGGCGGCGGGCAGGGTCGCCTCCTCACGAACGAGTTCCTCGAGCGCCGTGAGGTGGGCATCACCGCGCACGGTCTTGCGCGTGCCAACCAGGCCCAAAAGATGTGCCGGCTGCCGCGGCTCGATGCTCAGCGCCGTTTCATAAGCCTTGCAGGCCTCTTCCAGCCGGCCCATTTCCTTGAGCGCGATCGCGAGATTGGTCGCGGCACGCGCCATCTTTGGATCGCACGCTGAGGCAGCCCGGAAATGCACGATAGCCTCGTCGTGGCGATTCAGGGCGTACAGGGCATTGCCAAGATTGAGGCGGATGAGTGGCGCTTCCGGATTTGCCGCCAACGCGAGCTGCAGCTCCGCGACGGCCTCCTCGCTGCGACCTAGCTGCTGCAGCGCCAAACCTAGATTCATTCGTGCCTCGACGAAGGCGGGACGGGTGGCCAGCGCTTTTTGAAAGCGCTCCACGGCCTCGACAGGCCGGTCGAGCTTCAGCAGTGCATTGCCGAGGTCGTTTAGCGCCTCGACGTAGCGCGGCTGCAGTTCCAGCGCCCTTTCGTAGCTTACGAGCGCCTGCTGCAGCTCGCCGAGAGTCGCGAGCGCCATCCCGAGGTTGTTGCAGGCAATGGCATACGTCGGATTCAGCCGGAGAGCGGTCTCGAAGTGGGGCACCGCCTCCGCTGTCCGACGGCATGCATGCAAGGCCAGCCCCAAGTTGTTATGAGCTTCGGCGGAATTTGGATCGATCTGTGTAGCCTTCGTCAGCAGCGTCACCGCCTCTTCGAGCCTAGCTTGGCGTGCCCGGATGATGCCGAGAAGCTGCAGCGTCGGTACATGACGCGGTTCGCGCTCCAGAAGCGCTTCGAAGCGTTGTGCGGCGGCAGCCATTTGTCCGTTCTGAAGAAGCGTTGCCCCTTCCTCGTAGATCGCCTTGAGCGGCGTCGCGGAAAACGTCTCGGCGGCGGTCATGCAGAGATCCGGCAGGTTTATGCCGCTTGGGGGAGAACGGTGGTCATGGATAGGGATGCTAACACGGGCAGGACTAACCCGAAGCGAATGGCGTTGCTCGCCTGCAATTCCACAGCGTCAAGTAAACAGCGCTTACAATGGATGTTGTGGCCTAAGCCGTTGAAGCGGCTGTGTTCTGCTGCTCAGGCAGGCTGGAAACCGAAAGAAAAGCCATATTCCGCTGTCAGTTCCGTTTACAAATTGACGTAACGGCAAGATCGCTAAGCCATTGGATTCTCTGGTGTCCTGATCTGGCACAGATCTTGCTTTGCTTTCATCTGTAGCAGGAAACGTCGCGTGGAGGACGTCTGATGAAGCGCACCCTTCTTCTCAGCACAAGTGTCGCTGCCGTGCTGTCGTTGACCCAGGCGCCTGCAGCGAACGCCAGCACAATCGTCGGCACCGTATACGGGTCCTATGACGCACTGTGCAGCTCCAATATCGATTGCTCGTTCGGGACGGGATACACCGTCAACAATATGGCTGGGACTAATCCGTACGATACGCCCAACCTCTTCATTGTCAATTCCGGGAGCACCTCATTCACCGGCATGTCGTTGAAACTGACGGGTTATCAGGCCGACAATAACGGGCTCACCGCGACCCTCACACTGCCGGATGTCCCGTCGCACACGATCCTGATGATCCCATGGGATAGCCAGACGCCGTCTAGCGGTTCAAGTTTGTTGTTCCGCTATGACTACGACGACGAATACGGCACAACCGCAATTAACATCGCCTGTGCTGCCGTCGGATATGGCGATTGCGCCGATGTAGGCAATTTCGACACTTTAATTTCCGGTACGGTCGGAAGCACTCCGATCGCCTCGGACTTCAGCCCCAGCAACACGCAAGACGGCGGCAACCAGGCTGGCATGTTTGTCGGTTGGGAAGGGATCGATCCCAACGGATGGTCGGAATCAACATACGACGCACATTCGGGCACGACACCCGGTGTCCTGGCGTACATCTACACGGGCACGACCGGCAAGCAGACCTCCGTGCCTGAGCCTCTGTCCATATCGCTCTTCGGCGCGGGCTTGGGTGCATTGTCGATAGCCCGCCGGCGTCGCAAGAAGTCGTAAGCCTCGAACCTATATCAATTGCAACGGCCGTTTCCGGAGAGGAAACGGCGGTTGCCTTTTCATGACCCCGCAGCCGGCCGACGCAGGCGGCTGAATGCACCGAGGTGCCTTTCATAGCGCCGCCATCGTCCGATCGAGCTTTCGTAAACCGGCTGGCGAACTTGCCACGCACTCGGCGTGCGCACGGCGCGCAGGTTGTCTTCGTGATGCAAGCAGGCGTCGTTCCATTCCAGACCGCAGAATTCAACGAGCTGCCGTATGACACGTTCGCGGTCCGCGACCAGCGTCTCGTAATCGATCTCTAGGAGGCAGGCGCCGGGTATCACTCGGCGCCAATGTGCCATGAGCCGAAGATATTGTTCGTAGTAGGACACAATACTTTCTCGGTCGCGCGCGAAATCCGGCGATGGCTGGAACGGCGTGAAGTAAATCGAAAGACACGTGTCGATCGGATCGCGGCGGCAGTGGATGATGCGAGCCCGCGGAAAGACCGCATGGATGAGGCCGAGCATCAAGTAGTTGGTCGGCATCTTGTCGACGATCCGCTGGG
>Ga0182024_10021014_pt1 | contig 11884 bp, 10 predicted proteins | sample P32metaG_FD_120480 | JGI IMG/M metagenome (GOLD analysis project Ga0182024, IMG submission 120480) | Permafrost microbial communities from Stordalen Mire, Sweden - P3-2 metaG (Illumina Assembly) | ecosystem: Environmental > Terrestrial > Soil > Wetlands > Permafrost | place: Sweden: Stordalen... | reverse complement strand
CTTATGCTCGACGTCAAGCAGATGCGGGTCCTCAAGGAGGTCGCCGCGCACGGGTCGTTCTCCGGCGCAGCCGTCGCGCTGAGCTACACCCAGCCCGCGATCTCCCAGCAGATCGCCGCGCTCGAGCGGCAGGCCGGCGCCAAGCTCGTCGACCGAACGACCCGTGGGGTCCGCCTGACCGAGGCGGGGCGCGCGCTGGTCGGCCATGCCGAGGCGATCCTTGCCCGGCTCGCCGACGCCGAAGCCGAGCTCGCGGCGATCCGCGATCTGGGCGGCGGACAGGTCAGGCTCGTCTCCTTCCCGACCGGCGGCTCCTCGCTGATCCCGGTTGCCACCGCCGCCTTTCGCAGGCGTCATCCCGGCGTCGAGGTCTCGCTGTCGGTCGCCGGGATGCCGAGCGCAGTCGAGCGTCTGAAAGCCGGCGAGGTGGACGTTGCCCTGCTGATCGAGCCAGATTTCACGCCGCAGCCGCGCGACGCTCTGCTCGAGCGGATCCATCTGCTCGACGACCCGATGTTCGCCGTCCTGCCGGCCGGTCATCCACTTGCGGCCAAGCGGACGCTCAAGCTCGCCGATCTCGCGGCTGAGACGTGGATGCACGACGGCTCCGCGTGCTGTGACTCAACCGTCTTTCTGCGCGCCTGTCACGACGCGGGCTTCGAGCCACGGGTGGCGTTCGAAAATGACGACTACTCCGCGATTCAGGGCTTCGTCGCGGCCGGCGTGGGCGTTGCGCTGATTCCGCAACTGGCGCTCCAAGGAGTGCGCGACGACGTCGTCGTGTGCTCGCTCGGGGGGCGTGCGCCGCTTCGGCGCGTCGTCGCCGCCACGCTTGCCGGTGGCTCGCGTTCACCGGCAACCGACGCGATGCTGGGCATCCTCCAGGAGATCAGCACCGACTACCTCGCGAACAATCAGCCGCCGCTGAGCGCTGCGGCCTGAGCGCCAAACGAGCTCGCGATCCGGGCCGGTTCCGGTCAGCTGGAACCGGCCCGGGCGAGCTTCGCGGTGTCGCCGTGCCAGGAGCCCCACGACGACAACCAGCCGGCGAGAGGATGCGCTCGCCGGCAGGAAGTCGCTGCTGCCAAGACGGCCCGGCTCAGTACCCGTATTTCCCCGTTGAGCTTGACGAGGTTGTGGTCGTCGTCGTCGCGTTCGTGGACTTGGTGATCTTGCCGCCGCTCGGGCTCACGACGAAGAACCCGTTGACACCCTCGCCGCTCATCGGCGAGGCCTTCGTGTCCGCCGTGAAGGTGTAGAGCGGGTGGCCGTTGTAGATGACCTGTGTCGCCTTGCCGTGCTTGATCGTGCCGAGGTCCGAGGCCTTCGCCTTGCCGGCGGCCTTCGGCGCGCCGCTGGTCGACAACACCGGCCAGGCCGCCGCGCACATGCCGGTGCAGGCAAAGTGTCCCGACTTGTCGTTGACGTCCAAGTAGAGCGTCTGCCCGGAGCTGGTGACGAGGATCGTTCCGAGTGACGTCTGCTTCGTCGTGACGACGGTATGCGACGCGCTCGAGTGGGCGGACTGGCCGAACGCCTGTGTGGCCACTCCGAGAACCGCGATGCCCGACAGTGCGAGCAGTAGTTGTAGTCGCTTCATGCAGACCTCCGAAGGATCGCTGGTGGTTTGTGTCCTGACCCGTAGACGCCGCGCCCGGCCCGTTCCTTCCCGAGCGCCGCTGTGGCACCGACCCCCACCGGGGCCGACAGGACGCCTGGTGGCCGTCTCGAAACGTTTCACCGTGAACGTCGGCGTCTGGACGACGCCTGGCGGCGTCCTCGGTCATGGCACGGCAACCAGCCTTGCCCGCTCCCTGCGTCCTTGCCAGACGACGCCAGCCACTCAGCCGCCTGCCCCCCCCGAAACGGGGGGTTTCCAGCACAACGTTCCCGCTAGCTCAGATGCCGCGTGCTCCCGCCCGCCGGATCCCAGTCGTAGTCGAGCTGGCGGGCCGTGCGCTCGGCGAGCTCGCGTCCGGCGAGTCGATCGACGAGGTGCAGGCTCATCGCGATCCCGGAGCTGAGCCCGGCCGCGGTGGTCACCGCCCCCTCGGTGACCCAGCGGACGTCGCGTCGTGCCCCGTCGGGGTTGAGCGTCTGCGCCAGCAGATCGATGTCCTCCCAGTGGGTCGTCCAGGCGCGGTCCGCGAGCAGGCCGAGCTTCGCGAGCAGGAACGCGCCGGTGCAGACGCTCGCGACGATCGCGGTGTGCTCCCGCAGGCCGTTGATGCTCGCGAGCAACGCCTCGTCATCGAGCGCCCGGGCGATGTCGGTCGTGCCCGGCACGATCAGGACGTCGATCTCGCCGATCGCGGCGGCATCGGCGTGCGGGGTCAGCAGCAGGCCGCCGTAGGCCGCGACCGGATCGCCTCCGGGTGTGATCGTGACGACCTCGAAGGGTGGCTGCGCCCCGTCGCGGACGGCGAGTCGCGCCGCCGTCAGGAAGACCTCGTAGGGCCCGCCGCTGTCGAGCAGGTCGACACCGTCGTAGAGCAGGACGGCGATCCTCGACGGCCCCGAGCGCCGCTCTGGGGCGATCGTTCGGCGGCTTGCGTCCGCGTCGTCGAGCGCCCGTGCCACGCTCGCTCGCTACGCGCTCCCCGCCAGGATCTGCTTGGCGGATGGGACCGCCTCGGAGACCGACGATCCGCTTTGCCTGGCCTGATCCTCGATCGTCGTGACGGCGCTCTGGGCCGTGGTTATCGTCGCCGCGTCGAGTTTGTGGGCCTTGACCTTGGAGACGATCGTGTTGAACACCGCCACCACTGCGGTCAGCGGCGCGATGACGAGCTTGAGCACCTTGTTCTGCTGCGCGTCCTGGAGTGCGAGCTTCGTTTCGTGGTAGACGAACAGCGCCGCGGCCCCGGCCTCGACGTAATTCTTCAACTTGGAGAAGAAGCTGCCGCTCGTGAACTTGCCGGCCTTGAACGGGAGATAGATGAAGTGATGGAAGGCGCCGAACGCGAGACCGGCGTGAACGATGAACTTCGGCACCGCCGATATGCTCGCCGCATGCGTCGCGGTGATCGCCGCCGGCCTGGCCGTCACACCGTGAGCGCCCGCGAGTGTCGGTGCGAGGGTCAGCGCCGCGACGGCGAGCGTGACCACGATCAGACGCTTGTGACGCACCAGAGAACCCCCAGGACGATCGACCACCGAAGCGCTGACGCTACATGATCGCCTGAGCGTCCGGTGGGCTGTCTCGATACCCGGCACCAATAGGCTGCGGCGATCGTGCTTGCGTCGATCCCGAGCCCGTCGGCCAATGGCTTTCACATCGGCCCGCTGTTCATCCACGCCTACGGACTTGCCTATGTCGCGGCGGTGACCGCGGCGGTGGTGCTCACGCGCCATCGCTGGAAGGCTCAGGGCGGTGACGGCGACCTCGTCTACGACGTGGCGCTGTGGGGGTTCCCGGCGGGCGTGGTGGGAGGCCGTCTGTACTTCCTCGCGACCAGCTGGAATCAGGTGCCACCGCACTGGTGGGGGCCGTTTGCGATCTGGAAGGGCGGGCTTGGAATCTGGGGCGGGATCACGCTCGGCACACTCGTCGGGCTGTGGCGCCTGCGACGCGCCGGCGTCAGCCTGCCGCTGTTCATGGACGCCGGCGCCCCCGGCCTGCTGGTCGCTCAGGCGATCGGCCGGATCGGCAACTACTTCAACCAGGAGCTGTTCGGGGGTCCGACGACGCTGCCCTGGGCGCTGCAGGTCGACGCGGCGCACACCCCCCGGGGCTATCCGATCGGCACGACCTTCCAGCCCACGTTCCTCTACGAGATGATCTTCAACCTCGCACTCGCCGGGTTCCTGATCTGGCTGGGACGCACCGGCCGGATCAAGGCGCCCGGACTGTTCGCGCTGTACGTCACCGGCTACAGCGGGTTTCGCATCTGGGAGGAGACCCTGCGGATCGATCCATCGCACTACATCTTCGGACTGCGGCTGAACCTCTACGTCGCCGCGATATGCACGCTGATCGGCTTGACGTGGTTCATCGCGATTCAACGCCGCCCGCCGCCGGCCCCGACCTGAGCGCCGGTCACCGACGCGCCCGGTCAGCCCGGTGCCGCGGCACGACGCACGCCGACGTCCGCGCATTCCAGGCAGACCGACTCGGGGATCAACCCGGCGCGCATCAGCAGTGCAAACAGCCGGCAGCCGACGCAGAACGCAAAGATCGACTCGAGGCCGGCGGTGGCGATCATGCCGACGAGCAGGACGTCCGCCACGGTGTGATCGTGGCCCACCAGCGCGATCAGCGCGATGGCGAGCGTCATCGTCGCGCCGACCGCCTGGGCAAAGCGCTTGGGCGGTCCCGGCACCGGCTTGGCAGCGCCGAGATGCGGCGCCACGAGCCGGGTCGCGGCCTGCCCGAGCGGGCTGAGCGTCGGACCGGCGAGGACGCGGGCGACGAAGCCGTAGGCCATCACCGCCGCAAGCCAGTACGCGCCGGTGGCGAGCGTCACGATCGAGAGCGCGAGGACGCCGGCCGCGACGACGCGTGCGGCCTTTTCGTTGACCGGGTTGGGGAAGCTGAGCAGTCCTGCCATCGCACGGTCCATGATACGAAGCTCACCGACCCGGTGAGGTATTGACCCGACCCCTCGCCCCACTACGCTGGATGCGATGGCAGTGAAGCGCCCGCGCCGCACCGTGGTCATCGACATGGGCTCGAACTCGTTTCGGCTCGTTGCATACAGCTTCGAGCCTGGGCGCTGGTGGCGGCGCACCGACGAGATCTACGACACCGTCCGGGTCGGCGCTGGCCTGCTCGCCAGCGGTCGGCTGGCGGATGACCGCATCGAGACCGCAATCGAGGCGATGGAGGTCTACGCACATTTCTGCGCCGCGAGTGGCATCGAGCTCGACCACGTCCGCGCGGTCGCGACCAGCGCGATCCGCGACGCGGCGAACGGCGGGGAGCTGCTCGCGCGCGTGCGCGAGCTGACGAAGCTTCCGGTGCGTGTCCTGAGCACCGAGGAGGAGGCGTATTTCGGCTATCTGGCCGCCGTCAACTCGACGACGCTGAGCAACGGAGCCGTGCTCGACCTGGGCGGCGGCAGCCTCCAGCTCGTCCGCGTGCGTGGACGCCGAGCCGTCGAGACCGCCTCCTGGAGGCTCGGTACGGTTCGCATGACCGAGCGCTTCCTCGACGGCAAGGCGTCGGGTGCGAAGCAGCGCGACGCGCTGCGGGCCCACGTGCTCGAGGAGTTCGCCGCCGTCCCCTGGTGCCAGCGGCTGCGCGGGTCGGTCGTCGGCATCGGTGGGACCGTGCGCAACCTGGCCGCCGCCGCCGCCGCCGCGGCGGGCCTGCCGTCGATCGGCGTGCAGGGGGCGGTCATCGAGAACGAGGCGCTCGATGCGCTGATCAAGCAGTTGGCGTCACGGACCGTCGATGAGCGCGCGGCGCTCGACGGGATCAAGCCCGGGCGTGCCGGGCTGATCCTGGCCGGTGCGGTCGTGATCAGCGCGGCGATGGAGGCGATCGGCAAAGATCGCCTTGAGGTGACCCAGGCGGGGCTGCGTGAGGGCGTGTTCTTCTCGACCTACCTCGGGCCGGCGCAGCCGCCGCTGTTCGACGACGTCCGGATCGCCAGCGTGCGCAACCTCGCGATGCAGTATCAGCCCGATCTCGTCCATTGCAGCCACGTCGCGGAGCTCGCCGGCCAGCTGCTCGACTCGCTCGACGGCAATGTCCCGCGAGCTCGCGGCCTCAACATCGCCCAGCTGCTGTGGGCTGCCGGGATGCTTCACGACATCGGCGTGTCGGTCGACTACGACGACCATCACAAGCACTCGCGCTACCTGATCCTCGCCGCCGGCCTGCCCGGGTTCAGCCAGCGCGAGCTCGCCCTGATCGCACAAACCGTGCGCTATCACCGCAAGGGGGCACCGGAGCTCGGCGAGCTCGCGCCACTATGTCACGCGAGCGATCAGCTGCTGCTGACGCGCCTGTCGGCGCTGCTGCGCCTCGCCGAGCACCTGGACCGTGGTCGCGATGGCGCCGTCGTGCGCGCGCGGCTGCGCGAGCAGGGCGAGCAGCTCGAGCTGGAGCTGGCGGTCAACGGCGACCCGGCGTTGGCTCGCTGGGGCGCGGAACGCCAGTCCGACCTGTTTCGCAGGGCGTTCGGTCGTCCGCTGACGCTCGCCGCCTGAGTATCGTGCAGGCCATGAGCGACATCGAAAGCACGAGCGAGGTCTACGAGTGCTACCGACGCGGGACCGCGCTGCTCGAGCGTGGTGACTACGCGGCCGCGGCGGTGCCGCTGGCTCGCGCGCGTACGCTCGAGCCCGACAAGGCCTCGATCCGCGAGGCGCTCGGCCGCGCGCTGTTCCACAGCCAGCGCTACCGCGAGGCGGTCGAGGAGTTCGGTGCGCTCGCCGCCGCCTCGCCGACCGACGATTACGCCCAGTTCTGCCTGGGCCGCGCCCTGCAGCAGCTCGGACGCCATCGCGAGGCCTGCGGGCCGCTGGCGATCGCCGCCTGTCTGCGGCCGGAGCGCGCCGAATACCGGGTCTATCGCGACCGTGCACGGGAGGCTGCCGCTCGCGACTGAGCCTCCCGCTGTCCGCTCGATCGCGCGCCGTCGGATCAACCGTCGACCGGGAGAGAGCGGGTGTGAGAGCAGCAGCGGCGGTTTTGGGGGCTGGCGCGGTCGGCGTGACGCTCGCGCTCGTTCGCGGCCGCATGCGCCGGGTTGCGCCGGTGCGTCTGCTGATCGAGCCCTACCGCAACGATCGCACCGGCCCCGAGGCGCTGGCGGCGACCTTCGCGAGACTGCACGCGCTGCTCGGCTCGCGCCGGACCGTCGCGCTCGAGGTTCATCTCGACCGCCGTCCCGGCGGCGCGCCACTGGTCTGGTTCGCGCTGCTCTGTCCCGGCGGCCTCGAGGGCCAGGTGCAGGCGGCGCTGCGCACGAGCTACCCGAATCTGCGACTGCGCCCGCTGCGCGGCGGCGTGAGCGCCCCGCCGGCTGCGTTGATGCTCTGGCGCCGAACGCCCCCGCGCGCCGACGACGAGCTGGACCAGCAGCCGCCGGGGATCGAGCCGTTGCTCGGCGCGATGGCCGCAGCCGGCGCGCCCGCGACGCTGCGGCTGATCCTCAGGCCCGCGCCGCGGATCATCGAGCTCGTGTGCTCCTCGGCCGAGCACCGCACCGGCCCGCTGCTGTGGAGCACCGCGCTCGTGTTCGCGCGCGACGCTGCCCGCGCGCGGGGGATCGCAAGCGTCCTGTGCGGCGGTACGCCGCGCCTGCGCGCGCGCCGCACCGCCAGGCTGCACGCGACGAGCCCGCGGCGCTCGCCGTGGTGTCTGTATCGCCCGGCGGAGCTGGCCCGCCTGTGGTGCCTTCCGGCCCCTGAATTCGGCGCGCTGCCGTTCGTTTGCCGAGCGGTTCCGCTGGCCCCGGCGCCGCCCGGCATCGACCGCGCGCGCGGCGGGGTCGGGCTGCTCCGCGACGAGCATGGTCCGGTGACGATCGCCGCCGCGCTGCGGCGGCAGCACACCGCGGTCGTCGGGGCGGTCGAGCAGGGCAAGACCTCGTTCCTGGTGGCCAGCGCGAGAGAGGATCTCCGCCGCGAGAACTGCGCGGTGATCGTGCTCGATCCGAAGGGCGATGCGGCGGAGGCCGTGCTGAGCATCGTGCCCCAGTCGCGGAGAACCACCCTGCTCGACATGGCGGCGCCGCGGGCCGGATTCAACCCGCTCGCGGTCGACGCGGCGCCCGACGCGATCGCCGATCACGTCGTCGCCGCGCTGCGCGGCCTGTTCAGCGAGGGCGAGGTGCGCGGCAGCTCCGACCGCTACCTGCGCAACGCGATCATCGCCGTGCTCGCCTGCGGGCCGGCGGCGACGCTGTGGGACGTCGCGCGCCTGCTCGAGGTGGGGGAGGCCGGGCGGGCGTTTCGCGCGCGCGTTGCGGACCGCCTCGTCGAGCAGCCGGCGTATGCCGAGGTGGCGACGTTTCTCGACCAGGAGCTGCCGGCGCAGCTCGCCGACGCGCGTGCGAGCACGACGGCGAAATTGGACGCGCCGGCCAACAAGCTGGCCCGGGTCCTGAACTCGCCGGCCGTCAAGCGCGTGCTGCTGAACGACTCCCTGCGCATCGACCTCGACGGGCTGATCGAGCGTCGCGAGGTGCTGGTAGTACGCGGGGCGCTGGGCGAGGTCGGAGCGGGCAACGTCGCCGTGCTCATGCAGTTGCTGCTCGGCATGCTCGACGCTGCGCTCGGCCGCGTCCAGGACCGCCGGGACGGGGCGCCGCGAGCCGCCGTGGCGCTCAAGGTCGACGAGGCCCCACTCGCGATCAACGCGGCGTTCGCCCAGACGCTCGCGTTGAAGCGCTCGGCCGGTCTCGAGACCGTGGCCTGCTGGCAGACCGACGCGCAGTGGGATCCGGAGCTGCGCGACCAACTCGACGCCTTGTTCGCCCACCGCGTGCTGTTCGCGACGGCTTCGGCCGCCGATGCCCGGGCGGGATCGGCGCTGCTGATGTCCGAGTTCTCCGATCAGGTTCGCGCCGGGGACGAGCAGCTTGCGAGGCTCGCGTCCCCCGACGTTCGCCTGCATCTCCCGCGCCACACGGCGCTCGCGAGCTGGACGACGCCGGGTGGACGCGAACGGCCGTTCATCGCGACGACGCTGCCACTGCCGCTCGACCGTGCGCGGATCGAATGGCACGCCGCGGCGCAGCACGCGCGCGGCGGCCGCGAGCTGCGCGATCCGGCGCCGCCGCCGGACTCGATCGCCGCGCAGCCGTCCCCGCTTGTGCTGCAGTCGCCCGCACCGGTCGCGACGCCGTCGTCGTCGCAGCAGCAGCCGACGCCGGCAAGCTACCGCGAGCTGCTGGTTCTCGACGGGGCCCGTCGAATGCGCCTGCTGACCGTGGCGCCGCCGTCGCGCGCGCGGCGACTTGCGCCCGCCGACCGTGACCTGCTTGCGTGGCTCGCCGGGGCGCGCTGCGCGCTGACCAGTCAGATCCACCGCAGAGTCAACCCGCAGCGCTCGCTGACCGTCACGCAACGCCAGCTCAAGCGCCTCGCCGACCGTGGGCTGATCGGCCGGTTCCAGCTGTATCGAGACGACGGCGGCGGGGTCCCGTTGTGCTGCGCGGTGACCGAGCATGCGATCGAGCTGCTCGAGCTGCCGGGCCGTCACGCGCCCGCGCTGGAGCCAGCGGCACTCGCGGGCCTGCGTGCCGACGTGCATCTGGTCGGCTGGCTGCTGGCCCTCGAGGCGCTGGCCGGCGACGCCGTCGTCGAGGTGCTCGGCCCGGGCCGCGCGGCGATCGTCCCGCGAGTCGGCGATCCTGCGGCCCTCGAGCTCGACCACGGCCTGCGGGCCCGCGACTTCCTCGCGAGCCGGCGCGACGGCTCACGGGCACCGGTCGAGCGGTTCGCCGCCGTGCGGCCGGCTGCGGCCGTCGACCTGCGGGCACCCGGCGACCACGCGGGGCCTCGCGGTGATCTGCTGGTGGCGGCCGATGCGGTCGATCCGCTCCCGGCGCTCGAAGCCTACGACCACCTGCTGAGCGGCTGGTGGCGGTCGGTCGAGCGCTACCGCCGCGCCGGCGCTCCGCCGACGGTGGTGGTGCTCTGCACCGATGAGACGCACGCGCTGGCTCGCGCGGCGCTGGCCGATGCGTTGCTCACGGCATGTCTCGCCGAGATCGGTGTAGCGCCCGAGGATTGGCAGCGCCCGGGCCGCCGCGGCCTGCACTTCGTCGCCGAAGCGGATCTGCATCGCGGCGAGCTGAAGGCATGGACGGTTCCCCGACTGCCACCGGCGCTGCGCAGCAGCTCGGCGTGCGAGCCGGTGCCCGTGCCGTTCGCGCAGTTGCCCGCTGCGACCACGGCCGGCGCCGCGAAGCCGCCCTGGCGCTGAGTGCAGTCGCCCCTCGCGCAGCCGCGGTTCTGACGCCGCGACCGCTTAGCGTCGACGGCCTCTTCCTCTTCCTCTTCCTCTTCCTCTTCCTCTTCCTCTCCACTTCCCGTGCTCGGCCCGGCTCGACCCTTGCCCGCCTCCCCGACGCTCGCCTGCCGCCCCGCAGCTGCTTCCGCCGCCGCACCCGATCTCGAACCTGGCCGCACCGGCTTCGCCTGATCACCTGCTCCGCAGCTCCTCGCTGCACCCGGTTGGTCCCTTCTCGCCGGCCCCGTCGGTCAAGGCAGCACGACCGCAACCGAGCCGAACCGAGGAGGAGCGCGATGACGATGACAGCCTGCGACCGCTACCTGGCAGATGACGGATTGCGTGAGCTCGTGCTCCTCGACGGGGCCGACGGATCGCGACTGCTCGTCGACCGACGCGAGAGCGACGGCAGCGACGCTCGGCTGCTCGCCCACCTCGCGAGCGACGAACCCGACGCCAACGCCCGCCTCGTGTGCAGCGAGTTCCTCGCCGACCCCTGGCGTGGCGCGCGTCGCCTGCGAGCGAGCGACTTTGGCGCGCGGCCCGCCGGAGACGGTCATGGCCCGCAGCCGAGCGCGTTTCGCCCGGTGGTCCTCACCGATGCCGCCGGCCGGCGCTATTTCCTGCGCTCGAGCGGAACGCCCGCCGAGCTGCGCTGGCACCGCGAGTCGCGCCGCAGAGGTGGCGTGCCCCGCTGCCTGAGCGCCCGCGACGTCGTCGGGGCGCTCGAGGCCTACGAGCCGGTCTGCACGCTGACTCGTGCCGCAGTGGCGAGGTTTCGTCGCGACCGCCAGGTTTCGGTCTCGACCCTGTCGGTCGAGTTGCGACGCATCGAATCGAGTCCGATCGTGCTGAACCGGCGGCTGCGCGAGGCCGTGCTCGACGCGGTCCGCGAACACGGAACGAGCTTCAGCGCGATCGCGATGGCCTGCGGGCGGGTCAAGCACGATCGTCGCGGTAACGGCTCGGGCGAGACGAGCTGGCTCGCGCGGCGCGTCGGCCTGCTGCCATCGACCCCGGGTGCCCGACCCAACCCCTGGGTGCACAGCGACACGCTCGCGCTGATCGCGCGAGACGGGCTCGGAATCGCCCCCCGGGAAGTGGAGCTGCCCTGAGCACCGGGTCAGCGCTCGGCCGCCCCCGGTGGGCGCGACCGGCAGTGGTGTGTGGCCCGCGCGTGCGCCGGCGAACGTGATCATCATCGCCGCTGATGCGGTATTGCGCGTGCGGATCGAGCAGGCGCTCGCGGTACAGCCGCTCGAATCGGCTGTCGTGACGGCCGCCATCGCGGTCCTGGACGCGGCGCGCGCGGCTCACCCCGGGGCCGCCGTGCTCGTCGTCGGCGTTCGTCGCGCGCAGGTTGCGGCGGCGCTCGATGCCGGAGCCGACGCGGTGCTCACGGGACCGCTGCGGCCTGCTGAGCTGCGCGCTCGTGTGCGTGCGCTGGAGCGCCGCAGCGAGACCGGTTGGACCGTCGGGGCGCTCGCGATCGACATCCGCGCCCACGTCGTTCGGCTTGACGGCGCCGATCTCCGCCTTCCCCGCCGCGAGTTCGCCCTGCTGCGCTGCCTGGCCTCGGCGCCGGGCCGCGTGTTCACGAAGGCGGAGCTGCTGTCCACCTGCTGGGACGCGGGCGCCTGCTCGCCGTCGGGTCGCACGCTCGAACGGCATGCGGCGCGGCTGCGACGGCGACTCGGTCGCCACGGCTCGATGCTCGTGACGGTCTGGGGCATCGGCTACCGGCTCGACGAGCCGGCCTGATCTTCCGCGGCGTTTCACGCCGCGGCCATCACGAAGGAAAGGAGCCACCGTGCTCATCTACTGGAGCGTGCCCGCGTGCGCGCTCGCCGCCCTACTGTTGGTGCGCCGCCTGCGGCTCGATTGGACAGCCGGTCTCGCGGTGGCGCTCATCGTGCTGCCATTCGCCGCCGGACCCGCGATCGGCTGCGCCGTCGGGACCGCGCTCGGCTGGCG
>Ga0182024_10021013_pt1 | contig 11884 bp, 12 predicted proteins | sample P32metaG_FD_120480 | JGI IMG/M metagenome (GOLD analysis project Ga0182024, IMG submission 120480) | Permafrost microbial communities from Stordalen Mire, Sweden - P3-2 metaG (Illumina Assembly) | ecosystem: Environmental > Terrestrial > Soil > Wetlands > Permafrost | place: Sweden: Stordalen... | reverse complement strand
ACTTTATCCCTCCTGGTCAGCCAGCTACGCTTCTGTCGCTCCATCCACGAAGCCTAGCCAGTGCTGCCCAAGTGGGCCAAACTTAACTGCCGTTGGTGGGCCAAACCAGAATGCCAGAATCACCGACGCTGCCATGCAATCAAATCACGTCGGGGAAGTATCGTCCGAAATCCAACCAAAACCCGAGAATCCTTCGATAGCCACCATGCGTTCGTGGTGGCTTTTTCAAAATACCCAGCCGTTCGTAGTGCCTCAGCGTATCGGTACTTACGCCTGCTGCCCGACTGAGATCCCCAGACCGTAAGGGACGCTTTTGATTCAATGTTGTTTCCACAAAGGAAAGTATTAACCCTGGAATGCATTCCGGGGGCAAGCGCAAATCCACGTTCACGGTTGCGACTCGAATACCAAATGCCGCCGTCGGATCACGTTGCGAAATCGCGCAGGGATTGTTTTAGTCAGATCCATTCATGGCAACGACAGTCAGATATTTAAAACGGTGCTTCGGCACTGCGTCACGAGAGATCCGGCAAAATGCGTTTTTGGCGGCTGTGATTGAAAACACAGCCCCCACCACAAGATAGGAATACGGTCGGAGCGACGATGCCGGAGGACACTGAACTTCAGGATCCTTCGCTCCCGGTTGGCTGACAAATCCTGTCCCCACGTCGACCCACCCCGCAGCCGGCGCTCTCCGGCACCTGCCGATGGCACACAGCGTATCCGTTTGCCTCTGCAGAGTTCACGACACAGTGATCCTGCGTTTTTGCTGATCACTGAATGGAGTCAGTGGGGGCAAGTCAATGCGGCGTTCCTCTCTTGTATGGGTAATTGCAGTGGCTGGACTGACGGCCTCTGGCCTGCCTCTCGATTTTCGGCGCCGCGACCGTTTCTACACCGACACGGCCAGCGCCTCACTCCGTCCCTCGCCCATGTGGAACCTGGTGCTCGGGTATTCGTATCAGGAGAACAATCTTCAGAGCTATATGGCCTTCCAGAACGACAGTTCTGTCGGCTATGTGGTAGACGAACCCTTTGTTCCATACAAGCAGCTCAGCCAAGTCGTTTGGGGAGACTCGACCTACATGGTCAAGCAGCACTTCGGACTGGATTTGCGGCTTACGCACAATGGGTCGGGCAGCGGCTACAGGCCCGACCTGAATCCTAACGATGCCGCCCAACTGGGGAACGCTTCGCTCATTCAGCAGGGGAATTTCAGTCCGGATATGTTCCAGTCCGCGCTCGGCAACCTGGCCTTCAGTTCAACCCAGATCTCCCAGGTGCAGGTACCGCAGTGGATCGGCCAGGGCAAGGCATACTATCTTTTTCCCCATATGATCGAGGGCGGTACCGTCTTCAACTATGGCAGCTACGCGGATCACTGGAATCCGAATCTGAACGGCGTGTTGCGCACATTTGATGTTTATGTCGGACGAACTTGGTGAGAAACCCTCCACACATTCAGAGAGATGTTCACCGGCCGAGTAATTCTCCAATTCCATTTGCGAACCCAGTGGCCAACAGAGCGACAAGGCCGAACACAGCGGCCATGCCCCTTAGCCGTCGCGAGCGCATGAATAGTCAGTGCAATTCTAAGAGTGCTGTACTTCATGCCCAGCGCCATCGTGGCACCGCACAAGGCCCAACCGACGAGGTCGTGAGCTACCGCAACCGTCGCGCTTTTAGCTGATGAGGCGCTTGCGGAGAGCATCGTTGTAGCCTCTTTCATTCCGAGTGACGCCGGGACGGGGCTCGTTCAGGTTCGTGCGACACCAGTTCGGTCCTTCTTTGCGATGGGTGACCTTCCGCCCGAAAAGTGCGTCAGTGTGCATGCCCAATTTGGGGATTGGCCGTCATTTCGGGCGCAGCTAGACCTGTTTGGTCGAGTAGCGATTGCACTCTGTTTCTTATCTCATCCCGAATAACACGAACCTCATCGATTGGACGGCCCTTAGGATCGCGGAGCGGCCAGTCGTCTCGACGAAGACCGGGCACATAAGGGCACTTCTCGCCGCAACCCATCGTAACGAGAAGCTGTGCCTCTCTTGCCAACTCCTCTGTCAACTTCTGGGGCTTGGCATGTGAGAGATCGATTCCGATTTCCTGCATCACGGCCTGCACTTCTGGGTGAACCCGAAGACCAGGATCTGTCCCAGCCGAAACGGCCTCGGCCTTTTCTCGATCAGCAAGTTGGTTGAAGAAAGCAGCCGCCATCTGCGACCGACCGGCATTATGAACGCAGGCAAAAATGACCTTATACATTCTGTTTCTCCGTTATGGACGTATTCGCTTTGGCGCACCAAGCCTGGCTAGCCATCTGGACGGGGTCCCACGGGCTGCTGAGGGGCGGAGTGTAGCTGAGATCGAGATCGGAGATCTGGTCAACCGTCATTTCGTGAAAGAGTGCCGTCGCGAATACATCGAGACGCTTCGACACCTCCGTGCCCCAGGCCCCCATGATTTGCGCTCCGAGCAAGCGACCGGTACGGATGTCTCCGGTCACACGGGCGTGAAGCTGAGTTGCCCCCGGATAGTAGGCCTTGTGGTCATTCATCGTGCTCACTGTCGTAAACGGATTGAAGGATTCTCTCTTCGCTTCGTCGTGCCTGAGGCCGGTACGCGCAAAGACGAGGTTGAAGATCTTGACCACCTGCGTTCCTAGCTAGGGAACCAGGGAAATCGCGGTTTCCTCCCAATGCATTCTCGGCTGCAACGCGCCCCTGCTTGTGAGCCGTCGTACCGAGAGGCAAATAGGTATGCCGATTCAGAAGCCGATGAAACGTCTCCGCGCAATCTCCCGCGGCATAGATGTCCCGCAGCTTGCTCTCCATCTTGCGATTGACCACCAGTGCGCCCTTTACCCCAGTGTCGAGACCGGCCGCTGCCCCGAGAGCCGCGTTGGGTTTCACGCCCACAGCGACAATAACCATCTCGCAGTCCTGATCGAAATGATTGCTTCCCGAGACATGAACGCGGTTCCCAACTCGGGTTATCCGGTTCACTTCTACGCTGGTAAACACCTTCACGCCATGACGTTGAAGCTCATCGGCGGTAGCTCTCCCGAACTCTGCATCGACGGTCGGCAGGACAGTCGGAGTACGGCTGGCGACAGTGACCTCAATGCCCCGATGCGTGAGGGCGTCGGCCATTTCAAGGCCAATGTAGCCAGCGCCAACGATCACAGCTCGTCTCGGCTTTGCTGTCTCCAGGTAACGGTGAACCTCAAAACTGTCATGCATCGTGTGGAGCGGAAACACGCCCGGAGATCGCCACCCTTCGATTGGCGGCTCGACAGGTCCCGCGCCGGTAGCGATCACGAGCTTCTCATAGGGCAACGTGATTGAACCCGCCCTCTCCGTATTCACATCGACTGTCTTTGAAGCTGTATTGATGCGCGTTGCCAGATGTCCACGGCGCATGTCGATCCCTTCGAATTCGGTCCGATGAGCAAGGCTGTGCCAATCGGGGGTCTCGCCACTCAGAAAGAAAGGCAGACCACAGATGCTGTAGTTAGGGAAATCATCCGCCAACAGGACGGTGACTTCGACGTTCCGATCGAGCTCGCGTGCGCGAAGAGCCGCGCTGATGCCTGCATCGCTGCCACCGATGATCAGCAATCTCATGTGGGGCCTATTGCTTTCCGATACTGTCGATTTCTCTTTGCAGGGCGAAGGTATCCAGCGTTGCCAAAGGCAGGCAGAGGAAGAGGCCGATGCGGCGATCGAGAGTGACGAAAGCTTTGGAAAAGGCTTGCTCGATCTCCTCTGGTGTTCCCCGCACGGCCGCCGGATCAGGGATGCCCCAATGCGCTGTCATCGGCTGTCCGGGCCAGAATGGGCAGACCTCACTCGCCGCTTTGTCGCAAACAGTGAACACGAAGTTAAGCGGGAGCGCATCAGGTCGAGAGAATTCATCCCAGGATTTGCTGCGAAGATTCTCGGTGCTCATGCGGGCCGCTTCGATCTGACGAAGAGCCTCCGGTCGCACAAATCCCGAAGGGTGGCTTCCTGCACTATAAGCAACGAAATTCGGGAACCCTTTTCGGTTCATGATCGCCTCAGCCATGATGGAACGGGCCGAGTTTCCAGTGCAGAGAAACAACACGTTATAGCGGGCCATATCGAGCGTCCTTCCGAGAAGCGGTCAGCTGTGAGTTAAGTCTGATTGCGGATTCCCTCACGAACAGCATGTCGGGCCACAACAGGATTTTGAACCCTCGGATCCGGGCTTGATGGCATACACCTTCACGCTCGCCGCGGCCGCGTTGATGTCGTATCGCGAGAGAAGAGTCTTCAGCTCCTCATGCAGCGAGGTTGAAGCATCAGGTGCAGGAGAGCAGCAAGGCTCGTCAACGATCTGGAAGGGAAGCGAGGGATCCATCTTTGGGGAACAACAACCTGATTGATTTTCTACCTTGGCGTAAGCATTCAGATCAGCGCCGCTGTCGACGATTTCGACGTGCTCGAAGCCTGCCGCAAGCAGTCCGGCACGGTATTCGTCGATCTGAATTGCTCCAGCGATGCAGCCAACGTAGGCCGCAACGCTTTTCGCGACATCCTCCGGCAGCTCGCGCTTCAATGCGATGTCACTGATTGCCACTCGACCGCCAGGCTTCAGGACGCGAGCGATTTCGCGGAAGACCGCCGACTTATCGGGTGCCAGGTTAAGGACGCAGTTCGAGATGACGCAATCGACCGAAGCATCCGGCAGCGGAATCCGGTCGATGGTGGACTCGTAAAACTCAACGTTGGCGTAGCCACCTGCTTTGGAGTTTGCCCGCGCTCGTTCAATCATCGCCGGCGTCATATCGACGCCGATGGCACGGCCTTCCGGCCCGACCATCTTCGACGCGAGAAAAACATCGAGACCTCCGCCTGAACCAAGATCGACTACAACCTCACCAGGTCTGATATGAGCAGTCGCCGTCGGATTGCCGCATGACAGGCCCATGTTGGCCTCAGCCGGAATTGAGGTAAGTTCCTCAGAGGTATAGCCAAACGCTTCCGCGACGGCCTTCACGCCCGCATTGTCGCTCGACAACGAGCTTTCAGCCACCGCCCCGTACTTCGATTTCACCGATTCCAGAATCTGCTCTGCCATGACCTGCTCCTTAGAACATATTCGCAAAAGCGACTATATTCCTTGCAAACATATTCGTCAAGACGTATAAATAAATATATGAAGAGAGAGACCTCTCCGTTCAATATGGAGCGTTTTTTTCAGGCGTTGGGAGACAATACGCGTCTTCGCCTGCTTAACCTGATGGGAGATCAGGAGATCTGTGTCTGCTACTTCGTGGAGATTCTGGGGCAGGGTCAGCCCAAGATTTCCAGACATCTGGCTTATCTTCGCCGCGCGGGGATCGTTGCCGCCCGACGGGACGGCAAGTGGATGCACTACCGCATCGTCATGCCCCCAAATATTGGCGCCGCTCAGGTATTGCGTCAGACGCTTACGTGGTTGAGAGAGGAGCGAGCGATGCAAGCGGACCGGATGCGCCTATCCAAGGCTTGCTGTAGTCCGGCGAAATTCGCCGCTCTTCAAGGAGCTCCTTTACCGATTCCGATAGATTCCCCAACCCGAGCCGAGGCAAAATGAACATGCCGAGCGTCCCCTATACCCAAGGTCAAATCTGCGCTCCGTTGCAGCGCAAGAAGCTCTCGTTTCTCGACCGCTTTCTTACCCTTTGGATTTTCCTCGCAATGGCGATTGGAGTGGCACTCGGACACTTCATCCCAAGCTCCGCCGGATTCGTCAATCGGTTTCAATCCGGAACCACGAATATCCCCATCGCCATCGGGTTGATCATCATGATGTTCCCGCCGCTGGCGAAGGTGCGATACGAGAAGCTCGGCGAAGTCTTCCGCAACAAGAGAGTCCTCGCACTGTCATTGGTTCAGAATTGGCTCATTGGGCCGGCGCTGATGTTCCTCCTCGCTATCGTGTTCCTGCGCGACGAACCTGCCTACATGCGCGGACTGATCCTGATCGGGATTGCACGCTGCATTGCGATGGTCCTGGTGTGGAATGAGTTGGCGAGTGGGGACACCGACTACGCTGCAGGACTCGTCGCCATCAATAGCGTCTTTCAGGTTCTCTTCTACAGCCTCTATGCGTGGGCCTTCATCACGGTGTTTCCCAAGTGGTTCGGGCTTCAAGGAAGCGTCGTGCAAGTCGGCATCGCCCAGATTGCAAAGAGCGTCGGAATCTATCTTGGTATTCCCTTCGCTTCCGGCCTGATCACTCGTTTCACGCTCATTCGGATCAAGAGTGAGGAATGGTATCGCACGCGCTTTATCCCCAGAATTAGTCCACTTACGTTGGTTGCCCTACTCTTCACTATTCTTGTGATGTTCTCGCTCAAAGGCGATCTTATCGTCCGGCTACCACTCGACGTGATTCGCATTGCCATCCCGCTGGTCATTTACTTTCTCATCATGTTCCTGGTCAGCTTCTGGATGGGCAAAAAACTTGGAGCCGATTATGCGCAATCGGCTACTCTTTCGTTTACGGCAGCGGGGAACAACTTTGAACTTGCGATCGCGGTAGCCGTGGCCGTCTTCGGACTCAATTCAGGCGAGGCATTCGTTGGAGTAGTAGGACCGCTCATCGAAGTGCCGGCATTGATCGGGCTTGTTAACGTTGCATTCTGGATGCGGAGACGATTCTTTACGACTAACGGCCGAGATTTCTCCGTGCATCCAGTTGAGGACGCTCCGTAGGCATCCCGGGACCATAGCCAAATGCGAATCACGCTGATCTATTGGCGGAATAGCACGGGAACGGCCTCAGGCGGTCGTTCTGTGAGTTTGGCTCTTCTCGATAGCCGAAAACGGCTTCCACTCACTCAATGTGCAGGAACCGCTGGCGATGGCTCTTTTCAATCGCTCTGTATCCTGATTCAATTGCGCCTCGCTTTCGAATATCCGACGCAGGAATTCAAATAATCGCTTCTTTTCTGACTTCCTTACATTGGCGAGGCGATAGAAAACGCGATACCCGTCGCGGCGATCGAGCACCATCTCTGACCTCTTCAGGTATGCCAGGTGCCGAGAAATATTTGGTTGGGAATTCTCCAACACATACTGGATATCGCAAACGCAGAGTTCCCCATGCAGCAACAGATTCACGATCCGTAGCCGGTTCGTGTCTCCTAGTGCTTTGAAGACCGTCTCTACTTCCATCATGTGCGAATCGCTTCTCCCTGTCTTGTCCAACTATTCGGAGAATATCCCCGACCTTATGAGGCCAGTCGCGTCTGAAAGATGCATCCAAATTCATCCCATTTTCACAATCAGGTCCCTATGATGTCTATCTGTTTAGGCGCATAGACTATTATGTCCTGAAACATAGACGCACAGGCGTCACTACAAGGATCTGGCACCCAGACAAGAGTTCGGCGGACCAAGCTGTTCTAAGGACGGTGGAGGAAATGAATCTCAATCGAAGACTTCTCGTGACGGTGCCCGCGGTGCTTGCAACGTGTGTCGCTCTTTTTGCAACGGGATGCAAACATTACGGTGAAGATGGCAAACCGGAAGATGACAAGATTACAACGGGGTCGAATACACGCTGGCTTTCTGCTGGCGGAAGTACATTCATCGAACCGATCATTGACCGCTGGGACAGCGACTATGGAAAGTCTCATTCATTGCACATCAACTATCTGCCAGTTGGCAGCGGTGGTGGAATCGACCGTCTTCGCCATGGTTACGGGGCCTTCGCTGCAAGCGATGCGCCGCTTTCCGACGATCAACTTCAAGGTCTCCCCCCAATTGTGCAGTTTCCTGTGACTGCCGGTCCGGTTTGCGTCATCTACAACCTGCCCGGTTTGAAGGCACCGCTCAGGTTGAGCGGGACGACCCTGGCCGGAATCTATGCGGGTAGCATCGTCAGTTGGCAAGACCCCGCAATTGCGCGTGACAATCCGGGAGCCGCGCTTCCGCATGCTCCGATAATCGTTGTGCATCGCTTGGATGGAAGCGGAACGACCAGCATCTTTACAAACTACCTGAGCAAGGTCAGCCCGACTTGGATGAACAAATATGGCCAGGGCCTCACAGTCCACTGGCCAGTGGGCATTGCCGAAAACTGGAGCAATGCTGTTCTCGGTGCCGTAAAAGGGAGCGTTGGAGCAATTGGCTATCTCGAATTGGCGTATGCGAAAGGAGCTGGAATGCCTGTCGCATCGATTCAGAATCGAGCCGGTGAGTTTGTGGAGCCTAGTCCGGCGAGCGCGTCTTTGGCCGTTAATGCTGCGATCGACGTTCTTGCTAACGATCTCCGCACTCCGATCGTCGATCCTCCGGCAACAGCGAAGGGCGCATATCCCATCACTGGCTTGTCCTTCATCCTGATCCCCAAGGACAATAAGGGCCTCAATGGAGACCAAGCAGCACTGAGGGACTACATCGCTTATGCGCTATCGACAGGCCAAGAAGTTGCAGAACAACTCTCGTATGCGAAGCTCCCACCTCCCGTTCAACATCAAGGCCAGGCGCTTCTTTCGCGGCTGACCCAAAACGGGCAGCCGCTCAAATGATCTTGAAGGAACAAGAGATCCTGCACCGGGCGTTCATTCGCACTTGGAAACGCGGCTTGGGCTGTTGTCATCAGGCAACATTCGCCTTCCAGATTCATTGTGCAAGATGCATCGCTGCATACGCTCGCCATGGTCGCCATTGGTCGCCATTGGTCGGCCAATTCGATTGCCTTTGCGGGAGACACAATCGTCTTGAGCGCGACGAGACTGCGCCTAAGCGCTGGTTCTCTTGAGGGGAACGCGTCAGGCTCTCCAAATGCTCGCATGGCAATGTAGTTCGCCGTGCTTTCATCGATGCCACAAGCGGTCCCCATTTGGGACACGGTCTGTTCCAACGTCCGCAAGGTTGAGAACGTGAGATGCCTCCGCACGGTCGAACTTGCGAGCTTGCGCAGAATGTTGGCACGGACATTGCTGATGCCCGCCTGCGACAAGGACGACTTCCTCAAACGGCTGTGGCCGGACACGTTTGTGGAAGAGGCGACACTGGCGCATTGCGTGTCGGAGTTACGAAAAACGCTGCGCGCGGGGAGCGACGGCGTCGAGTTTATTGAGACGATCGCCAAGCGCGGGTACAGATTTCTGGTGCCTGTGAAGACGACGGAGTTGAGTGCACCAGTTGCGACGACAGGAACGGTGCTGGCCGTTCTGCCGTTTGAGAATCTTGGACCGGAGACGGACCGCGAGTACCTAGCCGATGGGTTGACGGAAGAGGTTATAGCGGCGCTGGGACAGATCGATCCGGTGCGGTTGAGCGTGATCGGAAGGACGACGATTATGCGGTACAAACGCACGACGAAGTCGCTGCAGGAGATTGGGCACGAACTGGGCGCGTCATTCCTGGTAGAGAGTTCGCTGCGCAGCGAGGGCGGCAGGATCCGTGTGACTTCGAAACCGGTGCGGGCGAACGACCAGGTGCAGACATGGTCGGGGACCTACGACAGCGAGCCGAAGAGCATTCTGGCGTTTCAGCGGGAACTGAGCGCGACGATTGCGCAGCAGATTCGGCTGCGGCTTTCGCCGGAGCGGCTGGATGCGCTGGCACGACGGCAGGCGCACAATCCCGAGGCCTACGACGCTTATCTGCAAGGGCAATACTACTGGAACCTGTTTACACCGGCGACGACGTGCAAAGCGGTGGAATGCTATTTGCGGGCGACGCATCTCGATCCGAATTATGCGACGGCCTGGTCGGGGCTCGCGGATGCGTATGCATCGAGTCCGATCCATGCGGATGCGCGTCCTCGCGATGTGTGGGAGAAGGCGCGGCACGCAGCAGAGCAGGCGATTGCAGCGGAGCCGGAACTGGCGGAGACGCAGACGTCGTGGGGCTTCGTGAAGTTCTGGCTGGATTGGGATTGGAGGGAGACCGAGGCAGCATATCGCAGAGCAATTGCGATCGATCCGAACTACTCGCTAGTCTACCGCCTGCTAGGAATCGCTCTCGGACATGCGGGCCATCGCGAAGAAGAGGCGCGGCAGGCAATGGAGCGGGCGCGCGCGATCGATCCGCTGCAGGCGATGCATCATGCGCTTTCGGCGCAGGTGGCGTTTATGGGGCGGGACTTCCTTACGGCGCTCGAATTTGCGCGACAAGCCTCAGTAGTGCTGACAGACTTCTGGATTGCGAATCTGCAGATGGCGCAAGCATACGAACAGCTGGGCGAGGATGCGCTGGCCCTGGAGGCATTGAGCCGCGGGGGAGGAGTTGGCGGCGAAAACAGCAAGGTGCTCTCGCTCCGTGGATTTGTTCTGGCAAAGATGGGGCGCGAGAAGGAAGCGCGCGAGGTGTTGAAGACGTTTGAGGCACTCGCGCTGGAGCGCTATATACCTGCTTACGCGATTGCGCAGGTGCATGCCGGACTTCGTGAAGTGGATCGCGCGTTTGCCTGGCTGGAACGCGGCGTTGAGGAACACGATGTGCACTTGGCGATGCTGCCGACCGAACCGAAGTGGGAGAGGGATTCGAAGTTTTCAAGAATAGTCAGAAATCTCAGCGAAACTTCCAATCAATAGCCCACAATACCCCCGCTTATACCCCCGCCCGTCAACAACTCAACTTGGTGTTGGCGAAATGGTAATTGAAGGGTCGGCGTAAACCGCCCGGGGACTCGCAAGACTCAGAGATTCTTCTGCCAGTGCCGCCTGCTGAATTGCTCGCGATTGGGCCGGAGTTGCGGCAACGGCTCCAGCGAACTGGCCGCAGGCGGATATAATCGCGGCGTGTCAGGGAACCAAGACGGAAATCCTGGCTTATCTCGCTCGTCAAGCCTCCGGTAAGTCGAGCCACCCGGAGAGTTCGCTGCAAGTCAAGGGTGGATCTGGGATGAAGCATTTAGTTCGCACACTCGCATTGACGCCCATCTTGGCGTGCATGTTTCTGCCGCATGCAGGAGCTCAGGCGGTCGCCGCGATTGGTGGCCAGAACATCGTCACGCTGCACCGATCCGTCACAAACAAGTCCGTGCCTGAGTTCACAAGCATCTCAGTCGCTCCCGGACGAGGCATGGAGGTCCTCGAGATTACCGCGAATCTCCCCGGAAAAGGGAGCGTGAATATACTGGCCTCGCCCGATCCGGCTGCTTCGGCCAAGATGATGGAGCAGGACAGCGACACGAATGGTTTCATCAGCTTCCGGATTGGCGGGCCTTTCTTGATCCCCTATCCAAATCGCATTCGCGGCAAGCTCTCCGCCGATGGCCAGACCGTCATCACCGAATGGGAAGGCCACACGCTTGCGTTGCCGGCAAACGGCGGCAGCAGCCAGCCCGGCGCCGAACGCTGTGCGGTCCACGGGCTCATCTTCAAGGCCAAGACCGACGATGTGCAGGTCAAATCCATTCCCGATGGGCAGCAGGTGACCGGCGTCATTCATGCCGGAGACTTTGGCGGACATTGGCTTTCAAAGACCGACCTGTTCTTCGCCTTCACCTTAACTGGAGACGCGGCCGACTTGATCGTGGAGGCCCGCAACGTAGGTGGCGAAGCGGAACCGATCGCCATCGGCTGGCACCCCGGCTTCACTCTGCCCTCCGGGGACCGCACCCAGGTGCGCGTGCGTCTCCCAGGGTCCGATGTGGCAGAAGTGGACAACCACGACAACGTCTTCCCTACGGGCAAGATCAAGCCCGTTGCCGGAACGCAATATGACTTGCGCGCGCCCGGCGGCGTCGCGCTCGGCAAGGACTCCTACGACGACAACTGGAGCAAGCTGGAGTGGAAGAACGGCCAGGTCACCGTGCAGGTGATCGATCCGGCCGCGCAATACGGCATAGGCATCTCAGCGCTTTCCCCCGCGATCAAGACCATTCAGATGTTCGCACTGCCTGCCATGCCGATTGT
>Ga0182024_10021012_pt1 | contig 11887 bp, 13 predicted proteins | sample P32metaG_FD_120480 | JGI IMG/M metagenome (GOLD analysis project Ga0182024, IMG submission 120480) | Permafrost microbial communities from Stordalen Mire, Sweden - P3-2 metaG (Illumina Assembly) | ecosystem: Environmental > Terrestrial > Soil > Wetlands > Permafrost | place: Sweden: Stordalen... | reverse complement strand
GTTGCAGCCCATGGAGCAGCCCGTGCAGACGGTCTCGGTCTCCTTGAGGAACCAGGGCCGGCTCTTGAAGCGGAAATCCCGGTCGGTCAGGGCGCCCACCGGGCAGAGGTCGACCACGCAGCCGCTGTAGAGGTTGTCCAGGGCCTTGCCCGGGGCCAGCCCGATCTCCTCGGTGCTGCCGCGGCCGAAGATGCCGAGTTCGGAGGTCTTGCTGACCTCGTCGGTGAAGCGCACGCAGCGCGAGCAGAGGACGCAGCGCTCCTTGTCGAGCATGACGTGCTCGCCGATGGGCTGGGCCTTCTGCTTTTTGGTCTTGGGGCTCTCGAGGCGGGAGGCCTTGAGGTCGTAGTCCATGTAATAGTCCTGCAGATAGCACTCGCCGGCGCAGTCGCAGATGGGGCAGTCGATGGGGTGGTTGAGCAGCAGGAACTCCATCACCGCCGCCCTCGCCTTTTTCACCTTGTCGCTGGTGGTGATGACGGCCATGCCCTCGGTCACGGGCGTGTTGCAGGCGATCTGGAGCTTGGGCGCCTTCTCGATCTCGACCAGGCACATGCGGCAATTGCCCGCCACGCTCAGGCCGGCGTGGTAGCAGAAATGCGGGATCTGGACGTCGAGGGCTTTGGCAGCCTCGATCAGGTTGGTGCCGGCCGGCACCTCGACTTCCCTGCCGTCGATCGTGATTTTAGGCATGCGCGACCGCCATTTCTTCCACCTCGCCGAGGATGCCGAGACGCCTGCCGCCCGAGACGTATGCGTCGAATTCCGCGCGGTACTTGTTGATATAGCTCGTCGTCGGCAGGGCCGCCGCGTCGGCCAGCACGCAAATCGTGTTGCCGACCATGTTGCCGCAGATCTCAAGCATGCGGTCGACGTCGGCCGGCTTGCCCTGGCCGTTCACGATGCGCTGGCTGATCTGGTAGAGCCAATGGGTCCCTTCGCGGCAGGGCGTGCACTGGCCGCAGGACTCGTGGTTGTAGAAGTGCAGCAGGTTGTCCAAGGCGCGGACGATGCTGGTGCGGTCGTCCATCACGATCACGCCGGCCGAACCCAGCATGCTGCCGGCCTTGCCGAGGCTGTCGAAGTCCATGCGCACGTCGATCTCGCTGGGCAGGAGTATGGGGCTCGAAGAGCCGCCCGGCACCACGCCCTTGAGGGTGCGCCCAGGCTTCATGCCGCCGCAGACGTCGTAGATGAGCTCGCGCAAGGTGACGCTGTGGCGCAGCTCATAATAGCCGGGCCTGAGCACGTGGCCGCAGACGTTGTAGAGCTTGGTGCCGCCGTTCTTCTCCGAGCCCAGGGCGTTCCAGGCCTCGGCGCCCAGGTTGATGATGTGGGGCACGCAGGCCAGGGTCTCGACGTTGTTGACGATGGTGGGCGCGCCATAAAGCCCCTTGATGGCCGGGAAAGGCGGCTTCAGCTTGGGGAAGCCCTTCTTGCCCTCCAGGCTGGACAGCAGACCCGTCTCCTCGCCGCAGATATAGGCGCCGGCGCCGGGGTGCAGCGCGACATCCAGACGGAAGTCGGAGCCGAGGACCTTGGGCCCGAGCACGCCCTTGGCGTAGGCCTCGTTCACGGCTTTTTCCACGGCGCGGTGGGCCTTGTAGAACTCCCCGCGGATATATATGTAGCACCATTTGATGCCCAGCGCGAAGCAGGCGATGGCGATGCCCTCGATCATCTGATGGGGATCGAACTCCATCAGCGGGCCGTCCTTCACCGTGCCGGGTTCGCCTTCGTCGGCGTTGACGCAGAGATACTTGGGCCCGTCGGTCTTGCCCAAAAAGCCCCACTTCACCGCGGCCGGGAAACCCGCCCCGCCCCGGCCGCGCAGGTTGCCGGCCTTGACCAGGTCGATGATCTCCTGGGGAGCGAGGCCCAACGCCTTTTTCAGGGCCACATAGCCGCCCGAAGCCACATAACCGTCGAAGGTCACCGCGGCCGGATTCTTGAAATTTCTGGTCAGGTAAAGGGGTGTGGATTCCATGGGATCAGCGCCCCCCTTTCTTGGCCAGCTCATCGATGAGGGTGCGCGCCTTTTCCGGGGTCAGGTCGCCGTAGACCGTGTCCCCCACCTGGAGCACGGGGCCCAGATGGCAGTAATTGAGGCATTCCACCTCTTCGTAGCTGAACTCGCCGTCGCCGGTGACCTCGCCGGGCGCCACCCCCAGCTTCGCCCTGACCGCGGAGGCCACATTCTCCGACCCGCACAGGGCGCAGGGGAGGGTGCGGCAGAGGCTGAGGTGCTGCCGGCCGCGGGGCTTGAGGCTGTACATGGTGTAGAAAGTCGTGACCTCGTGCACCTTGGACATGGGGACGTTCAGGAAGTCCGCCACGGCCTGCTGGTGTTCCTGGGTCAATCGGCCGTGCCCCAGTTCCTGCATCGCGTGCAAGAGGGGGATCACGGCGCTCTGCTCCTGGCCCTTGGGATAGCGGGCCACCACGGCGTCGAAGCGGGCTTTCAGTTCAGGCGTGATGAGGCTCATCGGTCCAGTTCCCCGCCGATCATGTTGACGGAACCGAACACCGGCACGATGTCGGCCACTTGCTCGCCCAAGATGAGCTCTTCCACCCCGGACATGATGGGAAAACAGGGCGGGCGCACGCGCAGCCTCCAGGGCCGGTCGCTCCCGTCGCTGATCAGCCAGAAGCCCAGCTCCCCGTTGCCCCCCTCCACGGCCGCGTAGACCTCGCCCAAGTCCGGACGGATGCCGTGGCCGGGCATCAGCAGCTTGAAGTGGTTCATCAGCGCTTCGATGTTGCTGTAGACCTCTTTCTTTCGCGGCAGGCTCACGCGAGGGTCCTCGACGCGCACGATGCCTTCGGGCATCAGGGCCAGGGCCTGGTCGATGATGCGCACACTCTGGCGTATCTCCTCCATGCGCACCTCGTAACGGCACCAGTTGTCGCCGCCGGAACGGGTGGGCACGTCGAAGCGCACCTTGTCGTACGCGAAATAGGGCTCGTCGCGGCGCAGGTCGTAGTCGAATCCCGAGGCGCGGGCGAAGGGGCCCGTCATGCCGTAGCTTAAGACCCGGCCCAAGGGCATGACACCCACGCCCTTCATGCGGTCGATGAAGATGCGGTTGCTGTTCAGGAGGGTCCCCACCTCGCCCATGTTCTCCTCGACCTGGGACTTCACCCAGGCCCAGCGTTCGGAGAAATTGGCCGGAAGGTCGCGGACGACACCGCCCACGCGGCCGTAGCTGATGGTCAGGCGGGCGCCGGTGACTTCCTCGATCAGCTGCCAGCTGGATTCGCGCGCCTTCATGAAATAAAGGAAGGCCGTCAGGGCCCCCAGCTCCATGGCCCCTGCGCCGATGCAGGTGAGGTGGTCCCCGATGCGGCTGAGCTCGCACATGATGGTGCGTATGTAGTCGGTGCGCTCCGGCACCGTGACGCCCAGCAGCTTCTCCACGGCCATGCAGTAGCCCATGTTGTTGATGAGGGGGCTCACATAGTTCAGCCGGTCGGTGTAGGGGATGGCCTGGTTCCAGGTCTTCTGCTCGACCGTCTTCTCGAAGCAACGGTGGAGGTAACCGATCTCCACCTCGGAATTGACCACGGTCTCGCCGTCGAGTTTCAGGACCATCTTGACCGTGCCGTGCATGGCCGGGTGCGAAGGCCCCATGTTGATGTACAGCGGCTCGATGTCGAAGCCGTCGTCGCGCTGGGCCTTCCATTGCGGGATTTTCTGGGAGATGTCCATGGGCATGGCTAGTTCCCCGCCTTGGCGCCCGTGGCCTGCTCTTTTTCGTTGCGGCGGGCCACGGCGACGGACTCGTAGTCGACCGCGTTCCTCATCGGTATGAGCGGCTGCATGCGCATGATGGGGTAATCCTTGCGCAGGGGATGCCCCACGAACTCCTCGTAGAGGAGGAGCCGCTTCAGGTTGGGATGGCCGGTGAACTCCACCCCATACATGTCCCAGCATTCCCTCTCGTACCAGTTGGCGCAGGCGAACTCGTTGGACAGCGTGCCCACCTTGGCGCCCTCAAGAGGCAGGTAGACTTTCAGCCAGGCGCGGGCGCGGGTGGCGGCGCCGAAGAGTTGGTAGCTGACGCAAAGGGGGTCGCCCTGGTGGCCGGGATAGCCGCTGTAATCCGCGCCGGAGAGGTCCATGAGAAAGTCGAAACCCATGGCGGATTTCAGGTGGCTGACGACCTCCAGGAGGGCCGTCGGACGGATGCGGATGGCTTCGCGGCCGTGCAGATCCTGCCGGCCTTCGATTTTGTCTCCGAAGTGGGCCTGCAACGCTTCAAAAAGGGCGGGGCTGCTGTTGGCGGGCATTATAGGACCGCGTGACGCTGGTTTTGGATGCGTTCCTGCAGCTTGAGCAGGGCGTCGATCACGGTCTCCGGACGCGGGGGGCAGCCCGGGATGTACATGTCCACGGGCAGAAAACAGTCGATGCCCGGCACGGAACCGTAATTTTGATAAAAACCGCCCGAGGTGGCGCAGACGCCGAACGCCACCACCCACTTGGGTTCGCACATTTGGTCGTAGACGCGCTTCAAAATGGGCGCCTGTTTGTGGGTGATGGTGCCCACCACCATCAAAAGGTCGGCCTGGCGCGGGGAGAAACGCGGAAAAGCCGCGCCGAAACGGTCCGTGTCGTAGTGGCTGGCCGAGGTCGACATGAATTCCATGCCGCAGCAGGCCGTGACAAAAGGGTATTGAAACAGGGAATATTTGCGGGCCCAGCCGAGGACTTTGTCCAGCTTGGTGGTCAGCACGACTTCTTGGAGGGGATCACCCGCCATGGACTTATCTCCCGGGGGAAAACTGCACTTTGTGAAATATTTCTCAAAGTCGAGAGCTGGGATGATACCACAAACGCTATGAAAATCAAGGACGTTTGCGTTCGATCACGCCGAGAGCCTCCTCCGCTCCCTGCTGCTCGGCCTCTTTTTTGTTTTTGCCCCGGCCGCGGGCCAGGACCTTGCCTTCGATCACGACCTCCACTTCGAAGACTTTCTCGTGGTCCGGGCCGGAGGTCCCGCTGACCCGGTACAACGGCGGGCGCTTGTAGAGCTTCTGGGTGAACTCCTGCAGGCGGCTCTTGCTGTCCGCGAGCCGCCCGGCCGCGCTGGCCGCGGCTTGATCCTTCACAAAGCCAAGCACGAAGGTTTCCGCGCCCTTGAACCCGTGGTCCACATAGATCGCGCCCAGCCAAGCTTCGAATCCGTCGGCCAGCAGGGTCTCTTTGTCGCTTCCGCCGCTTAGCTGCTCGCCTTTACCCAGGCGCAGGCAGGATCCAAGATCCATGCCTCGGGCCCATTCGGCCAGGGCGGAGGTGCTGACCAACTGGCTTTTGCGCCGGGCGAGCTGGCCTTCGCTTAAGTCGGGAAAGCTCTCGAAGAGAAAGCGCGCCACCACCAGGCCCAGCACCGAATCGCCCAAAAACTCCAGACGCTCATTGCTGTCCAGGGCTTGGCCGGTCTCGTTCAGGAGGCTGCGATGGACCAGGGCCTGTTCATAGACGGCCGGATTCCTGGGTATGATGCCCAGCGCCGCGCAAAGATCCATGGCCGAACGTTTTTTGGCGGACATCGCCTTTTCACCCCTCGAACGCGCCGAAAACCAGGCTGGCGTTGACGCCGCCGAAGCCGAATCCGTTGCTCATGACGCGCCTTAAGGCCCGCTCACGCGCGACATTGGGGACGTAATCCAGGTCGCAATCCGGGTCCGGCTTGGCCAGGTTCGCGGTGGGGTGGACCTTGCCGGTCTGTATCATCTTGACGCAGGCCACGGCCTCGATGCCGCCAGCGGCGCCCAGCAGGTGCCCGGTCATGCTTTTGGTCGAACTGATCCAGAGCTTCTTGTCCGTGGCATGGGCGCCGAAGACGCGCTTCATCGCCAGGGTCTCGGCCTTGTCACCAAGGGGGGTGCTGGTGCCGTGGGCGTTGACGTAATCGATGGAATCCGCGGGCGCCTGCGCGTCCTTGAGGGCCGCCACCATGGCCCGCATGGCGCCGTTGCCGTCCTCGGGCGGAGCGGTGACGTGGTTGGCGTCCTCGGACATGCCATAGCCCAGGATTTCGGCGTAGATGCGGACGCCCCTGGCCCGGGCATGCTCAAGCTCCTCCAAGATCAGGAGGCCGCAGCCCTCCCCCATGACGAAACCGTCCCGGTCCAGGTCAAAGGGCCGGCTGGCGTGGGCGGGATCGTCGTTGCGCGTGCTCAAGGCCCGCGCCGAACAGAATCCCGCGAGCCCCAAGGGGGTGATGGCGCCTTCGGTGCCCCCCGCGACCATGAGATCCGCCGCGCCGCGCCGGATGACCTCCGTGGCGTCGCCCAGGGCGTGGTTGCCGGTGGCGCAGGCCGTGGCCACCGCGCTGTTGGGGCCTTTGAAGCCCCAGCGAATGGCCACCTGGCCCGAAGCCATGTTCACGATCAGCATGGGAATGAGGAAGGGATTGACCCTCGAAGGGCCCTTCTCAAGCAGGATGGCGACCTGTTCCTCGATCACGCCGAGGCCGCCGATGCCGCTGCCGATGAGGACCCCGCAGCGCTCCAGATCGACGCCGGAGAGATCCCCCAGGCCCGCGTCGTCCAAGGCCTGCTTCGCGGAATGCATGGCGAACTGGACGAACCAGTCCATGCGCCGGACGTCCTTTTTGTCGGCCACTTCCACGGGCAGGCTGAAGTCCTTCACCATGCCGGCGAAATGGGTGGTATGGCGGCTGGCGTCCCAGCGCGTGATCGGGCCGATGCCGCTGCGCCCTTCCAGCAGCCCCTGGAAATAGCTTTCCACATCGTTGCCCAGGGGGGTAGCCACCCCCAGGCCTGTCACCACAACTCGGCGTCGCATGCTTGTCCTTATGTCAGGCCGTAAAAAAAACACAAAACGCAACGCCTGAGGGCCTTGGTCCCCATCGGCGTTGCGTCGCGTCCCTGCTTCAAGGCTTAGGCCTGCTTGGCGTTCGCCTTGATATAGTCGATGGCGTCCCCGACTTTCTTGATCTTTTCGGCCGCCTCATCCGGGATCTCGATGTTGAACTCCTCCTCGAACGCCATCACCAATTCGACGGTGTCCAGGGAATCGGCGCCCAAATCGTCGATGAACGAAGCTTCGGGATTCACCTGCGCGGCGTCCACGCCGAGCTGTTCGACAATGATTTCCTTTACCTTGTCTTCAATCGCCACGCTGATCTCCTTTGGTTCAGGTTGAAGGCAGTGCTGTTCTCACATCATCATTCCACCGTCCACCCGTATCACCTGCCCGGTGATATAACGGGAACGGTCGCTGGCCAAAAAACCGCAGACCGAGGCGACTTCATGGGCCTCGGCGAAGCGGCCCAGGGGAATCTGGGCGACGAGGCCGTCCCGGGCCTCCTGGCTCAATTGCGCGGTCATGGGCGTGTCGATGAAGCCCGGGGCCACCACGTTGACCCGCACCGCGCGGGAACCCAGCTCCTTGGCCAGGCTCTTGGAAAAGCCGATCAGTCCGGCCTTGCTGGCGGCGTAATTCGCCTGGCCGGGGTTGCCGGCCACGCCCACCACGCTGGAGACGCTGATAATACTTCCCCCCTTGGCCTTGAGCAAGGGGCGGCAGGCGGCTTTGGAGCAAAGAAATGCGCCCTTAAGGTTGGTGTCCATGACCGCGTCCCAGTCTTCTTCGCCCATGCGCATCAGCAATGCGTCCCGGGCGACGCCGGCGTTGTTCACCAAGATATCGAGCCTTTTCGTGCTGTCAAGCATTTCCGAAAAGAGGGCTTCTACCTCCGCGGCCTTGGACACGTCGGCGCCGAAACCGAGGCAATGGCCCCCCGTGGCGCGGCTTAAACGCTCGGCGGCCTCCGCGGCGCGCGCCTTGTCCCTTCCGGTGACGGCCACCACGGCACCCAGATTCAAAAATTCCAGGGCTATGGCATAGCCGATGCCCTGGGTGGCGCCGGTGACCAAGGCCACCTTGTCCTTGAGTTCCGAGGATAGGGTCATCATTTTACCCTTAAGTCCGTCATTGCGGCCGACAGGCCGGCCGGGTCCCCCACGCTGAACACCTGGGCTTCGGGATCTATCTTCTTCACCAGGCCGGCCAGGACCTTGCCCGGCCCCGCTTCAATGTAACGGGTGAAGCCCAAAGCCTTGAACGCCGATATCGTCTGGGTCCAGCGCACCGCCGAACTGACTTGGGCCACCAGCTTGGCTTGCATGCCCGCCACGCCCACATGGGGCAAGGCGTCCACATTGGCCAGGACCAGGGCCTTTGGGTCCGCCCAGTCCACGCGCGCAAAGGCGGCTTGCAGTTCCCTGCCGGCCGGCTCCATCGCCGGGCTGTGGAAGGCTCCGCTGACCGCCAAAGGCAGGGAGCGGCCGCCCTTTTCTTTGCACAGAAGCAAGGCCTTCTCGACCCCTTCCCGGCTTCCGCTGATGACGACCTGGCCCGGCGAATTGAAGTTGGCCGGCACCACCGGGCCCGCGTCGGAGGCCTGACGACAGGCTTCTTCGACCGTCGCGTCATCCAGCTTCAGCACCGCCGCCATGGTTCCGGGCTGGGCTTTGGCGGCCTTGGACATGGCCGCCGCCCGCGCCTGCACCAGCGTCAAGCCGTCCACGAAACTGAAGACCCCCGCCGCCTGCAGGGCGCAGTACTCGCCCAGGCTATGCCCCGCGAAAGCGTCCGCCTCGACCCCCTCCGCCCGCAGGCAGGCCCAGGCGGCAAGGCCGGCGCAGTAAAGCGCGGGCTGGGTGTTGAACGTGTCCTTAAGCTCCTCTTCGGGCCCGTTGAACATCAGCTCCAGCAAACCGCGTCCCAGGGCGCTATCCACCTGGTCCAGCAGCCCTCTTGCTTCAGGGCGTTGCCTATAAAATTCCGAGGCCATGCCTACGCACTGGCTTCCCTGTCCCGGAAAGAGTATCGCCGTCTTCAAGCTAGGTTCTCCGCTTCAGTGATACCGTCCCTCGGAGGCGGAGGTATGCGTCTTATCCAAGACCAATCCAAAGTCTCAGGGGTCGTCGGATGGTCTTGGATAAGACGCATACCTCCGCCTTCAACGGGCCGCTCTTCCTTCCGCTCCCGCAAGGACCCGCCCGCCGGGGCGGCTTCAGAGGCAGGGAGAAATGTCCCGGACCGGCGCCATCCGTAGGCGTTGGTCCGGGACATTTCTCCCTGCCCCGGGCCGCTTGCTACCATTGGATCGCGCAGGAGGCCCAGGTCAGGCCAGCGCCGAAGGCCACCATGACGGTTTTGTCGCCCGATTTGAGGCGGCCCTGCTCCTGGGCTTCGTCGAGCGCTATGGCGACGCTGGCGGCGGAGGTGTTGCCGTATTGGTCCAGGTTGATGAAGACCCGCTCCATGGGCAGTCCCATGAATTTCGCGGCCGCCTCGATGATGCGCAGGTTGGCTTGATGGGGAATGAAGAGTGCGATGTCCTTCGATTCCCAGCCGGCCCGCCGGACGGCCTCGGCCGACGCCTCCCCCATGATGCGGACGGCGAATTTGAAGACCTCTTTGCCGTCCATCTTGAGGAAGTGCATGCGCTTCGCCACGCTCTCGGCCGTTGCCGGCACGGCGGAGCCCCCGGCCGGCTGCAGCAATTTGGGGACCATGCTTCCGTCCGCGCCCAGATAAACGCTCATCAGCCGGCCCCGGTCGGAGGCCGGGCCCAGGACGGCGGCGCCCGCGCCGTCCCCGAAGAGCACGCAGGTGTTGCGGTCCTCCCAGTCGGTGATGGTGCTGAGCTTCTCGGAACCCACGACCAAAACGTAACGGGCCGCCCCCGAGGCGATCAGCCCCTCCGCGACGGCCAGCCCGTATATGAAGCCGGAGCAGGCGGCCTGCAGGTCGAAGGTGAAAGCCTTGGTCGCGCCCAGCTTATGCTGGACCACGCAGGCGGTGGCGGGAAACGGATAATCCGGCGTCAGCGTCGCCGTGATGATGGCGTCGAGCTCACCCACGGCGATGCCGGCCTTGGCCAGGGCCAGCTTAGCGGCCGACGCCGCCATGTCGGAAGGAAGCTCCTTAGGTCCCGCGATGCGCCTTTGCCTGATGCCGGTGCGGGAGTAGATCCATTCGTCGGTGGTGTCGATGCTTTTTTCAAGGTCGGCGTTGGTGAGCACTTTGGACGGCAGGAAACGGCCGGTGCCGAGTATGGAGGCAATGGGCCGTTTCATGGCGCGGTCTCGACGCCCACGAAGGCCTCACGAAGGCGGCCGGGGACGTCCTGGCGCACGCATTCGGCCGCGACCCTGAGCCCGTTCATGATCATGACCCGATTGGCCCTGCCGTGGCTGATGATGAAGACGCCTCCGACACCCAGCAGCGGCCCGCCACCGGCGGTATCAGGGCTCATGCGCCGAAGCATGCCCTTGAACACGGACCGGCTGAGCAGGTATCCCAGCTTGGCCAGGGGGCCCTGGCTGGCGTATTGTTGCTTCAGTTCGGACAGCATCAAATTGGCGATGCCCTCGGCGGTCTTGAGCACCACGTTGCCCACGAAACCGTCGCACACGGCCACGTCGCAGGCGCCGTTGAAGAGGTCGCGCCCCTCGACATTTCCGATGAAATTCAGGTCCGCCTGCCTCAGAAGGGGCAGGGTCTCAAGGGTCTGGGCGTTGCCCTTTTTGTCCTCCTCGCCGATGGAAAGCAGGCCGACGCGCGGTTCCTTGACGCCCATCACGGTGCGCATATACAGCGAGCCCATGACCGCGAATTGCACCAGGTCCTCGGGGCGGCAATCCACGACCGCCCCGGAATCGAGCAGCCCGCAGTAGCCCCTGGCCGAAGGCAGCGGAGTGAAGATGGCCGGACGGCGGACGCCGGGCACCCGGCCCAGGAGCAGGGTGGCGGCGGTCATGGAGGCTCCGGTGTTGCCGGCGGAGCAGGCCCCTTCGGCCAGGCCGTCCTTCACAAGGCGGGCGGCCACGGACACGGAGGCCTCTTTCCTGGACTTGAAGGCCAAGGCCGGCTCCTCGTTCATTCCGATGACGTCCGCGGCCGGGACCAACTCGACGCGACCGCGCAGCGCCGCGGGCCCGCGGTCAAGCAGGGGCCCCAGCAGGTCCGGCTGTCCGACGGCCAGGACCTTGAGATCTGGAACGGCGCCCAGGGCGTCGAACAGGCCGTGGACGGCTTCCTCGACGCCCAGCTCGCTGGTCATCGCATCAAGTGCAATGCGCATGCCTGGATCAGGCTTCTTGAGTGGGGATAATTTCTTTGCCGTTATAGAAACCGCAGGTGGGACAGACCCGGTGCGGCATCTTCGGCTGGCGGCACTGTGGGCACAGGCTCAAATTAGGGGCTTCAATCTTCCAATTTGCGCGGCGCTTGTCGCGCCTGGCCTTGGAATGGCGTTTCTTTGGATTGGGCATTGCTTCCTCCGTTGCCGTCCGGAGATTCCGGACGGCTGTCCTTCAGCCCCTTGTCTCCGGGACCGAACTCTTTCCCTGGCCTGCGCATGCGCAGGGGCCATCATTTCGGTTCGCTCCGCAGTCCGGGCACAAGCCGGCGCAGTCCGGGCGGCATAGGGCGCTGAACGGGACCGCCAATTCAAGCTCCTGGCGCAATTCCTCGCCCAGGGGCAGTTCCTCGCCGTCAAAATAGGCCGCGGTGGGGCCGGCGTCTTCGATGTCCTCTTCGGCGTCCTTCGCCGTCCTGCCCTTGTCCGCCGCGTGCGGGCGCGGCTCGAACAGGACCGCGAACTCGGTGTGGGAAGGGTGCGAAAAATCCCTGAGACAGCGCCCGCACTTCAGCAGCAGGACGCTGTCCGCACGCACCTTGCCGTAGACCTTGCCCATCATCCTGGTCAGTTCCCAGGATGTGCTTACCCCCGCGGGATCGAAGGTCGGGCCCAGGCCCAGGTCCGCCAGGCCCAAGTGGAGATCTTCCTGCCTAAGTTCGCCGTTTTCCGGAATATGCTTCAGGCGGACGGTGTACAAAGGT
>Ga0182024_10021011_pt1 | contig 11887 bp, 16 predicted proteins | sample P32metaG_FD_120480 | JGI IMG/M metagenome (GOLD analysis project Ga0182024, IMG submission 120480) | Permafrost microbial communities from Stordalen Mire, Sweden - P3-2 metaG (Illumina Assembly) | ecosystem: Environmental > Terrestrial > Soil > Wetlands > Permafrost | place: Sweden: Stordalen... | reverse complement strand
CGAGGCTCTCCTCGAAGGCGGTCAAATGATTGTCGACCGCCGAATTTTTCGTCTCGGCCAACCGTTCCTGATCGGTATCGATCAAGCCCGTTGTCCGCAATCGGGCTTCGCCTTCGAGCTTCGAAGCTAGCTCTTCGGTGAGCCCCTTGTCTGTGAAGCCCTTCACCGTTTTGCGTTTGCCACGGTGGTCGAGGTACTGGACCGAATAGGGCTCGTGCTTGCCCTTGCGACGCTTGTAGATCGAAGCCATGTGTTAGGCCCTCCGTCGTTCATTTTCGCGCGCTTGCGGCAAAGGACAACCGTCGGCTATCCATTTTCGTACTTCATCCAAACGCCACCGCACCGCACCGCCAAGCCGGACCGGCTGCGGCAGCTCGCCGGCACTGCGAAGCCGCCACAGTGTCCGCGTGGAGACTTGCAGCAACTGGCCTAATTCCGTGGCGGTGATCAGTAGCGGCTCGGCCAGCTCGCCGCCGGGCACTTCTCGAATTGACATGACCTTGCTCCCGACCGAGGAACGCGCAAAAGCAAGGGGCCGAAAGGCCCCGAGGAAAGACCGGTATCGCAGGCAGCCCTACTTCATGATCCAGCTTCGCAGCCAGGCAAACCAAACGAGCACGGGCTCGGGCAGGTTATGCTCACACCAGGTAAACGCGAAAAGAAAGCCTGGCACGATCATGAAGCAGATCAACCAAATCACGAACAGCATCTGAAAAATTGCGTAAGTCATTGTTGGGTCCTCGAAGTACGAGCTTGGCCAAGGTTTCATCCAGTGCGATCGTCAAACCATCCCCAAGCGAGGGCAAAGGCGACAAGAGTAAGCTCCAAGAAGAATTCAGGAATCAGAAGCCAGATCACGAAGAGACATACCGCGAGAATCTGCCCGCCCAGGCCTTTTTGCCAGTTATGCATCGCCACGATTAACAGCAAGATGCCCAACATGACTACGGCTCCATTTCCATTTCGATTTCCGGGTCGGTGCGTTCCTGTTCGGCGTAATCGCGAACCTGATGCATCCGGCTGGCGAGCACTGAATCGCCATTTTGCGGTTCCTGATCGAGGCCGTCGTCGCGGCGCGATTCACTCACTTCGCCCGGCGTTGCCGTACCGTACAAACCATACTCGGGCGATTGGGCCACATTCGAGTCCGTGTACGCGGCGGCTCGCAATTCGCGGAGTCCAAGCCGTCCCATCGCACCTAGATGCCCCGCGCCGATCTTCCGTTTACCAGCCATTCAGCACCTCCCAACTGTTGAGCGGCTTACCGGCCGCAAGCCTTCAAAATCGATCGCCATACTTCTCACGGAATCGCTCGACAACCGCTTGTTGCCGTGCCGCGCGGTCGTACATATCGCTCGCCTCGCGATCGAGGTTCTGATCCAGCGAAAAGGAATGGATCATCAAGCAGTACCCCGCGATGCATAGGTAAATGCAGAGCGGCGGATTGGCGGTTCTGAATAACAGCGCCAGACCCACTACCGCGAACGGCTCGACGTAGAGCTTGAGGGTCTTCTCGGAGAGCCAGGGAAGTAATGTCGCCAGGCGCGGCCAACCGGTGTAAGTTCGCGGGATCGGACTGCGGCGCGATCGGAACATGCAACCAAGCCGATGGAAGACGCAGACCACCGCATACGCCATCAGAAACCAGGCCAGCGGACGAACGTCATGCCCTTCCCAGTAGGCGGCGTAGACGGGGACGAGCAAGAGGACCAGCCCCGATTCCAGAGCGCCGTAGCGGATGCCGAATCGGCGTCTCAAGAAGACTTCAACCGAGTACGCGAATGTGCGGACGAGCAGAATCAAGAAATACAGAATGAGGCCGAAGGGAAGGAAGGGAGAAGGTGCGCGTTGATTGGAATTCATTGCATCACATTCCTTGATTCAAAAAATTTGCTCGCCCCAACATTCAATACGCCTGCCGGCCGGAACAATTTCCCCAGACTCAGATGCCTACCTGGACTGGTGGAACGTGACCGGAAGCCAGGTCTTGCCAGTCGCCCGAAACTGACGGCCGCCCTGGAACACTATGCCCTCGACCTGCCGGCCGTTAGCTCTACCGCCTCGGCGGAGTGTGGTGAACGCGCGAGGTTGTACTTCAAAGTCGATGTGTTCAGTCAGCGAACTGCCGCCCTGCGTACCCTGCCAGCCCATCAGACTCGAAAACCAATCGGCTTCACGCATCGCATCGCTATTCGAGCTGCTCATCAGGAACTGGCGGCTGCGGCCGATCAGCGACGCCGCCCATTCGTTCGTGACCGGGCAAGCGTTAGCATGAAAAATCTTCGTGTTCAGGTTTCCGAAGATGCTATCGGTCTCTGCTTTTCCCCGATCGCCACCACCCAGCGCCGCGTAGAAATTGTTGACGTTCTGAGACAGCAGCACCGTTGCGACGCCGAAAGCGCGGCAGGTGGATTGAAACTCCATGTCGTTGGGAGATGTGACGAAATACTGCGCCTCGTCAGCCCAAAGGAAAACTGGCCGCGGGCTCGAGCGCAAACTCCGCCGCTCCATCGAACGTTGGAAGGCCGTCTTCCAAAGCACCTGTCCGAAAACTCCGACTTGTCGAAATTCCTTGACGGGAAGGTCGATCACGATGATCGCGCCACTCTCCGTGTCGCTCGGCGAAAGATTCGTCGTGGTGCAAAACATTTCTGCCAGCACGCCGCGGTTGAGCACGTCAATCATGCTGGTGAACGAACTGACGACAATCGATCGTGTTTTACTGGCGAGCGATGAAAATTCGAGCAGGAAATAATCCGCGACGATGCCAAAATCGTCTCGTATCCTATCCTCCTCACGGCAGCGCTCGTCGGCCTCGCATAGACATTCAAAACAGAAGGAGCTTTGTTTCCAGTGGTCGGAGTCGGCTTGCTTTGCGGATTTTGGCGCCGAGGTGACTATCCGGTACAAATCGGGAACGGAAACCGTTCCTTTCGCGAGGACGAGCAGATCGATGGCGTTGCGGCAAAGCTGTTGCTTCGCCAATCGCCAATATTCGTCGTCGCCGCCGTTCCGCTTTGCGTTCCGCTCGGCGACCTGTAGCACTTCCGTGAAAAGATGCAGGAGATTTTCGGTGAGTCCAGCGCCCTCGCCAGGACGATTGAGTTCGGCATCCAGAAAATTAAACCGCCACTCATTGCGAGGCGAAAAGATTCGCAGATCACGAGTACGCCCGATCTTGCGGCAGTAGCGTTCCCAGATCTTCGGTTCGTCGGGTTTTGCGGTGAGCACCAAGCCGCCGAATCCGGCACGCAAGAAGGACAACGCCAAGCTCTCTCCCGACCCCGTCGATTTGCCCGAGCCGGTGGCGCCCAAAATGAGCGTCCCTTCATAGGCGTCCGAGACATGAAAGGCATCGTATTTCGAGAGCTTGAGCAATTCATGACCGTGCCTCCACGATCGCTTGACGCCGAACGGCCACATGGCATCGCCCTCCAAGTTCGTGGTCGAAGCTATTTGTCGCGGCCGAAACCTATTTGCCGGCCTGATCCTTGAGCATCTTGAGGAAGGTGCTGAGACCCAAGCCCTGCGGCCGAGCCTTACGTGCTTTGGCGAGCAGCTCTTCGAGCAACTCGATCAATCCTTCTAAGCTGTCGGCGCCCGTCACGCTGATCGCACGGCCATCGCCGAGGGCAGCGGTCGCACGGCGACCTGGCGCTGCCGATTGTTTCGTCTCGTTCCGCTGAGCCTTGACAGCCCCGCTAATTCCGTCGCGCGTCAGCCGGCCGGCGGCCAGATCATCGGCTAACTCCGCCTGCCGCTTTCCGTCGGCGACCCTGCTCAGCTCATACGCAGCACTGACCGGGATCGCACCCGATTGCACGCGATCACGAATGGGCGTCGGCAGCGATAAGACCGACAGCATCCGGGTCACGTTAGCACTGGAAAACCCAAGCTTCACACCCGCCTGCGATGCCGTCAGGCCGGTCACTTGAATCAGTTTTTCCACGGCCCGTGCCAAGTCGACCGGCAAAAGATCGGTCCTCTGGCAGTTCGCTACCAATTGCTTCTGCAGAATCTCCGCTTCACCCAACGGATGTGATTCCAGGATGACCGGCACGTTCGTCCAACCTAGAATCTTGACCGCCGCCAGGCGCCGAGCGCCATCGACGACTACCTTGCGATCGCCTTCCGGTCTCACCCGCAGGGGATGCAGCAAGCCGTTTTCGCGAATGCTGACCGCCAATCCTTTGTCGGGTTCGGGATCGGGGTGCTGCCGCACTTGCGGTGCGGTGGTGATTTCTTCGACCGGCATGTAGACGATTTGCTCGCGGTTCATATCCACATTCCTTGTAAAAGTCGTTTGTAGACAGCACACCCATTGCAGCCTTGGTTTCGTCAATCCATCGCTATGGCAGATGCGGGAAATTGCCAGCTAGCTCGTGAAACTCCCGCATCATGCGGCGCAGTTTGACAATCTGAGACGCCAGGAACAGCAGTAACAGCACCAGGACCCCACAGATCATCCAACCTACTTGTTGCTCAAAACCCGAGTTGTAAACGGCGAGCGTGATTGGGTCGATCGCCGCACCGTCGAGATAGTGAAGGCCATCCGGTCCAACCAGGGTTTCGGGCATGCCCAGCGGACCAATTCTCCAGCGCTCCCCGCAATCCGCTGCGAAATTGATGCAGAGTCCAACAAACAACAACCACCCGCAGATAGAAATCAGGAATTGCATAGGGATCCTTTTGGCAGGCGATGGCTGCCGCATGAAGGACTAAAAAACTGCAAGACGCCGCTCTCTAAAACCAATACGCCTCAGGCGACTTTGGATTTTCGAGCCTGGCCATCAAACGGAAACAGCCGGCACGGGAGCATCATGGGACACCCGTGCTGGCCGTTGAAGATCGATCAGTGGCCGAATTATTGCCGTCGGAATCCGCGTTCCTTCAAGCCTTCTCGCAGTTTCAGTCTGCCTTGATGACACTGTGAATTGACTGCGCCAGGCGTCATTTCACGACGCTGACTCGATTCAGTCGAGGTTTCGCCTTTCCAATATCTGTCGAACAACGATCGCCGCTCTTTGGGCGTCAGAATGCCGCTCCGTTTCAGGTCATGCCATGCTCTGTGGACCTGTCGCCGGTCCTCGGCCGCGATGACCATTTCCACCGGGCCCTGGGCCTTATGCCCGAGCCCCGGGGGCAGTTCAACTACTCGTCGAACATGGCACCGTCGCATTTTCGAGCAACAGTATCTCCGTAGCGCCACCAGGAGCGTTGGGAAGAATTCCTTCCTTGCTCCGTACGCAGCAAAGAGTGCGGGAAGCACCAAGAGCAAGTCCTGTGCAGCTTCTTCCGGATCGCAGTCGATCGTGCCGCAATATCCCCCGAAGTAGAGCGCGGCCGTCACTACCATGTGTGGCCGCAATGTCTTCATCGAATCTTCAATCACTTTGTGGCTGCGTGACGCTTCGTCTTTCTGAAACTCAAGCTTGAGCGATTGGAGCACTGGCTCCAAAGCCCTCCAACGGCGGGATTCCCGTCGCGCTGCTGCTTTTCGGTCGGTTGATTGCTCGGGTTTGGTCGCCATTTTAAATTCTCCCAGTTTGAAAATGAGGTTACTGGCTGTTGATCGCTCCGCTGCCGGCAGGCGAGAGCCGACCGAACAACCGCAGTACGTGACCGGCGAAGAATCGTATTCCCCAAATGCATTTGGGGACCGCAACCCAACGGGCCTACCGGCTCCAGCCGGCTCGCCAAGCCGATTTCTCTACGGACATCCCGTCCGATCAATGGATTCTTTGGCTATGCCCGTGATGTGGGAATCGCTGGGGAAATATTGGGAAACGGAAAGGCTCGCCCACGGCTGTTTCTTTGGGATAGACTTAGGACCGCGACCGCGAGAAATCTCCATCGAATCGCGTAGGCCAAATCTCTGCAACGCGCCTTAATTACCCAGGTTGCCACCGATATGGATCGAAATGACCGTCCTCTGAAAAGCAACTTTCTCGACGCGATGCACCTGTGCGATGCATGGGTGAAAGTCACAACGTACGAAAAGTGGCTACGAGCCAACGCTCCGAAGCCGTTTAACACAATCAAAGCCGGCATCTACGGTGATATGAGAGGTGGTTACGCCATTCAACCCAAATACGCCGTCGGCCTCGCAGCGTATCTTCTCGATCGTATCGCGGCGCGGGATCGCGAAGGCAATCCGATGTATCCACACGTCTGCGACGCTCTTAATCAGTTTCTTCACCCGAGCACCATTGACGACGTTTTGCGTTTGTCTCCTACCACTCTCGGCAAGCTTCTTCTTGCAGAAGAAGAATCGGATTATGTGGCCCGAGAAGCGGAAGGTTTCATGACGCTTGTGGCGACGACCCGAAAATTGCCGTCATTATTGCAGGGATGCTCCACTGCCGATGAAGTAGCCGAAGCGGTTAGATGGATATTTGCGTTTTGTGGCCGCTCGCTGCGAAGCGACCTGCGCTTCATTGACGAGCAGGTCGCAGTCGCGATGGCGGAGAAGGAATTTCACGTTTCAATGGCGGAATATCAGGCGCGCGCCATTGGGTGGTGGGAGAAGTGTAAATGGACAGTGGTCCTTGGTCGTGGCCAACTTGGGCCAACCGGAGTTTCGATCATTCTTCCAGTTCAGCAACATGCGTATGAAGATATGCGCGCCGGGAATCGGGAAGGGTATTGCGTTTCTTCAGACGAGATCATCAATCCGTCAAGATACTTGGTACTGCAAGGCACTGCCGAGCGCGCCCCAGGAGCTTGCGGCGAGAAGGGAAATTATTCCAAGCACACTCTGCCGGCGATTATCAATCAGGTCGCGATTCTCTCGTATGTGCGCGGCGAAGAGTCTGGCAAACCAATGCAGGTACTGTCATTTGCAGCGACGCCGCGAAGCCGATACCGCTTAGAGAAAGCCGGCTATAAACCACTCGGCACGCAAATGCCTGAGAGTGACATCGCGTTATATGAGAAACAACTGCTGAGAGGATCACTTTTCTCAACTGACGTGTTTCTCGGGCCATACCTTCGAGGTCTTGGAGAGCGCGCCGACGAATTTCCGGCGCCGCCTCAGCCTTAACGGCACTCGATGCGCATCAATGCCGAAAACAAACCGTTGCATTCGGGACCTGTTCCGCTATTGCTTTGTTATGACAACTACGTATGACCCATGACCCGCAAGGATGACTCGCCACCTGAGCCCCCCGTTGACGTGATCAGCAACCGGCCTTCATCTCGGGATGATCTGCGCAGCGTGGACGCTCATGAACTCGACGGACGGATCATGCGCGTTGTCCTTGGAGTGCGCGACTGGACTCCGGCGGAGCGAAATCAGTTGCGTTCTGATCCGAAGTGGAAGAAGTGGGAACACCACTATCGTGCGGCAATGAACCATTTGGCCTCAGAATACCCGAACGCGATCGTCCTGCTTAGGGACCTATATAGAGAACTCCCCGCGGAACCCGAACGAGTCGATGACCGAGGTCGAAAGCGGTAATTCTGTGATCCGAAGGGATTCAATAGCATCCCATTTCCGCATAGACGGCTCATCCGCCGTCGGCATGGAGTGCCGTGTCGCTGTGCGGAAATGAATGGCCTGGCAATCCAAGTTGGCAGACCGACAGAAACGTCGGCCTTCTACGCAGGGCCGACTTGCTCGGCCGGAATCTATCCCAACAAAATAACCCTCTCCTCGGCAGTGTCCAGCTTGACTTAATCCGATACCGAAGGCTCTCTAGATCAGACAGAAATTCGCTCAACGATGTTTCGCGTGACCTGTTTTTGCCGCCGATCGTAGAGTCGCGTGGTGCGGGCATCAGCATGGCCGAGCAGGTATTGCACGTCTTCGAGGGCAACGCCCTGGAGCAGAAGGTCCGTGGCCGTGCAGCCGCGGAACGAGTGCGGCGAAATGAGCGTCGATAACCCGGCCGCTTCCAGCCGGCGTTTAACCATTCGCCATACATCGAGGCCGCTCATTGCCGTCGCCGAGAGCGTCCTACCGTCCTTTCTCATCGTCCGAAATATCGGGCTATCTTTTGAATCGCTTCCGTGCCCGCTGATCGCAAGATATTGCTGCACAAACTCCTGTAGATTGTGCCGCACGGGGATCGAGCGAGCTTTTCCGCCTTTCTCATCAAATCGCAGCACGAACTGCGCGCCGTCCTGAGCAAAATCGCGCAGACGCAGACGCCCGGCAGCCCCGGCACGGGCAGCAGTGTAAATGAGCACGGCGATCAACGCTCGATCGCGAAGGCCGATGATGCAGTTCACCGGGATGGAGGCCAGCAGTGTCCGTGCCTGGTCGACCGTGATTTCCGGCGTCCGACCTTCCACGGCGGAATAGCGTTCGGTTTTGACCGACAACGCCGGATTCAAGACCACGACATGCCGTTGCACGAGCACGTCGAAGAAAGAACGGATCGCCGCCAGATGCAATTTCTTGGAAGGCAGACTGCCGCCAAGCTGGTCAAAATACTGACCGACCATTCCGGGCGCGATGCGGTTTAGCTCCAGGCTCTGAGCTTCGCACCAACCCAGAAACCGTCTCACCGATCGAAGGTACGCAGTGCGAGTGTGCCGATTTCTGATCTTGCCCAAAAAGAATTCTTCCCAGGCGAACGTCGCCGCGGGGCCGGCGGCGGCTATGCAGTCCGGCAGGTTTTGCACTGCCAACATCGGCCGCTTTTCAATCGTCACCAGACTTCCGTTGGACAATGCCTCCGGGGTGCTCATCGAATCAATTCAACTTTTACATTGAGATCGACCTTCTTCCAGCCACGGTCTGCCGTAAGCACGACGGCACCCCGCTGGTTTCCAAGGACCAGGCAAACACAGTCCGCGTAGGAGAGGCCGAGGTTGCGCGAGCTTGCATGGAATATCGCCGACGACTCGGCCAGGTCGCGGTCAATCGGAATCACGCGAGGGAACGATTCACGCAGAAAAAGCCGAACCTGCTCAGCCGGCACATCACACCGCACGAGCTTGGAGAAGGCTTCCAGCAGATTCAGTGACGAGACGATACAGTGTTCGCGGACCTTCGCGACTCGCTTCTCGCCTGGCTCGCCACGTGCAAAGGCGAGCATCGCGGAGGCATCGGCCACGAACTCAGTCACGCTCTGCCTCGGCGCGACGTTCGGCTAGCAGGTCGTCGACCAGGCTAACGCCCGCCGGAATCTTGCTGGCTAACAGCGCCCGAAAATTCGCGAGCGTGGTATCGAACGAGTGCAGTTGCACTTTGCCTTCGGCGACATCGACGATCACCGTGTCGCCGACTTTGATGCCAAGTTGTTTGCACACTTCGTTGGGAAGTACGACCCGCCGTCCATCCGACACGCGTAAATGGAAAAGCTGATGCTCCATGCCATGACACTCCGTTGTTGACACAAGAATCAACCGTGCCACAACGGACTCAGCACGTCAAGGAGAACCTTCTATGGCAGGAAACACCCGAAAGCCATGCACGATAAATAACCTCCTTTATTTATGCCTCCTCAGCAGAATCTGTGGGCGAGTTCTGGTTGAGGTAGGTTGCCAAGTTGATGATACAACGCCAGTTCGATGGTCTCGTACTCGCGAAAGCCGTAGGACTTTCTCATGGTCAATTTCGCTTTGTTGTTAAATCCTTCGACGATGCCGCTGGAAATCGACCCTTTGGCGCGGAACCAGTTGAGCAGCAGTTCCCGGTGCGAACGCAAGCTGCGGGCCGCCTTCTTCAGCGGTTCCAGGCGGGAACGCATGACCCGCGAAGACCACTCGTCGAGAAACCGGCCGGCCCAAGCGGGTGACTGATACCCCCAGAAGCGTTGAAAGTCTTCGCGATGCAAGTAAGCCCGCACGCTCTGCAAGTTGTATTTGAGCAGTTCGTCGAGCTTGACGGTCTGCCGGTCGGTGAGGTTCTCGGGCCGTTTGAGCAGGCACCAGCGAGAATGCGTGAGCAGCGGTTCGTAGCCGTCGTGCCGCAGGCGTTTGGCCTCGGCCGCCCGAATGTCGTCGATGGCTTTGCCCAGTTGCTTCATGATGTGGAAGCGGTCGAGCACGTGAATCGCGCCGCCGGCTTGTTCGGCCAACACCTTGAGGTAGGGCTGCCACAAATCGCTGCACACGAAACGCAGGCCGGAGCAGAATGGGTCGCCCAGCAGGTCCAGTCCAGAGCGCAGACTGGCCTCGGTCCGTTCGCGGCCGATCCACAGCAGACGTCGGCAGCCGGCGTCGATCTGATAGACCAGCGTCAGGTAATGATGGCCGCGTTGCCATTGGATCTCGTCGACGCCGATCGCTTGCGCGCCCGTCAAATCGCGGTGAACCAGGCCCCAGCGGACGGCGTGCCGTACCGAATCACGGACGTGCTCCCAGGTGGTGTGGAACACAGTGGCAACTTCCTGCCAGGAGAGCCGCCGAGCCCAGCCAGCCAGAAACCATTGATAACTGGTGGTCAGTCGCGACTTGCCAGTGGCCCAAGGGACCCGCTCGACGACGACCCCGCAACGTGGGCAATCGACTCTCCGCAATGCGTAGACGAACACCACGGCGATCTGCCACAGCGGCACGAAATCGAACCGCCTGGACGCCAGCCGATCGTATCCGGGCCGTCGCTTCCCGCAGCGGGAACAGACCGGCCGGCCGTTGGCTCGCGGACGGATCGGCACTTCCAGGGTTGGCCGCAAGGCGTTGTCGGCCCAGCGAGGAGTTCCGTAGACGAACGACTTGTTTCGTTCGACGCGATTGAGGATAGTCTGGAGTTGCATCCTGAGTCTGCATGGGCGTTGATGAGGTGTGGTAACTCCATCTTCGCCCGCTGCTGCTCAGGATGCACTTGTTTGGGGACATAACGCTGCTCACCAGGCCGATACCCAGAGCGGGCCGCAGAAAGGAACACAGAGAAAGGCTAGCCGGGGTCCAGGGGCGGCAATGAGCCCCCTGGTCTGCGTGAACGCAAAAAACAACTGCGGCGCGTCGCTCCACGCTCTCACAACTACTAACATTTACCCACAGATTCCGCCGAAGACCCTTATTTATCATCCTAGGGATCAGCCGCAAAGAAGGATGACGCTCTTCAATGAAATATTATTTCAGGCAGCCTAACATTCCTCCGGCAATCGTCACCGATCCATAGTGCATTTATCAATAAACATCACAACTGTCACGCATCGCCGAAGTGTATTAGCTTCCGACTTCGTTCAAAACGATTCAACCCGCTGTGAAAGTTTGTCGAAGGCTATGTCGCTAAACTCTCGTCTACTTGTTAGGCACAAAGCAGGATCGTACAATCCGGACAGCAACCTACAGCCTTGCGTCGATGAATTTAAGGGGACACCGAGATGGCAGTGAATTTAAGGAGACAAGCGATGGCAGTGATTTTACGAGGACAAGCGATGACAGTGAAAGAAAGCAAACAAGCGAGGACAGTGGATGTTTTTGGACGATTGGCCCAGACACTCGCAGTAGTCATAGGCGTGATCATTAGCGTCATGAGCTATACTACCTCTCGACGGGCTGAAGCAATCGCATCGCAGCATGAAGCCAGTAGATCGTTCTTAGAGCTCCGTCAAAAATACTATTTGGATACCGTCCGAACGGTCGCAACGCTTGCTAACGGTGATACAGGAAGTGAAGAATATAAAACGGCCGCTAAGAGGTTCCGAGACCTTTACCTCGGTGAGATGTGCCTCGTTGAGGCCGCGGACGTTGAGGATTGTATGGTAGACTTCGCCAAATCGAAAGCGGACCTGTCGGATCTCGATGACATGGCAAAAGACGATCCGCGATTCATCGCTCTTAACCTCTCCCATGCGTTGCGAGATTCTCTGGCCAAGAGTTGGAATCTTCCAGAAACAATTCTGGACAACTCATTTGTGCCGGCGAAGGCCGAGACCAAATGAAGTTCTTACAATCGCTGCCGACTAATCTATTTGGGTCGGACGACATT
>Ga0182024_10021010_pt1 | contig 11888 bp, 11 predicted proteins | sample P32metaG_FD_120480 | JGI IMG/M metagenome (GOLD analysis project Ga0182024, IMG submission 120480) | Permafrost microbial communities from Stordalen Mire, Sweden - P3-2 metaG (Illumina Assembly) | ecosystem: Environmental > Terrestrial > Soil > Wetlands > Permafrost | place: Sweden: Stordalen... | reverse complement strand
CCACAACCCATGTAGAAAACCGACGAAAACTCCCGATGCTCGTTTTGGAATCACCCCTCGATTATCGAGGAAATCTGCTGGATTTTGCCCGCGTTCAGCCCATTATGGGATGGCTGTGAACTGGTTATATAAGTATGATGCAGGGCACGATAAAGAGCAGATGTGGATTGATGCGATAATTATTCAAATTACCAATGGAATTGTCTCGTCCGTCAGACCTGGCCCCACCCGTATGAGCATTGAGGAAATGCTGGAAGCCGCGAAACGACCATGACGCCTAATAATTGTTAGGGCTACGGGCGTGCTGGCCCTGATTCCCGCTTATCAACTTTTGCCCGTCTGGCAGCGATGAAACCATTCAAACTATTGACACCTCTACTGGCCGGGCTTCTGTTGATCCCGTCCGGGCGTGGGCTGGGCGCTGGAGCAGCCTCGCCGGCCAGGGGCCTGGCCGCGGCGCTGCCGCCCGAAAAGTGGAGTCAAGTCGAGCATTCCGTGGATCGCGCCCTGGCCTGGCTCGCTTCGCAGCAGGCCCGCGATGGCTCGTTTCCGACGCACGAAACCGGCCAGCCGGCCGTGACCAGCCTGTGCGTGATGGCCTTTCTGTCGCGCGGTTATCACCCCGGGTTTGGTCCGTATGGCGAGCAATTGAACCGGGCCATTGACTACGTGCTGTCCTGCCAGAAAGCAGACGGCTTGTTATGCCATCTGGCGCCCGAACCAAGTTTCGTTTACATGGGCGCGTCCCAAACGGCGACCTATAACCACGCCATTTCCGGCCTGATGCTCGGCGAGGTCTATGGCCACGTCACTGGAGCGCGGGCCCGGAAGGTGAAGAAGGCGATCACCAGAGCGCTGGATTACACGCGCGCCTTGCAAACGCGGCGCAAAGTCCATCCGGTGGAAGCCGGCGGCCTGCGCTATGTGCGGGTCAAGCCGCAAGGTGACGGGGAGGATAGCCCGGGAAGGTCGGACTCCGACCTGTCCGCCACCGCCTGGCATCTGATGTTTTTCCGCTCGGCCAAAAACGCGGAATTTAACGTGCCGCAAAGTTACGTTGATGACGGCGTGGCCTATGTCCATCGTTGCTGGGACCCTAAACTGAGCATGTTCAATTACATCGCCACCGCCGACGGCGGACGCGCCGCCAGCCGCGGGACGACGGGCGCGGGCATTCTCTCCCTGTCCATGGCGGGCGAGCATAACAGCGCGATCGCCCGGGCGGCGGGCGATTGGCTGGTCGCGCATCCTTTTGCCCAATACGATCAAACCATCGGCCCCTACGACCGTTTTTTCTACAGCATTTATTATTGCAGCCAGGCAGCCGCGCAATTGGGCGGTTCCTATTGGGAAAGGATTTTCCCGCCTATTGGTGACATATTTCTGACGATCCAGACTCCGGATGGGGCATTCCCCGCCGAAACGATGGAGAGCGACGCCCCCTTCGGCGGCACCTACACCACGGCCATGGCCGTTTTGTCATTGACACCCGCCTATCAACTGTTGCCCGTTTATCAAAGATGAGCCAATCGCGATTTTTCCTTTTTGCAAAACTTATGCCTTCCGGCAAAAAGGGTGGTGAGCAATTTCCTCGCTCGTTTTATCGCATTGCGCCAAGGATTGACTGCGCGGCAGAGAACCCACAAACTTCGCGCAGTGAGATTGTCCTTGCAACAATCCGGACCCGGCCAGGCGCGGATCGCGCTTCGCTGGCATCGCTCCGTTTTCGCACTGCTCCTTTCCATTGCGTGGTTGTGGCCGGGGATTGCCGCCGCTGCGGACCCGCCACCCGATACGAAGCCCCCCCTCTGGAAGGATCCGACCCAGCCGTTCGAGGTGCGCGTGCGCGATTTGGTGGGTCGCATGACGGTGGAGGAAAAGGCGCTGCAGGTTTGTAATGATGCGCCGGCCATTCTCCGTCTCGGTCTGCCGGCTTATAATTACTGGAATGAATGCTTGCACGGCGTCGCGCGCAATGGCCTCGCCACGGTTTTCCCGCAAGCCATCGGCATGGCGGCGAGCTTTGATCCGCCATTGTTAAAGACGGTGGCCGACACGATTGCCACGGAGGCGCGGGCCAAAAACCGCGAATACACTGAAGCGCATGACGGCGACAGCGCGATTTACACCGGGTTATCGTTTTGGACGCCGAACATCAATATATTTCGCGACCCGCGCTGGGGGCGCGGACAGGAGACGTACGGGGAAGACCCTTTTTTGACAGGCCGACTGGCAGTGGCTTTCATTCAAGGCTTGCAAGGGGACGATCCGAAGTATGTGAAGGCAATGGCTTGCGCCAAACATTTCGCGGTGCATAGCGGGCCGGAAGCAGGACGGCATAATTTTGACGCACAGCCTCCCGAGCGGGATTTTTACGAGACTTATTTGCCGCAGTTCGAAGCGGCGGTGCGGGAAGGCCACGTCGGCGCGGTGATGGGCGCCTACAATCGGGTTTATGGCACGCCCGCTTGCGCAAGTTCGCTTTTGTTGAGCAATTTGTTGCGCGCACAATGGGGGTTCAAAGGCCATGTCGTGGCGGATTGCGACGCCATTTACGACATTTTCATGGGGCACAATTACTCGCCAACGCTGGAAGCGGCTGCCACCGCCGCGGTCAAGGCAGGTTGCGATCTTTGTTGCGGCGTACAGTATCGCGCGTTGACGGATGCCGTGACGGATGGATCGATGAAGGAAGCGGAATTGGACACAGCGGTCGAACGCCTCCTCGAAGCGCGTTTTCGCCTCGGCATGTTCGACCCCTCCGCCCTCGTGCCTTACGCGAGAATCCCGATGACCGACTACGACACGCCGGAACATGACAAGCTGGCCTTGCGCATGGCGCGCGAGACCATCGTGCTGCTGAAGAATGACGGATTGCTGCCGCTGGATCGCACGAAGATTCACAAGATCGGGGTCTTCGGCCTCAACGCCAATTATGTGGGGACGTTGCTGGGCAATTACAACGGCGAGCCGTCGCATCCGGTGACACTGGCGCAAGGCATCCAGAATTTTCTCGGCTCGAACAACGCGGATGTTTATTACGCGCCGGGCTGTCCGCTGGCCATGCGGGTGGACGATACCAACCAAGTTGTCTACGACGAGGCCCGCGCCAAGGCGCTGGACATGGCGAAAAAGGTGGACGCGATTGTTTACTGCGGCGGCATTTGTGCGGATCTGGAACGGGAATCCATGGGAGTGCCCTTCGAGGGGTTTTTCTTCGGGGACCGCACGCAAATTGAATTGCCTCCGGTGCAAACCGATTTTCTAAAAGCATTGCAAGCCACGGGCAAACCCCTGGTTTTTGTCAACTGTAGCGGCAGCGCGATGGCCATGCCGTGGGAAGCGGGGCATCTGCCTGCCATTGTGCAGGCCTGGTATCCCGGCCAGGAAGGCGGGCTCGCGCTGGCGGAAGTTTTGTTCGGAGCCGTCAACCCGGCGGGCCGGTTGCCGGTCACCTTTTACCGGTCCACCGCGGACTTGCCGGACTTTACCGACTACAGCATGTCCAACCGCACCTATCGCTATTTCAGTGGCAAACCGTTGTTCGCCTTTGGGCATGGCCTGAGCTACACGCAATTCAAATACGGCCCCGCCCAACTGGACCGGCCACACGCGAGTCTGGATGACACGATCCACGTGAAATTAGACGTAACCAACATCGGCGTGCGCGATGGCGACGAAGTGGTGCAGGTTTATTTTCGTCATGTCAAATCGGCGGTGCCGCAACCGTTGGAGGCCTTGTGCGGATTTCTGCGCGTGCCCGTGCCGCATCAGCAATCCACCCCTGTTGACATCCCAGTCCCGATCAAGGGACTGCGCTATTGGGACACGATCCGGAAACAATACGTCGTGGAGCAAGGAGACTACGAGATTTTGGTGGGCGCGGCGTCCGATGATATTCGGGCGCGGCTTCCCTTGAAGATCGGCGGGCCGTAAAGCTTGGCAACTGCAATCCTTCGGCTATTCTGATCGCTTGCCATGGTTGAAGAATCATCCAATTTGACGTCCTTCGCTTCGGTCGATACGCCTGCGTTGCTCCTCGATGCTGGCGCTTTAAAGGCCAACATTCAACGGATGGCCGGATTTTTCGAAGGCCGGCACAGCAAGCTCCGGCCCCATTTCAAAAGCCACAAATGCACGGCCATTTCCAAAATGCAAATGAGCGCCGGCGCCGTGGGCGTGACGTGCGCGAAACTGGGCGAAGCCGACGTCGTGGCGGATGCCGGTATCCGCAACATTTTAATCGCCAATCAAATTGTCGGCCCGCTCAAAATCCGCCGCTTGGTCGAGCTATGCCGCAGCGCCGAGCCGATGGTGGCGGTGGATTCGGTTGACAACGTGAAAATGCTTTCGGAACACGCTTCGGCTGCGGGCGTTCGCATTGGGGTGCTGGTCGAGGTGGATGTCGGCATGGGCCGCTGCGGCGTGGCACCCGGTCAACCCGCGCTGGACTTGGCGCGACTGGTGGCAACCTCAGCCGGGCTGAAGTTTGAAGGCTTGCAAGGTTACGAAGGCCACTGCGTTGACCTGCGCGACGAAACGGAGCGCACCGAAAAAACACGCGCCTCGTTAAAAGCCCTCGTGGCAACCCGCCGCCTCATTGAATCCTCCGGCCTTCGCGTCAATATTGTCAGCGGAGGAGGAACCGGGACCTACACCATCACGGGCGATTATGAAGGGGTCGATGAAGTGCAGGCCGGCTCCTACGCGGCTATGGATTGGTGGTATGGCGATATCCGGCCGGAATTCAAACAGGCCATGAGCATTCTCACCACCGTCATCAGCCGCCCGAATCCCAAATTGATTGTGATTGACGTAGGCCGAAAGGGAGTCGGCTCGGAAATGGGTTCGCCGCGGCTCAAGAATATGGCGGGCACCCAAGTCGCGAGCTTTGGCTCCGAGGAACACATGACCATCGCCGTGCCGGCAGATTCGGCCATCAGAATCGGCGACAAGATCGAAATCATCCCCTCCCATGGATGCACCACGAGCAATTTGTATTCAGAATTCGTTGTCCATGAAAATGGTGTGGTGACCGGCAAATGGCCTATCGAAGGCCACGGCAAACTCCAATAAAGCGAACCCCTCCGCCAGGGAACAGGGATCAAGCCCATTTTCATTTGGCACGATTTGCCGCGAAGAATAGCAAAAACGCAAGATTGATAGATTGGTCTGAAAAATCGGCAACACCGCAACAAGTCTTCATAGTCAACGACTTCTAAGAAACATATTTTGCAATATATTGTACATGAGCAAGTTACATATATCCACAAAATTACAAAAAGGAAACGCCGCAAAGTCAGTTTCTTTAACAATGAGCGTCCCATCCCGGACCTGGGGGCTTAACTGGCAACACCAAAAGCTACACACCAGCAACATGTTGCTGGATTCAGCCCTTTGTCCCGCCAAATCCTATCAGGCAACGGCGGGCGTTCTTTGTCCGCCGACTTGTCCAACATAGCCTCCGAGGCGACGGTGGAAGCCGCTGCGGCGAAGGCGGAAACGTTCAACCAGTACGTCCTGTCAAAATTCATAATTCTTATTTTGCATGTCAACTCTGGCACAAAGGCCGAAAAATCCGCATCCCATCAACCGATCTTTTTTTCGAGAACGAAACCCCTGTAAACACGGGGCAAAACGCGCGCGATCGGGCGATTAGTCAAGTATGTTTTATTGATAACGACCTCAAAGACAGGATATTTTAATCACGGATTGGTGCCGATTTCCTGAAAAGATTTTTAAAAACTTTGTGCTTCTTATGCAAACAAGTCCAAGACTCTGGACGACAAGGAGTTAAGAACAAACGAAGAGGCATTGCCGGCATAGCGGCGGTCGGTAAACCGCCGCCGACAGAACAATCGCGGCCGATGAATGCGGCGCTCTGCCGAGCCGCCGCGACCTCTCATTTCTCCGCCTCCTAGTGCCCTTGCGTCGTTTTTATCGGCAAAGGGCTTCCCACATTTGTTGGTGGACATCGCAGGTGTGACGCGGCATTCTTCTGGCATGGCGCGAATGCCTTGTCTGCACTATCTGCGGGCCATTCATCATCGGATGAACCGGGGCGATGTCTGGGGTCCAAACCGGCTGGACAACGAACAATACATCTTTTGTCTCATTGGCCAAGCAAACATGGCGAGCATTAAGACTTTTGAGATCCGCTCGTTCCGAAAAATTCAATCTTAAAAATCTATGAGTCCTTTTCATTCTGGAATGAACCATTGGCAGCGCCAATGGTTGAGTGATCGGCTGCACAAGAAAAATCAAAACCCGCCTCTGGCAGAATCTGCCATTCAAATTCCCCGTAACAAACCCAAACAGCCAAAACAGCCAAAACTGAAACAGAAGCCGACTGACCAAGTATGAAATCGAATCTCATGTGTTACCGTGCTTTCGAAATAGAAAGGCGCATACGTATGAAAGCAAAGACTGAAATCAAAAAGACATCAGATGCCCTGGCGATTTTAGACCGGATGGCGAGAAAGGGCCGGGAACTGCGACGACTGACTGAAGAAGCACGGATCAATGCTGCCGTTGCCCAACTTATTTATGCCGCACGAACAAAAGCCGGCCTTTCGCAGGCTGAACTCGCCGGCAGACTTGGCACCAGACAGTCGGTGATTTCCCGGCTGGAAGATGCCGATTATGAGGGCCACTCGCTGACCATGTTGCAGCGGATTGCCGCTGCATTGGGGCAGCGCATCGAAATCCGCTTTTTGCCGCCTGCCAAAGCTGGCCGGGCACGACGGACTGATGCGGCGATCCTGGAACCGGTCGGCTGAACCGCTAGCGCCTTTGCGCTAATATCTTACTGCATCGTTTCGACTTAATTCTACGGCTTTCTCGACGGCCGATTGGCTCTGGCCGCCCCTTTCGGGTTGCCGTCGCGGGGAGTTTCGATTAGCAAGGTGGCAATATGACAAGAGCTTTCCCGGAAATATCCAAGATCGCCTACGAAGGACCGAAATCAAAAAACCCACTGGCCTTTAAATATTATGACGCGGACGAAGTGGTGGAGGGCAAAACCATGCGGGACCATCTCCGCTTCTCCGTGGTTTACTGGCACACCTTTCGCGGGCGCGGGGCGGACATGTTCGGCGCGCCCACCATCAACCGCCCATGGGACGATAATAGCGATTTTCTGGAAAATGCGAAGAGGCGCGCGCGTGTGGCTTTTGAGTTCATCGAGAAATTGGGCGCGCCGTTTTACGCCTTCCATGATCGCGATGTCGCGCCGGAGGGGACGACCCTTTCCGAAACCAACAAAAATCTCGATGCCGTTGCCAAGGTTTTGAAGGAGGAGCAGGAACGGACCGGCATCCGGTTGCTGTGGGGCACGGCCTGTCTTTTTGCCCATCCGCGTTTCGCGCACGGCGCCGCCACCAGTTGCAATGCCGATGTCTTTGCCTACGCCGCCGCCCAAGTCAAGAAGGCCCTTGAGGTGACGCATGAATTGGGCGGGGCGGGTTATGTTTTTTGGGGCGGGCGCGAAGGATATTCCACCTTGCTCAACACCGACCTCAAACGGGAACTGGACCATCTGGCCAAATTTTTGCACATGGCAGTTGAATATAAAAAGAAGATCGGGTTCAAGGGCCAGTTTTATATCGAACCCAAACCGAAGGAACCGACAAAGCACCAGTACGATTCGGACGCGGCGGCCTGCCTGAATTTTTTGCGCGAATACGATCTGATGGACCATCTGCAATTGAACCTGGAAACCAATCACGCCACGCTGGCGGGCCATACCATGCAGCATGAATTGGAGACCGCCGCCGCCGCCGGCGCTTTGGGATCCATCGACGCCAACACCGGCGATCCGATGCTGGGCTGGGACACGGACCAGTTCCCAACAGACATATACCTGACCACGCAATGCATGCTCTCGATTCTGAAATCGGGCGGATTGAAAACCGGCGGGGTCAATTTTGACGCCAAGGTGCGCCGCGAAAGTTTTGAGGCGATCGATCTGTTTTACGCGCACATTGGCGGTATGGATGCGTTCGCGCGGGGACTGAAAACCGCCTGCGTCATCCGGCGGGACGGACGCCTGGCGGAGTTTGTCAAACAACGTTACAGCTCGTGGGACGGAAGCATAGGCCGAGAGATCGAGTTGGGCAAGAGCAGTTTTGCGGCGCTGGAGAAATACATGTTGAAAAAAGGCGAACCGGCGCCCAACGCCAGCGGACGCCAGGAGTTTTTGGAAAACTTGATCAACGAATTTATTTGACTCAAACGGGCAGCGTAATGCTGATGGTCGTGCCCTTGCCGGGATGGGAGCGGATTCTGACTTTGCCGCGATGGGTTTCGATGACGCGGCTGACGATGGCCAGGCCGAGGCCGGTGCCCTTTTGTTTGGTCGTGCTCAACAATGAACTGAAGGCGCGGCGGCGTTGTTCCTCGGACATGCCGCGGCCGGTGTCCTTGAACTCGATCAGGACATGGGTCGGTCGCAGACTGTTGCGCGGCAGCCGAAAAGCCCTGGTGAAAATGGTGAGCGAGCCGCCTTCAGGCATGGATTCGACCGCGTTGAGGGTCAGGTTCAAAAAGGCCTGCGCGAGCTGGGTGCCGTCGGCCATGATGGCTGGCAAATCGGGGGCAAGGCGGCGGATGAATTGAATCTGCTGGTTGCGCAACTTGTGACGCGTAAGCAGGCCGAGATCGTCGAGCAACTGGTTGATATTGACCTTGCTCAAGACCGGTTCGGTGCCGCGGGCAAAATCGAGGATTTGTTCGACGATTTTGTTGAGGTGCTCCATTTTCTCCCGGAGGATGGCATCGTCCTTGATGCGCGGATCGCCCGCGACGAATTCGAGGCCGAGGGAATGATAGAGCATTTTCATGACGGTGAGCGGATTGCGAATCTCGTGCGCGACCTCCGCCGCAAGCAGACCCAGGGCGGACAACTTTTCGTTTTGACGCAATTGCTCCTCGACATCCACGATGCGCTCGTAGAGGCGGGCTTTCTCGATGGCGAGGGCCGATAATTCGGCCAGGGCGGTGAGGATGTGGATTTCCTCATTGGAAAAACTGCGTGGCTCGCCGGTATAGACGTTGAGAGTGCCGATGGTCTGTCCGCCAAAGACCAGCGGCGCGCTCAATAATGAAATTAAACCTTCGCGCCGGGCCATCGGGACGTTCTGATATTGGGCGGACGTTTGCACGTTCTCCAGTTGCATCGGTTTTTTGCGGCGGACGACGATGCCGAGGAAACTTTCGTCCACACTAAGCCGCGGTTTTTTAAGATAGGGGTCCCCCGCCCCGGAACTGGCGCGCAGATCGAGCCACTGGCCGGTTTCATCCAGCAGCAGCAAGGACGACACGCGCGCCTCCATCAAAGTGCAGGCTTCGCGGGTAATGACTTGTAGGGCCTCGTTGACGTTGAGGGCGGAGTTAATGGTTTGGCTGACGCTGACGAGGGTTTCCAGAAGCCTGGCCTTGAGCCGCGATTGTTCGTAAAGCCAGGTATTTTGAATGACCTTGGCCGCCTGCACCGCCAGTTCCTCCAACAACCCCTGGTCCGTCTCGCTGAAAGCGTTTTCAACGCGGGAATTGACATTCAGCACCCCGCGGACGGTGCCCATGACCTCCAACGGCACGGCCAGTTCCGAACGAACATCGTTGCGCATCATGATGTAGCGCGGGTCCACTTGTACGTCGCCGACGCGGGCCGGTTTTCCCGTCCGCGCCACCCATCCGGTGATGCCCTGGCCCACGCGCAATTTGAGATCCAGGGCCAACTCCGGGAGGCCGGTGGAAGCATGGGTTTCAAGGAGGCGATTGGTGGGATTAATCAAAGCAATGGAGCCGCTGGAAGCGCGCATCAGGCGCACGGCCTCCTGCAAAATAAGCTGCAACGCCTGCTGGGGATCGAGGGTGGAATGGATGACATTGCTGACTTGGTAGAGCAGTTTAAGCCGCTCATAAGCGGCTTGCAATTGGCTGACATCATCGCCCATAAGCGAAGTCTAAGCCCTAAACAGAAAAGTTGAAAGCCGGGTGTTAAGCCTGGCTGCGGAGTGTTTTGAGGGCGGCAACGGCGGCCTCGCTTTCCGCCGCCTTTTTGCTTTTGCCCCGGCCCCGGCCCAATTCGACGCCGCCATGCGAGACAACACATTCAAAATCACGATCATGATCCGGGCCGGACTCGCCCGCCACGACATATTGCGGCGCATCGGGTGATTTGGCTTGGAGGATTTCCTGAAGTTCGCCTTTCGGATTGTCCAAAGTGGGGATGGAAGTCAATTCGCCGAACGCATGGCGAAAGGAGCGCAGGACAAAAGCGCGGGCCGCATCGAAACCGCCGTCCAGAAAAACAGCGCCGATCAAGGCTTCGAAACCGTCCGCCAAAGCCGAGGCGCGGCTGCGGCCCAAGTTGGCTTCTTCGCCGCGGCTGAGAATCAAATCGTTTTGCAGTTCGAGGCGTCGCGCCTGGTCGGCGAGGGTGCGGCGATTAATCATTTGCGCGCGGGCCTTGGTCAGAGGCCCTTCGCTGACTAGCGGAAATTTATCATACAGTTCCCGGGTCAGAACCAGGCCGAGCACCGCGTCACCCAAAAATTCGAGGCGCTGATTGTGCTGGACCGACCGGCCTTGCTCGTGCGCCACGGAGGGATGGGTCAAGGCCAGACGCAACAGGCCGATGTCCTGAAACTGATACTCCATCCGCGTTTGGAGTGTGGTGAAGTCAGACACAGCAGACATCCCTTCTAAACGTTCGCGCTGGCGCTCTCCGCCGGGGCAGTGGCGGGTTGCTCTGGCTCGGGAGATGCATTCACAGACGGAGGCGGGTTGACGCCATGGACCAGGAGTTCGGCGGTGGCGCGCTGGACTTCTTCGAGTTGATTGAGCTGCAGGTTCGGGTCTGTAATGGTAAAGACGTCGCCCGTCCGGGGTTGTTCGTAAATGAAAATGCGCCGGCCCTCGCGCTGAATTTGCTCCTTAACTTTGAGCAGGCGTTTGCGCTCGAGCATGACCGCCAAAATGTAACAAACCGGACCGTGTTTGGGATCGTTGGTCTCGATTAATTTGCGCAAAAGGCTTTCGGCGGACTCCTTCTGAATCGCGTCGGGCGGCGCAGCCGGCGGGAGTTGATACACCCCCTGCCAGTGCGAGATAAAACCTTTGCGATCACTGGCGCCTTCGCGATATTGGGCGTCCCAACAAGCGTGGCAAATATCCTGGCGCAAGTATTCCTGTTTCTCCTCCAGGAGAAGGGTATGGTAGGGCTCCTTGTCGGCAAAGGGCTTGTGACATGCCTGGCAGGCATGGGCCCGTGACTGAAGATTCCATTCGTTCATCGAGAACATGAGTCTGTCCATTATTGCCGATGCCCCAACGACTGCAATGATTTACTTGCGCCATCGCGCCCCATGGGCGCAAGTCAGGTTTTGCAACCTTGGCCACTGTAATACTCCATCCCAAGACCTGTATTGGAATTTCGGAGACGGAACGATGCGGAACCAACATGCCTGAATTTTCCCGTTTTTTATATCGTACAGAAATGAATTGCCGCGAAAGAGCGCAAAGATCACAAAGAATAAAAAGCATAAGTTATTATCCATGTGTGCCTTGCGTTCCTTTGAGTTCCTTTGCGGCAAAAATCTTGTTCAAAAAGCAAGACTTAACACCGTTGTAATTATAACGAACACACTTGTCCGCCCATGGCGCTCCGGCGACGGCGGATGATAGATAGGATGATAGATAGGTCCGGAAACCCGAAACACCCGATACAGCATTGATAGCCAATGACTTAGCCCGTCACAAAAGGTTCCTCAGCACTTTCGGTGGAATTAGACATGGGGCAGACGGAGTTTTCCGGCCACAAGATAGAGCATGGTGGTGAGGTAAACGGGGGAACGAAACCCGCGCGCCCTTGGCTTGACTGCGCT
>Ga0182024_10021009_pt1 | contig 11888 bp, 8 predicted proteins | sample P32metaG_FD_120480 | JGI IMG/M metagenome (GOLD analysis project Ga0182024, IMG submission 120480) | Permafrost microbial communities from Stordalen Mire, Sweden - P3-2 metaG (Illumina Assembly) | ecosystem: Environmental > Terrestrial > Soil > Wetlands > Permafrost | place: Sweden: Stordalen... | reverse complement strand
GCCAGCGGCGGGGCGGGCAGCCCGCAGCATTTACTCGATGTGCTCACGACCGGCCACGCCGACGCGGCGCTGGCGGCCAGCATCTTCCACTTCGGGACGTACACGATCGGGCAGGTCAAGCAGTTCCTCGGGGAGCACGGGGTGCCGGTGCGGTTGGTGTGACAAAGGGAGCTCTCGCGTGTTTTGGATCGACCAGTTCATCCGGACTTTGGGAGTGCAACTGGTCGATGAATCTGTCCTTGTCATTGTTTGTCTGACCGCCCTTGTGCTCTCCATCAAGCTACGGAAGTCGCGGCCGCGGCAGTGCCTGTTGGTAATGCTGGCGAGCGTCATCTCCTTCGTTCGAATGGCGGGGGTTGCTGCCGGCATCGTATTCTGGCTGCCCCGTAGCGGCCTTTCACTTGATGCGGCAACTTTGATCTTCAGTATCGTGAACTCCATTGCGGCCGCGATACCTTACGTCTTGCTCCTGGTCGCCGCTCTCAGTCGGTCAGCGGAACAAACCTCGGCGTTCCCAGTTCAAGTGCCGCCTCCATTTGCGGATCAAGTTTAGTAGCGGCCTCGCTTGCGAGGCGCGGTGCGCTGCTTGTCGTCCCAGCGCGGTCAACCTCCCGCAAGCGCTCTCCGCTAAACGGGCTCATGTAACACGTCATCCCATCCGCGCCCACCGCATCTTCGCCGAGCGGGAACGCGAGTTGACGGCTTGCTCCGATGCATCCGCAATCAGCGGATCCGCGCTGATCGCCGCGTAAATCCCCTCGCGTAACCCCTCGCGGAACGCGAATTTGACCCGCCGGTCCTCCCCGCTATGGAAGCTGATGATAGCGGCGGTGCCGCCGGGCGCGAGGCAGTCCGGTAGGACGGCCAGCAGGCGGTCGAGGTTGGCCATTTCGCGATTGACCATGATCCGCAGCGCCTGGAAGGTGCGGGCGGCCGGGTGGAGCTTGGCGCCGGCGGCACGCTTCAGCGTGAAATCGCGCGCCTCGCAAACCAGGGCCATCAGGTCCTGAGTTGTCTCGATGGCATTGTGCTGCCGGCGCTCGACGATCAGTTGGGCGATCCTTTCCGCGTCGTCCTCGTCGCCGAACTCTTTCAGTGCAGCGGCCAGTTCATGTCGCGGCAGGGTGTTGACCAGATGCGACGCGGGCTTTCCGCGCGTGGGGTCCATGCGCATGTCGAGCGGGCCGGGCTTGCGATAGGAGAATCCCCGAGCCGGGTCGTCGATCTGCGGGCTGGCGACGCCCAGATCGGCCAGGATGCCGTCGGCCCGTTCGACGCCGGCTTGCGCCAGCACGCCGGGCAGGCCGGCGAAGTTGGTGTTGAAGAAGGCGAGTGAGCCGGCATCGGCGGGGCGGAGAGCTTCACGCGCCAATTCCAGGTTCGCCGGGTCCAGGTCGATGCCGATCAATCGCCCGCCGGGCGTGACCCGGCGGAGCAGTTCGGCCGAATGGCCGCCCAGACCGAGCGTGCAATCCACGAGGGTCATACCGGGCTGCGGTTGCAGGGCCTCAAGCACTTGACGCATCAGCACAGGGATGTGACCCATAAGCAATAGTGTAGCCTCGGAGCGCAGGCGGCGTTATCGTTCGCGTCATTGGCGTGAAGAGGATCCGTCGAACCCCGTAGAATGGAATGGGGTGTTGCGCTTCACCCGGCTCCCTTCCGGGGATACATTCCGTTAATGCACGTCGCCTGCTGTCAGTTCGACATCGTCTGGGAAGACAAGCCCGCCAACTATGCCAAGGTCGAGGCGTCCATTGCCAAAGCGGCATTGCCCCCAGGCACCTTGCTGCTGCTGCCGGAGATGTTCGCGACCGGGTTTAGCATGAACGCCCAGGCGATTGCCGAGGGCATCGACGGGCCGACTGCCCGCTACATGGCGAACCTGGCCGCTCGTCACGGCATTTACGTTCTCGGCGGTGTCGTCATCGCCGCAGACCACGGCCAAAGTCCTCGCAACGAAGCCTTGCTCTTCGATCCGTCCGGAAGGCTCCTGTCGCGCTACGCGAAGATGCAGCTTTTCACTTTAGCCGGCGAATCTGTTCACTATCAGCCTGGCGACGAACGCGGTTCCTTTTTGTTGGGTGATTGCCCCTGCCAGATCGCGATCTGTTACGACTTGCGCTTTCCTGAGGTGTTTCGCTCGACGCCTACCCCCCAAGTCGTGGCGGTGATTGCCAACTGGCCTGTCACGCGGGCGTCGCACTGGCCGATGCTGCTCCAAGCCCGCGCGATCGAGAATCAGGCATACGTGATCGGGTTGAACCGTTGCGGCACCGATCCGCTGTGGAAGTATTCCGGCCGGAGCCAGATCATCAGCCCACACGGCGACGTGATCGCCGACGCCATGGAAGGCGAAGGGGTAATCCGCGCCGAATTGAACCTGGATGCGCTGCGCGACTACCGCCGGGCATTCCCGGCATTAGCGGACAAGCGATTTATTTAGGCCCTGTCTGAAAGCGGTTTCAGAACCCAACGATCACCGGTACTTGCTGAATGGGTGCCACGGGCAAGCGAGTACGCTTGCCCATGGCACCCGGCGCGCCACTGCGGCCCTACGGGGCCATGTCCTATCCACCGAATCAAGACGTGACCCTCCTCACTCCCATTTTCACGCGCACTTGCCCCATCCGGCATCGCCCCTAAGATGTTCGGCTTTCGTGGAAAGGGAAACCATCTATGGGACTGGGCACGGCGTTCAGGCTCTTCTTCAAGGCCCTCGGCAATAGCGCATTTTCCGAGCAGGCGCGGCGGCTTCTCGATGAGCCGGCACTGCTGGAAGCGCCTAAGCCGGCAGCAGTAGCCCCTTCGACAAGCTCAGGGCAGGCGGCCAGACCAGCGCGCACCGAGCCGGCGCGGAGCGATGCGCTGAACCTCCTGGCCGTTCTGCAACGCGAGGCTCGCCTGGTGGACTTCTTCAAGGAGCCCATCGACGCCTACGCCGACGCCCAGATCGGGGCGGCGGTCCGCAACGTGCATCGCGATGCCGCGGCGGTGCTCGACCGGCTCTTTGCCCTGCGGCCGGTCATGGAGCAGGCTGAGGGCGACGTGGTGCAGATCCCGTCGGGGTCGGATGCCGGCCGCGTTCGCCTGGTCGGTGACGTCACCGGCCAGCCGCCCTTCAAGGGTACGCTGCGCCATGCCGGCTGGGAGGCGAGCAAAGTCCAGCTCCCCGAATGGAGCGGCGGCGAGCCATCGGCACGCGTCATCGCGCCCGCCGAAGTGGAACTATGATTTGTCAGCGACGTAGGGCTTCAGCCGCCGCGCTGTTTCGGCGTCCAGACGGCGGCTGAAGCCGCCCCTACGCCGCTTGCTTGGCCTTTCCAGAGCCGTGATTCGAAGGACCAGTGACCCGTGACAAGTGACCCGTGGCAAAGGACCAAGGACAAAGGACAACGGACCCATGAGTGCGACGTACGCCATCGGCATCGACCTGGGCACGACCAACAGCGTTCTCGCTTATATGAAGCTGGGCGAAGAGAACGCGAAGGTGGAATTGCTGCCAGTCCCGCAGCTTGTGGCGGCGGGGACGGTGGAAGCGCGCAACGTGCTGCCGTCGTTCCTCTACCTGGGCACCGAAGCCGAGGCCGCGGGCGGCGGGTTCGATTTGCCCTGGGAACGCGGCCGCCAGTATGCCGTCGGCATGCTGGCGGTGCGCCAGGCGGCGGATGTGCCCACCCGGACCGTCGCCGCCGCCAAGAGCTGGTTGGCCCACAGCAAGGTGGACCGGCACCAGGCGATCCTGCCGTGGAACGCGGCCGGCGGCCCAGCCGGGGCGGGCGATTTACCGAAAGTCTCGCCGGTCGAGGCCTCCCGGCGGTATTTGCAGCACCTGGTTGACGCGTGGTCGGCGGCATTTCCCGATGCGCCGATGGCGGAGCAACAGATCGTGCTGACGGTGCCGGCGTCGTTCGACGCCAGCGCCCGCGAGTTGACCCGCGAGGCGGCGCTCCAAGCGGGCCTGCCGAACGATCTGGTGCTGCTGGAAGAGCCGCAGGCGGCGCTGTACGCCTGGCTGGCCGACCAGGGCGACAACTGGCGCAAGCAACTCAAGGTCGGCGATACGCTGCTGGTGGCCGACGTCGGCGGCGGCACCACCGATTTCACGTTGATCGGCGTCACCGAGGAAAACGGCGAGCTGGCCCTGCGCCGGATTGCCGTCGGCAACCATACGCTGGTCGGCGGCGACAACATGGACCTCGCCCTGGCCCACTTTGCCGGGGCCGCGTTCGCTGATAAGGGAGTGAAGCTCGATCCCTGGCAGTCAGTGGCACTGTGGCATTCGTGCCGCAGCGCCAAGGAGAGCCTGCTGGCCGACAAAGGGCCCAAGAAGCACCCCGTTGCCGTGCTGGGCCGCGGCAGCAAGCTGATCGGCGGGACGGTTTCGGTCGATCTGGAGCGCGATGCCGTCCGCAAGCTGCTGGCCGACGGGTTCTTCCCCGCCTGCGAGGTGACGACGCGCCCCGAACGCCGCCGGGCGTCCGGTTTCCGAGAGATCGGCCTGCCTTTCGAGGCCGACACCGCCATCACCCGCCATCTGGCCGGTTTTCTGTCGGCCCACTCGAGCGACCCCAACGTCCCGATCCGTCCCACGCACGTCCTGTTCAACGGCGGCGTCTTCAAGGCCGCCCTGTTCCGCAAACAGCTCACCGACATATTGAAGGGATGGTTCGGCGGCAAGTCGGCCGGCGGCGCCCCGGACATCCTCCAAGGCAACGACGACCTCGACTACGCCGTCGCCCGCGGCGCGGCATACTACGGCGCGACCAAACGCGGCAAAGGCGTCCGCATCCGCGGTGGCGCGGCGCGCAGCTACTACGTCGGCATCGAAACCGCCGGCCTGGCCATCCCCGGCGCGCCCCGCCCGCTGCGCGCCTTGTGCGTCGTTCCTTTCGGCATGGAAGAAGGCACCGAAACCGACGTCCCCGGCGACGAGATCGGCCTGGTTGTCGGCGAGCCCGCCACGTTCCGCTTCTTCAGTGCCGCGGCCAGAAAGCAGGACAAGCCCGGCGAACTGCTGCCCTCGTGGTCCGAAGGCGAGGTGGTCGAGACCGACTCCATGGAAGCCAATCTCCCCAAGCCCGAAAAGGTCGAAGAGGATTACGTGCCGGTGCGTTTCCATTCCAAGATCAGCGAGCTGGGGATCTTCGAGCTGTGGTGCGTCAGCACCATCAGTGACCAGCGCTGGAAGCTGGAATTCAGCGTCAGGCAAGACGCCGACAAATAGGTCATCCGCGACGGATAATGATGCGCGGTCACTAAGCGAAAAGGGCGTCACATTTTTTCAAATTCGGGCGCACGCCTCCCCATGTCCGCGTTATCCTTTTGACCATGGTACATTTCATTGGTGAGGACCTGCTGGCCCGCGATCGCGAGGGGAAGCTTTGCAGCCGGATCGCTACCGTGTTCCCGGCGGGCGGCACCGCAGTGACGATCCCCGGCATCCACGCGATGCAGCGGATTGCTTATGTCGAGCAGCTCGACCGCCAGCGCATCACGTCGGGATTGCCGCCGCTTACCGAGGACCAGCAGGAGGCCATCTGGAGTGCGGCGGTCGATCTGGTCATCGACGAAGACGGGACCGTCCTGATCCGGCCCGACCCAACGCAGATGGACCTGGCATTCGACGCTGACGAACTCCTGCAGCAGGTTGTCTCCAAGAAGTACGTTCGCTTCATGTACGTGCTGAACCCGGCGGTCCGCGAAGCCATCAAGCGTCGCGGCGAGTGCTGGCGAATCAGCCCACTGCCGCGAACCCCCGAGGAAATGGGCAAGATGATCGCCGGGTCGCGGATCGGCATCGGTCACGGCGACATCTATTACTACAACCCCGCCAGCGGGACCCGCCTGCTCACCTGCCAGGATTTCACCAGGCTGCCCGATCTGGGCGAAGCCGAGTTCCGCCAGCACCTGCAGGAAATCAAGGAATATTCGGCACGCAAGAACCGCATGGGCAATGCGGAGATCGCATTTTTCATGGCTGACAGCAAGGTGTTGGCGGCGGCGTTCGCTCCGCACGACTTCCTGACAATGGTGCCGGAGGAACTCGCCCGGGCGTATGCCGCGATCCGCCATCGCTTCCAGGCACTGGTCGCGCCGGAGTTCCAGCGCGATGACCCGGAGAACCCGCACTGGCGCGGCGCGATGTACGCGGCTTTGATCGGCCAGACCGAAAAGAGCGTCTGCGAGGAGACTTTGCTGGGGCTTGCCGCAGAGTTCTTCATGCAGGTGGAATGGGTGCCCGGCGGGCGGATCGAGGAAGGTGAGCTGGTGATCGACCCGGTCTTCGAGGAAGAGGACGCCGATACCTGCTGCACGCTGACCCCCGGGATCTGCGACATCCGGGCCCGGGGCTTGATTTTCAATATTCTCCGCGACTACGGCGACTTGGAATCGATCAACATCGGGCGGGTGGCTCCGTCGCTGTCGCGCCGCGAAGCGTATGGCGGGCACCGCGGCGTCTACCTCGCCGAGATCCGCGAACGCGGCCACGACAAGCTCATCCTCCGTATCCTCCGCATGCAGAAACGCGGCGTCTGGGAGCAACTCGACCGCGGCAACGACATGCTCGCCGCCATCCGGGCATCGGAGGAATACACCGAGCAGATCCTCGACCGCCGGCTGGCGTGCCGCCAAGTGGGCATGAACCTCCCGCCGGTCGTCACCGCCCGCAAGCTTGCCGAGCGCTACGCCGGGACGAACGAGCAATACGTCGGCACGACCATCTGGTCGACCTACTTCGAGCGGGACTACATCCGCGGCCTGGCCACCGACAAGATCCCTCCCGGCCGTTTTGCCGACGACGCCTTCGCGCTGGGGTTCGCCCGCGTGCTGGGAAGGGCGGCCGCGCCCAACCTCATCGTCGGACGCTGCGACCCCTTGACCGGCGAGGTCTTCTTCGATTCCGGCGACGAACTGCTCATCGAAGACGCCCGCGGCAACGCAATCGACATCATGGCCACCGACCACACCGGAACGTTCATGAACTGGCAACGCAAATTGGAGGACCTCGCCTTAGCGTATGCTGAGCCAGTCCGGAAGCGTGAGGCCTTCCTCAACGACCCCAAGGCGTTTGGCGAGGCTTTCCTGGCCGCGTTTACCGAGCGCTTCGCCCAGATCCAACGGGATTACATCAAGCGGCGCCGCGCCTTCGAAACGCTCTTCAAGTACGCCCGCCGGGACGCGGATTCGGATCTGGCGGCGCGGTGGGAAGGGGTGCTGGAACGGTTGGAGTCGGCTAAGCCGGGTGCGCTTGCCGAGGCGGTGAGGAAGAGAATGTCAGTGGATTGTTGACAATTGCTTGCGTGTGGCGACTTTCATACATCGCGGGTAGGCCGTAACATGCCGGGATGATGGACAGTGGCCCGCCTGCGGGATTTGCGCGGGACAGTCAGTTTTCCCCCACGCGATGGAGCCTCGTCGCCGCCGCTGGCGACCCCGATGCGGCGCAGCCCCGGCAGGCCCTGGGCGAGCTTTGTAAAGCGTACTGGTATCCGCTGTACGCTTACCTGCGGCGGGCCCGCCACTCGGAAGCTGACGCCGGCGACCTGCTCCAGGGGTTCTTTTTGAAGCTGTTCGAGACCGACGGCCTCCGCACGGCCGACCGCTCGCGCGGGCGGTTCCGGTCCTTCCTCCTGGCGTCGCTGAAACACCACGTCGCCAACGAGCAACGCCGCGAACAGGCGCAAAAACGCGGCGGCGGCCAGCCACCGATCTCGCTCGACCTGTCCCGTGGGGAATCGCGGTACGCCAATGAAGCCATCGAGCCGGCAGACTCCCTCACGCCGGATATGTTCTACGACCGCCAGTGGGCGGTCGCGCTGCTGGAACAGGTCATGACGAAGCTGGGCAGCGAGCACAACGCGACCGGGAAAGCCGATCTGTTCGACGCCCTGTCGGCTCACCTGGCCGGCGAGAGCGACGCCGATTATGCCAGCATCGGCGCTCGCCTGGGCATGACCGAGGGAGCGGTGAAGGTGGCGGCGCACCGGCTGCGTGCCCGGTGGCGGGAGTCCTTGCGGGCGGAGATCGCCGAGACTCTGGCAGAGGGCGAAAGCGTGGACGACGAGCTGTGCAATCTCTTCAACGCCTTCGGTTCGTGAGTTTTTGTCTGTAACCTTTCGCCCGATTCGGGTCAGTAGAGATCGGGCGGCTGGCATGCCGCCTATTTCGGAGATCGACATGGGTAAGATCCTCTACTGCAGGCGCTGTGGAACGAAACTGCTCGACCAGCCAGGCGGCTCGTGCCCGCGCTGCCTCCTGGGTGCTGCGATGCAGCCAGAGCCACCCCAACCTGGGCCGGCGCCGCTGCAAGCCACCGCCGAAGGGGCAGGACTCGGGGACGCGCCGCCCACCGTCGATAGTCCGCCGCGGATCGTCCCGGACGCTTCGGAACTGCCCACGGCCAGCGAGCTTGCGCCGTACTTCCCCCAACTGGAGATCCTGGAGTTGCTCGGCCGCGGAGGCATGGGGGCCGTATACAAGGCGCGGCAGAGGGGCTTGGACCGGCTGGTGGCGGTGAAGATCCTGCCGCCGTCGGCCGGGCAGGCGCCCGGTTTCGCCGAGCGTTTCACGCGCGAGGCGCGGGCGCTGGCACGTCTGAGCCACCGGGGGATCGTCTCGGTCTACGACTTCGGGCACGCGCAGGGACTGTACTACTTCATCATGGAATTCGTCGATGGGCCCGACCTGCGCCGGCTGATCCGCTCCGGCAAGATGACGCCGAAAGAGGCCCTCGCCATTGTTCCCCAGATCTGCGACGCACTTCAGTATGCCCATGACGCGGGAGTCATCCACCGCGACATCAAGCCCGAGAACATCCTGCTGGACAGCCGTGGCCAGGTGAAGATCGCGGATTTCGGGCTGGCCAAGCTGTTCGGGCAGGCAACGCCTGATTACACGCTCACCGCTGCGGAGTGCTCGATGGGCACGCCCCGGTACATGGCGCCGGAGCAGATGGACAACCCGCGGTCAGTCGATCACCGCGCCGACATCTACTCGCTCGGCGTCGTATTCTACGAGATGCTGACCGGCGAAGTGCCGGCGGGGCGGTTCGCGGTGCCGTCGCAGAAATCGACGGCGGACGTGCGTCTGGACCCGGTCGTGCTCCGCTCGCTGGAGAGGGAGCCGGCCCTGCGCTATCAGAAGGTAAGCGATGTGAAGACCGCGGTGGAGTCCGCCTGCTCGTCGCCGCCAATTCCGCCGAGGCTGCCCCGGGCGCTGCCGCAAATGGCTGCGGCACGGCGGCAGCGATCCCGGAAGCCGGTGGCAATCTTCGCCGCCCTCGGTGTCTTCATCATTTTCTTCATGTCCCTAATCGTCATCCCGTTACTGGCGCGCCGCACGGCAGTGAGGAGCGCGGAGCGGACGGCGCCGACGATGGATACGCAGGCGACGAAGCAACAGGCGAGCGGGCAGCAGAACGTGGAAAGCGTGGCGGCGCTGATGCGGGCAGTGGAGCAGGGTGATACGCAGGAAGTCCGGGTGCTCTTGTCCACCGGAGCCAACGCGAACGCGCGCGACACTTCGGGCGACACGCCTCTGACCAGGGCCGCCACCCTGGGGCTTTTAGCTCCAGCCCAGGTGCTGCTCAGTTTCAGCGCGGACCCGGAGGCACGATCGGCCGCGGGATCGACGCCCCTGGCTCTTGCCGCCGCCAATGGCCATGCCGACCTCGTCGATCTCCTCAACAATTATCGCGCGCAGATCGACGCCCGCGGGAACTCTCGCGGACAGACGGCATTGTCGCTCGCCGCTTCCAACGGACATGTGAAAGCAGTCGAATATCTGTTGGCCCGGGGAGCTGACCCGAACCTTCGGGACCGTTATGATCTAACCCCTTTGGTGTACGCCCTTGCACACGGGTGGTCAGAAGTCGTGCCCCTCCTTCGACGCGGCGGAGCCACCGAAGATCATAATTACCTCTTCACCGAAGCATACTTGAACGTCCTGGACAAAAGACCGGCGGACGCCATAATCCAGCTCGAAAAGCTCCTGAAACTGGGCGCCCCGGAGTTCCAGGTGGTCAACTGGTACATCGTTTCCAAGGACCGCATTTACATTGTGCCCGATCCGCGGCTTGTCCTATCCCTGGTCCTGGCCGAGTGTTATAAGCGGTCCGACCAAGCCATCAAAGCCCAGGAGGTTCTTGCAAAGCTCGGTCTTTACACGAGTCGGATCCTGCTTTATTGGATCGTACAGCCTGAAACAAGCAGCGGAGAGCAGGAATATTACTACCTCTCGCCCAATTCTCTGGGCGCATGGTCGCGAGACGTATCATCGGAACCGGAGGTGGAGGTCGAGACGCAAACGGGTGATGCCAGGACGCATAAAGGCTCGACTTCGGGAATTGTTCATTAAACCCGGGCCAGCGCGCCTCACGTTCCCCCGATCAAGACGCCGGTGAGGAAGACCAGGATCCCGCCGATGATCACCTGGACAGAGGCGGAGTACCACGTCGTGTCCATGTAGCGGTGGCGGATCCAGGAGATCACTCCCAGTTCCACCAGAACTATGGCGATGGCGACGTAGGTGCCCAGCATGACGCTGTTGATGAGGTAGGGGACGGTGTGCCCGATGCCGCCGAGGGTCGTCATCAGGCCGCAGACGATGCCGCGGACCCAGGGGTGGCCGCGGCCGGTGAGGGAGCCGTCGTCACTGAGAGCTTCGGCAAAGCCCATGCTGATGCCGGCGCCGAGGGACGCGGCCAGGCCAGCCTTGAACGGAAGCCAGTGGAGTGCGCCGTGCTTCGCCGCGTATATCGCAACCGCGAAAACCGGCGCCAGCGTCGAGACCGACCCGTCCATCAGCCCGGCCAGACCCGGCTGGATGACCTGGAGCACAAAGAGCCGGCGGGCGGCTTCGTCTTCCTGCTTGCGGACATCGGGGGTGAGCTGGCCTTCCAGGTGCTCGGCAAAGACCGCGTGGCCGCGCTCTTCGTTGGCCAGGTCGCCCAGCAGCTTGCGGATCGAGGCATCGCTGCTGCGCTGGGCGGCGGTCTCGTAAAACCGCCGTGTCTCGGTTTCCATCGACGCGGCAAACCCGCGCACCTTCTTCAGCCCCAGCGGCCGGACCAGCCAGATCGGCTGCCGGCGGACGAACCCGCGCACGTCCGCCCGGCGGATCAGCGGGATGTGGTCCCCGAACTTCTGCTTGAACAAGTCGATCAGCCGGCGGCGATGCCCGTCTTCCTCGTCGCGCATCTCCGCGAATGTCTTGGCGGTGGCCGGATAGGCTTCGCGAAGCCCCTCGGCAAACGATTCATAGATGCGCGCGTCGTCTTCTTCATTGCTGATCGCCAGGGCCAGGACTTCCTTTTCGGTCAGGCTGTTGAAGCTCTTCATGTTCGTCTCGCGAAACAAGACGCCGCCGAACCCCTCGCGGGCTGCGGCGGCGTTACTGATGGAGCGCGAAAGCTGAATAGCGAGCAGCGGTTACGCCCGGCTCAGGTACTGTTTGTTTTCGGTGTTGATGCGGATGACCTCGCCGATTTCGATGAAGGGCGGGACTCGGGTCTTGAGCCCGGTCTCCAGCGTCGCATCCTTCTGGGTGTTGGTGGCGCTGGCGCCCTTGATGCCGGGCGGCGTGTCGGTCACTTTCAGTTCGACCGTGGCAGGCAATTCGTAGCTGACGACCTTGCCTTCGTGAAACATCGCCATAAGCTGCGTGTTGGGCTTGAGTAGCAAGATGTCCTCGCCGAACACTTCCTTTGGAATGGTGTTCTGGTCGTACGTTTCCAAGTCCATCAGGATATGGCCTTCGTTGTCGGAGTAGAGGTACTCCACCTGCCGCCGGTCCAGGGTGGCGGTCTGGATGTCATCGGTGGCGCCGACGCGCTTGTCCATGATCGTCCCCTTGGACACGTCGCGGAGCTTGAACTGGACCTTGGC
>Ga0182024_10021008_pt1 | contig 11889 bp, 11 predicted proteins | sample P32metaG_FD_120480 | JGI IMG/M metagenome (GOLD analysis project Ga0182024, IMG submission 120480) | Permafrost microbial communities from Stordalen Mire, Sweden - P3-2 metaG (Illumina Assembly) | ecosystem: Environmental > Terrestrial > Soil > Wetlands > Permafrost | place: Sweden: Stordalen... | reverse complement strand
CATGGAGTCATGGTATCATGGAGGTGTGTTTGTAAATGAGTGGAAGCAAGAAAAAAGAGTAAAAAAAGGGTGGGAGGGAAGGGTGTGATGGGAACGAGTACAAGATAACATGGACCGTAGAGAAAAAGAAAAGAGAGTAATAGACAATGAACGAGTACTTAAGGAATTCCCCACGGACAAAGTATCCAAGAGACATAGCATACCTTCAAATTATTCCCAGGCCGTCCAAGGATCGCTTTCTTCTCCTGTGCCGCCTTCTTCGGAGGCATTTTCTTCTTGTGCTGGATGGATGAAGTGCTGAAGTCGCGGACGAAGAAGGGAGAAGTAGTAGGAAAGCAGACGACGGGGGAGTATGTGGTGATGAGGATGAGAGGCCGGTGGACGGCGCGGTGGAGGGACAATGTGGTGGTTTGAGGGCTGGGAGACGCAGGAAGATCGACGTGAAGAAATTTTTGCGCCCAAGGGAGGGAGGGATCTGCTGGAGGGGATTAAAATGATGGAAGGTTGGGAACTCGGGATTCTGCCGTCCGTAACACGGTTAGGGGAGTCAATTGGAGAACACAGGTCAGTGTAAGTTCAGATCATTATAGAAACAAGTCTCAGGATCTTAGTTTAGGATTAAATCTGGTTAAATAAATGGTTGTTGATTCGAGATGTCTGTTTCCATCAAAGGCTCACGGACCATCGCTGGGTCCGGAGTTTCTGCGAAGACAATTGTTCTACGCCGATGTTTTACACCCAACAACGTGAATACCGTCGAAGACCGTGATAAACCGGCGAAAAGAGGAGAAACGGAGGGGACTCTCTTGGACATCTCCGTTGCCACCATTAAGAACCAAGAACAACATGATGATGAATACAAATGGTGACATGCAGGTACATTTTCTACCCCTACAACGCCATGCGCAACTCCCTCCCCCTCCGCCCACAGAACAGATAGTACCAGCAATACAACCAGCCCCTCTCCCCCTCAACCCACATCAAGGCGAACAGACCACCAGCCGACCGCGATACTCATCCCCCTCCCCCTTTCCGCCACGCCCAGGCCCGCCTACTCTTGCTTGCCCTTGTCGCTCATGGCCGTCCTCTTGAGAATGCTCTCCCGATCGGAGTTCAACTTCAATTTTGTGATGGATACGTTGGAGGGACTGATTCCCACGGGGACGCTGGCGCTGTTGACTTTCTCTTTTGTCACTCGCTCGATGTGGATGACCCATTTCTTGCGGTAGACGTTTGTCACGCGGCCCTCGCGGCCTTTGTAGCTGCCGCGGGTGATCAGGACTTCGTCGTCCTTGCGGATGGGGATTGAGCGGACCTAGAAACGGAGTCAGCTCTGCCTGCCATACATGAATAATGAAACAAGTTGCTTTCCCACACCCAGAACAGGGAGGACAAGGGGGATAATGGGTGGTGTAGACATCCTCGCAGAAACAACAACCCATGCAAACGAAACCAAAACCATCGGAAAGAGCACACATACCTTATACTGCTTCCTCAACTCCTTCGAAAGCGCAGCACTCATAATCGTCCTTCGCTCACTACTCGGAGCCGCAAAGTGTGCCTACAATTAACCCCCGTTATCTTCACACACAATACCTTTCGGCTCTTTCGGCGAGACGAGGACACGTCGGAGGATGATTTGGCCATTTGTGTTGTCGGAGGTGCTGTGGTGGTGGACTGACTTACTTTGGTGATGCGGGTTTTGGTCCGGAAGGAAATTATGTGGTGGTGCGGGCGTGACTGGCTTTTTTGACCTTGCCCTAGAAAGGGGAGGGGGAGTGTCGATCTGTAGATCACTTAAATTAAAGCTTTGTTAATATGAGGCGTAGCGGTGTCCATGCAAGATCCAGACCATGCACACCCCACAGCTGGTATGTAAGGCAGCCGAGAGTAAATAGGCGAGCCGAACTTCAATGTGTGCATTAAAGGCGATGAAAGTAATTTAATATACATAAATACAGACGTTCGAATTCAAGCGGACTAAACATCAAGTGAACATACTACTCGCATATGAAACTGTAAATCCGCCAAAAAATAAAAATAGCCTACGCGAAGCCACAAGTCTTACAGTACGGTGCGCGCTGCCAAAAAAAGCACCTGTCCACAGGTATTCCAGGGTCGATAATCATCCTCATACTGGACAATTCATCCATGTACATCGCACTTCCGTTGGACCCGAAAGGGGTCCACAAGGCGGGCTCCCCGGAGTAATTTGGATTGGCCGTCTTTGCAAATGTGACGAGGTACTTGCGCCAATAATCCGGGTTGGGACCGAGCCTAATTTCGGGGCATATATCCACTTCGATGCCGAAGATAGGAATGATCAATTGGTGTGTTGGAAACGTCCAGCAGAGATCGAAGCCGTGGAAACCGAGATTGGCATAGAAGTAGTAATTGTAGGTGAAATTTGCTCCATACGCCGAGTCGAGATATCGTGCGTTGCATGCTACCGCGGCCTCTAACTCGTTAGCAGCTAGCGGGGGAGATCATGAGATACCTGAGATCAATTGATCCAGTCGGTAAAATTCGGAGGGGTATCGCCCGCTTACCGGGGCGGGTGGATAATAAGAATTGACCTGAGGATAGAACGTAGTGGGTGAATTCTTGAAAGTGGTCTGTACCCACTGATCAAATTCCTGCGGCGTGTTGATGTCTGGAGTAAACACATATCCCTCGTTACTACATGGTCAACTGAGCCTGCTAAAAGGGGTTGTGTACTGAGTGTGGCCAACTAGAATACCTATGCCTGCATTGAATTGCCCGGTCATTAGCCGGACGCCCGGCATATTCGGGACAAAAGTGTTGTCTATTGCAGGACCGTAGATGAATTGTCCTGTGGGAGCGGGGCCCACAGTTGCATTATTCGCCAAAGCGAGAGTAATCTCGGGTCGCCCACGAAGACAAGCGACAGTATTAGTAGCACTGCAGCCTGCTTGGGCGGCGAAATTGTAAAATTGAGTGAGCAATTGATTGTCATCCCACCTAGGCGAGGTAAGTAAAGATGGTGCGGCGCGGGGTGGGTAAATACTGCGGGAAGAAAGCGGGAGATTGAAGGATTGCTCGGGTGAACACTGGGCGTTGGTCAAGAGCTGTAAGATGATGTTCGATTGAACCGCCTCCAGCGGATTCGCCCATGACTGTGATGCTAAGAAAGTATTAGAAAAATGACAAAGGATATCTACGCTTTTGGATTGCCGTTGAGAAGATAAATGTACGAGCTTGTCCAATTCAAGGCTGCCCTTTGGTCCCAGAATGCGGCATTTGGAATACCGGATGCTCCCAACACGGAGGATGCAAGAAACCCGAAGGCCCCAAGCTACAAAGGATTAACTTCCCTTGAATCTGCGACAGAGGGGTACCCGGTAATTAATTGCCACATAGATGATCGAGTTCCCAGAGTCCCTGATGAGTGCCGTCCCATTGAAGACATCCTTAGACCCCTCAGCTACACCATCAGACCAAACATGAAGAGGATGATACTATAGCCGCCGCCATGGATCCAAAAGAGCACAGGAAGAGGCGGGATAGAAGTATTATTAATTGCCGTCCGAGGAACATAAACATCAAGGAAAAGACAATCCTCCTGCTGAGGGTTATCCAAAGGTAAACGTGGAATAGGATGTCGAGGCTGGGGTGGTTAGTTTGAGTTTCTTTTGGGCAATAGTACGGTCCTCGGATCATCTTTCTTCTAGAGATTTAGAAATGGATTACCAGAGAGCATACCCTCTTACAAACCCAGTCGGGACAGGCTTGATGACATGTCCCACCTTTGAGGGACATTCCACTTGCTGGAGGCTGTGGTTTTGCCCAGCGCAAATTGCCGGTTGGAGGAGCTGCATAGCGAATGTTTTGGAAGACCACAACATCATTGTAAGGATCATAAACACCGGTATAGTCTGCGTAAGGCAGATGCAAGACGTACGATTGAAGCGCTTCTAATGGTCAACTCTGAGTAATCCGGCGATGGAAGTTTAGTACTTTCTTCTTTAATCTCCAGCTGCAGAGGGACTTGGGGCCCGGAGTTGCGGAAATCCGGCGAAGATACCGCGAGAGTCGAAAGGAAAGTGAGGATTGAAAACACGACACTGCCCCATTTGTGAAGCATTCTGAGTGGTTTCTCGGTCGGTGATGGCATCAGATAACATCATCGTTATATGCTCAAGAGTTGAGGTCCACGTGCCCACAGTCAGAGCCCTCCGATACCGGAGCCATTGTTCAGAAACACTCGTAATTTCGGCACAACAGTCCGAAAAGAGATAGTATGTAATCGCGAAACACGCGCCTTCGAACCTTATTTGGGCTAGTGTCGCATTGGGGCCACGTGTCATGGGCTAGTGATCAGCGAACTCAAATCTGTTCAGTTCGCAGATCTTATCCAGAATGACGGGGGATTTCGACTTACGCAATGCTCGGAGTGTCAAGGAGCGACAGCGCCGGTTACCTATTGAATTAACGCAATTGCTCGGTACGTAGATTGTGCAAGGGAGTCTCTGAGGTGGCCTCCGAAGTTTCGTCATTTTTCGGATCGTCCGCTTTAATTTTTGGTACCCCACAACTTGAACATATGCATGCGCGGATGCATAGTGATATCTCCCGCGTGACCGCATGTCGAATGCCCAAGTGGCTCGGCACCAGTCACCGAGAGATTTAGACCGTGATTGCCAATTGCAACCGGGGAAGCAATAAGGTTAGTAACGGGAGTGCCGCTCGAGCTCGCGATTGGGGTCATGTTGCCGAGATAGAGTGATTTCGGAACGCAAAAACAAATTTCTTGGCGGGAACAATGTGATCAATATTAATTGAATAGCAAAGTTTTAATTTGTCGACATGATAAAATAAAGTTCTTGATGATACCGGTACGGCGTGCGGGGGATGTTTTTGCCAACAGCTATTTGTCAATGAAGTGTGGAATCATATATACAGTGGTCCAATTCCTGACTCCCGACTCCTTATGTCTATCTGTTCATGATATTTCCACCTGTCACCCGGAGCAACAGGTTCTATTAATCAATTATAGGACGTACTATTCGTGAGAATAGTGGGATGGGTGCCCTTACCACACAATCGGATACTCGCTAAAACTAAGCCGTCGTGGGATCATGTGCCTTGAACGGCACGCCCGATAGCGCTCGAGCTCAAGTGGCAATTAATGCGATCGCGAGAACATCAGTTTGTGGACAATAGTATACAATCACTTAATATTAATATTCTTACTAACATTCCGCGTATCCGGGTATTCTACTCCTCCACTTCCGCATCTGTAACACCTCGATAAGTCAAAACCGAACTCCCTATAAACGCCGCCAGATCTATAAGTTAGCCTTGGATCCATACCAGATCTCAAACCTATCCACAAAAGCGCACATTGAGTCTGAACCATCTGACATCTGACCTTACTTCCGCCCGTCAAAGCATGACTAGTTGCGTAGTCTGCATTCGAACAGTTTCCAACGGGGGTCATCGCAAACGCAATTGCCAAGGACGAAGTGCTCAGCAACAATAGTACCGTGATTCCAAAGAAGAGAATCAAGCCTCGGTGGCCGGAAAGAATTATGGTCGGGAAAATTGGGATCGAAAAACAGATTATTGCGAGAGTGTAGATTAGGAGTGGGGGGAAGATGGAAAGATCTGAGAGGACTAGGTAAAGCGTTAATCCTAGGATGGCGAACGAGATGATGAGGTATGATGTTGCGAAAATGAGACGAAAGGTGTCGGTCCAGGACAGATGAGTACCCGTTGGTTGATCTTTCTCTTCGGTTGGAGAGGATTGATGCAAGGACCGAGGGGGGGTTGGGAAAAGATTTAAAGGTTGAGACCGGGAATATGGAGGCTTTTGGAGTCGATTGCTTCCAAGTCCTCCGGCTTTTTCTTCAAGGGGCTGTGGTTGACGGTAGAATGATAGCGAGAATGTTTTATCTGATCCGTGAGGCGGGCTTTGGGTCTGTCTCACTCCCAAGCTCTTCTCACAGTTTCGACCCGAGTCGATATGGTCCACCAGAAGGTCTACGATCAACTTAACTCCAACTTCTACTGACTCTGTGCCAATTCGTCTCGGGATATGTCGAGGCGGGCTTCGGATTTGAAAATGGTCTCTAAAATTAGTCCTAGGAGTAAGCAAATGTTTGCTTTCTCAGAATCGGCCATTGCTCGGATCCGAAGGTATAATCTAAAACTTGCAGGATCCAAGAACTTTTTTTGTACTTCCTCACAGGCGAAGGGAGCATCACAATCAGTCCCACTGAAACATGCCAAGCTAAAACTACAGTTAACTTCGCCTTAATAGCTACGGAGATTTCACTTCTGCCCCCGATCGAATCTCTGTCTCGCACACAAGAAACAAAACCGATGACCCATTCCTTGCCTCGTACATCTCGTGCTCTGCGCGATATCTACCTCGGACTGACACGATTCGCTTGCTGTTAGACTTTCGTCGCCTGAAAGGCAGATGCTTACCACCGAACCAACTCCGCGGCCGTCATCAACGTGCCCGCGCAATGTCCAACTTCCAATGTCGATCAGGAACCACCACCAGAAACCTGAACCACAAGTATTGATCCGGAGGCCTAGTCGAGACTCGCAGCGTTGCGCAGCGGAAAAAACCAAGGTGGCGAGGTGCAAAAAGTTGATCCGTGCGCCATGACAGCTGACCTGTGGGGGAACAGTGGGCGGATGTACAGCCGCCATGCTTGATGAGATAATTCCCCCGAGCTGCCAAACTTTAATTTATTCGTAAATAGCAACAGAACTAAAATTCCCTGTATAATTGCAACTTCGGAAATAGACCATTATACTCTTATATTGACTATTTGCGTACCGAGGATAAATTACTAAACCTCCTGTCCATATTTCAATTATGCCCCAGGCTTTCCTCGCCTGTGTCATCGTCGACGAATCCATTGTCTTTCACTCTTTGCCATGCATCGTGCAAGTCCTTGAATACTATCCAGGCGAAGCTTTCCCCTTCCCTCCTCTTTCCGGGCCACTTATCTGATTGTATTCCAACATAAAAATATGCAGCCAACCGTTGAAACTTGCAATCCGAATCCGTTCCTATTCCAGATCTCACCCAACCCACCAAGCCCTCATACGCTTGTCGCAATCCCTGAGTATATTCATTTGTACCTCTGCCACGGACCGACCTGATAGACGGGGCTACGTTGTTGATGCACTGGAGAAATACTTCGGCTTCCGATAACCGTTTCCTCCAGGGTGTGGGATGGTAGTAACGCTGTATCATCTGCAGCTCGTTCATGTATTCGTCAAAAACCTCCTGAGCCTCCCTGAGGAACTCGGTCCATCTCTCTTTGTAACAAGGCACGATCTGCTGAAGGCGAGCTTCAAATTTGAGCCACATTCTCTGTGGGATTTCCTGAATAAGATCGGAGTTGGAGTTCCATTGCGTAAGTAGAGACTCAATGTCAACGCGTCGATACATCTGACCCAAGACCTTTCTACTCCGATAGTATTTTACACGGTCCGGCCGGGTGCCCGAAAGATTGGGATCTTGGGGGTCTGTTGAATCCAACTCGATTAAGTCGGCTAGGGAAATGGGACGATAGGCCATGAAATCTGGTTTACGGTACGTTTTGACCTTGGGTGAGTCCTGCAGGTTCACTGGCACCCCCGTCTTCGGAAAGTCGACCGCTGTGGATGCGAGGCGAGAGAGCCTTACACAGTCCGGATGCATTGCTCCTTGCTCCATTTCGTCGGCAAGGATCAGGTGGCGGTTGCAAATCTGACCCAGGTTGTCGTTGATAATGAAGTCGACGAAGAACTTAGTGATATCACTCATCTCACAAGCTCCGCCAAGATCTTTGGGGGGGACGTATTCGTATTCTAACGGTCTCTCCCATCTGGGAGGGATGAGCAAAGGATGTTGAGAGACAGAGTAAATATCGCCGTCCAGATCTCCGCCGCCAAGCATGTTGGGGAGTGGTCGAGAGCCTCGGGATGAGAATACGATACAGTTGTACAGAGCGGAGAGAGGATGAGTTTCATCCACTGAACCTATAGCGTACGCCTTCTGTATATCGCCGCAATGTAATGCCGGCGAACGGGTGACTAAGGTGTCTCCCTCCAAATAACGAATATCGCCGTTCCGGTCATCTCGAAGGCAAACGTAGATTTCGTCAGCCTCCAAAAAGCCAAATTCGTCCATCACCCCAATCAGTACCCAAGAGTCTTCGACCGCCACTCTGGTTTTGAACTTGATTTGTTTTAGTGCATGCGCGAGTGCCATATTGTTCAAACGACGAAAGAAGGGTATAGCGAAAATCTCATCGACTTCTTCCTTCCGCAGGGTGTCGAGGATACCGGAAAGATCCGACGCCACGCCGAGAGAATATCGACGATAGAGACGCTTAGCATCTTCAACGCTCCTAGATGCAAGTGCCAAACTGTTTACTTCTCGATCTTGGAGAGTGATGAGGTTTCCTCGAGGTAAACCCAAACTCTCAAGGAGGACGATGAACTGTCTGTTCAAGAAAAATTGTATAATATGACCCTTGTTTGCCAGTTCAAGGTGCGTGTTTGCGGCCTCGAATTTAGTCATCGCAGGGCGAAGACAAACTTGACGATCTTTCAAGGTTTTGTCCAAGGAAAGAACTCCTTTAGAGCCCCCGAGACGAATTTGGTACACCACAGGTTTCGTTGCGCTTTTGTCGGTGATTGTTCTTTTCCAAATGCACTCCAATAACTCTTGACTAATCGTGCCGACGCCGTCGCTGAATATGTACCCTCCACGAGTGATATCCTCGATCTTCTTTACTTCGCCGGGGGCAAGGTCAAAGGAATGTGTAGTCGTAGTGAAGGTTTGGCCGATTCGGGCGGCGAGTCGAGGCGGACATCGGATGTGGCTAAAGTCGCCTAGTTGATCTCGAACCGAATCAGCCGTGACAAGACGACCATCGAGCTCGAAGGGCGAGAGAAACCAGACACTGTGTTCTTTCAACGACGAGGACGAAAACCCGAGAAATTGAAAGGTACGTCCGCATAATTGGAGTCCGCCGTTGAGAATCAACTCCCATCGGTCAGAGAGAATGGCGTCCAACTTGAAGTCTCGGCCTTGCTGAATCTTTGTAAGGTTTTCTTCGACAAACGAGACTTTGAGAAAATGATCATGGTGATCCGGAAACATCCTGAGAACCCGATTACTTCCCATCCATTCTGGGCCCTCCATGTTATAGGCCGCAGGAGTGACGTCTAATCTGTGAATGACTGCGTCATCTGAGCTCCGTGGGACCCAATTTTGGTACTTTTTGGAATTTTCGAACAGTTCCAAGTTGTTCCGTCCCTGCGACAATTCCTCGTAGGTACGTAAGGGTAGAAATGATACAAGATTTTGCAAAACGCGACCCGTTGCTTCCACTCCGGTCTCCCGGATGAGACTTTGGATGGGCGCATTCAACTCGAGTACTTCTGACGGCAAAAGCAAGCAATTTCTGATCCAGGATTCCATCTGGAAGGAGATACGATAGTCCTGATACGCGTATAATTGACGGAGTCGCTGGTGGCTAGCTGAGAACTCGAACTCTGATAGGGTTTCGATTTGTGGGTAGTCTTCGAGAGAACGTCGGTTCATGGCCTTTAATAAGGCTCTTACACTGTTTTCGAGATGGTAGACCCCGACATCGATAGCATAGACGGTACAGTAAGGAGCGTGGACGGCATGTTCCGAAGAGAGCGCAGGGACTCGATAATTCTCCGGTTCAAATGAGCTGAAAACCGCGCGTAGCATCCTTCTCAGTTCGCGATCGTCCAGGTCGGACTTTGACATCTGATATAATTCTGTATATGGCTGAAGGTGCGCTCGTCTGTCTTCTGACCAAAATTGCGGGATTCGGTTTACCGTAAAATACAAACGAGACGGGGTATGAGATCTATCAACAAGAAGTTCCTCAATCGTGATATTCTCAATCGTGGCTCCAAAAGGGTTGGGCGCCTCTGGCTTCATAGCGATCAGTTCAAGCTGTCCTGTTTCGGAATTGTAAGCCACTCGTCCAGGGCTTTTGAACATGCCACACCGACCGAATGATCCGTCAGCGATCCAGACACCCCAGTGAATAGCCTGGAACCGCATAAAATACTTCATATAATGAGCATCCTGTCGAGGACTCAGTTGATCGTCATCCACCGAATCGCTATCCTCGTGCTCAGAGTCCGACTGTGAAGCAGCACGTCTCTCTTCCATAGCCTGCTGCAGTCCCTCGATCAGCCTTGCATCCGGCCGATAGCGACTCTCATTGAAGCGGATGGTTTGGTAAGTGCCGTGACGCCCACGGATCGCGAGTCCACTGCTGCTGTATCGGACGAGAAATTCTTCTGCCATTTCGATGGTGGGCAGAGTCAACCTTGCGCTGTCCCGTCTTCTGGTAAATTGCCAGTCAAATTCAACTTTCTCGCGGAAAGTGGCTCGTATGGCGTTGGCGATGGCTCGCTTGACGGATCGCTTTCGCTGGCCGGTCGGAAGGTTTTGGACGAAGATTTCCATTGTCGATCGATAAGTAGACGTAGGTAGTATAGCAGCTCAGTTGAATGGTGAAAGTCGCCGGGCACTGAGTCTTATAGACGGAGTGGGAGTACTAGTGAGGGGACGATCGAGCTTGAGCTTGTAGCGCAGGGGCGGAATTTGCCAAGTACCCATTGGCTAGTCCAACAAAGTTTAATCCGGGCACGGGCTGTGCAGCGTTTTAACTTCCAGATAAGGCTTCAAGAGAATCTGGAGATGCGTCAGAATTGCGGATCACCCCTATAGAACAAGATAGCAGCGGGAGGAGAACGGCAGGATGATTAAACCTTGAGGATTAAATATCTAGTAACTACATGTATATAACTATCTTGTACGTTGTCAGATAGTGCGATTAAGGTTGATCAATCCATTCCTGCCGCGCCTCCAATACACCATCCCAAAGGTCCGACTCTACTGCCCTCATCCCTCGCATCCCCGTCCATCATAGATGTCTTATTCACGTCCTCCATCTCGCGCTGCGGCGCCCGGGGGAAGTCTCTTCCGGCGCCTCGCCAACGCAACCCAAGTGCAATCCATCCTAGCCGACAACGACGCCCTCCGCAGCGCCAACGCTTACTGCAAAGCCGAAGCCGAAAAAGCCAGATACGCACACATAGTATCTTGGGGGGAGACTCTGAAGCTGCGATCGGAGAACGAGGAGTTACAGCGTAAAGTCGCGGAACTCACTGAGGCAAACAGACGCAGTCGACGGTGTTTGATTGCCGGGGAAGAGAAGCAGGCCGAGTTGCATAGGAGTCTGGATTTAAGGGCCCAGGAGGCCAAGGTGTATCATCGTGAGTTGGAGGAGGTGACTAGGAAACATGATGGGCTTGTGGATGAAAAAAAGACACTTGGTTAGTCGATCTGTTACTAAGGGCTGGGTGATTGTAGAGACGACGTATTCGAAACTTAAAAAGGACTTGGTGCAGACTTTCGAGTGTGGTTTATCCCCCTTTAGTCCAAAAAGAACTTACCCTCAAAGCCATGTGTGCTCAGATTATCTACCGTCCCTGGTCCGTCATCGACTGCGGCCACAGTTTCTGCGAATACTGTATCCTAGCGGTACCCCCTCCTTAACCCAAGCAGTCCCTCTACATATACTACCTATGCTATGGCAGTATGCATACTAAGTCCTATTACACAGTGGGAAAAGACTCTTCCAGGCCAGTCCCTACGCTCCTGTCCATACTGTCAAAAAGAAGCCATCCTCGTTATTCCCGGGACACTTCGGCCGACTGAAACGTTACTCAAGGTTCTTGAGCCGTTTGCGCAGGAACTAGAGATGTCGTTGGATGATCCCGTAAAGGGCGATCTGGATGCGGAATATGCGGCTGTTTGATCCCCCCCCCCTCCGACCCCATCTCTTTTTTTGGAAAGTTTTG
>Ga0182024_10021007_pt1 | contig 11889 bp, 10 predicted proteins | sample P32metaG_FD_120480 | JGI IMG/M metagenome (GOLD analysis project Ga0182024, IMG submission 120480) | Permafrost microbial communities from Stordalen Mire, Sweden - P3-2 metaG (Illumina Assembly) | ecosystem: Environmental > Terrestrial > Soil > Wetlands > Permafrost | place: Sweden: Stordalen... | reverse complement strand
AGTCGGTCGGGAACTTTAACCCCGTCGACTGCTACTCGGCCAACATCGTGAGCGGCGAGACGCCGATCGCCATCATCTGGGACTACCTCAACATCGGCTATCGCAAGCAGTACCCGAACATCGACTACGTGGTGAGCCTCCCGACGACAGGCAAGTACGGCGGCATCTATTGCCAGGCGATCAACGCCACGGCGCCGCATCCCAAGGCAGCCGAGCTCTGGTTGGAGTACCTCTACTCCGACGCGGGCCAACTCGCCTACCTGGCCGGGTACGTCCATCCGGCGCGGTATGAGGCGCTCGTGACCGCCGGCAAGGTCCCGGCGTCGCTTGCTGCGCAGCTGCCCACGGCGGCGGAGTACGCCGGTACCCAGTTCGCGACCTTGGACCAGATCACGAAGGCGAGTGCCCTGTGCGTGGCGAACTGGGACAAGATGGTGGGCGGCGTATAGCAAGAGAGCCAGGCGACCAGGAGAGCACGTGGCCTTCGCTCCGCTCGCGGAGATCGGTGAGGCCGGACTTCAACCGGATGTCCTCACGGGGGCCGCACCGCCCAAGCGGACGCGGACCCGGCGATGGGCGTTCCTCGGGTTTCTCCCATTCTTGGCCTTCATCACCATCTTCTTGCTGATACCGACCGGCGATCTCATCGTCGGCGCCTTTCGCACCACAACCGGTTCCTTCACGTTCTCCAACATCGCCGACATCTTCCACGCGCCGTACCCGTCGGCCTTCGAGTTCTCCATCGAGCTCTCGGCCGTGAGCGCCCTGTGGGGCGGGATCCTCGGATTCGTCGTCGCAAACGGCGTGTTACACCACGGCGTCCCGCGCTGGATCCGACCGGCGTACCTGTCGTTCTCCGGCATGGCGGCGAACTTTGCCGGTATACCCCTCGCGTTCGCCTTCACTGCCACCCTCGGCAACCTCGGCGTCGTGACCATCCTCTTGAAGCACCTGGGGCTCAACATCTACCCCTCGTTCAGTCTCCAAGGGCTTCTGGGCGCATCGCTCGTCTACCTCTTCTTCCAGTTCCCCCTCATGATCCTGCTCATGATCCCGGTGATCGAGGGGCTCCGCAAGGAGTGGCGAGAGGCGGCTGCGAACCTCGGTGCTGGTTCGTTCGGCTTCTGGCGGTATGTCGGTATACCGGTCATCACGCCATCACTCCTCGGGTTGATGTTGCTGCTGTTCGGTAATGCTTTCTCTGCATACGCCACCGCCTATGCCCTCGGCATCTCGAATCTCGTCACGATTCAGATCGGGCAGTTCATCAACGGCAACAACGTGTTCAACCCCCAGGACGCGTACGCACTCGCCTTCGGGATGATCGTCATCATCATCATCACGATCGTCCTCTACACCCTCCTCCAGCGCCGGACGAGCCGATGGCTCAAGTAGCCCCGAGCTCGGCTCCACCACGGTCCCACCGGCTACGCCGCGCTCGGAGCCGAGTACCGATCTGGCATGTGCTGTGGCTGGTGCTGGCCGCCATCTTCTTCCTCGCTCCGATCTACTCGCTCGTGCAGTTCAGCCTCGAGGGCACCTTGCCGGGCCAGGGCCCCTTCCACTGGTACCAGACAGTGTTCGACGATCCCGTCTTCAGGAGCACCTTCTGGCTGTCCATTCAGATTTCACTCGAGACCGTCGCTGTCAGCCTTGTCCTCATGGTGCCGACCGTCTTCTGGATCCACCTCCGCCTGCCGCGCCTGCGGCCGGTCATGGACCTGATCACGATCCTTCCCTTCGTCGTGCCTCCGATCGTGCTCATCGTCGGGTTGACGCACTTCCTGCATAACTTCCCATGGCTGGTCGTCCGCCCCGAGGTGTTGGCGTTCATCTACGTCGTGTTCGCCTTGCCGTTCATCTATCGAGCCCTCGACGCTGGGTTGCGTGCGATCGACCTCAAGACCCTGGTCGAGGCGGCCGAGAGCCTCGGCTCGTCGATTCCGCGAACCTTGTTACAGGTCATCCTCCCGAACTTGCGCGCAGCCATCATCGGCGGATCGCTGCTGACCGTCGCCATCGCCATGGGAGAGTTCACAGTGGCGAGCCTTCTCGGGTTCTTCACATTCCCGGTCTACACCTACGAAATTGCCACGAGCACGGCGTACGAGGGCGTTGCGCTCTCCTTCATCAGCTTCGTCCTCATCTGGGCGGCCATGCTGGCGTTGTATCTGATTGGCAGGGGCGGTCGTGGCGCGGCCGGCGTGGCCATCACCGAGTAGAAGAGGGACCGCATGTCGACCGTTGAGCTCCGTGGCCTACGCCGCACGTTCGGAAACGTTGTCGCGCTCGATCATCTCGACCTCGATATCCGCTCCGGCGAGTTCGTGTCGATGCTCGGACCGAGCGGTTGTGGCAAGACGACGGCGCTCAGGATCGTCGCCGGCTTCGAGTGGCCGGACTCGGGCGAGGTGATCGTGGACGGTCAGGACGTCCTCGGCCAGCCTGCCAACAAGCGCAATATGGGCATGGTCTTCCAGGCCTACAGCCTCTTTCCGAACATGACGGCGCAACAGAACGTCGAATTCGGCCTCCGGGTCCGCAAGCAGGGCCACGAGACGCGTGCGAAGCGGGCTCGCGAGCTCCTCGAGCTCGTCGGCCTGGCAAGCGCCATGGCCCGCTATCCCCGCCAGCTGTCCGGGGGCCAGCAACAGCGCGTCGCCCTCGCGAGGTCGCTCGCGATCGAGCCGAAGGTGCTGCTGTTGGACGAGCCCCTTTCCGCCTTGGACGCCAAGGTTCGGGTGCAACTGCGCGAGGAGGTTCGCCGGATCCAGCTCGAGCTTGGCATCACGACCCTGTATGTGACCCATGACCAGGAGGAGGCCTTGTCGATCTCCGACAGGGTGGCTGTCATGTCGGCGGGACGAGTCGAGCAGTTGGGCACGCCGGCGCAGATCTACAGCGGACCTCGGACGGCATTCGTAGCGAACTTCGTTGGAACGATGAACAAGCTCGAGGGCGTTGTCGTATCAGGCGAGGACCGGGTCGTACGATGTGGCCCGGTCACGCTGATCGTGCCCGACCCGACGTTCAAGCACGCTGCCGGCGACACCGTGGAGCTTTTTATTCGCCCCGAGGACGTGCGGCTCGACCTGCTTTCGAACGGTGCTTCACCGTCGCCTGGGTTTTTCAATGGACGGGTGACGAGCCTCACGTTCCTTGGGCCAGTGACCCGGGTCGGTCTCCTGACCGACCTCGGCCCGCTACTGGCTGACGTCTCCAGTGCGGTCGCCCTGAACCTGGCGGCCGACGCACCGGTCGCCATCGCTCTGGACGCCAGCTCGCTACGTTCGCTCGCCAGCTCGGACTCATCGCCATCGGTCCCACCGGCCTAATGTCCCGTACGGCTGTTCCGCCAATAAATTCTTGAAGTCGGGAATTTTCCCTCGTATGAGCGCGTTCTGTCAGGTGGGAGCTTTGACGGAAGAGCTCCTGATGGCACCTCGTGGTCGACCGACGCTGGAGATAAAGCTGAGCGCTAATGAGCGTTCTGATCGCGATGTAGGCACAGTAGGACCACCCACCCAGCGGCCGCCACCGTCCAGAAGCTGATCAACCGGTAGAGCAGGACCGCTGCGAGGGCCAGGGCAGCGGGGAGTCCAGCACCCACCAAACCGATACAGAGTGTGCCTTCGACCAGCCCGAGTCCGCCGGGTGTGATGCCGAGGCTTCCCACGATTGCACCAGACCCGTAAACCAACAGAAGCGCCTGCCACGGGACGTGCGCGCCGACCGCATAGATGCTCACGGCGAGTACTCCCGCGTCTGCCAGCCAGTTGGTGAGGGCGAGACCGCTCACCCCGATCCAGACCGAGCGACCTGGTCGTAGCGAAGCGAGCCGATCGGTCCACACACGAATCGCCGCTGACGGGTCGCCGCCCGCCGAACGGCGTAGAAGTCGGCGGCCTCGCCCGAGCACCCATGCACCGGCTGATTCGAGCGCGCTGCGCAGTCGAGGACGGCGCGTGGCGGTATGCAGGACGACCACGACGGCCGCACCCGACAAACCTCCGAGGACGCCGACAAGAACGAGGAGCTCGTTGCCGGAGAGAAGCGCCCCTCCCACGAGCACAAAGACCCCAGCGACTGTGGAGACGACTCCGCCGACCAAGAGTGACCAACCTGCCAGGGGCGGGTCGATGCCCTGTCGCTTGAAGCGTCGGAAGGTGAAGGCTGCCCCCAAGCCCGGACCGGCCAATGGCACTGAGACAGACAGGGCGTTCGCCGAGTACACCGTGGCGAGCATGGTGCTCATCGCTACGGTCGCGCCCCCGGCTTCGAGGAAACGACGCTGCATGCGCCCGAATGCAGCCATCGACGACCACTCGAGGCCGAGCGCGGCGGGGACCCAGATCCAGCGGAGGTGCCCGAGACGTGCGAGCGAGCCCGCAAGATCACCGCGCCGCGTGACCGCAATGGTGGCGAGGACACCCGCACCAAGCAGCATGACTGCCGCTCGGGCCCAGTACCTCTTGGGTGACGGCTGCGACGAAGGGTCCGTCGCAGCCGGCCCGGTGTCAGCGACACATGCTTCAAGAGCCGGAGGAACAGCAGAGCTCGGGCCGATGGCCGGTGGTGTCGTCACCGACCCGAGGGTGCTGGCCATCTCAGTAGCCGTAACGGCTGGAGCTCGTGGCCGGCGCCGTCGACGCCGACGAACTGGCGCTGATCGTAGCGAGACCGGGTGTCGCTCACGAAGGACTTCGTGGCCGTGTCGGGCTTGTAGGTGTAGAGAGGCAATCCCTTCGCATCGACGAGGATGGTCTCGGCCTTACCGCCGACAGTGGCGCTCTCGGTGTGGATCGTCGCGCTGCTCGCGGACGCCTGGCTTCCCACAACAGGAGGGACCGCAGCGGCCTTCGAGCTGGCGACGGCGGCGGTGGAACCGCCTGAGGATAGAGCTACGGCGATCCCGCTTATGCCGAGCGCAACGGTGACGCCGACGATGGCGAGGATGGTTCGGGGGTGTCGCATGACGTTCTCCAATTCATGTCTTCGGTGCCGAATAGCACTCTCCCTGTGAGATACGACAAGGGTTACGGGCGGGCTCGTGCCGCTCTATCGAGACGCAGGGCACTGCCACAACTTCGCGGCGATCTGCATGATCGACTTCGTCGTGTTGGAGCACCAACGGACTGGGGCTCGGCCGCACCCGTAACCCGGTGGCGTATCTATTGCCGTGATGACCGCTGCCCGCCACCATCAATCTGACCGAAAACACCGGTCAGAACCACTCCCTCCCACCCGCTCACGAAGGGCGGAACGTGGCGGGCAGCGTCACACGCTCCATCGCACGACTTCGGCGCGGTCGGGTCCATCGGACGACCGCTTTCCCGCGCCCGTAGCGCCTTCACCTGCGCGAAGGCCCGTATGGCTGATCCCGCTCGGGATCCTGCTCACGCTCACTTTGCTGCTCCGCACCGATGCCGCGGGGACGACGACTCGGAACTTCAGCTACAGCGGCTTTGTCAACGAGGTGACGGCGAACAAGGTCTCGACGGCGACGATCACCGCCACGGGGGCGGTGAGCGGCACGCTTCACACTGGTGTCGTCTACACCTCGCAGATCCCAACGGCCTTGAACGACACCGCACTCTCGGGCCTTCTCCTCGCCCACAAGGTTCAAGTGACGGGAACGAACCCGAGCGCGACATCGGTGCTGAGTGTGTTGCTCTCACTGTTACCACTGCTACTCCTCGTCGGCGCCTTCATCTGGATCGGTCGTCGCAGCAAAAAGCAACTCGCCGGAGGTCTCGGCGGGATCATGGCCGTCGGTAAATCGAGGGCCAAGGTCTACGACGAGGAGCGTCCTTCGACGCGCTTTTCCGACATCGCCGGCTACGAAGGTTCTAAGGCCGAAGTCATGGAGGTCGTGGACTTCCTCAAGTATCCGCTGCGCTACGAGGCAGCAGGTGCCGTCGGTCCGAAGGGTGTGCTCATGGTCGGCCCGCCCGGGACGGGCAAGACGCTCCTGGCACGAGCGGTCGCAGGTGAGGCAGGCGTACCGTTCTTCGCCCTCAGCGGCTCGAGCTTCGTCGAGATGTTCGTCGGCGTCGGCGCCTCGAGAGTGCGAGATCTCTTCGCCGATGCCCGAAAGCGTGCCCCTTCGATCATCTTCATCGACGAGATCGACGCCATAGGTGGGCGGCGCGGTCCGGGCGGTTTCGGTTCCAACGACGAGCGCGAGCAGACGCTCAATCAACTCTTATCGGATATGGACGGCTTCGAGCCGGGAAGCAGCGTCGTCGTCATGGCAGCCACGAACCGCGCCGAGACACTCGATCCCGCTCTGCTGCGTCCCGGACGTTTCGATCGGACGGTGGAGATACCTCTCCCCAGCCAAAGAGAGCGTGCGGCGATCCTCGGTATTCATGGACGAGGAAAGAAACTCGGCCCGGACGTGGATCTCGACGCGGTATCTCGAGGGACGCCGGGGTTCTCAGGTGCGGACCTCGCCAATCTCGTCAACGAAGCCGCGATCAACGCAGTACGAGACCATCGCGACGTGCTGAGGGCGGCGGACTTCGATGCCGCACGGGATCGCCTTCTCCTCGGTCGTCGTGATGCCTCGAACGCCCTGCTGCCAGAAGAGAAGCACGCCGTCGCTGTTCACGAGGCCGGTCATGCCCTCGTGGCGATCCTGTCGGAGCACGCCGATCCCGTGGCGAAGGTCACGATCCTCCCGCGTGGCGCAGCCCTCGGTGTCACCGAACAGCTGCCGGCGTCGGAGCGTCACCTGTATCCCGAGAGCTACCTCACCGACACGCTCGCGGTACGTCTCGGCGGTCGTGCTTCGGAGATCCTCGTCATCGGCGAACCCTCGACCGGCGCCTCGAACGACCTCAAAGGTGCCACGGAGCTGGCGACGCGCATGGTGCGGGAGTGGGGATTCTCGAGCGAAGTCGGGCCCGTGAGCTATGGGTCGGAAGGAGCTCACCGCGACAACCCCTTCGCCGGTCGACCCTATGCCGAGGAAACGCAACGATCCATCGACCAGGAGGTGGCGCGTCTTCTTCGCGGGGCCGACGTCCGTGCCACGGAGCTGTTGAGCGAGCATCGCGTAACGCTTGATCGCGTCATAGATCTCCTTCTCGAGCGCGAAACGATCGACGGCTCGGAGCTGGCAGCGATCGCTGGCCCGCGGGAACCCGACAACAAGCAGCAACAACTTTGGGCACCTCGGGTCGTGGCGATGGCACTCGATTCGGCGCAAGGCGGCGATACTGCGCCAGCCCTGGTGCACCTCGAGTCATTACTCGCCACGCCATAGGGCCTTGTCCGTCCACATAGGCAAAACAAAGACGAGCACGGCCCCGCTGCCGGTGACAGCTTGCAGCTCCTCGAAGTCGCCCGATCTCAGTGTCTCGCATCCTGGCAGCAAGACCGCGGCGGGGCCCTGTCTGCTCTGCTGCACGGCGTCTTCTTGCATGTCTTTCGCTGCCGCTGGGGGTTACGGCGAAACGACCTGACGTCCTCTCAGCCGATGAGACAGCCTCGCCGGCCCGACGCCGGGCTCAGACCAGCTTGGGCACGTAGACCTGCACTGTGCCATCTTCATCGCGAAGTGCCACTCGGGGAAGTGGAGGCGGAGGGGTGGCCAGCTGGGAGAACAGCACCTCGCCGGTAAGGGAGAACGCCGAACGACGCCGACGAATCCCACCACGCCCGGGGGTGCTGAATCGCGTGACGGCTCCTGCGAGCACCGCGGCGCGCTGTCCGACGGTGTGCCACGTGCCCTCGTCGTGCAGCCCGTCCACGAACTCCGGGGAGGGTGTCTCATCTCCTCGACTCGGGCAGACCGAAGCTCGATGGCGGCGCGCATGGTCTCTTGGTCGTCGGCACTCGCAGGAAACCCAGCCGGACGGCGGTTCTTTAGAAGTGCCTCGACGATTGCCCCGACTCGTCGCCTGGTCAACTCTCAACGGAGTGCAGCAGTGAACGCGGGTCCGCGGTGCCGCACAGATGCGACACCGCGGACCTCGCCTGGATAAGCCGGTTCGATGCTGATGCGTGGTATGAGCAGGGCGGCCGAGGTCAACCGGCTCCGCTGAATACCTCCGCGTGCGGAAGCCCGCCGATGTGACCGGGTAGCTCCTCGGAACCGACTGCGAGCAGCGTGCCCGTTCCGGCCGTAGCGATGGCCTGGAACGTGCTGTCCGGGAGCGACGCCAGTTGTCCGGGGTCGAGAGTCGGCATGATCGACCACGACTTGCCGTTGAACTGCTCGCTCAAGGCGAGCAGGCCGCCGTCAGACTCGGCGGTGACCCACAGGTTGGACGCCGATACGGCGGTGACTCCACCGATGGATACGGGCAGTGGTTACGTAGAAGCGGCCTCGGAATGTGATACGCCGGGGACTGGGTACTTGAAAACAGGACCTGTCAAGGCGATATACCGGCGCATCCTCAGGCACGAGACTGGCCCGACATGGAAAGCCTGCAGCGATTCGACAACAAGGGGCGCAACGTGAAGGTGTTGAACGACGGCCACAAGACCGACATCTACGAGAGCTCGTCCGTTCGTGTTCCCGAAGGGTCCGTCTCGCTCGCTCAGCGCGCCATTGACGGGCGGATGGTCGGCGGGTCCGTACCGCAACGATGATGCGGGTCTGCTGTCTGCAGCACATCTCCTGCGAGCCACCCGGCGTCTTCGAAGACGTGCTCCGAGAACGCGGGGCGGAGATCGTCCGGGTCGAGCTCGATGAGGGTGACCGGCTGCCGGACTGGCGTTCGGCTGACCTCGTGGTCGTCATGGGCGGCCCGATGAGCGTCAACGACGAGGAAGACCACGGCTGGCTCCCGGACGAGAAGACGTGGATCGCCGAGGCGGTTCACGCGGGCGTGCCCTTCTTCGGGGTGTGCCTCGGGGCTCAGCTCCTAGCTGCCAGCCTCGGTGCCACTGTGAGACGTGGGGAGGTGCCCGAGGTCGGCGTCCTTCCCATCGAGCTGACGGATGCCGCCCGATCGGATCCCGTGTTCTCCGTCCTCCAGCCTGGTGTGCGCGTGCTCCAGTGGCACGGCGACACGTTCGAGCTGCCGCCTGGGGCCGTCCACCTCGGTCGGTCCGCTCGCTACGAGCACCAGGCATTCCGGTACGGGGCGTGGGCATACGCCGTCCAGTTCCATCTCGAGGTGACCGAAGCGATGTTCGAGGAGTGGAGCGACGTTCCCGCCTACCGCGCCTCGCTCGACCAGACGATCGGCGGAAACGGCGTCGAGATCCTCGCGAAGCAGTTCACCGAGGCGCGAGACGAGATGACGACAGCGGCGCGACGGCTCTTCACCCGGTTTTGCGACCACGCTGTTTTCGACGCCGGGCAGCCAAACCCGACCTTGTCGCCCCGGCCCGACCAAGAGGAGTGAGGCACCCACACCCGTGCCGGGCTCCAACCGGCGTCGCTCAGGGCCCCTACGACTTGACCACCAACCAGGTGACCGTCGCCTTCCTCCAGAACGGGACCGAGGACTGGAACGGCAGCTCAGCGGAGTTCGTCGACGAGCGGACAAGCTTCAGCAACGGCCCCTCCCCGTTGGCCAACTACGGCGAGACCAAGTGAACCTACGCCGGGGCCGCCAGCGCGAACGACAGCTCGGACGGTGCCTGCCGGTTGCGCCAACGAGCTCGGTCCTATCCGACGGTCGCTGTGAAACAGTTGTGGCTCTGGATACGCCTTCCCCTGTAGAACTCGATGACACCGACCTGGTCGGAGCTCTGACCACCAACTGGAATGTGGCGGTCGATGCGATCCGCTACGTCCCCAAGGGTGCGGGGAGCTACCACTGGGTTGCCGACGTCAGCGGAGCGCCGCAGTTCTTCATCACAGTCGATGACCTTGATACCAAGCCGTGGATCGCACAGACACGCGACTCGAGCTTCGAGGGCCTGCGAGACGCCTATGAAGCCGCCTGTGCCCTGTACGACGAGGCGGGCCTCGCCTTTGTCGTGGCGCCCCTATGCGGCACAGACGGCTCCATCATCTTGCGCCTCGCCGACCAATACAGCATGGCTGTGTTTCCCTTCGTCGAAGGCCGCGCCGGCGCCTGGGGCGACCCCATTAGCGAACCGGATCGAGATGCCCTACTGCGAGAACTCGCGACGCTCCACAAGGCGAGTGCCGTCACGAGCGTGCGCATGGCCCGAAGGCCCTTGGATCTGCCCGAACGGCCGTACCTCACTGCGGCCCTCGACGAGTTGGATCGGCCGTGGAGAGGCGGGTCGCTGTCAGAGCCAGCGCGCCATGCGTTGACCGCCCACGCCCGGGAGGTAACGGGTTGGCTGGACCAGCTCGGCCTTCTTGGCCGACAACTCGGAGAAGCTGAGGAGACGGCGGTCATCACCCACGGCGAGCCACATCCGGGCAACCTGATTCACACCGCCGATGGTCTCCGCCTGATTGACTGGGACACGGTGGCTCTGGCCAGGCCAGAGCGCGACCTATGGATGCTCCAGGACGGATCGCCAGAGGGGCTCGTCTCCTACGAGCGCCTGACCGGAACGACTATCAACGAGAAGGCGATCAGCTTCTATCGGTTGGCATGGACCTTGTCCGACATCGCATCCTTCGCCAACATGTTTCGTTCGCCCCATCAGGAGACACAGTGGACTCGGAACAAGTGGAAGGGCTTCCAGCGACTACTCGGCGGAGCGTCATCGGCTCCGTACGGAATGCTTTGAGACGACCATACGCATCAGATCCGGCGCGAGGGAGCTCGCCACGCGTGCGTTGTCGACTGCACAGTTGGGCTCCGGTCGATACCTCACGAGCGAGGCTCGCCTCACCAGCCCCCAGGGCTCGGGTCACGTCCAAACCGGTCGTCCAACCACGTTTCCAGCTCCAGAGGCGGGAGTGGCCGGCAGAGGAAGAAGCCTTGCACCGCATCCGAGCCAAGAGCGCTGAGCCGTTCGGCCATCTCGGCGGACTCGACTCCCTCGGCGACGACCCTAAAGCCAAGGTCGCGCCCAAGTCTGATGGCCGCCCGGACGACTGCTTCCTGAGGTCCTCCGAACTCCAATCCGGACACCAGCCCGCGATCGATCTTCACCTCCGTGATGGGCAGTCGATGCAGGCCCAGGAGCGACGAATATCCAACGCCGAAACTTGCGATCGACAACCCAATCCCGAGGGCTCCGAGCCGATCGAGCACCGATCCGATTCGCAGTGGATCGAAGCTGATCATCGTTTCGCTGATCTCCAGCTTCAGAAGGCGTGCAGGAACCATGAACTCAGCAAGGAGCTCGCCAACGTCCTCTGGCAAGCCAGAATCGATGAGGTTTCTCATCCACAGGTTCACCGACACGGGCACCTCACGCCCGGTCGTGAGCCAGGCGGCGCACTGGCGCAGGGCTTCGCGGATCACGTAGAGCGTGAGCGGCCGAACAAGACCGGATTCCTCCGCCAGCGGGATCAGTTCGTCCGGTTCGATGAGGCCACGTCGAGGGTGCGGCCACCGGACGAGCGCCTCGGCGCCATCGAGGCGCCCAGTACGCACGTCGATCTTCGGCTGGTAGTGGAGAATGAGTTCGCCTGAGGCAATGGCGCGCCCGAGCTCAGCAGACACCGCCGGGCGAACGCGCATGTCGGTCTCCACGGCCGCGTCAAAGCAAGCAAAGCCGGTGCGAGACGCTTTCGCCCGGTACATCGCCTGGTCTGCTCGCCGCATCAGCTGCTCGAGAGAATCGCCGTCCTCGGGGAAGCGCGCCACGCCGAGACTCGCCTGGATGCTGACCGGGAGTCCCTCCAGCTCCATCGGCGTCTCGAGCGCCTTCTGGATTCTGGTCAGCAATTGGAAGGGCGGACCGGTTGGCGTGGCGTGGATGAAAAGAGCGAATTCGTCGCCGCCGAGACGAGCACAGAGATCCTGCTCCGGGATCGCTGCGGCCGTGCGTCGT
>Ga0182024_10021006_pt1 | contig 11890 bp, 12 predicted proteins | sample P32metaG_FD_120480 | JGI IMG/M metagenome (GOLD analysis project Ga0182024, IMG submission 120480) | Permafrost microbial communities from Stordalen Mire, Sweden - P3-2 metaG (Illumina Assembly) | ecosystem: Environmental > Terrestrial > Soil > Wetlands > Permafrost | place: Sweden: Stordalen... | reverse complement strand
TCCGGTGCCAAAGCTTTCCCGGAAGGAGCTCCCAACTCAAATCGGTAGTTCCGTTCACCGCGTTGATCACGAATGAGCCACCTCGAGACCCTCGAATGCTAAATCTCGGACAGACTCCTAGGCTTTCAAAGAGAAAGTACCTGACATTTGGAAACCATTTCGACATTCCGATGCCGTTGTTTCTTGACTGTACATATACTGGCATTTAGCCTCTCGGCGGACGTTATCGCGTTTATGAATCTGATCTGGACCAAGAGTGGTACATATCGGTGCGTTGACTTTGAAAGTGAGGCTGACCTCCGAACGCTGTCCGGATCTTCAACTCGGATCGATCCAAATTGGTCGCAACTCTATTGACCAACTCAGCAGAAGTCCTCACACCAGCCGATAAGACTACAGGTACTTTCGCGGATCGAGGGTCAATGCAGCCGGGAGCGATCGTAACTTGGTTCTATCCGGGACGGCTCGAAGGACATCAGTTCGTGTACTCGAACCAGGAACGGAAGGAAATTGCGCAGGCCGCTCTACATACGGTAGCCTCCGGCGATTGAACCCATGCAGTAACAACGGGCTAGCGGTGACGTGATGTCGCCGCTACTCGCCTGTTGCCCACCATCAAGACCGGCGTGTAGAACCAGCTCAGACGTATGCCGTGCTTTTGCTTCGCAGGACGCTCTACAGAAAAATTGAAGGGGGCATTTTCCGCCGGCCCCCTTAGTTAAGCCATTTAATTAAAACTTTTTACCTGCTATCCGAAATGATCCAAGCACCAGATGTGTCCATTTGCAGTTTTCTGAAAGTAACAAAGCTCAGCCTTGAGAGCCGTGGAATAAAACGACTTCGTGTCAAGTCTGGAAGATTGTATGGGGAAAATGATTTCCTGGAGGAAGACATGTTTACCGCCATATTGGCATGGCTGAGTCGGAGAAAGGCTCGTCGAATCGCAGCGGGGCTCAAATCAATTTCGCGCCAACAGAAATAGACGTTGACGGCAACCTCCTAGTGAATTGAATCCCCTACCACCCGTTGCCCACCCCAAATGGCCCGGCTACCCCCCGGGCCTCCTCCCTTTAAGGCCGTGATTCGTTCCCATTCAAGAGACAACCTTTAATCAGACTGACAAGCGGACAGTCGCAATGAGCAGGAGAAAGCAACGAAAATTAAGAACGTGCTTCTTGTGGTGAGATCGGTAATCGGAATTTCACGGATCGTGCTCTTACGCAGCGCGGGATTTTTACAGGGAGGAAACGGACGTGCGGTAAGCGGTTCCCACATAGGCTGCTCTGATTTCCTTCAGTACCTCATCAAGTGCATTGGCAAATTCGCTCGGGCTCAACGCAGGCACCCCGAAGCATTCTTTGCCCGATCGGAGAAGAGGCACCCACCAACAGCCAACTTCAAGGCGCAACGCATGGAACAATGTGGTCTGTGTGCCGCGAAGCAGGACGGCCAGACTTGGACCGCTGGCTCCTTGTCTGGTGTGCAGACGAAGCACAAGATCGAACTGGCGTTGGCCCAGCCTCTCCCACGCCCCCCGATCGCAAGACGCAAACTCGCATTCGCATCCGTTCCTCTCCAAGTGCTTTTGAGAAAAGAAGAACAACTTCGGACTGTCGCCTACGAGAAGAACTCTGACCTTGTCGGAATTATCCATTGGTTCCCCGAAATTACTTCAAACCGATCTTCACCGAACAAACCAGACCCTGTAAGTCATCACTCCCATCAGCAATACGATCCACCAGAGTGCCAGCTCAATTCGCATCCAGAGTTTCCATTGCTTAAAGCGCCACGCTTCCGGGAGAATCTTGGTTCCGGCGACGAGCACGATATATAGGCCAAGAATCTCAGCCAATACCCCTAAGACCCCATGGATCGTTGCGACAGCGTAGAATCGCTTTCCGAGACGTTTCGGAATGCGAGGCAACACGTGCGAGTGGAAGGATGGCCACATCGAGAAGCAAATCATCACCAGGTTCAAGAACAAGACGGCAGTCTGGCAGATACCATGTGCCACGAAGCGTTTGGCCCGAGCCAGGAGCGCACCAGAGATCAGAGCAACGCCCATCGCGATCTGAATCGCAAGATTCAAATCCGAGCGAAAACCAGCGTGAGTACCAAGAAAACCCTCCACAGCACACACTTCCTCAACCACGCCGGGCCGCAACATCGCAAACGGCACCGGTCAGCGCTTGTAGATTTTTTGCCTCTTTTGTTCAGCTGATACTCAGGCTTAGTAGCCGGCGAACTCTTCGGCACGGATGTCATCGTCAGATACGCCTGCATCGGCGAGTATCTGGCGCATGCCGGTGACCATTCCAGGAGGGCCGGCGATGTAGAAAATTGGAGCTTGAAAATCTGGAACTCATTTCGTGAGCATCGGTTTATTGATGTGACCAAGCTCCCCGTGCCAATGGTTCGGTATTCCCTCGGGTTGGGTGATCGTCGGGATGAATCTGAAGCGGGGATTCAGTTCCTGGGCCTCTTGCAATTCCCTCAGGAACGCAGCTTCCTCGATCCGCCGGATCGAATAAAAAAGGGAGATCGTATGTGCGCTCCCAACTTCTTTGGCATGCCAGATCATGCTCCGAAAGGGCGTGATGCCGATGCCGCCCGCCATGAATACGGCGGGACGCGTGATGTCTCTGTGAAGAACCAAATTGCCATAAGGGCCTTCCAGTAGAAATGTGGCGCCTATCGGTAACGCCTCCGCTGCTCGCTTGAATCCGGTGTCGCGCATTCGCATCGCGACCATCAGTTCTTTCTCATGCGGCGCGCTGGCGATTGACAGTGTTCGAGTGTTGCCGCCTGCATCGGTCGCAATTGCTGAATCGATGGTGAAATTGGCGAATTGACCTGGTTTGAAAGCGAAGCCATCAGGCTTTTCAAAGGACAGACAGGTAGTTCCTGTGCACAGGCTGCTTCGCCCTTTTAAGATTGCTCTACAGTTGCACATTTGAGACCTCGGCAATTGTTTTCGCATCGTGCCACGCCTTTTGCATCGGGACTCCCGTGCCGGGCGCAGCGTACTACTCTCACTGTTTAGACCCAAGTTCCCCGACACTTATTCCCTGAAGTATGGTGTGTAGAAATAATTAAATCGATTTTGAAATCGCTACAGGCGACGGGCATACATATCAGTCCCGCGGTTGAACAACTTTAATCCCACAGACTATCGACACACTTTGGCTTCAGGCGCGATTGCCTGCACCGATGCTATTTGGATTCCGGGGAAGTACGGGTTTCGAGTAATCGGACAAATTCCGCGAGGTCTGCTGTGCCTACGTCCGAAACGGCCCAAAACTCAAACCCGCCACGGGACCACCGCATGATGTTGTAGCCCTGCTGGGACGGAATGACTTGAGTAGAACTGGGCTGAGCGGCGTATGGCCACACGAATACATTAATGAAGTGCTTGCGCCTCTGATAGATCAGCGCGGCGACTTGGCGCCCCTCGAGGTAATCGAGACGTCCTCCAACGAGAGGAAAACCATCGCTCGCCAGATCTTCGACCGGCGGCGAAAAATCGAGCTTGCCGTCGAACCAGGGTTTCACGGTGTGTTGGTCTGTGGAGATGACATCCATTAGATGATTGCCTTCGAGCGACCGCACGTGGCTGGAGAATACTTCCGCCGCGATGCGCTGGTCACTCGAAGGCGTCCGAAGACGGGCTGTCAATTGCCAACCACTAATGGAAATCAAAGCGAGTAGCCCAAAGGCGCCGGCCAATTGCAAAAAGTTTAGAGAGGGCCATTGAAACTTACTTCTCTGTACGTCAACTACGCTCGATGCGCGAAGAGATGCCTGGATTCGCTCTCGCAAGGCTGCTGGCGCGGCATATGCCAGAGAACTGCGCTGCATCGCAGCACGTAGCGCCTTGAGGCTTTCCAACTCCTGTGCGCAAGCAGGACATCCCTTCAGGTGTGCTTCCATCTCTATCGTGCGAACTAGATCGAGCTCACCATCGAGGTATCCGGGAACATGTCGTTGTGTCAGGCCGCAACTCATTTCAGGACTCCTTACCCAGACTGACGCTTAGAGAGTGCTTCAACTTCTTTCGCGCTCGTGCTAGCCGCGACATCACTGTGCCGAGAGAGACTGAAGTGACATCGGCGATTTCCTTATACGACATCCCTTCGATCTCGCGCAGCACGAGCGCCTCACGGAATACTTCCGGAAGCTCTTCGAGTGCGCGTCGCAAGGTCTCTTTGTCGGCGCTGGCCAGCACTTGAATCTCAGGATCGGCTCCACCAGAAACCTCGGTGCTGTGAATTTCCTCATCGAATAATTCCGTGGTATCCGGTCGCCGATTCTGATGCATCCATGTGTAGCAGGTGTTGCGCAGAATGGTCAATAACCAGGACCGCATATTCCCGCCTTGATACCCATTAAAGAAACGAAATGCGCGAAGAAATGCTTCCTGCGTAACGTCCTGTGCATCGGAGTCGTTTCGGGTCAGCCAGCGCGCGAGGCTGTACGCAGCGTCCAAATGTGGAAGGACGGCTTGCTCAAAGCGTTCGCGTCTTGCTGTGTCCAGCACCCTTATCGGTTCCGTGATTCGTCACCTGTTCGTTTATAAGACTGTAGGCCCCCCCATTTTATTCCCGATCAAGAAACTTTCAATTTTCCGGGAATAAGGCGACTCCAGACAAGTCTTACATCCCGAAGGCCGCGTGTGGCAAGCAGATAGCCCGCGCACTCCACGGGAGGAAACACAATGGGAAAGTTTATTCGGGAGAATTTGAACAAAGACGGCGTAGACCGCAGGGGCTTTCTGAAATGTATGGCCTGGGCCGGTACCGGGATGATGTACGCCCTGAAGTCGGGAATTCTGACGTCAATACCGCTTGGGCCTGCCGGCGTAGAGGCAGCGCAGATGTCCAAGATGAAAGGAGTTGACTTCAGCTTCATCCAGATCAGCGACTCGCATATCGGATTCAACAAAGAGGCCAACCCGGATGTCACGGCGACACTCCAGGTCACCGTCGACCGCATTAACAGCTCGGCAGCGGCGCCGGACTTTCTGTTACATACGGGCGACATCTCTCAATTGTCGAAAGCCTCCGAGTTTGACACGGCCCAGCAAGTGCTCAAGGGCGCGAAGGCCGGGAAAATCTTCTTCGTCCCCGGCGAACATGACGTGCACACCGACGACGGCAAGCAATACCTCGAACTCTTCGGCCAGGACACGAAGGGGAAGGGCTGGTACAGCTTCGACCACAAGGGTGCGCACTTCATTGGATTAGTAAACGTGCTTGATCTCAAAGCGGGCGGTTTGGGATTCCTCGGTTCCGACCAGCTCGAATGGCTCGAGGCGGACGTGAAGCACCTGAAGAGCAGCACTCCCGTCATTGTTTTTGCACACATTCCACTGTGGTCCATCTATCCCGATTGGGGCTGGGGCACAGATGACAGCGAGCAGGCCCTGGGATACCTGAAGCGTTTCGGATCGGTATCCGTTCTCAATGGGCACATTCACCAGGTCATGCAGAAAGTGGAAGGCAACGTCACTTTTCATACGGCGCTCTCCACCGCATTCCCGCAACCCGCGCCAGGCACTGCGCCGTCGCCAGGTCCGATGAAAGTGCCGGCAGATCAGTTGCGCAATATGCTGGGCCTCGCGCACGTGAATTTTGTTCAAGGAAATCATTCGCTTGCAGTCGTTGATTCAACGCTGGCGTGAAACCAGCGACTCTCGAAGTATCACAAAACTATACCAGAGGAGAAATGGACCATGAAACGGATGAAATGGGTAGTTGCACTCAGCACGACGATTCTTTCGGCGGTCATCATGATGTCGATCAGCTCACCGCGGCTGGCAGTCAGGGCCGACAATAAACAAATGCCCGCGACCGAAGTCACAATAGATAACTTCAGCTTCGGCCCGGATCTCAAAATCACTTCCGGAACGACAGTCACGTGGACGAACCATGATGATGTTCCGCATGTCGTCGCCAGTGATTCCAACATGTTCAAATCCAAGGCACTCGATACCGACGATCACTTTTCCTACACGTTCACCAAACCCGGCACCTACGTGTACTACTGCACGGTCCACCCCAGAATGATCGCCAAGGTCGTCGTGCAGTGATGTTAGGAGCCGAAATGAATCCGTTTGACTTGAAATCGGTGCTCCTGGCCAAGCACGCACAGCATGTGGCGTTGGTTCACTTCCCAATCGCGCTGACTTTCGTCAGCGTTGCATTCGATCTGCTCTCGCTGCGCAAGCAGAGCCTCGCTCTGCTTAGCGCAGCGTATTACACGGCAATTGTCGCGGCGATTTCGGCAGTGCCCACGATCGTGACCGGCATTTTAGCCTGGCAATTGCAATTTGAGGGGGAGCGGCTAAAGGGAAATCTGAAGCTGCATTTGATATTGGCGCTTTGTTCCAGTGCAATGATTTGGGTCTTTTGTCGGTTCCAGATCAAGGAACACCGCAAACCGAAGTCCAATTCAACTGGCGTCCGTCTGATGGTCGAAATATTGGCAGTTGCCCTGACCCTGCTGACGGGGCACGTCGGCGGCTTCGTTAGCGGCGTCAACGGGCCGGTCTAAGCTTCGAGCGCATTTGCTTCTCAGCCGTCGCCGGCTTGGAGCTCAAGTTATTGAATCGCAAAATTCCGCGCTCGTTCCATGGAACAGGCCTCAATCGTATTGAGCAATCGCCGGGGTCACGCCGATTGAAATCGGGCCCTGGCGCCCCTCGTCGTTCTCTCCGACGCACGCGCAAGTAAAGTCGGCCAAGCCAAACAAATTACATTCGAGCAGTGTCTCCAGATCCCTGGGAAAAGAATGCCGTCTGTTTACCGCTTTGCCAAAGTTCTCAGAATCGAGACTGGAGACCGGGGAATAAAACGCCACCAGTCCAAGTCTAGACGGGTGTGAGGCGAAAGATGGGTAAACGGAGTCGAAAGTGGAGTTCGATAAGCCCCGCTTATTCGTCGGATGAGAAGCAAATATTGGATTACGCAAAGAATAAATTGCAATGTTCCAAGTGTTGAAAACGCTTAAGGCCCTTCTGAATGTCGGCCAGACCTGAAGTCTTCTCTGTTGATCGCGTAATTGCTTTTCGAGGGATTAAATTCTTGGAGGAAAAAAGAAAAATGAAGCACTCAGAGAGTGGAACGCAAGAGCAGGTAAATCGCCGCTCATTCCTGAAAAAAGGAATGATGACGGCGAGCATCGCGACTTCAGGCGACATACTTTCATCGCAGTCACTTCCCGCGTTTGCACAAGAACCGGGCGAGGATGGGGCGGGGCTGACGCAAGGAGACATCGCGATCCTCCGTTTCCTCGCCGCAGTCGAACTGATTGAAAGTGACCTTTGGACACAATATGCGGAACTCGGCGGCCTCACCTCCGGCCAGCCGATTGAGGTAGATCCGAACCAAGTATTGAACCCCTATCAGACTGCGTTGTCGAACCTCGATTCCGATGGGCCGCAATATATCACCAGCAACACGCTGGATGAAGTGAGCCATGCAACTTTCTTGAATGCATATCTCGAATCAAAGGGCGCGCCACCGGTGGACTTGGATAAGTTCCGAAATCTGAAAGGCAGTCAAGCGACGGGAGCGCAGAACATCGGCCCGCTCACCAACCTCATGCACCTCAATGTCGATACCAGTTGGTATGTCCGCTACCGCAGTACAACGAATCCAGATTTTGGAGCGACCTTCCCTCAGGCGCTCGAGCTCAACGACGTTCCCGCCATCCCCAGAAACAACGCCGATTTTGCCGGCGATCCCTTCTCCAACGGCAACCCGAACAACGTTGCAGGTAACGTTCATATTCAGGCCATCGCGAATGTAGCGGCATTTCATTTCGGATATATCGAACAAGGCGGATCGAGTCTTTATCAGGCGCTTAGCCAGAAAGTCACCAGTCTTGAAGCGCTAAAAATCACGATGGCGATTGGCGGAGACGAGATCGCTCACTTCCTGGAATGGGTTGATTTTTCAGGCAACGGAGTGCAATCCCCAGTGGCGCCGTTTACAGACCCCAAATTACACCTGACGTTTCCCAATTTCTTCAGCCCACTTAATCCGCTGATTCAGCACAGCTTGATCTTTCCGGTTCCCTGCGAATTCATAAGCCCGAAATTGCCGCATTGCGCCGTGATTCGGCCAACCAGCGACAAATTCGGCGGCGCAGTAGCGACCATTGCATCGTTCACAGAGGACAACCTGTTTTTCGGGCAGCCTCAAGAGTTCTTTAAGGAAGTGAATCAACTGGCGGAAGCGGCGGATGAGGCCCAACGCCAGATATAAACCACACGTTGCTTCGACTGGCGTGGAGGGATGATCAACTAACCCCGGAAGCTGTTGCACCTGAAGTTGACCCAATGGAGTCGATGACATATGTGGGTCGTGCAACAGCCTCCATCCACCCAGCAAGTCCGTTGATTTCGTTAGTCGTGTCAACGGTTCGGTCCAGGATTGCGAATGATTTGCTCTTTTACCGTCTCCGGATTCAGGCCCAGGTTATTGAACCATTAAATTTCGCACTGGTTCGACAGAGCAGAGATTGAGAGGTGAAATGCCTTGTCAACAACCGTAGAAGCAAAACTTGAAAATATCGACATTTCTGAGCCAGAAACGATTCGGCTCGCACAGCAAGGCAATGCCGCAGCATTCGAGCATCTCTATCACCGATATAGCAGGCGGGTCTACTCGATATGTCTTCGGATCGTGAAGAACGACAGCGAAGCTGAAGATTTGACTCAAGAGGTGTTCTTACTTTTATTCCGTAAGATTCACACATTTCGCGGGGAATCGAAATTTTCCACCTGGCTGCACCGGCTCACCGTCAATCTTGTGCTCATGGGATTTCGCAAGAAACGATATCCGGTAGTGTCGCTCGACGAGACAGTGGAACTCGGCGAGGAAGACTCCAAGCCCCTCTTAGAACTTGGCGAACCCGATCTTCGCCTCAGCGGGATCGTTGATCAAATGAATCTGCGCAGAGCGATTGACCAGTTGCCGGACGGATACAGGGAAATGTTCATTCTCCACGATGTCGAAGGATACGAACACTACGAAATTGCAAAGATTCTGGGATGCTCGACCGGAAATTCCAAGTCCCAATTGTACAAGGCGCGTCTCCGGCTTCGTGAGCTTTTGAAGGAAGTGGTTCGCAATCGTGCGCGGGAAGGACGCAGAGCTGCACACAGGCTGCCTGCTCCGGAACCTCAAGCGCAAAGACTGCAGTGTGCCGAGGTCTGAAGAAAACAGGTCTGGAGGGTGAAAGCCGTCGATGGGAGGGTTGCGACCGCTCGGAACATGGAAGGATAAGGCTATTTTTTCTTCCACTGGAAGGCACGAGGCCGGCATCGCTGCACTGCGAATACGGACAACGTTCATGTCTCAAAAATATCTCAATTATGTAAATTCAATCTTCTTCTAGTGTGGTGTCCCGTAAATACCCGACAGGCGCAACAGATGCGATTGCGCTGATGCGCCACAACATAGAGGGTGAAACTTATAGACCGTATTTCCGGGACACAACACTAGCAACTCATTGCATCGCGACTGTATCGGATACAACGAAATACAAATTCTGTGAAAGTACGCAAACACGCCAAGGAGAATGAAATGAAGAAAGTTCTACTACTACTGAGTACAATTATTGCAGCGGTAATACCATCGGGACTCCACGCCCAGCAAGCCGGCTATTTTCAGACTAATCTGGTTTCCAATACCGCCGGCGCGGCCACAACGGACACTCAACTTTCCAATCCCTGGGGAATCTCCATTCTTCCCGGGGGAGACTTCTGGATCGCCAACAATAACACCGGCACCTCCACGCTCTACGACGCAAGTGGTAACAAAGATAATCAGCTCGTGGTGACCATACCCGGGACCGCAAAAAATCCGAACGGCACTTGTAATCCTGGCTGCCCGACAGGAAACGTGTACAACCCCAATACCAATTCCTTCGGCGGCGGACAGTTTATTTTTGACACCGAAGACGGCCTTGTCGCCATCTGGACCGGGGCCAGCAGCACGGCAACGGTGGCCTTCGATAACTCCTCCAGCGACGCGGTGTACAAAGGTCTCGCTTTGCTGAACGGCACTTCCCTTTTGGCGGCGAACTTTAACAGCGGCAAAGTGGATGTGCTCAACAGCAACTTCAACCTCGCTCCGTTAAGTGGATCGTTTACCGATCCGAAACTTCCCGCTGGTTATGCTCCACACGGCATTCACGTCATCAACAATCAGGTTTACGTCGCTTATGCCATGCAGGATGCCGCCAAGCATGACGCCATGCCCGGCGCCGGTCTGGGACTGGTGGATATTTTCGACATGAACGGCAATTTCGTGAGCACGTTCGTCGCTGCAGGAGGGCAACTTAACGCGCCCTGGGGTATCGTGGCGACCCCATCTACGTTCGGCGCGTTCCCGAATGCGATCCTGGTGGGAAATTTTGGCGATGGCACCATCAATGCCTTTGACACAACCGGGAAGTTTCTCGGCCAGCTCACCAACTCTTCCAACGTTGCGCTCACTAACACCGGCCTGTGGGATATGGTGTTTGGCGAAGGCGGCATCTCTGGCGCTCCCGGCACTCTTTACCTAACGGCGGGAGGCGGTAATCAGCCCAATTTCCCGGAAGGGGGCAGCAACACCAGCGTGTTTGCCAGCGTTGTCCCCTCGGCTGCGGTTGGCGGCCCGAATTTTTCCCTGAGCGCCTCGGCGCAAAGTATATCCGTCGCGCCGGGTGGTGTGGCCGCCCTCACGATCAGCGCTGCCGGAGTCGGGGGATTCGACAGTCCGATTTCGTTGAGCTGCTCGGCGCCCGCGGGTCTCACGTGTGCTTTCAGTTCTACGACGATCACTCCCGGGTCGAGCACACCAGACACCTTAACCGTCTCAGCCGCCGCGGCGCCACCGCCGATTACCGGGTACACTGTGCCCCGTTTCGGGTTCCTCCTGCCGGGTCTGGGGCTTTTCGGCACAGTTCTCTCGACTCGCAAGCGGAAACCGCTGTCACGCAAGAGCATTCAGTGGATGAAAATGTTCGGTCTGCTGCTTGTCATCTCACTGGTTTCGTTGGTGGCCGTGGGATGCGGAGGCACTGGAGCACAAACATCCCAAGCAACGGTCGGATCCCAGCTCACCATGACAGTGACGGGCACGTCCGGCGCAATAACGTCATCAGTCCCTGTGGCCATCACCATCAACTAAAACAAACCAGCCTCGACAAGGGCGCAATCCAGTGCGCCTTTGCCCAGCGCCGGGATTCGGTAAATTTTCCGTTAAGAACATCTAAGCATCCATTCAGATTGCCGATTGGAGTTAGCCTTTTCCAAGCGGCAATCTGCCCTTATTTCATAGGTAAAAAATATTTTTGTTATTTTGCGAATCCGTGTTTCCCGGGAATTTTTCTTTCGATTCGAGAGTCTATGCGTGTATAGGGCTAGGGTCCGATGAAATAGGCCCTGTCGTGGGGTGATTCAGGGGTAGGAAGTAAAAATCAAAAAAAGAGAAAGGGGTGTTTTTCCATGCTTTCGAAAGCGTTCAAGTGTGTTTTATGTATGTGTAGTCTTCTTCTAGGTTTGCTGATTTCTTTTCCGCTTCGCGCACAGGTCGCTGGGGCCTCGCTTTCCGGCACCATCACCGATCCACAAGGAGGCCCTCATCGAATATCTCCCATGTCGGCCCTCAGAGCGAGCGCCGAATCACGACGACGCGACAATTCGCTATATTCGTTCATACACCTTCAAATGCTACACGATGCTCCTGCACCTTCTCTTTGCGACGTTGGAATAACCTCAGCGGTCACGGGAGCAGGACGATCTTGCCCCGGGTGTGCCCCTGCTCCAGTTGCCTGAAGGCCGCGCGGACGTCCTCCAGCGGAAACGTCGCCGCAATTGGTACTTCCAGGTTACCGG
>Ga0182024_10021005_pt1 | contig 11890 bp, 9 predicted proteins | sample P32metaG_FD_120480 | JGI IMG/M metagenome (GOLD analysis project Ga0182024, IMG submission 120480) | Permafrost microbial communities from Stordalen Mire, Sweden - P3-2 metaG (Illumina Assembly) | ecosystem: Environmental > Terrestrial > Soil > Wetlands > Permafrost | place: Sweden: Stordalen... | reverse complement strand
CAAGAAGAAGTTCTACCTGCTGGGTACCGACTACGTCTTCCCGCGCACCGCCAATAAAGTTCTCAGGGCGTTCCTCAAGGCCAAGGGCGTCCCCGATGCAAACATCGCCGAACAATACACTCCCTTCGGTTACAGCGACTACCAGACCATCGTGGGGCAGGTCAAGGAGTTCGCCAAGGACGGCGATGCCTGCGTCCTGTCGACCATCAACGGCGACAGCAACGTCCCGTTCTATAAGGAATTCGCCAACCAGGGCCTCACCTCGGACAAGTGCCCGGTGATGGCGTTCTCGGTGGCCGAGGACGAGCTCCGCTCCATGGAGACCGAAAAACTGGTCGGTCACCTGGCTGCCTGGAACTACTTCCAGTCGCAGACCAACCCCGAAAACGTGAAGTTCGTGGCCGCATTCAAGGCCTACTGCAAGAGCCACAAGCTGCCCGGCGGCGAAGACCGCGTCACCGATGACCCGATCGAGGCGGCCTACTTCGGCGTCTATGTCTGGAAGAGCGCGGTCGAAAAGGCCGGCTCATTCGAGATCAGCAAGGTCATTCCCTGCGTGCTGGGTCAGAAGTTCGACGCCCCGGGCGGACCCAAGAAGATGGATGAACTGAACCATCATACATGGAAGCCGGTGCTGATCGGCTCGATCCGGCCCGACGGACAGTTCGACATCATCAAGACCATCCCCCTGGTGCATCCCGATTCCTTCAGCACGTACCTGCACACGGCAGCGGAGATCAAGACTCTTACCGGGGCTAAATAATCTGACCCCGTCAAACCTTGGGTTTCGCCTGAGGAATTGGTTTGCGGAAATGACATTTGACCGGCGAGCCCGGATAGATATACGGGCTCGCCGGTTTTCGACCTGACACTACATCTCTTTGAGGAGCCTTGAATGCGAGTTTCCAAAGTGTGCGCCGGGTTGTTCCTTGCCGGCAGCGTCATCTTCACCGGCTGCAACAATACCCCCTCCCAAACGCCGACCCCGGCTGCAAACGGTCAGGCCAACGGCCCCGTTTCCACCATGCCCTCCACGGTCCCCACTGAGACTGCCGCAACCCTGCCAAGCCCCGTGACAGTGACAGTGCCCAACGCCGTCCCGACCATCACGGTGCCCGCGACAGCTCCCACGACAACGCCGGCTGAACCTCCCAAGCCCGCCGTCACTGCCACGCATGTCGTGACCAAAGACCAGCCCTATTTCAATTCGGTGCCGGCTTCGCCGACCGCTGCTCCGGACGGCACGTTCAAGGCCGGCACCAAGGTGCTGGTTTTCAGCTTCAGCGGCGCCTACGCCAAGGTTACCGCCGAAGACGGCACGACTGCCTATACGGCCACGGAAGGAATCGAACCGATTTCCAAGAAGTAATGCGAGCGATGAGCTTCGGGGGGCGAACTCCGGTTCGCCCCTTTCTTTTATCTCTATTACAGTTGTAACCCGTCTGGAACAAATGAAGACCACCAGGCTGTGGAAATTCGTTTTGTTGCCTCTGTCTCCAGCGGCCGCCCGTCTACCTGCCCGCCTTCTTCTCGCCGGCATCGTGTTGGCCTGCCTTTTCCCGGCTTCGCTCTGCCGGGCCGACGACTCCGCCCAGCAGGGCCCGGTGCCTGCTGATTTGCAGGACGCGATGAAATCGCTGGAGAAGTTCACTGGCAATGAGCAGGTTGACGTCGATGGCCGCCAGAAGGTGTATGACCTCATCGGCCAGAAGGGTGATGCCCGCCTCGTTCCCGCCTTGCAGGCCTATAAGGACCAACGGCTCGAAGACTTGAACGGTCACCTGGTCATCAATGGCGACCCGGTCATGTTGCCGAGCGGCGAAAAAGGGTTCCCTATCCTCGACGCATTCACGGTTCAGCAACTTAAAAACCCCGATGGCTCGCCGATGTACTTGATTGCGCGGTTCATCAAGGCTGCACCGGGAGGGGTCATGATGCGCATCCCGGCAGTGGCGAGGCACGAGCTGACGGTTGTGGTGCCAGAATTGATCTCCTCGCTGTCTCTGCTGGACCCCAACGAGGAAAAACGCACCGCCAGCATTAATGACGTGGGCGACAAAGCGAACAAGGCACTCTACTCTTCAGCCTGGTCCGCGGCACTGGTCAAGGGTTTGGATGACGATGTTATCGCATTAAAGGCCCAAACCGGCAAACCGGGCTCAGATTTGGGCAAGGCCGTTGAGTCTGCATTGGATGCCATTCAGGCTGTCAAGCAAGAGGTGGCGACCCATACCGCTGCCGCCGAGCGTGTTTCGGTCAGTCCGGCGGCCATGTCGAAGCTGACAAGCTCCCTCAAAGATGTTCAAACAGCCGCGCTGGCGTCGACGACGGCGGCCACAACGCTCCCCGCGACCGCGCCCTCCACCGGCCCGGGGGCACCGGATGCTGATCCCACTTTGGCGTTGGGCGCCTTGCTGCAACCGGTCGATGAATACCAGGGCGAACTGGGAAAACAGGCCAAGGCCCTGGATGACATAACCAAGTTCCGCCCTATTCTCGCCGGCCAACTGGAGCGGGAGAAGAGCAGCAAGTTCCAGCGCTATCTCAAGGTAACGATTGCCCGCCTGGACCTGGCAATACCCAACCCGACGGATGACAAGACCGCCGCTGCCAAGATCGCGGCAGACAAGATCACCGCGGCCAAGACGCTGGGTGACATTGGGACCACGGACGGCGAGGGCACCATGGAGCATGCCTTGGATAACGCCGTCCTCGACAAGCAGCCCGATGTCGAATCCGCCCTGCGCACGGCGCTGGCCAAGGTGGCGAGCTACCAGACCAAGGTCCATTTCGCCCAGAACACCTTCGCCGGGCTGTCATCGGCCAGCATCCTCGTCCTGCTGGCCCTGGGGCTGTCGATCATCTTCGGGCTGATGGGCGTGATCAACATGGCCCACGGCGAGTTCATGATGGTCGGCGCTTTCGCCACCTGGGGCGTGAGCGAGTGGTTCAAGGCCCACATGCCCGGGGCGTTCGAGTATTACCTGATCGCGGCCATCCCCGCCGCGTTCCTCGCCTCGGCGACGGTCGGTTGGATTTGCGAGGTGCTGGTGGTGAAGCATTTGTACGGCCGGCCCCTGGACACGCTGCTGGCGACCTGGGGCATCGGTCTGATCCTGATCTGGGCCGCTCGGGACCAGTTCGGGGACAACATGCACATCACCCCGCCCCGCTGGCTCCAGGGCGGCTTGGAAGTGGCGCCCGACCTGGTGCTCGCCCGCAACCGGCTGTTCATCATCGCCTACTGCCTGTTCTGTGTCGGGCTGGTTTACTTCATCGTCAACCGGACCAAGCTCGGCCTGCTCCTGCGGGCCACCACCCAGAGCCGCCAGACCGCGATGTCGCTCGGCGTCGCCACCCGCCGGGTTGATGCCTTCACCTTCGCCGTGGGCGCGGGGCTCGCCGGTCTTGCCGGCGTGGCCGTGACGATGGTCGACAAGATCAACCCCAACATGGGTCAGGATTATGTGGTCGACAGTTTCATGGTCGTCGTCGTCGGCGGCGTCGGGAAGCTCGCCGGCGCCATGCTGGCCGGGCTGGGCCTGGGCATGACCAGCAAATACCTCGAGCCAATCCTGGGCTCGTTCAAGACGCTGACTTCCGGCGCGCCGGTGTTCACCAAGGTGATCGTACTTGGCGCAATCATCGCGTTCCTCCAACGTCGGCCCCAGGGCTTGTTCCCGCCGAAGGGGAGGCTTTCCGATGCCTGAAACCACCACCCCTCCGCAAATGCCGGTCAAAGCCGATGTGCCCGGCACGGAAGAAGCCACCTCACAGGACCTCTTCCGGGCGTCGCAGACATTCCTTCTGCGCACTCCCGACCCGCGCGTCATGTTGCTGCGCTATGTCACGGTCGGGTTGGTGCTGTTGCTGTTCTTCGTCCTGGTCCCGGTCCTGACCGGCGCCGGCGCCGTGGAGGGTTACAAGCTCAATCTACTGGGCAAGTACCTCTGCTTTGGTATCGTCGCCCTGGGCATCGATCTGGTCTGGGGCTATACCGGCCTTCTCTCCCTTTGCCAGGCTCTGTTCTTCGCCCTGGGCGGGTATGCCATGGCGATGCACCTGAGTCTGAAAGAGGGGGGCGGCGACGTCCGGCCGGAATACAACAACATCCCGCAGTTCATGTTCTTCAACAGCCTGCACGCGCTGCCGGCGTTCTGGAAACCGTTCGCCTCGCTGCCGTTCTCGGTGCTGGCCGCGCTGATCGTGCCTGGCGTTTTCGCGGCCTTGTTCGGCTTCCTGATCCTGCGCAACCGGATCCGCGGCGTCTACTTCGCCATCATCACCCAGGCCCTGGCCCAGGCCGCCTGGTTGCTCATGTGCCGCAACGAGATGCTCCTCGGCGGGACCAACGGGCTCACCAACTACAGCAAAGGGTGGCAGTCGCCGCACTGGGTCATGGGGCTCTATCTGCTCACGCTGACGATCCTCGCCCTGGCGTACCTTTTTTGCCAGGCGCTGGTCAAATCGCGGCTGGGGCGGGTGCTGATCGCCGTCCGCGACAAGGAGACGCGCCTTTATTTCGCCGGATATAAGCCGCACGCCTTCAAAGTCTTCGCCTTCGCGGTCGGCGCCATGCTCGCCGGCCTGGGCGGGATGCTCTACCCGGCACAGGTCGGGATCATCACACCCCAGGACATGGACGTGAACGCCTCCATCTTCATGGTGGTCGGGGTCGCGTTGGGCGGGCGGGGGAAGCTTTGGGGGGCTGTCTTCGGCGCCCTGATGCTCAACGCCTTGCGCTCGTCGCTCAGCACGGATTTCGCGCGTGTGTGGTTGGGTGTCCTCGGCCTCATCGCGGTCTGCTCCGTACTTTTCCTCCCTGAAGGCTTTGCCGGGACTTGGGACCGCATGGAGCGGCAGATTGCCACGGGTGCCGTCTTCTGGCGCTGGGCATTGACGGGCCTGCCCCTCCTGGCTGTCTTTGTGTTCGTCATGGGCGAGGTTCTGGGGCTGACCCCCGGGTTCCTGCGAATCGCGCCGGCGATTGCGTTCGGCGTACCGCTAAAATACGTCGTGCTGATTACAGTCCTGGCTGGCGTCGCGATCTTTGAAGCGATCGACAAGTCACAGGCCAAGCGCCGCCCCTCTGGTTTCGCCGTGCGCGCGGTCCCGCCGGCCATCGCCGGAGGGAACGCCTGAATGCACGCAGCCAGCGAACCATCCTCTTCCCCGGCCACGCCGCTGGTTTCGCTCAGGGACGTCACTGTCTCCTTCGACGGATTCAAAGCGCTGAATATCAACGCCTTTTCCGTCGAGCGCAACGAATTGCGGGTCGTCATTGGCCCCAACGGCGCGGGCAAGACCACGCTGTGCGACGTCATCAGCGGCAAGAGCCGGGCCTCCACCGGCAAGGTCTATTTCGACGACGTCGACGTGACCCATCTCCCTGACTCGGAGATCGCCCGGCTCGGCGTCGGCCGCAAGTTCCAGACGCCCACAGTGTTCGACAGCCTGACGGTCTACCAGAACATGGAACTGGCCTTGCCCGGCCGGCGCAGCGTCTGGCGTAACCTGCTCGGCCGCGAGAGCGACGAGCAGCGCGACGCCATTCTCAGGATCCTCACGCGCGTCCACCTGATCGGCGACGCCAGCACGCCCGCCAAGTACCTCAGTCACGGCCAGCGGCAATGGCTGGAGATCAGTATGCTGATCGTCGCCGACCCCAAGCTCCTGCTCGTCGACGAGCCCGCCGCAGGCCTGACCGACAAGGAAACCGAACTCACCGCCGAACTGCTGCTTGAGTTGAAGGGCCGCCACACTCTCATCGTGATCGAGCACGACATGGATTTCGTCCGCCGGATCGCCAACAAGGTTACCGTGCTCGACAACGGCCAGATTCTCGCCGAAGGAACGATGGATGAAGTCCAGGCGCATCCGGCGGTGATCGAAGCATATTTAGGCCGATAGATTGTCAGTGGTCAGTGGTCAGTAGTCAGTTGTTATGTCCGACAACTGGCCGCCAACCAAAAACAACTGACCACTGACAACTGACCACTGACAACTGACCACTGACAACTGACCACTGACCACTGACCACTGACCACTGACAAATGCTATCCATCCAAAACGTCTCATTTTCCTACGGCATGGTGCAGGCCCTGCGTGACGTCTCGATGACCATGGCGCCCGGGCGGGTCACCTGCGTCATGGGCCGCAACGGCGTCGGGAAGACCACGCTCATGAAGACCATCATGGGTCTGCTCAAGCACAGCACCGGCGGCGTTGTCCTGGGCAATCAGGATGTCAGCCGACTGCCCGCCAACCGCCGCGCCAAGGCTGGCATCGCCCTGGTCCCGCAGGGCCGGCAGATTTTCCCGAAACTGACCGTGGAGGAGAACCTGCGCGTCGGGCTCCAGGCTCGCACCGACGGCGTGCGAATCATCCCCGTGGAGCTATATGACCTGTTCCCCGTCCTCAAGACCATGTCCCGCCGCATGGGCGGCGATTTGTCCGGCGGGCAGCAGCAACAACTGGCCATCGCGCGAGCCCTGGCCGGCGACCCCAAGGTCCTGCTCCTGGATGAGCCTACCGAGGGCATCCAACCCAACATCATCCAGCAGATCGGCGTCATCCTCCGCAAGCTTGTCGCCGAGCGCGGCATGACCATCGTGCTGGTCGAGCAATACCTTGATTTCGTCCGCGAGTTCGGGCAATACTTCTACATCATGAACCGCGGCCGGGTGGTTTCCGAGGGAGAAACGGCTCAATTGACCCCCGAGGTTGTGAACCAGCACCTGAGTGTCTGACCGGCCGATGCGTGTCGGGGGGCAAGCGAGTACGTTTGCCCCCCGAAACCCATGATATGAGCATCGCTCCACTGGTTCGCCGCCTGCAGCTTCGCGATTCCGATCGCTCTGGCCCAACGGATTGCGAAACTCCGAGCGACGGGGTGGCTCCTGATGGCGTTGTGCTTTTGACGGAGGGAAATACAGTAGCCGCTGCGCCCCAACATATGGAAGGCGCCGACGACGCGCCCGGTCGCGGGCGGCTTGAGTTTTCCCTCGTCGCCGGCCGGACCGCGGTCACCTGTGTCCGCTCGGCAAGTCCTCTTAAGTTGCTCACGCCGCGACACGGTGGCCGCGGTGCATGGGTATTTTCGAGTACCTATGGCGGAGGGCTGGTCAGCGGCGACACCATCGACCTGGGAATCGAAGCCGGCCCCGGCTCGCTCGCCTTTCTAGGCACGCAGGCCAGCACCAAGGTCTACCGCGCCGCAAAGTCCGGGGACACTTGCCGGCAGACAATGAACGTCCGCATTGGCCGGGAGGCAACCTTCGTGTCGATGCCGGACCCGGTAGTCTGCTTCGCCGGAGCTTCGTACAGCCAGCGGCAGCGTTTTGATCTCGACGATACCGCCGCGCTGGTTCTGGTAGATTGGTTCACCAGCGGCCGCAGCGCGGCAGGCGAGCGATGGGCATTCGCGCGGTACGAAAGCCGCACCGACGTACGCCTTGCCGGCCGCCTCGTGCTGCGCGATGCCATGCTGCTCGACCCGGCGGACGGCCCGCTCGCCGCCCCGCATCGGGCCGGCCAGTTCGACTGTTTTGTCTCAGCCGTCTTGATCGGCGGCCGTTTGAAAGACGCCGGCCGGAAGATACTGGAATCGATTGGATCCAAGCCGGTCCGGCAGGCGGCTTTGCCCCAGGCCGGCGTGCTTTTCTCGGCCAGCCCCCTGGCCGCCGGGTGCGGGATTGTGATCAGGGCCGCCGGCCAAGGTGTTGAGCCGGTCGGACGGTGGCTGCGCGAGCAACTCACAATCGTGCCCGAGTTGTTTGATGAAGACCCGTGGAGTCGAAAGACGTGACGTGGTGGCAGTTCGACGGATGGTGCTGCGTCCGGAGTTTCGTGCCGATAGGAATAACGCAGCGCATCCGGGTTCTGGTCCCCTCTCCCGGTACTCCGGGAGAGGGTTAGGATGAGGGTTCTGCATCGAACGGAAAAGACCCTCACCCCGCCCTCTCCCGGAGTACCGGGAGAGGGAGATTGTCGCCCGAGTTGATGCAGTCATTCTGAGCCGGAGCGCGTGCCTCAAGCCGGCTTTTCAGATAACCTCATTCGCACTCAGTATCTGGGAACCCTGCAAGAGACCGACCCATGCATCTGTCACCCCGAGAGATCGATAAGCTCCTGTTGCACGGCGCCGGCTTCCTGGCCCAGAAGCGCCTGGCTCGCGGGCTTCGCCTCAACCATCCCGAAGCCGTCGCGCTGATCGCCACGCAATTGCTGGAGTTCATCCGCGACGGGCGGCGCGTCGCCGAACTGATGGACCTGGGCCGGCGCCTCCTCGGCCGCCGGCAGGTGATGGCGGGAATCGCCGAGATAATCGCCGAGGTGCAGGTCGAAGGGACTTTCCCCGACGGCACCAAGCTCGTCACCGTCCATCACCCAATAGCCGCCGAAGACGGCGATCTGGCCATGGCCCTGTACGGCAGCTTCCTGCCGGTCCCGGATATGTCCGTCTTCGGCCTCCCATCCGAACAGACTTCGGTGCCAGGCGCCTACGACGTTCCGGCGGGCGAACTGGTCTTGAACGAGGGCCGGCCAGCCATCGAACTGGCGGTCACCAACCTCGGCGACCGCCCCATCCAGGTCGGCAGTCATTACCACTTTGTGGAAACCAACGCCTCCCTGCGTTTCGACCGCGCCAAGGCATACGGCAAGCGGCTGGACATCCCCGCCGGCACCGCCGTCCGCTTCGAGCCGGGCGACACAAAAACCGTCCGCCTGGTCGAGATCGCCGGCGCTCGCGTCATCCGCGGCGGCAACAACCTGTCCGACGGCCCGGTGTCCGACGCCGGCGAGGCCACGATGATGGAGCGGGTGCGCGCGGGCGGATTCGCTCATGAAGATGCTTAAAGGAAAGCGAGGACGGATGAGAGAACTATCGATTGATTCGTTGCGGTCCGGGACTTCCGTAACCCCCAAGCCGAGGGCGCAGCGCAGCGGAGCCCCGGATGCTTGTGTCGATGTCGAGAAACTCCCCCCGATCGGGTCCGGGGCTCCGCTGCGCTGCGCCCTCGGCTTGGGGGTTTTTCTGTCGCTGCTCGTGAGCGGATGCGTCGAGCCGTCCGATCGCATCCAGGTGCATAGTACGGGTGAAGGCCGCGTCGACATCACCCGCGTGCCCAAGGACCCGGTCGCGCCGCCGGCACCGTCCGTCGCCGCCCCTTCGGCCGCCGCGGCCCCAGTTGCGCCGTCACCAGTTGCCGCGCCGTCCCCGCCCCCGACGGCGGCTGTTACGGCGCCCCCTCCGGAAGCGGCGGCTCCTGTGACCGCGCCGAGTGCTGCCGTCCCGACCGACGAAGCTGCAAAGCAACGCCGGATTGAGGATCTTCAGAAGAAGGTCCAGGAGATAAATGCGGAAATCGAACGGTTGAAAACGCAGCCGACAACGGCGCCGTGAGTGGGTTTAGCAGCAAGAAGTGACATGGTTCGACAGATACCAAAGTTTGGGTATTTTACGCAGCAAGAGCGGCCTTCCCAAGCGCGGTTTTCTCGGAACGTGCTTTGGCGGAGGACTGGATCCAGTCCAACACCGTCGAGCAACGGCGGCCAAAGGTGTCCGTCAACGTCGAACGCCTCTTCCTCCCTCTCCCGGTACTCCGGGAGAGGGTTGGGGTGAGGGTCTTCTCCTTACGTTGCAATGAAAACGGCTGCTCAAAACTCTTATTCGTCCTCTTCAGCGCGGATCTCCCGCGACACGAGATTGCGCCACACGGCGAAGGTCGCCTCATCGGCCCCCGCCTCCGTCAGACGATCGTGGACCAGCCCGGTTTCCGCTTTAAGGTCCGGAAACGTTAGAAGCAGGAGCCTCAGATGCCGGAGATCGATAGACGATTTTGGCGTTGCAGCATGGCGGTGGAATGCTATTGTCCTCGCGGCGATCAACTCGGCAGGCATCGGCAAAAGAACCTGCTTCACGCGCTGCGCCGGCGGGAGAGACGTCGCCGATCGAACGTCGGCCAGATTTCGTGGCTGCGGGTTCTTCTGGGAAACGCAATACCCACGGTCGTAAGGTGCGCTTCGGACCCGCACCGAGATAGGGAATTTCCGGCCCAAGTACGCCCCGAGCTCTTCCGCGAGCTCCGATGCACGTGTCGATACAATTTCAAGTTGATGCGCATCGCGGAACTGGTCGACGTAGGCACTTACCGCATAGTCACCGGACAGGACGGCATCGTTCCTCCCCCGAAGGAAGTCGAACACCTCCCAGTGAATTACATCCAGCGGGAGCGACCCGGACACGACATATTCCCGAAATGGTAATGGCCGATTGCCGAACATAAAGCCCATACGATACTGGAATGAACTGGATCGCCACACAGGGAAATCATATGCCCCACCGCATCTCCCGCTCGACGTATGCCGACATCTACGGCCCCACCACCGGCGACAAAGTCCGCCTCGGCGACACCTCCCTCGTCCTTCAGGTTACCCGCGACCACACCGTCTACGGCGACGAGTGCAAGTTTGGCGGTGGCAAGGTCCTCCGCGAAGGCATGGGCCAGGCCGCCGGCGTCAGCGACCGCGACGCACTCGATTGCGTCATCACCAACGCGCTGGTCGTCGATTACACCGGCATCTACAAGGCCGACGTCGGCATCAAAAACGGCCTGATCGCCGGCATCGGCAAGGCCGGCAACCCGGACGTGATGGCCGGCGTCTCGCCGGGCATGGTCGTCGGCGTCACCACCGAAGTGATCGCCGGCGAGGGGCTCATCCTCACCGCCGGCGGCATCGATTCCCACATCCACTACATCTGCCCGCAGCAGGCATACGACGCCATCGCCAGCGGCGTCACCACGTTCGTGGGCGGGGGCACCGGCCCCGCCACCGGCACCTGCGCCACCACCTGCACCCCCGGCGCCGCCTACATGCGCCTCATGCTCCAGGCCACCGACGCCCTGCCGCTCAACTTCGGCTTCACCGGCAAGGGCAACACCGCATTGCCCGAGGGACTCGCCGACCAGGTCCTGGCCGGCGCCGTCGGCCTCAAACTCCATGAAGACTGGGGCACCACCCCGGCTTCAATCGACTGCTGTCTCTCCCTGGCCGAGCAGCACGATGTACAGGTTACCATCCACACCGACACGCTCAACGAGTCGGGCTTCGTCGAAGCGTCAATCGCCGCCTTCAAGGGCCGCACCATCCACACTTACCACACCGAAGGCGCCGGCGGCGGCCACGCCCCCGACATCATCCGCGTCTGCTCGCTGCCCAACGTGCTCCCCAGCAGCACCAACCCGACCCGCCCCTATACCGTCAACACGCTCGACGAGCACCTGGACATGCTGATGGTCTGCCACCACCTCGACCCCGACCTGCCCGAGGACGTGGCCTTCGCCGAGAGCCGCATCCGCGGCGAGACCATCGCCGCCGAGGACATCCTGCACGATCTTGGCGCGATCAGCATGATCAGCAGCGACTCGCAGGCCATGGGCCGGGTCGGCGAGGTGGTCACCCGCACCTGGCAAACCGCCGACAAAATGCGGCAGATCCGCGGCCGCCTGAAAGAGGAAACCGCCGACAACGACAACTTCCGCATCCGCCGCTACGTCGCCAAGTACACCATCAACCCCGCGGTCGCCCACGGCATGTCCCACGTCATCGGCTCGGTGGAACCCGGCAAGCTCGCCGACCTGGTCCTCTGGCGTCCCGCCTTCTTCGGCGCCAAGCCCGAACTTGTACTGAAAGGCGGTTTCATCGCCTGGTCGCAGATGGGCGATCCCAACGCCTCCATCCCCACGCCGCAACCGGTGCTGATGCGCCCCATGTTCGCGAGCTTCGGCCGCGCCATCGGCTCAACCAGCGTTGCCTTCGTCAGTGCCGCCAGCGTCGCCGCCGGCACGGTCAACGCGTACGGCCTCACCAAGCGCATAGAGCCCGT
>Ga0182024_10021004_pt1 | contig 11890 bp, 10 predicted proteins | sample P32metaG_FD_120480 | JGI IMG/M metagenome (GOLD analysis project Ga0182024, IMG submission 120480) | Permafrost microbial communities from Stordalen Mire, Sweden - P3-2 metaG (Illumina Assembly) | ecosystem: Environmental > Terrestrial > Soil > Wetlands > Permafrost | place: Sweden: Stordalen... | reverse complement strand
TCGTAAATCACATCGGCAAGCTGTCGCTCGTCGAGGTGGTTTACCACTTGTTCGGCGCTACGCTCCGACCGCGGGTCCATCCGCATGTCGAGCGGTCCATCCGCCTGAAAACTAAATCCGCGCGCCGCATCGTCCAACTGCAGGCTGCTGACCCCGATGTCTGCAAGCAGGCCGTCGGCCCTTAGACCTTGGACCTCAGCCAAACTCGCAAACGATTGATTCAGCAATGTGATCTCGGGCCAATCTCCCCCAACGCTGTCATTCCGAGCGGAGCTTAACGATTCGCTTTTCGAATCGTTAAGCGCAGTCGAGGAACCTGCTGTTAGCCTTTCGGCTGCAATCTTCAGCGCTGCAGGATCCTTATCGAGGCCAATCAAATGTCCCAGTGCGCCGAGGCGTTTTGCGATTTCGTAACTGTGTCCGCCCAAGCCCACCGTGGTGTCGATGTAGGTCCCACCGCGCCGCACGGCTAAAAAGTCGATCGCTTCTTTTAAAAGAACGGGAACATGATTTGCTGAAAGGCGGATCGCTCTTCCACCACCATGCCCAACCCCCTGAGGGGTGTCTGTTGATCCCTCGCCCACTAGATGCCCAGTTCGTCGAGCGTCTTCTCATCGTCAGGCGTGAACTTTTCTTCTTCGATCTCCCGCTTGAACAGCTCCAGGTTCCTGACCACGAGATACGTCAAATTCCCCAGAACCGCGACCTCGCCCTTAATCTGCCCGGTCTCGCGCAGCAACTGCGGCAGCAGCAACCGTCCTTGCCCATCCATCTCCACCTGCTGCCCGTAGTAGTTCGTCCGGTCCAGAAACTTTTTCTTCGTGGGATTGAAATTGGAGAGCCCCGCCAACTTCTGCTCGATCCGCTCCCACTCCTCGAAGGGATACACTTGAGCAACCTTTCCATCCAAACTTGTGATGTAGAATTGCTGACCGTATTTCTCGTCGATCACCCGCTTGAACTCGGCCGGGACCTTGAGCCGTCCTTTTTCGTCGACCCGGGTTGGATGATTGCCGCGAAACATGTTTTGTCATCCTGAGGCGAGAGGCTTTCCGTCGCCGAAGGAGCTCTACCACCAAAACTGCGGAGGTCAACACGCTGCAAAGGTCGTTCAAAGTCGGGCGATTCGGGCTGTTTTCCGTGCTTTTGGGTCGGATTTCCACCGGCTCCTCGTTTTCAGCTCTCGCGTCCCACCATCCAACTCCTCCTACCACTTCGTACCACTTTGTACCACATCTTAGCTGTAAGTCGTTTATTGTCAAGCAGAAACTTGATGGTCGCCAACCCACTTGGACACCGATTCAGGAAAGTACGAAGGCTTGTGGTTAACTGATCGAGTGACCACAAGGGCTAGCGTTTACGCCCTTGATTCCTTCGCTATTCGTTCGCTAAGATTTCTCTTGCTCCCCGCGCCCGGCGCGGATTCTCCTGTGCAAATCAAGGAATAGGTGGCGAAACGCCGAGGCTCTTGGCATTCTGTGCCTAAGCAATCACGACCTCCGCTACGCGCTGTCGTCCGCAGCGAAGCGAAAGACCCTTGCCCTCCATGCCAGAACACCTCGAATTCGGGCAGTGGGTTCCATTCCCCATCGAGCATGTCTTCGCGTTCTTCTCCAATCCGGAGAACCTTCCGCGCATCATGCCAGCCTCCAGCCACACCAAGCTGATTGGCCTGAACCGCGTAAATCCACCAACACTTCAAAAGAGCGGTGCTGGCGACAAAGCTGCTGGTGTGGGTTCTACGATCGCTACATCTTTTCGCGTCTTTCCGTTTTTGCCGATGCGTGCCCGCTGGGTCGCCTGCATCACGGAATTCGAATGGAATCGCTACTTCGCTGATGTCCAGGAGAAAGGTCCATTCAAGCGCTGGCATCCCCGTCACGAATTCCGGCCTGAAACCCGCGGCGGGATTGCCGGAACTGTCGTGCGCGACTCGATCGAATACGAAGTCGGCTTTTGGTTTGCGGGTGCAATCGCTAACGCCATTTTTATTCGCCGGCAGATGCAAAACACCTTTGCGGAGCGACAAAAGGTACTGCTGCAACTCCTCTCGTAGTCGCTCCTAACGGTTAAATTGAACCTAGCGGCTTCTCGGCTATGTTCATTGCGCTTGCTCGGGAATCTTCCTGGCCATGACCCTCGCCGTTTATTTACTAACGATTTGGTGTACACTTCCGGCCTGACGTCCCAGGGCCCTGTTCTCAATCGACAATCGAGGAGGCGGCGCATGGCATTCAACAGAGGGAGAATCTGGTTGGGTGGTTTGGTGGGCGGCGTGGTGTGGACTGGTTGGAGCTTTATTGTTGGGCGTTACGTGATTACTGACGCGCGTTACGTGGCCGCGCAGAACGCGGGTCTTTTTCTGAAGACGCCGCGATATCCGTTTTTTGTGGGCGAGTGGATTGCTCTCCTGTTCATTTTGGCGATTGCGGTCGCGCACCTGTATGCCTGGGCACGCGCGGGCTTGGGCCCAGGGCCCGGAACCGCGCTGAAAGTCGGCTTCCTGGCAGGATTCTTCGCCGGCTTCCCGGGAAACTTCGGGCAAGCAACCTGGTCTCCGGTGAGTCGCGCGATTCCGTTTGGCTGGATGGTGGAGATGTGGCTGGGCGCAATTCTCGCGGCGCTGGTTGCCGGAGCGCTGTACAAGGTTCCATCGCCAGCCGCAGACATGCATCCCGCTGGCACGCCCGCGCCGAGTAAAATCTAGGTCCGAAACTAGCTCGGTAAAGAACTAGAAGACGGTAGCGAAGTAGGGAGGCGACTTCGAATTGCAGCAGCCAACTCTGCGCACACAAGAAGTCTGCGGAAAGCGAAAGTTCTAGCGCGCCGCCGGTTCCACGAATACTGCCGTGCCGTAGGCCAGCACTTCAGTGACGCCCTGCATAATTTCGGTTGCGTCATAGCGCGCTCCCACCACGGCATTGCCCCCTAACTCGGCCGCGTGTTGCAGCATCAAGTCGAATGCTTCCTGGCGAGTCTTTTCACAGAGATTGGTGAGCAGCGTGATGTTGCCGCCCACCAGCGTTTGCAGGCCGGCGCCAATAGTGCCAAAAATTGAACGCGATCGCACCACGATGCCGCGTACGACGCCCAGCGTGCGCGTCACCCGGAAGCCGTCGAGCTCAAATTGCGTAGTCACCATGGTGTGAGCCACCATTCTGCCAGCGCTATAGCCGGTTGGCATTGCGTCAGTCCTTTCCAACTCTCGAGGAATGGTTCACTATAGCGCGAGCACAGTCCAAAGTCTGCTGTAATGAATCAAGGAAGTAGATCTTAAGATGCGACGTCAGAAGTCCGAGGTCAGAAGAAGTCCGAAGTCAGAAAAAGTCAGAAGTCAGAAGTCAGAAGGCAGAGGTCAGAAGTCCGAGGTCAGATTTTCAGTGCGGTACGGCCTGCGTGCCGTCAGCCGGTTTGGGCGCCGGAGACGAACTCTTATCATCCTTAAAAATTCCGGCGATCTTGCCGAAGAATCCTTTCTTTTTCTTGGGATCCTGCGGATTATTCGGGTCTTCCTGAATCGAAGGTTCACCCTGAGCCTGCGTAGGCAATGGCTTGTTCCCTCCGCTAAACATGCGCGAAAAGAATCCTTTCATTCCCTCTTGCGCGTCGCAGGTCTCATGCGGCTCCGTTCCAGCCACGAATGCGGAAACATAATCGTCGGGGCAGGTTGGAGTGGCCAGCCGATTGGTGATTTTATCCAGCTGCACATCCACCACGCCTGTGGGCTGCTGGAATGATTTCATGTCAGAATACTGCGGCAGCGCGGCCGCTTTCTTCATGAACTCGGTCCAAATCGGCGCAGCCGTAACGCCGCCGGTTAAACGCAAATCGCTGTAATCGTCATATCCTATCCAGACGATACACAGAAGATTCGAGGTGTAGCCGGCGAACCAGCCATCGTGCGAACTGCCCGTCTTTCCCGCGGCCGGCTCCGTAAATCCACGTCCGCGAACCGCCGAAAATCCCAGGCCGTTGTTGATCACTCCCTCCATCATGTTCGTCATGATGTAGGCGATACGCGGGTCGAGTACCTGCCGCTGATCGGTATTGTAGTTTGCGATTACATCGCCCTTGCCATTGCGCACCGAACGCAAAAGAATTGGAGACAGACGCACGCCTTTATTCGCGAAAATCGTGTACGCTCCTGCCATATCCAGCGGCGACGCATCATAAGAGCCCAAAGCCATCGCTGGCGTCGCTTTCACCGACGCAATGCCCGCCGAACGTGCCAGGTCTGCTACTTTGTCGTAACCGACTTCCTCGGCCACTTTCACCGTCGCATTATTCAAAGACATGGCCAGCGCATAACGCAACGATATGTCGCCCTTGTATTCCTCTTTGTAATTGCGAGGCTCGTAGATCTGGTCGCCATAACTAAAACTTGAGGGCGCATCCGTAACGATCGATGCCGGAGTCAACACAGTCTGCGAGCCGTCCAGCGCGGTGTTCATTGCCGCTGTATACACAAATGGTTTGAAGATCGATCCCGTGGGCCGTTTCGCTACCGCATGATTCAACTGACTCCAGCCGTAATCCCGGCCTCCCACCAAAGCCAGCACGGCGCCGGTATGAGGGTCCAGCACCACCAGCGCGACCTGAGCCAGCGGGCCGGGCAATACTTTGATTTCCGTTTTCTTGCCTACTTTTACTTTCTTGGTGCGTAGCTTCTTAACTTGTTCGTCGACCAGCTTGATGCCCGTCTCCACCGCCTGCGCGGCAGCCCTCTGCAGCTCAGGGTCGAGCGTCGTATAAATGCGATAGGACTGATCATTTAACTCGCTCTCGTTGAATTTGCTGATCAGCGTGTCCCGCACCATGTCAACGTAGTAAGGCGCGTCACTGGCTTCCACGTTTGGAGGCGCCAGCTTCAGTGGCGCAGCTTTGGCTTTATCGGCCTGCTCGCGCGTAATGGCATGCGTATCCACCATCGCTTCCAGAACCAGGTTACGGCGATCCATGGCTCGTTCTGGATGCCGGTAAGGCGAGAGATAACTCGGCCGCTGAATCAACCCCGCCAGCAACGCCGCCTCGGGAAGCGTAATGTCTTTGAGGTCCTTGTTGAAGTATGCCTTCGATGCCTCCGCGAAGCCGCCAATCGAAAACGATCCCCTCTGTCCCAAATCCACCCAGTTCGCATAAAAATCGAAAATCTGCTGCTTCGTGAACTTCTGCTCCAGTTCCTCCGCAATCAGCATCTCGGTCACCTTGCGCCGGATTGTCTTTTCCGGAGTCAGAAAAAAACCTCGAGCCAGTTGCTGGGTCAGAGTAGATCCGCCCTGCTCCCGCCGTTGGTGAACTACGTCACCCCAAACCGCCTCCGCTGTGCGCACAAAATTCACGCCGCTGTGTTCAAAGAAGCGGCGATCTTCAATCGCCAGCACCGCCTGCACCATCATGGGAGGAATGTCGTTGTACTTCACAATCTCGCGTTTGGAACGCTGCTCCGCGTCGAATAGCGCGGTCACAAGCTGCGGTTCCAGTTCGTACGCCGAAAGATCGGTTCCGTTGCTGGTGATCTGGTCGACCTTGCCGTCATGGATGCTAATGAGTGCTGGTTCAGGGCTGTGATAAGACTCAGGGCCAGGAGTAACCTCGATCCCATCCTTCAGCAAGCGAAAGCTGCCCATGGGGGACTGCCCTTGCTCATCCGTATATCCGGCACGCCGCAGTTCGATGGCGATCTCTCGAGGCTCGACTTTTTCGCCCTCGCGCACGGTCTGCGGCAGGGCATAGATTTTGGCCGAATTGGCGAAAACCGGGGTCCGGAAACGCTTTTGGATGATGCGGTCGTATTTGATGTAAAAATAAGAAAACAAAACCGTAAACGACACGGCCAGAATCAAAAAAGCCACCAGCGCCGCGCGCAGCACCGGGTCGCGCGGGAGCCAGCGCAATATCGTCCCCGCATCCCTGCGCCCCTTCGGAATTCGTATCTTGATCGTCAAAATTTGAGAGCTTTCTACGCGGTAAACGGTTTAGGAATGGAAAGGTTCCTCTCTACTCAGACGTCAGGACCCGCAAAAAGGTTTGTATCGCCACCCATTTGCTGCGGATAGACGTAAACCTGCATCACCGTGTCTCACGGCGCTACAGGACGCAACGAATGACTTTATTGTACCTTTTTCAACAGAAACGAAAAGAGACCCGCCTTCGCGCGGGTCCCTCGGCTGTCAACACGGTCCCTCGAACTTTACGGTACGTCGGATGCCGCAAAATAGCCGCCCGTTACCAGGGATGCGGTGGGCAAAGTCTCAGTTAGCGCACCGGAAGAGGCGACGTTCAGCACGCCCAAACTGTAACTTGGAGAAACTCCCGAATAAATGAACAGGTAATTTCCGCTCTGATCAAATTCTCCAAAGGCCGTAGGAGTGGAAGCATTAAAAGGAGAACCCGTCACTAAGCTGAGGGCGCCGGTGGTGGGGTCTAATTTGTAAGCCTCGATGGGGTTGGTGGCCGTGTCGGCATCATTGATGCTGAAGGAGTAGATATATTCTCCGTTCACCGATGTTGGTTGCATGGCAATGTTGAACGGCGCGTATACCGTCGACGTCGGCGATCCGGCAGTCGCTGTGAGCGCCCCAGTTGTCTGGTTGATGCTGTAAACGTAGAGACTGTTATCGTCCGATCCGTAAAGAAATTGGACCTTTCCGCTGATACCCACTAAGTAATTACCGCTGGGATCGCCCTGCATTTCCCAAAGCGGAATGTTGAAAGGAGTGCCCGGAATCAGTGTGAGCTCACCCGCGGTCGCCCCAGTGCTTGACACCGCAAAACCCACCACGTACGTTCCCGAGTGGGTCGACGAGACCTGTGACACATAAAGGAACCGACCCAGCCCATCCATCCCCATGTTCTGTGGCGAGAGCGGTATCAAACCGGTAGAAAAGGGCGACCCAGTGGCTGCGGTCAGCGCTCCTGTACTGCTAATCTGATAAACAAGAATCTGCTCATTGACCGCTTCTGAAATGAACAGCAGAGTACCTGCAGGATTTGTGATCACGACATCCTGGTTATAAGTGAGAGCACTAATGCCGCTCAGGGAAGGCAGTGAAAGAGGAAAGCCAGTCAATGCAGTCAAATTTCCACTGCTGTCGATCGACCACCCGTAGATTTGTTGAACATCCTCCAACACCGCATAGAGATACTTCCCCTGTGCGACCACCACTCCAACGCCACCCCTATTGGGCGAGATGGTCGGCGCGGTGTAGGTTGAAACAGCGCCAAATGTTGCGGCTGTCGTGTTTAGAGCATACCCATCCATAGTGCCGTTCTCATCCACGACGTAAGCAAACGCATTCGCTGTGCTGGGAGAAGTAGTGGTGGTTGTTCCAGTCGAACAAGTGCCGCCAAAGGTCGTGCCACAGTGGTAATGGCCGCTGCAGCCGACGAGCCACATCATGCTCAATACCACAACGGAACTAAGGAGCATTCGAACTTTGATCGCCATGACATCTCCCAGGAAACTGCTGAATCCTGCTCTCAGAAGAAGGTGAGAACACTCTTTTCTACGCCGATGTTAGGTCGTGCCGTAACCAGGTGACAAGTTACGAACGTCACGGAACAGATATCCGTTCCATAATCGGCATTTCAGCGTTTGCAGCAGAGACGAATTTGGGGCAACTGGCAGAAGTGGTCTTTACAATCTACGGCTGATTTTGATTTGCGGAGTGATTCTTAGTTTGGGAGCTTGCCTAGAACCCTTTGCTTCGGCTCGTGGGTGTGAAGTGCAGAAGCAGAGAGCCGCCGGGCAGAACCACGCGGACTCGGTAATCAGCTGCAATCTCGACTTTGGGAGCGTCCGGCGGACCGGAACGCCGCACCGTAATCTCTTGAGGTTCGAGCTGAACATTGTGTTGCGCAGCTTTGCGGATGACGGCGTCGCGCAGATTATCGTCTGAACTCGGAGGTTCCCACCCAATCCGTGCGGCGGTCAGCGATGCCACGTCTTTCAATTCCTCCTGCAGTTCGTAATTGGCCAACTCGCGGGCTGCAATTTGCCATCCCGTGCTGATTGCCAATGCAAGAAAAGCCAATGCGAGGATGATTTTTACTTTGCTCACGACAATCACCTATTCGTCATCGACTGGAGGTCAGAGGAGCCCAGTTCTGGCGCAGCTTTAAAAGCCCTTATTTCCGCTTGAGGGAGTGAAGTGGAGACTGAAGGAATAACCGGGCAAGGTGACTGGAACGCTGTAATCGGCAGCTACATACACCGCTTGCGCTCCCGGCGACCCGATCCGTTGCACGGTCACATTCTCGGGAGCCAGGGGTATTTGATGTTCCTGAGCTTTCTTCATGATGGCATCCGTCAAATCCTTGTCGGTGAGGTGCGGATTTCCTCCTCCCACCATGGCCACGTTGCGCAAGTCATCCTGAAACGAATAGTTAGTCAGTTCGGGCGGAATGATTTGAAATCCCGCATAGATCGCCCCGACCACGACCAGAACGCCGAGAATCGCCTTGATTGTACCCATGGAATGCGCTCAACTCTGCCTTGGGAAAAGGAACACCTTATCCCGACCGGCGGAGCAATTCTCCAAATGTTTCCACAATCGCGCTGATCCTAACATCGCGCACTTCGCGAGTCGAGCGCTGAACGACTTCCACAGTGCCTTCGGTAACCTTCTTTCCCACGGTGATTCTAAACGGGATTCCGACCAGATCGGCATCCTTGAATTTCACGCCAGGTCGTTCATCCCGATCGTCGAAAATAACATCATATCCCGCTACCTCCAGCCGCTTCACGATATCTTCGGCCGCGCTCCGTACGGTTTCATCTTTCACATTGACCGGCGACACTACGATCTCAAACGGTGCAATGGCCGGCGGCAGCCAAAAACCGTTCTCATCGTTGCCCTGCTCCACTGCCGCGGTCAGGATTCGCTCAATGCCAATCCCATAACTGCCCATGATCGGCATCACTTCCTTGCCGTTCTTATCGAGTACGCGGGCACCCATCGACTCTGAATACCGATATCCCAGCTTGAAAATATGCCCTATCTCCACCGCGGTATCGATGCGCAACGGCTTCCCGCAATTCGGACAAGCCTCACCGGCCGTTACCGCGCGCAGATCGGCATAAGCCGTCGGATCAAAATCTTTCCCCGGAGTGAGATTCTTAAGGTGATAGTTTTCTTTATTCGCACCACCAATGAGATTGGTGCGTCCTTCCAGCGCTTTATCGACGACAAGCACAGGCTTCTCCGCATCTTTCTTTCGGTCCTTCCCCCACTCAATCCCAATCGGGCCCAAATATCCTGCGGGAGATTTGAAGAGCGCCCTAATTTCGCTCTCTTCCATCGGACGCGTGGCAACTCCGACCGCAGCATTCAGCTTGGCCTCGTTCAACTGATGGTCTCCGCGCATGAGCACCACGATTTCGCGCAATTTCGTATTTCCGGAAGCGTCTTTCTCCTCGGCCATCAGCGCCAAAGTCTTGATTTTGTTTTTCGGCGACACTCCTAGAAACTTAGCGACATCTTCGATCGTTTTCTGTCCCGGAGTGTGTACTTCGAGCGGCTTGCCGTCACCCTCCGGCTTTAAATCTTCCACCACCTCCAGCTTTGAAGTCGCCTTTTCTATGTTCGCCGCGTAGTTGCATCCGTCGCAGCTCACAATCTGGTCTTCTCCAGCGGGAGTCCGCACCATGAACTCGTGCGACTCTTTCCCGCCCATCGCTCCCGAGTCCGCCTCCACCACCATGTATTTCAGCCCGCACCGGTCAAAAATGCGGCAGTATGTGTCGTAATGCTTCCGGTAAGAAACGTCGAGCCCAGCAGCGTCGATGTCGAACGAGTAGGAGTCTTTCATCATGAACTGCCGCACGCGCAGCAACCCTGACCTGGGACGCGGCTCGTCGCGAAACTTAGGCGCGATCTGATACCAGATCTGCGGCAACTGCTTGTAACTGCGCAGGTCCTTCAACGCAATCGAGGTCATGACCTCTTCTTCGGTCATGCCCAGCGCCAGATCCGTTCCCTTGCGGTCTTTCAACCGAAACAGATTGTCGCCCATCAGCGCCCAGCGCCCGCTCGCCTCCCAAAGCTCCCGAGGATGCAGCGCCGGCAAATAAAATTCCTGACCGATGCGGTCCATCTCCTCGCGCACAATGCGAATGATCTTGTTGAACGACCGCTTGCCCAGAAATAGATAGGAATAAATTCCGGCCGCCAACTGACGAATGTATCCCGCCCGCACCAGAAACTTATGGCTCGCGACCTCGGCATCCGCCGGAGCCTCGCGAAGTGTGGGAATGAAAAGTTCTGACCAACGATGCATAGGGTGTGAGTATTGAGTCCCGAGTCGCGAGTTAGGAGACTTGCTGACTCCCTTGGGGGAATTGATTATTGTAGCAGCGTACCGAATGAGCTTCGCGTTCGCAGGGTTGCCATAGCTAGGGGAGTCATCCTGAGCGCAGCCGTTCTTCAGGCGGAGCGAAGGATCTCGCGTTGTGTCGTCACGGTTAGACGGTCGCTTGAGCTAGCATGCGGCCCGAGGGGCAGCATAGGCAAGCGGCATCCTCGGTTTTTTAGAGGACTTGCCCAACTTCGTCGGCCCACTTGGGAACGAGGGCATCAGAAATCTCATGGCGATTTCTTTCGGCAATCGAACTGCAACTTCCTCGTCTGCGCTTCCGCCGTCGACGGCGATGTAAATCGGCGCCCTCATCCGCTTTTCGTCTTCGACCTCGCGTTCGGCGAGCTCCCGGTAGATGTGCACACTCTTGCCTTTGTCTTCGCCTAACCAGATTAATAATCGAGTGCTCATGGGTGTTCTGAGGAGCTATCGGCAGAAAAGCGCGCGGGCTTCGCCCGCCGGACAGCCGAGGGCGGCTGTCCCCACATAAGCCTTGCAGCCTATCCCGCCAACTGCTTCAATATCTCTTTCCCCAGCTTCTGCGCTTCGCCGAAAAACTTCTGATATTCGACGAACAGCCGGTTCAATTCCAGCGACTTGTCGGCCGACAATCGCTGCCGCAGGATCATATCGCGCACATGCACCGGGTTTGGCAGCGTCGCATCTTCCGTCAATTCTTCCAGCGCCGTCTTCGGATCGTAGTGATACATAGGAACCTCTCGCAATTGAGTAATTGAGTAATTGGGAAATTTAAAAACCGGCTGATATTTTCAATTACACAATTACCAAATTCCCCAATTACTCAATTTCACACAAGCTCAGTGCTCCACAGATCATGCAGGTGCACAATCCCTTCCAACTTTCCGCTTCTGTCTACCACCATCAGCGAGGTAATCTTCTTTTCTTCCATCAAAGCCAGCGCCGTGGCCGCAAATTCCCCCGATGAGATCGTTTTCGGATCCTTCGTCATGGCTTCACCCGCGGTCAAATCCATGACGTCTTTTCCTCGCTTTTCCAGCAGTCGACGCAAATCCCCATCGCTCACGATTCCCACCAGCTTTTCGCCTTCCACCACTGCGGTTACACCCAACTTCTTGCGCGACATCTCATAAATCACGTCGGGCATTTTCGTTGCTGGGGAAACACAAGGGAGCGCATCGCCGGAATGCATCAGAGATTCCACGCGCGCGAGCCGTTTGCCTAACTTGCCTCCGGGATGCAGGTTGGCAAAGTCCTCTTCCTTGAACCCACGGCGCTCGCTCAGAGTAACCGCCAGCGCATCGCCGAGCGCCAGCATTGTAGTTGTCGAAGCTGTCGGCGCTAGCCCCAGCGCACACGCTTCCTGGGTGATCGAACAATCCAGCGCGACATCCGCCGCCGCCGCCAGAGTTGATAGCGCTCCGGCGGAGCGGGCGCCCCCGCTCGCTGCCTTTGCCGCAGATCGGGCCAAGCACATCTCGTCGCCTGTCATCGTAATCAGTGGAACTCGCAACCGCTTGATGGTCGCCAGAAGCGCCAGAATTTCCTCCGTCTC
>Ga0182024_10021003_pt1 | contig 11890 bp, 13 predicted proteins | sample P32metaG_FD_120480 | JGI IMG/M metagenome (GOLD analysis project Ga0182024, IMG submission 120480) | Permafrost microbial communities from Stordalen Mire, Sweden - P3-2 metaG (Illumina Assembly) | ecosystem: Environmental > Terrestrial > Soil > Wetlands > Permafrost | place: Sweden: Stordalen... | reverse complement strand
CGCTGGAGTGAAGAAATTGAAAAGCACTTGCCTGCATCAATCAATTTGATATGAATAAAGCACCTTGGAGTGGCCGGTTTTGAAGTGCCCGCAAGTGGCCGGTTTTCAACCGCCCGGTGACACAAGCGGCGTTGCTCGCGGAGTCCCGCGACCCAAAAGTCAATGAAGAGGATGTATCGAATTGGAAACAGGGCGGTTACCGCGACTGGCTCGCCCAACAGGAAGCCGTGGCCGAAGTGCGGCGCATCGTGGCCGAGGCGAAGGAACTGAGCCGGGCCGCCGATGGCGTACTCACCGATAACCTCGCCGCGTGGATCGCCGCCCGTTACGCCATCGCCACCCGCCGGTTGGCGGCGGAGAACGGGAACGGCGCGCTGGACTGGAACCAGTTGCGCGTGTTGTGCAATGATCTGGTCGATCTCAGGCGGGGCGATCACAGAGCCGAATCGTTGCGGATTGACCGCGAACGATTGGAGATGGAGCGGGCGGAGCAGAAGGAGAATCTGGAAAAGCAGTTTTGGGAGTGGGCGAAGGAAAACGAGGGAAAAATCTGTCACCGCCCCGTTCTCACGCCAGAAGAAAAGGAAGCGCGCATGCGCCAGATACTGGGCCTGGAGCCTGAGAAAATCGACGAAAATGAAAAGATAGACAATGTGCGCCGACGCCTTTTTGGAGAGTTGCCGAATGATGACGAGCAACAGCCAACGCAAGGCAACGGGATTGAAGGGCTGGTTGGCCCGCCTCCAAACCCAAGCTGATAAAGCCAAATAAAGGCAAATAAAGCCAAAAAAATAAATTCCATGACTCGAAAAGGCAAAATCGCACGGCTGCCGCACCCCATCCGCGAGCAGATCAACCGCCGTTTGCAAAATGGCGAGGAAGGCAAACAAATCGCCAAATGGCTGAACACGCTGTCCGAGGCGAAGGCGGTGCTGGCGGCGGAGTTCGACGGCGATCTTATCAACGAAATGAACCTATCGAATTGGAAGCGCTGCGGTTACCGGGATTGGGAAGCGCAACAAGAGGCGTCGGAAGCCGTCCGCCGGTTCGGCGGAGACGCCGCCGAATTCAGCCTGGCAGCCGGTGGCCAGCTTGCCGATCAATTGGCCCTTTGCCTGACGGCACGGATCTCCCAGTTCTTCGGCATCGGAGGCCGACAGCACGCCTTCCAGTCGCATCCACACTTCTTTCGTCGCGTGCCGCAACTCCACCTGGATGGAAAAATCCGGCGACGCTACTTTGCGCTGGAATTCCTCCCACATTTCAAACGCGCCCCAGCGTCGGCCCGGCACTCGATAGGTTGTCCGTATTAATCTCGGATGCTGAAAAAGATCCAACTTCAAGGCCAGCCCCGTCCACAACGCCGCCGCGACGCCCAGGATAAACTTAAGTCGTTGCCCGAGGGCGGGGGCGCCCAACTCCGCATGAATCCGCCGCTCCAGATCGCCTATCCACCGCCGCACCGCTGCATTGGGTCCGAGCAGACGCCCCGCCAGGAACACCGGGTAAGCATAACGCAACTCTCCCGCATAATACTCGGCCTTGACGCGCAGCAACGGGTTGAGCGAGTTCTTCAGTTTCTGCAAACCTAGCAAGCGCCCTTCCAGCACCCGGTAAATGCTCGGCCCCAGTCGTTGAAAATCCTGATCAAAACACCATTCTTGGATCGCTTCGATCTCTGCCGCCGAGAGGGTTGGATGTTTGATCATGGTGCGAAATCCGTCCGCGCGCCGGTAGAACAAGTCCTTGTCGTCCGTATAAACGTCCTGCAACAGGTTCTCTTTGATGATGCGCTCGTGAAACGGCGTGCCAGGCACCGGGCCGTAAATGAGGAATTGCGCCAGGGCGGGCTTGAGTCGCATGAGTCCGTCCAGCTCCTGCGCTACCACCTCCTGGTTCTGGTAATCAAATCCCACAATCATCGAGCTCAGCACCGTAATGCCGTGCTCGCGAAATTCGGTGAGAATATCCGCCACCGGCCGGCCTTGTTGTTTGGCATAATTGGACCTCGTCCCCTCGTAACCAATCCAGAAACCGTCAATCCCCATCTCCAGAATTTCTTCCACGGTGTATTGGCTGATCGCCTTGACGCTGGAGAAGGCGAAAATCGAAATCCTCCTGCTCCCGGCAATCACGCAATCGCGGAATTGCATCGCCCGTTTTTTATTGAGCAGAAAATCTTCATCCAGAATCAGGAACACCAGATTTGGGTCCGAAGCCAGATAGCGTTCCACCACCGCATAAATATCCTTCCCTTCCGGCAGCAGCTTGATGTGTTTGCGCGAAAAAAAGTGCGACGTGCAGCAGAAATCGCAGCCGTTGGCGCAGCCCAGTCCGGCAAAAATCTTGCCCGTTCCCGACACCTTCCAGCCAAATACTTTCAACCAACTCACGATCAGAGGATGCTTATAGGGCATCGATATCACAGGTTCCCCCAGCAGCCGGCGAAAGAACGCCACCCCTTCTTCGCGGCAGATATAATCCGCGTACGGTTTGAGCGCCTCATCCTTCAATATTGTGCCGTAGCCGCCGAGCACGATTTTGCTCTGCGGCGCGTATTGCCGGATCAACGCCACCGTTTCCTTCATCTTATGCATCACCGCCATGAGGAACGAAACACCCACATAATCGTAACCCTTCTTCAACTCTTTGATAAGTTCCCGCTTGGACGGGTATTGCAACACCACCGTGGGCGCGTCGAGGTTCTCCGCGATATATTCGAGGGCAAAATGGATATTGACAGTGCGCGGGCTGAAAATCCCCTGAGCCCGCGTGATCTGCCGGTAAAGCAATTCATAACCGACCGACGCCGCATCGCCGTATTTTGGTCCCATGGGCCGGCACACACTGGTGAGAAGTATTTTCATAGAAATAACTTATGCCGCTACGGGCATTTATTCATTTTAAATGCGGGCCGTGGTGGCAACGAGAGAAATAGGATGAAAAAGCTCGTCCAAACTTGCGCTCTCCCCCGCCAAAAAATGTTCAGAACTCGCCGCAATTGCTCTTCTTCTCTGTTCTTCGCTGTCGTGCGGCGGTGAAAAGGAGAATCTGTTTCTGCGCGAGAAAATGATTCCGCTTGCCCAGGAACTGATTGCACAACCTCAGGATCCCAACTGGCGGTCAAGCGACCGATATCAGGCTTTTGCCGCCGGCTATGGAAGCCCCTTCTGACGAATTTCCCGCAGTTTTTGAATCGCCTCGTTTTTCGAGTGGACACCGAGTTTTTCGCGAATGTGTTGGAGAAACACCCGCGCTGTCGGCGATTCAATTCCCAGTTTGTTCGCCACCTCTTTGCAGGACAGGCCGGCTTCCAGCCAATACAAAGTCTCCGCCTCGCGTGGCGTGAGGCTGAAAAAGTTCGCAAAGTCGCCCGGCACGGTTTCATTCTCCTCGCTCAACAGCATCACGCATTCGCCGGATTCCAAAACGCTCTGCAACCTTACAGTCAAAACCGATTGATTCTTATTGACAATAAACGGCTTGATCTGCTTTGCGCCGCCGAAAGCCGCTGTGGATGAAATCCGCTGGTTTTCCAGCCAGCTTGTCAGGGACTTGGGGACCTGCAGCGCTTGCGTCTGCTCACCGGGGAAATACGCCTTCAGCCAGTCCGCCACGCGCAGCGTCTGGAATATAATCCGGGCGTCTTTTGCATCCAGGGTCATGACGCCCAAGTTTAGCGAATCAAACTCTTTCGCCAAAACCACTATCTTTCGTTGTTCCTCGCGAAGAACTTCGGCGCTCTGATGAATGAGGTTCAATAAGCGGCCAAGAGTGTTGCCCACCGGCGCCCCCGAGGCCGCGTCCTCGGAAAGATCCCGGAACACCTCCGCGATCTGCTTGCTCTGCTGGTTAAGAACGGTCGCCATGGTAATGGATCATACGCAACTGGGACGTATTGTCAATACTTCCCCTGTTGGCATAAATTGTGTCGAGTGATGCAAAATAAGATCAATAAATATCCGCTGACAACTTGGCCCAAAAACCTGCCGCCACGGAGTTAAATAGATGGGCAACGACATAAAAAAATCATTAAAATGCGGGAATCGAAATCATGCGAACCCTCACGAATCCCCCATTTACGCCGTTTTAACGAAACCGGGACGCATTTTAATTATCCCGTTTCGTGGTGGCGTGGGAACGTCATGGTATGAATAGCTTGGCAGTAAATTGCGCGGGAGCTGAGTCAGAGGGGAGCGACCACCCCAGGGCGGCGGGGAATGGCGGCGCTGGCGGCCGAAAGTTTCTGGTTCCCATCAGTCTGTCGCAACGTTCCCATGAAACCCTGGCGCTGGCGATTGCGCTCGCCTCCCAGTCCAGCGGCCAGTTAGTGCTCCTGCACGCGGTGGAGCTTAATATTGCAGGCGAGGAGCGGGGCATTGGACGCGGGCAACTGTTGCTCGAGTTGATGATTGCTGCGGACTTGCGCCTGATGGAACTGGCGCGCTCAATGTGCCGGGATGTTCCATTCCGTGTTGTGGTAACCGAAGGGCCGCCCGCGGAGGTCATCCTGCGAGCGGCCCGGACATTAAGCGTTGACGCGATTGTTATGGGAGCCCGCGTCCAACGGGGTCTATGGTGGCTGCGCCGTAACAATCTCCGGGCTGTTCTACGCAAGGCCCAGCGTCCCGTTTATGTTGTCGCGCCGATGGAGGATTTGAATCGGATAAGGCCGCAGGGACTCGCAGCAGACCCAGGTTACAAAGAAGCCGGAAGAATCAATGGCATTGCAGGCAATGCGACACCGCAATTTGCCATCCAACAGTTCCCCGCAACAATTGAGAGGCTACATTAAAGACACTATGCAGACACAGATTGCAGTCCCCAAGAGGTACAATTTATACATTGCTGATCTGGACAACCACGTCCGGATCGAAAACAGGGCGGATGGCGTCATCATCAGCGCCATTCGCGATAATTTCTCGAACAACCGAAAGATGTTCTTCATCCGCCATCTTTCCGCCGAAGGCTGCATCCCTGACCGCCATAAATGTTTCCACGAATCACCCGTGGACGGATTATTCAGCGTCAAGCGGATTGTCCGGCCCGATGCTGGCCACCCAGCGCGGGGCTGCATGTGAACCACCCAAGTCAAGAATCGCCGCACATACGCTACTGGGACGTATGGTCAATTGCATTGCGACTGGCATAATTTGCGGCACGTGATGGAAAAAGCAAAAACTGGTTCGCGGGGATTTGACCAACAACTAGGCGCCGCTTGACTCGCAGAGGCGCAACGCGCGCCGAAAGGTTTTATGAATGATTTGATTTTTATCGCAGTGATGGTCGCGTTTTTCGCCCTGGCGGCGCTGTATGCCTGCTTTTGCGAAAAAATCTAGGAATTCTATGGAAAATATCATCGTTGGGATTATCTCCCTGTTGCTCTTCGTTTATCTGTTCGTAGCCATGGTTTGGCCTGAAAAATTTTAAGGCCCATTATGCGTATTATTGACTGGTTGCAACTGGCATGCTTTGTTGCCGCACTGGCGGCAATCACCAAACCCATGGGCCTCTATCTTTGCCAGGTCCTGGATGTGGACGGGAAGACGTGGTTCGATCCCATCATCCGTCCTTGTGAACGCCTGACTTATCGTGTGATGGGTGTGGATCCCAAGCGCGAGCATAATTGGATGCAATACACGTTTGCCATGCTGCTCTTCAGCCTGGTGAGTTGTTTGTTTACCTACGCCATACTCCGATTGCAAAAGGTCCTGCCGCTCAATCCGCAGGGTTTTGACAACCTTACTCCCGATTTAGCCTTCAACACCGCCGTCAGTTTCACCACCAACACCAATTGGCAGGCCTACACGGGCGAATCGACCATGTCCTACCTCTCGCAAATGGTTGCGCTTGTCATTCATAACTTCGGCTCGGCCGCGACGGGCATTGCCCTGGCCGCCGCGCTGGTGCGGGCCGTGGCCCGGCACTCGGCCAAAACCATCGGCAATTTCTGGGTTGATCTGGTGCGCACGACCTATTACCTGTTGCTGCCCATTTGCATCGTCTTCGCCGTCTTCCTAATTTCGCAAGGCATGATCCAGAATTTCAAGCCGTACACCAAAGCCAGGCTCACGGAGTCTTACACCATTCAGGTCCAAAAAACGGATGACAAGGGCAATAACGTGACTACCAATATTCAACTGGTCCTCTCCATGCCCAAGCTGGATGCCAAAGGCCAGCCAGTCATGTCGAATTCTGTCGCCGTCATGGTGGACACGCCGCAGGTCGATGCCAAAGGCGCGCCGATCATGACCAACGTGCCGGTCATGGTCGATCAAAAGGTGGAGGAGCAAACCATTCCGCAAGGTCCCATGGCGTCGCAAGTGGCCATCAAGATGCTTGGCACAAACGGTGGTGGTTACACCAATGCCAACGCCGCCCATCCTTTTGAGAACCCGACCCCCCTCTCGAATTTCATCCAAATGCTCTCCATTTTCGCCATCGGCAGCGGTCTGACTTATTACCTGGGCCGCATGACCAAGAACCAGGCGCACGGCTGGTCCGTTTGGGCGGCGATGATGGTTCTGTTCTTGGCCGGGGTGCTGATTTGCTGGTGGGCGGAAACGGCGGGCAATCCCATTCATCAGCATTTGGGCGTCGCCGCCGCCGGGGGCAACATGGAAGGCAAGGAAGTTCGTTTTGGCATTTTCAATTCCGCGCTCTTCACCACCGTCACAACCGACGCTTCCTGCGGGGCGGTCAACACGATGCATGATTCCCTGACCCCTCTGGGCGGTTTCGTTCCGCTCTTCAATATCCAACTGGGCGAAATTATTATTGGCGGCGTGGGGGCGGGATTGTACGGGATGTTGGTATTCGTGGTGCTGGCGGTGTTCATCGCCGGATTAATGGTGGGCCGCACGCCGGAATATCTTGGCAAAAAAATCCTGTCCTACGACGTGAAGATGGCCATGCTGGCCCTGCTCGTCCTGGCTGTGTCAATTCTTGGATTTGCCGCGTGGGCCGCGGTCAGTAAATGGGGGCTGGACGCCAGGAACAACACCGGGCCGCATGGCCTAAGCGAAATCCTCTATGCCTTCAGTTCCGCCAACGGCAACAACGGCAGTGCTTTTGCCGGATTGAGCGCCAATACACCCTGGCTCAACACTACCATAGGGTTGGCCATGCTGATCGGGCGCTTCCTCATGATCGTGCCCATCATGGCCCTCGCCGGTTCGCTCGTGCAAAAGAAAATTTCGCCGCCCAGCGCCGGGACATTTCCTGTTTCCGGCGGAACGTTTGTCGTGCTGGTCCTCGGCACCGTGCTGCTGGTGGGCGCGTTGAATTTTCTGCCGGCGCTGACTCTCGGGCCCATCGTCGAGCACTTCCTCAATGCCCATGGCAAACTCTATTAATTTATGACCCATAAAGCTCCTTCTCTATTTGACTGGAACATTGTCGGGCCAGCCCTTGTCAACTCGTTCGTAAAGCTCAATCCCCGGCTCATGATCAAAAACCCGGTCATGTTCGTCACTATGGTGGGCGCGGCCCTGACCACCGTCGGCATTTTTACGTCTAAGACGGAACAGGGATTTATTTTTCAATTGGCGCTCTGGCTGTGGTTCACCGTCCTCTTTGCCAATTTTGCCGAAGCCGTCGCCGAAGGGCGCGGCAAGTCCCAGGCCGACAGCTTGCGCAAAAGCCGCAAGGAAACCATCGCCCGCCGTTTGCGTGACAAGCGTGAGGAACCGGTGCCGGCTACGGATTTGCAGAAGGGCGACCTAGTGGTTTGTGAAGCGGGCGACATTATTCCCGGTGACGGCGACGTGGTGGACGGCATTGCCAGCGTCGATGAGGCCGCCATCACGGGCGAATCGGCACCCGTCATACGCGAGAGCGGTGGCGACCGCAGCGCGGTGACCGGCGGCACACGGGTCTTGAGCGATCGCATTGTCATTCGCATCACTTCCGAAAAGGGCAACACGTTTTTGGATCGGATGATTGCCATGGTGGAAGGGGCCAGGCGCCAAAAAACGCCCAACGAAATTGCCCTGACCATTCTGCTGGCGGCGCTGACCTTCATTTTCCTGCTGGTCTGCGTCACGCTTAAGCCGTTCGGCATCTACTCCGAGACGATTTTTTCCGTGCCGGTGCTGGTCGCTTTGCTGGTCTGTTTGATACCGACCACCATCGGCGGATTGCTCAGCGCCATTGGCATCAGCGGCATTGACCGGCTGACCCGCCGCAATGTGCTGGCCATGAGCGGACGCGCGGTCGAGGCGGCGGGCGACGTTGACGTGCTGCTGCTCGACAAAACCGGCACAATCACACTTGGCAACCGCATGGCCACCGCGTTCATCCCCGCGCCCGCCATCCAGCTGGATCGGCTGGCCAACGCCGCGCAATTGGCCTCGCTGGCCGACGAAACGCCGGAAGGCCGCTCGATTGTTGTGCTAGCCAAGGAAAAATTCAACCTGCGCGGCCGCGAAGTGGCGCAAGCTCGGGCGCAGTTTGTCGCGTTCACCGCGCAAACGCGGATGAGCGGCGTCGATTTTCCGGCCATGGCTGGCCAACCGGCCCGCAGCATTCGCAAAGGCGCCGCCCAGGCCATTTCCGTTTATGTTGACCAGGCGGGAGGCAAGTTTCCGCAACAGGTCACTGACACAGTTGATGAAATTTCGCGCTCAGGCGGCACTCCGCTCGTTGTCGCAGAGGGACGCGATGTGCTCGGGGTTGTACACCTGAAGGACGTGGTCAAAGGCGGCATCAAGGAACGCTTCGCCCAATTGCGCAAGATGGGCATCCGTACCGTCATGATCACCGGCGACAATCAATTAACCGCCGCCGCCATTGCTGCGGAAGCTGGCGTGGACGATTTCATGGCCCAGGCCACTCCCGAACAGAAACTCAAACGCATCCGCGAAGAGCAGGCCGCCGGGCACCTCGTTGCCATGACTGGCGACGGCACCAATGACGCTCCGGCCCTGGCCCAAGCGGATGTCGGCGTGGCCATGAACACCGGCACCCAAGCCGCGCGCGAAGCGGGTAACATGGTCGATCTGGACAGCAACCCGACCAAGCTCATTGAAATCGTCGAAATCGGAAAGCAATTGCTTATTACGCGCGGTTCGCTGACGACCTTCAGCATTGCCAACGATGTCGCCAAATATTTTGCCATTGTTCCGGCCATGCTGATGGCGACTTTCCCCGCCATCGCACCGCTCAACGTCATGAACCTGCACAGCCCGACCAGCGCGATTCTCAGTGCCGTCATCTTTAACGCGCTCATCATCATCGCGCTCATTCCGCTGGCCTTGCGCGGAGTGAATTACAAACCGATTGGCGCGCTGGCCATCCTGCAACGCAACCTGCTCATCTACGGCGTGGGCGGCGTAATTATCCCGTTTGTCGGCATCAAAGCCATTGATCTCATCATAACCGCCCTTAAATTTGTTTGACCTATGAAAGAATTCCTCGCTCATCTCCGCGGCGCCATTTTCTCGACTTTGATTCTGGCAGTGGTCTGCTGCGGGATATATCCGCTGATCGTTTTCGGAATTGGCCGGGCCTTTGCCGACAAAGCCGACGGCAGCCTGATTGTTGACGCCAAGGGAACGGTGTTGGGATCGAGTTTGATCGGCCAAAATTTCACCGCCGACAAATATTTTCATCCCCGCCCTTCCGCCGCCGGCAACGGTTACGATTCGCTCAATTCGGGCGGCAGCAACTTGGGACCGACCTCCCAAAAGCTGGCCGACACCATCCAACAAAACGTGTCCGATTACCGGACGCAAAACGGCCTGACGACCAACGCGCCCGTGCCCGCCGATGCCGTGACCGCATCAGCCAGCGGCCTTGACCCGCACATCGGCGTGGAAAATGCCCGGATACAAGCCGCCCGCGTGGCCAAAGCGCGCGGGTTAAAAGTGGAGGACGTGACCGCGCTCATTCCCCAATACACGGATCCGGCGAATCTTGGATTTCTGGGAGATCCTGGAGTAAATGTCCTGCGCTTGAATCTGGCCCTGAACGGGATGAAATAAATAATGCCCGTCCTTCGGGTGGGAATTCGTTACTTTGTTTAATTGTGATATTCTCAGTTTTCACGTCCACAACTGCCGGTCCAGCGAGCGATATTGAATCGCTTCGGAGATGTGGTCGCCGGTAATGGTTTCCGAACCCGCCAGATCGGCAATCGTCCGCGCCACTTTTCGCACCCGATCAAAGGCGCGCGCGGTCAAATGCAAATCGGCCATGGCGAATTCCGACAGCGCCTTGGTCGCTTCATCCATCTGACAATAACTTTTCAATTCGCGTGGGCCCAAAAATGAGTCTTGGCCGACTAATTGTCCAATCCCGGAACAGGCCGGAAGACCCCGGAATATCTCGAATATCAAGCACTTACGCGATTTAGCAAAACCACCCCCGAAATTCGAGACATTTTTGGAGCTTCCCTCTAGCAAAACCGCCTCGACATTTCCAAAACACCGTGCGGGTGACCCCCTGTTTTGGCCTTTTTTCGCAGGTGTGCCGAAGTGTCACACCTCAATTTTCGGCCTGATTCGCTTGGCGGTTTTGCCCGTTTGAAAGCCTGTTTCAACCGCCTTGAACCGGCGTTGCTCGCCCCATGCTGGCCACAAGCAGACCGCGCCGCCGATCTGGCAGCCATATATATATGCCGGAAAGACCAGCGCCGAATCCAGGCAGAAAAAGGCCAGGGTAAAAACCCCCCGGCCTTTCGCATGGTCCCTGCCCTGCCCTGGTCAATTGGTTGCGGCCCTCATCCTCGTCGCCATGCCTGCCTCAAACTGCCTTTTAATCAGTCCGGCGAAGCAATCTTCCGCCGTGGCAAACCCTTCGCCTCGGCCATACGCGTCATCCTTCCCGCGCAAAACGTCATAATGTGCCATTGCCGCCTGAACCAACATCCGCAACGTATCGGCCAGGGAATGCTTTTCCTGGCCAAGATACAGGTCTTCCCGCAACATCTTGAGCATCGCCACTTCCTCCTTGGAAAGCCCGATACTGAACCATTGATTTGCTTTCACCCAGTGCCCGGAATATTCCGTTACTTCAGGTTTCCCGGCCTTCATTTGCCACCGCCTTCGATCTTGCCCAAACCCGCCGCGCCAGCGGCCTGCCTGGCCTCGTTGACTTTGGAAAGATAACTTTCCGTTTCGTCGTCGAAATGGAGCAACGCATTAAAGCCGTCCACCATCGTCGCCAGCGCCTGGCCAATATCGGCAAGCGCCCCGCAGCATCCGCGCCAGGCGTCTTCGGCATCCCTCGTGGCCAGCCGGCGGCTCAGGCGGTCAAAAGTCAGGCGGGCAAGAAGAGGGTCATTTCGCTACGCTCCATTACGGGCAAATCGGTTGCGTCGCGCCCCAGCACCCATCGCACAGCAGCCGACATGCCAGCGATCAGAGAACAAAACAACCCGAAGTCCATTGGCGTCGGCAGTGATTCCGCCGACGATAATTCTTGAAGTTGTAGAGAAGACGGGACCTGAATTGGAATAGTGAGCCGACGAAACGCGCGGAAATTTGGCGGGCGGCCTTACGGGGTTTCACGGTGAAACCTGAACCGCTCAGACAAGTTCGTTTTGACGGCAATTCCTTAAATTTTCTGGCCGCTTCGTTATTGGCCCGGCAGCACCTGATAGAACTTTTGCGGATTTCCGGGCAGCGCGGTGTCGGTATTGCTGTCTATCCAAAGCTGTATCGGCTGCGTCAAAGTCAGGTTGGTCAACGAGACCCAAGCGTTGGTATTGCTCAGATTTGTCGTGCTCTGAATAATGTAATTGTATCCAACTACACCTTGGATGATCACGCCGGGAAACAACCCGAGCGATATCCCGGCAGGATTGACAACCACTTGTTCCGGGGTGTTCGTTACGCTGCCGAATGGATTACTCACGACCAGCGAATAAAGCCCGGCGTTTGTAAATTGG
>Ga0182024_10021002_pt1 | contig 11891 bp, 7 predicted proteins | sample P32metaG_FD_120480 | JGI IMG/M metagenome (GOLD analysis project Ga0182024, IMG submission 120480) | Permafrost microbial communities from Stordalen Mire, Sweden - P3-2 metaG (Illumina Assembly) | ecosystem: Environmental > Terrestrial > Soil > Wetlands > Permafrost | place: Sweden: Stordalen... | reverse complement strand
GGCCTGCTTTAGGCGCTGGGAAAAGGTCCGCAGGCGTTCGATGGCGTTGGTTGCTTCCGTCAGGGCTTCGAAGGTGAAGTTGAGCTGGTGGCGATAGGGCACCGACACCAGCGCCAGGCGGATCGCCGACGCCTTGTAGCCCTTCAGCAGCAGGTCGCGGAGGGTGAAGAAGTTGCCCTCGCTCTTGGACATCTTGCGCCCGTCCACGAGCAGGAAGCGGACGTGCATCCAATGCCGGGCAAAGGGCTTATGCGTCACTGACTCGCTCTGGGCGATCTCGTTCTCGTGGTGCGGAAACATCAGGTCTTCGCCGCCGGCATGCAGGTCGAAGCTGTCGCCGAGGTACTCCATGGCCATGGCCGAGCACTCGATGTGCCAGCCGGGACGGCCGCGGCCGATGGGCGCGTCCCAGAAGGTTTCACCGGGTTTGGCGGCTTTCCACAGGGCAAAGTCGCGGGCGGAGTCCTTTTCGTACTCGTCGACGTCGACGCGGGCGCCGTCTTCGATGCCGCTCAGGTCCTTTTTGCTGAGCTTGCCATACTCCGGAAATGCGGACAGGCGGAAATACCAGGAACCATCCTCGGTTTGGTAGGCGGCTCCGGCCGCGGCGAGCTTCTGCACCAGCTCGACCATGCGCGGAATGTGCTCCGTGGCGCGGGCGATCAGCTCCGGGCGCTGGACGCGGAGGGATTCGAGATCCTCAAAGAAGGCCTGCTCGAAGCGGGCTGTGTACTGGCCGATGGGAACGCCCTGGGCGGCGGCGTTGCGGATGATCTTGTCGTCGACGTCGGTGATATTCATGACGTGGCGGACTTTGGTCCCGGTGAGCAGCAGGAAGCGGCGCAGGATGTCAATTTGCAGAAACGTGCGGAAGTTGCCGATGTGGCCGTAGTCGTAGACCGTGGGCCCGCAGGCGTACATGCGCAGCGCCTGGCCGTCCATTGGGACGAGCGGGTCAACTTCTCCAGTAAGGGTGTTGAAGAGGCGAACGGTCATGGGTTGGGGCGGGAACGGCTTGCTCATAAAGACAAGTGAAATGGCGGGTTTCGGCCTTCCCGATTGTAGCAAGACGAGGGGAGCGGCATCAGGGGCGGCGGACCCGGGACGCAGAGAGGGAGCGACCCCACTTGCAAGGGCGCCCATGATTCGTCGGCTGTCGAGGCGGTGGAGTTGGAGGAGTGGGTTGTGCAGGGGTCGGGCTTCGAGTCAATAAAGAGTAAGACGATTGCGCTACCGGAAGGCGTGCCAGAGGTGCCAGATGCCGTAGAGGCAGACTGCCGCCAAAGCTTCAACACCAATTGCGACCATGGCTGCCCGCGCGCCTTTGAGGCCGTCGGCGGTGGCTATGGTCTGGTGGTCGGCTTTGCTGGTGATGAAGGGAGCTTCGTCAAGCGAGGAAGTCAAGTCGGACAGGGAGCGTAAGTCGGTGGTGATGGAAGGCTCGAATGGCTGGAAATCGGTTTGCTTGAGAGCTGGACTGGCCATGATGATTCCCTCCTTGGGTTGCGAGATTTTTGGTTGCGAGATTTGGGTTGCGAGATTTGCCGGCGGAACAATCGGTTCCAGGCTATCTGTCCCAACTTTGGCGGCCAAAACTCGCCGCGCTCGACGCGCCAGGTCCACGGCTGGGCACACACTCCTACTTGGGACTGTCAATGTGCGATTGCACGACCAAACCGACGCCAGAAGGGAATTGTCTGAAAAGAAATGCCTGTACCCAACAATCAGGCCGCACGATGCAGTTCGCCTGCACGTATTTATTATCCTGCCGAGTAAAGACTGGATGGTCAAAATGAAACAGTATGCAGAAAATATTTTCGGCGGGAAGGGCAGTCGCCGCAGGGCTGGAACTGGACGACTGACGAAGAAGCGAAAGGGAGCCTTGCCGGGAGCGAGCAATTCGATGCCCACTAGCGGCCCAACGCGAGGGATGGGTCGGCGGAAAGATCTGGGGGAGCGAAGTTGCCGCTCAGGAAGCGGGGCCAGGCGGCTGCGGCGATCATGGCGGCGTTATCGGTTGAAAGCGCCAAAGTCGGGAACGAGACGCTGAAACGCAGGTCCTTCGACTTCGCTCCGCTTCGCTCAGGATGACATGCTTCGGCGGTGAAGCGGGCGCGGAGTTCACGATTGGCGGCGACTCCTCCGGTGACCAGGATGCGGCGGGCGCCGAGGGATTCGGCGGCGGCAAAGGTCTTCTTCATCAGGTCGCCGACCACGGCGAGTTGGAAGCTGGCGATGAGATCGAGGGTTTGCGGGTCGCACGTGGCGAGTGCTGCCTCGATGGTGGGGCGCGCAGGCGCATCGGGGCCGGTAAAGAGGGCTTCGCGGCGGGATTCGGCTTCTGGCCGGAGATTGTGCAGCTCGACGTAGCGCAGGACGGCGGTCTTGATGCCGGAGAAGCTGAATAAGAAGTGCGGGTCGAGATTGGCGATGGGGGCGGTGAGGGCGGCCTTGGTTCTTGGGGCTTTGCCGGCGAGATGGAGCTTGGTCTTGATTTGGGAGAACGAGAAGGGGACGGCGCGGGGATTGCCGTGCAGGGCAAGGGCGTCGATCCAGGGGCCACCGGGATAGCCGAGGCCGAGGAGCTTGGCGACTTTGTCGTAGGCTTCGCCGGCGGCGTCGTCGAGGGTGCGGCCGACGAGGGTGTATTGCCAGGTGTTGGCGGTGGGCCGGGCGAGATAGAGGTGGGTGTGGCCGCCGGAGACGACGAGGGCTAAAGCCGGCTCGTCGTCGTGATCTGCGCGTTCCCAGGTCTCTGAAATGAGACCCCCTTCGACAGGCTCATGGCAAGCTTTCGACAGGCCCAGGTCTGGCTCTTGGGCACCCGGCGCAAAAGCAACAGCAGGTCCTTCGACTCGCTGCGCTCGCTCCGGATGACAATCCGTGTTGGGCGCTCGCTCAGGGTGATAGCTGTTCAGTTGGGACTCGCGCTCGTTGAGGAGGACGGCGTGGATATGGCCTTCCAGATGGTTCACGGCGATGAGAGGCAGATTGGCGGCGAAGGCCAGGGCTTTGGCGTAAGTGATGCCGACCAGCAGGGCGCCGGCGAGTCCGGGGCCGGAGGTGACGGCGATGGCGTCGAGGTCGGCGAGAGCGATGCCGGCCTGGGCGAGCGCGGCGCGGACGACGGGAACGATGGCGCGGAGATGCTCGCGGGAGGCCAGCTCGGGTACGACTCCGCCGTAACGGGCGTGGGTGGAGATCTGCGAGGCGACAACGGAGCTGAGCGTGTGAGCGCCACGCTGGACGACGGCGGCGGCGGTCTCGTCGCAGGAGGACTCGATGGCGAGGATTAGACCGCTGCCTGGCATCTCTTTAGTTTAGCGTTTTTGGTTTTGGCGAGTTAGCTTCCCGCTGAAGCGGGAAAATAACGAGTTAGCAAGTTAGCGACTGGGCGGGTTGAGAATGGATGGAGGTATGGCAAGCGGGAAGACACAGTTCGAGGCGGCGCTGGGCGTGGTGGAGAGGCTGCGGACGGCGGGCTATGAGGCTTATCTCGCGGGTGGATGTGTGCGGGATTTGCTGCTGGGGCGCCTGCCGAAGGACTTTGACGTGGCGACGAGCGCGACGCCGGACGTGGTGCTGGCGATGTTTGAGAGGACGTTTGCGGTGGGGGCGCACTTTGGGGTCGTCTTGGTGGCCACCTGCGGTGGGGCAGACGCGGCTTGCGCCGCAGAGAGTGAGTTGGGACTCCCGGAGTACGTGGTGACGGAGGTGGCGACGTTTCGGTCGGATGGAGCTTATTCGGATGGGCGGCATCCGGACGCGGTGAGGTATACGACGAGTGCCGAGGAGGATGTGCAGAGGAGGGATTTCACGATCAATGGATTGCTGCTTGATCCCAGCCTCCTGTTCCCTCGGGGGCTGAAGCCCGAGTCTAAGGCTGGGGTAGATGTACGGGCTGAAGCCCGTACACTTCAAGCGGTCATCGACTACGTGGGCGGGGTGGCGGATCTGGAGGCTGGGATTGTCCGGGCGATTGGGCGGGCGGAAGAGCGGTTCGAGGAAGATCATCTGCGGATGCTGCGGGCGGTGCGGTTTGCGGCGCGGTTTGGATTTGAGCTGGAGGCGGGGACGAAGCGCGCGATTCGCTCGCTTGCGCCGAAGACTGCGGCCGTGAGCCGCGAGCGGGTGCGCGACGAACTGACGAAGATGCTTACCGAAGGACGCGCGCGGCGTGCATTCGAACTTTTGGACGAAACGGGTCTGCTGGCCGAGGTGCTGCCGGAAATTGCGCGGATGAAGGGCGTGGAGCAGCCGGCGCAGTACCATCCCGAGGGAGATGTGTGGGTGCATACGCTGGGCTTGCTGGGGCAATTGGAAGAAGGCTGCAGCATGACCCTCGCATGGGGCGCGCTGCTGCACGATGTGGGCAAGCCGCCGACGTTCAGGCGGGCGCCGGAGCGGATTCGGTTTGACGGGCACGTGGAGGTGGGCGTGGCCATGGCGGCGGAGATCTGCAGGCGGTTCCGGTTTTCGAATGAGGAGACGCGGCAGACGCTGGCGCTGGTGGAGAACCACATGCGGTTTGCGGATGCGCAGCGGATGAAGGCTTCCACGCTGAAGCGGTTTTTCAGGCTGGAGGGGTTCGACGAGCACCTGGCGCTGCACCGGATGGACTGCCTGGCGGGGAGCGGAAATCTGGACCACTGGGAGTTTGTGCGGGAGCGATGGCAAGCGACGCCGGAGGAGGCGGTGCGGCCGAAGCCGCTGATTACGGGGCGGGAGCTGATCGCGGCGGGGTATGAACCGGGGGCGGCGTTCAAACAGATGCTGCGCGCCGTGGAGGATGCGCAACTGGAAGGAACGATCGGGACCGCGGAAGAAGCGTTGCGGTTGGTTCGAGAGAGGTTTCAGTGAGGCTCAGAAGAGATTGCCGGCAACCTGTTCGGACGCTGTGTAGGCTTTGTCTTTCAAGGCCATGCGGGTGAGGATCGGATCGTCTTTGAGCGTGGTGCTGAGGGTGATGGTGAAAAGCTGATCGCGGACCCGCCCCACCACCAACTCGCCCTGGCCGGCGTTGCGATTGTCGAGCGCGCACATGGCGGCTTCATTGCCGATGGCCTGGATGGGAGCCGAATTCTTTCCGCAGGCCTGGGCCGCGGCCTGTAGGCGGGCATGCGTGCCCGGCGTGACCTCGACGGTGATGCGCAGTGTGCGGGTGAAGCCGGCGCCGGTCTGGGTGAATGTGCAGACGGCGGGCTGGCCGCCAGATGCGTCGGTGAAATCTCCCACGGCGCCGCCGCCCAGCAGTCCCGATGCGGTTGCCTCGTTGATCCAGGGGCAATTGTTCTTTGCCTGGCAATTGGCGGTCAGGCCGAGAAACAAGAGGGAAATAGTTACCAGCCGACGCATTCGCTGAGCGCGCTCCACTAACTTCGCGGGATAGGTCATTCTAACTTTCGAGTTATTTGCCATTCTGAGGGCCTGGGGTTTGCTCAACACGATCGGAGTGGATGTGCCATGGGATGCTTTCGATGGCTATCTCGGGGTGGATGCGGAGGTAGTTGAGCGAGTAAGTGGGAGCACCGGGGTCAACCTTCTTATCGATAAACATGGCTTGTTGTTCCGCGGCCTCTTCTTTCTTTCCCATGCGGCGGTAGAGGATGGACAGGTTGTAGTGCGCTGCGAGGTCGTCGGGGTCGATTTGCTGCAGAGCCTGAAATTGCTCCAGCGCAGCCTTGTTGTCGTTTTTCTGGTAGTAAGTTATGCCCAGCTCGCGCCGTGCGTCGCGCGACTGCGGGAACATTTCAACGACTTTGCGGAAGTCGGCAATCTCGCGCTCGGTATTGCCGGCGCGGCGCTGCAGCAGACCGTCGTAATAGGTTGCGCGGGCGCTGTTGGGGTCGATTGAGAGCGCTTTGCTTATGGCTTTGCGCGCTGAATCGTACTTCTCCCACACGATTTCAGTGAGGCCGATGTTGGTGTAGCCCTCAGCGTAGGTGGGGCGAAGCTTCACAACCTCGTTGAAGGCCTGGACGGCTTCCATATATTGGAACTGGTCGAGCAGAGAGATGCCGAGGTTATTCCAGCGCATCCAGTCGGCATTGTCCATGGGCTCGGCGGGCTCAGGTTTGTTTTCGCCTATCTTGAGTACGCGGGTGCGCGAAGCGATTTCCACGATTGGATAGGCGGGGTGATCGTCCTTGCCGAAGATGTTATTGAGATAGCTCTGGCGCAGATGGCGGTAGTTTACTTTGGCCGTGACAGTTACAGAGCCGTTCACATCGGCGGGCATGCGGAACTGATAGCGCACTAACACGGAGCGGCCTGCCTGGACGCTGTTGTCGTAAGCCACGGAGTGGATGGTCCACACCTTGTGATTGTCGACAAAATTGCCCTCGTTGGTAACCGGGCGATTGGTGAAGCTGTGGGCGCGAGGATCCAACAAGCCGTCGGGCTTGAGGAAGCCGCTGTGGTAAATTTCCTTACCGTCGGCGTCCTTCACGGTGAATTCGACCCAGGCTTCATAGAGGTCGCGCACCTCAGGGATGAGCGAGTGACCGATGTTCTTGTTCTGGATAACGACGTAGGCTTCGAGGTCTTCGCTGGGAGCGAGGTTGAACGAGACATTGCCTAACGGTGCAATGAGTTTGGTTGCGCCTGGCTTTTCGATGGCGAAGATATCGACGTTGAGATAGTTCCCGGTGCGCAGAAACTCGATGGTCTTTTTCAACTGTTCGTCAAAGCCGTAGTAGAAAGGAACGGCGGTGTTGCCGGCCAGCCAGCGATGGGAGACGAGCGTGCCGTTCTTTGCGCCGTAATCCGGCAAGGTGATGGCGTTGCGCTTCATGTGGCATCCCTGGCAGGTGGTGAAGTCGGCAGTGTAGAAGGTGAGCGGGTTGCGCTGGGAGAATTTGGACTGTTGCCACTCGTCGAAGGCTGTGAAGGCGCGAATGAATTTGTAATCGTTCAAGGCGGCTGGCAGGTTGGCCTTGTGGCAGGCGGCGCAGAACTCCGGCTTGTGCAGGAAGTCATGCATGACGGCCTGGGAGTGGCGCTCGGGATGGCGGAGGATCATATCGAAGGGAACCTCGCCGGGAATGCGGTTTCCATTCTCGTCGACGAGTGCTGAGGGCACGCCCATCTGCACGCTGGCATTGCCGTTGGTGGAGTCGAGACTGAGCACGGAGTGGCAAGTGGTGCAGGTGAGGCCGTCGGCGTCGAAGCGAGCGCGGTCAACCCTCGAATCCTCAGTCAGGGCGGCGCCGAGCACGCCGATGGGATTGTGGCAACTGTCGCAAAAGCGGGCGAACGCGATGCCACGCGTCTTGTCGCGGATGAGCAGGTTGACGCTGGTGCGGTAGAAGGGCGTGCGAAAGGCATTCGAATGGAGCGCCTGACGCCACTGCTTGTAGGCCTCCTGGTGGCAGGTGCCGCAATACTCGGCCGAAGGAAATGCGCCGGGCTGGATGAATCCCTGGCCCTGCACCGTGATGTTACCGGGAGTGTAAGGGTTCTTCGGTCCGTAATGGAAGTTATACGCGGGAGTTACAAGCGAGTTATGCGCCTTTCGATCGGATTCAGTTGCCTGCTCGGCTTTGGCCTTCCACCTGGCGATGGCTTCTCGCTGCGCGGGGGTATCTTCGGCTGGGGGTGCGCCCTTGGGTAAAGGCGTGTAGGCCGGTGGAGGCGTCAAGGTTGCTGCGTCGGGTGAGGGTTGAGCGCCGGACTGCTGGGCCTGGTCCTGCTGAGCCCTGACAGGGATGACCGTGTGGCTTGCAAGCAAGGCGACGGAGATCAGAATCGCAACACAGGCAATCTTTCTCATAGAAGCTCCTGCCGGAATCGCTTCGGGAAGGCCGAGCGGTTCCGTTTCGTACTTATGTCTTTCCGGTTCACTTACCCTTTTGCGCGCCGGGGGACTTGGCCTGAGCGCGTTCCGCGGCGATGGAGTCATAGACGCTGGGCACCAGGCCCTTGCCTTCCTCGATGGCGAAGTAGCGATCGACGCTGGGCAGATTGTAAGTCTCTTTTGCGCCGTCTGGCCAGCGAATTTCAACCTTGTCTACCATGGCGGTTTCGCCAAGACCGAAATGGAGACGAAAATCGTTGGACGATTCAAAACTGCCGCCGCTCATGACGTCGCCGCGCTGGCGCAATCCGCCGGCGGTGAGATAGACGGTCGACCCTACGGCGTCGCGCGGGCTCTTCGGTCCGCCGATAAGCAAAAGTCCGACCCAATGGTTGTGGTCGTCGTTGACGTTGCGCAACAGCACCGGCGTGTGGTCCAGGCAGTTGATGACTACATCGATTTTGCCGTCGTTGAACAAATCGCCGAAGGCCGCACCGCGGGCGGGAATTACGTCGGCCAGGCCGGAGCCCTCGACGGCCGGCATGACTTCAAATTTCATGCCGTGGTTTAGGTTGTGGAAGAGTAACGGACGCTCGGCAAACGAGGTGCCCCAGTTATGTTTGTCCACCTGGGGATAGACGTGGCCGCTGACAAACATTAGATCTTTCCAGCCGTCGTTATCGTAGTCGAAAAACTGAGTACCCCAGCTGAGAAATGGATAAGTCGCCTCGGCAATGCCCATCTGCGGAGTTATGTCGACGAAGTTACCGTCGCCGTCGTTTCGATAGAGGGTCTTGTAGTCGTCGGAGAAGGTGGTGGTGTAGAGATCGAGGCGCCCGTTGTTCATGTAGTCGCCCACGGCAACGCCCATGGAGGCAGTCTCACGCGCATCCTGGTTGAGGGCGAAGCCGGAGTAGAAGCTGGCGTCCTGAAAAGTTCCGTCGCCTTTGTTGAGATAGAGATAGTTGGGCGAGGAGTCGTCTGTGACGAGGAGATCGACTTTGCCGTCGTTGTCGATGTCGACAAAAGTGGAAGAGAAGCCGTAATAGCGGCGCTTGTCGTCGACGCCGGCCTTGACGCTGACATCGGTGAAGGTGCCGTCGCCGTTGTTGTGGAAGAGGTGGTCGGGCTCGCCTTGAAGTCCGCGCGGACCGCACATGGTGGCCGCGCCGCGGAAGGAGCAGTTGTTATAGCCCACCGCTTCCGACCCCGCCAGCGGCATCTTTCCCATCTCCCAGTGGATATAACCGGGGACGAACAGATCCAGGCGGCCGTCGCCGTCGTAGTCGCCGAAGCTGGGGCCGGTGGACCAGTTGCCGAGCGTTACGCCGGCGGTTTCCGCAATGTCGGTAAAGGTGCCGTCGTGGTTGTTGTGGTAGAGGCGATTCTTGCCGTAGTTGCCCACATAGAGGTCTGGCCAGCCGTCGTTGTCAAAGTCGCCCACGGCTACGCCGAAGCCCCAACGGTCGTTGGTGACGCCGGCCTTTTCAGCCACGTTGGTAAAGGTGCCGTCGTGGTTGTTGTGGAACAGGGCGGCGTGGGGCGGCTCGGCCTTGCCGTCGAGTGCGTCATAGGTTGAGCCGTTGACGATGTAGATGTCCAGCCAGCCGTCGTGATCGTAGTCCAGCAGGGCTACGCCGGAGCCGATGGTTTCAAGGATGTAGGGCTTTTCGGGGGTGCCCATTTTGTGCGTCCACTTGGTCAGGCCGGCTTGCGCTGAGATGTCCTTGAATACGATGGGGCCAGTCTTGACGAATCCGCCGGCAGTGATGGGTCGGTTTTCCGAGTCGAGGACGGGCGCGAAGACGCCGGCGGTGGCGGAGCCTCCTTGTTGCATTTGAGGCTGCACAGCGTCGGGGCTGGCCATGGGCGGCTGGGCAGGGGTCGGAGTTTGCGCGTGTCCCAACCCGAGGCCGACGGCAAAGGATAGCGCAAAGATGGCTGCCGACGAGCGCAAGAGGACGCGGACACAGGGGTGACGCATTCGTGTATGACCTCAATGGGGCTTTAGCGATTATGCCTGATCTAGGATTTTGAGCTTTTTGTGTAAGGTTTGTCTACGACCAAAGGGTTGACCCAGGCCCGAACCGGGGATCAGGAATCCGCGCGATGCCCCCCGTCGAGGGCCGGTTTGCGGGCAAAGATGTAGGCTCGGCGGCTTGGATGCTCGAATTCAGGTGCATAGGGCTCGCGCTCAATGGTTTCTTCGACTTCGAAACCGGCGGCTTCGAGTTGCAGAGCGATGGACGAGGGCTGGAAGAAAAAGAAATCCATGGCGATGGGGCGGCCCCAAAGCTCGACCGGATGAAGCGTCTCGTTGCCAACGTGAAAAGCAAGCAGGAGCAGGCCGCCTGGCTGCAAGACTCTGGCCATCTCTCGAAAAACGTAGGGCAGAGACGCTTCGGGAATGTTGACGATGGAATAGAAAGAGGCAATTCCGGCAAGGCTGGCGTCCGGGAGATCGAGAGCCAGCATGTTGCCCTCGCGGAAGGAAATGCCGGGGTTGAGCTGGCGCGCTTGCTGAACCATGGAGGAAGAGAGATCGAGGCCGAAGACGGCTGCTCCGGCGCTATGCAGGTAGCGGGCCACGTGACCGGGACCGCAACCCATGTCGCATACTTCGCCGCGGCCCGCGATTTGGGCGGCGAAACGAGTGAGCAGCTCGCGGTCCAGCGGCTTGTGGTCCAGCTCGTTAAAGATGCGGCGCGCATACTCGTCGGCGATGCGGTCGTAGCTTTCGCGAATGGATTGGGTGATGGGATCGGCCATGGGATGCCTGGGCGAAGGCGCTCCTGCACCTATTTTGCCACCGGGACCTGTCGGGACGTGCAGTGCCGGTCGCGCGGCTTGGGCAGCGAATACGTTAGCTCTGCGGCTATTCTGAACGGAAGCGATGGGCAGCGTGCGCCAATTCGACGTAGTTGTTCTGGGCGCAGGGGCGGCGGGGTTGATGTGCGCGGCGACGGCGGGGCAGCGCGGGCGGCGCGTGGCCCTCTTGGAGCATGGGGGACAGGCGGGCAGGAAGATTCTTATCTCCGGCGGCGGGCGGTGCAATTTTACGAATCTGCATTGCGGGCCGCAGAACTTCATCTCCGAAAACAGGCATTTTGCCAAGTCGGCGCTGGCGGGATATGGGCCGCTGGATTTTGTTGCGCTGGTGGAGCGGTATGGGATTCGCTGGCACGAGAAGACGCTGGGGCAATTGTTTTGCGACGGGTCGTCGCGGGCGATTCTGGAGATGCTGCTGGCCGAGTGCGCGCTGGGCGGCGTGGAGCTGGTGCTGAATGCGCGCGGGATTTCTGTGCAGCGGGCCACCTCCGGTGGGTTCTGCGTTCGATCTTCGATGGGCAAGATTGAGGCCGAGTCGGTGGTGGTGGCTACGGGCGGGTTGTCGATCCCGAAGATGGGGGCTACCGGGTTGGCATATGAGCTGGCGGCTCAGTTTGGACTGAAGGTCGTCGAGCCGAGGCCGGCGCTGGTTCCGCTGGTGCTGGGCGGGGACGAGAAGGCGTGGACGGAGTTGGCGGGAGTGGCTACGGATGTGGTGGCTTGGGCCGAACTGGCGGAGAAGAGAGGTCCCTCGGGGGCGAAAGCCCGAGATCGTATTGCGGGGTCGATTGTCGGGGTTGAACCCCCGACCTACCAGCCCGTAGGGTTCCCGGTTCCCTTTCGGGAGAAGATGCTGGTGACGCATCGGGGGGTGAGCGGGCCGGCGGTGTTGCAGGCTTCGTCGTATTGGAGGCCGGGGCAGGAGTTGGTGCTGGACCTTGCGCCGGGTTTGGATGTGCTGGGAAGTCTGACGGCGCCGCGCGCGCGGCGGGACATGGCGGCGCTGAGGCAGGCGCTGAGAGAGGTTTTGCCGCAGCGGCTGGCGGGGTTTCTGGCGGAGACGGGTGCGCCGGCCGGGTGGGGCAACGCCGCGCTCGAGGCTGTGGAGCGCAGGCTGCATGGGTGGAGACTGCATCCGGTGGGGACGGAGGGATTTGAGAAGGCCGAGGTGACGGCGGGCGGCGTGGATACCGATGGACTCGATTCGCGGACGATGGAGGCGCGGGCGGCGCCAGGGCTCTACTTTATTGGGGAAGCGGTCGATGTG
>Ga0182024_10021000_pt1 | contig 11891 bp, 12 predicted proteins | sample P32metaG_FD_120480 | JGI IMG/M metagenome (GOLD analysis project Ga0182024, IMG submission 120480) | Permafrost microbial communities from Stordalen Mire, Sweden - P3-2 metaG (Illumina Assembly) | ecosystem: Environmental > Terrestrial > Soil > Wetlands > Permafrost | place: Sweden: Stordalen... | reverse complement strand
GGCGTCACTCTGGTGAACGTCGCGGCGCAACCTGTCAACAACAACACTGGCAAAAGCGGCAGAATTTTTTTCCACATAATGCGGAAGCTTTGCAAAGTGCGGACGATTTGTAAAGTTGGATTTCAACGCTTGAATCACGATTCATTTTCAACTATTGCTCCACCCGTTTATGGATTCCCCAAGCCAAGCCAGGCCCATTTCCAGTAATTATCGTTGGGTCATCTGTGGGCTGCTGTTTTTCTCCACAACCGTCAACTACATGGACCGGCAGGTCATCAGCTACCTGAAGGAATTTTTCTGCACTCCGGCGGCACAGGGAGGGTTTGGCTGGTCCAACACGGACTTCGCCTATTTGACTTCTTTTTTTACCGGGATATACGCCAGCATGACGATTCTGGCCGGATGGGTCATTGACAAAATCGGCACCAAGCTGGGTTTGGCCCTTTCACTCATCATCTGGTCCATATTTGGAATTCTCAATGCCTTTGTCGGACGGTTGGTGATGATGCACGTGATGGTACGTAGCGCGTTTGCAGTCGGCGAAGCGGGGAATTTTCCTGCCTCCATCAAAACGGTTGCCGAATGGTTTCCCAAGCGTGAAAGAGCCTTGGCCACGGGCATATTCAACAGCGGTTCGAATTGCGGGGCGATGATTGCCGCCATTTTGGTTCCCTGGTGTTTGATCCATTTTGGTGATGAACAGGGATGGAAAATGGCTTTCATTCTCACCGGCGCAGTGGGTTTTCTTTGGTTGATTTCCTGGTTTTGGCTTTATGACACTCCGGCCAAACACAAACGGCTTTCCCAAGCTGAATACGACCACATCCATATTGACGATGAAATCGCCTCCGACGCGCAAACTGGCGATAAAGCAAAAGTTTCGTGGCTCCGGCTTTTTGGTTACCGCCAAACCTGGTCTTTCTTTTTCGGCAAATTTCTCACCGATGGCATCTGGTGGTTCTTACTTTTCTGGCTGCCGGACTATTTGCACAAGCAATTTGGCATGACAAAGCACGATGTGATGCTGCCAACGTTCATTGTGTATGGCGTCGCCATTTTTGGCAGCATTTACGGCGGCAACATTCCCATGACGTTCATGAAAAAAGGAATGCAGGTTTACAAGGCCCGTGTGACGGCCATGCTGATCATCGCTGTGTTTCCATTGACGTTGTTGACGACTCAATATTTTGGCAATGTTGGGCATTTTGGGAAAATGGCCGCCATGCTGGCGGTAGCTACCATCTGCATTGGTGCCGCCGCACACCAAGCTTGGTCGGCAAATCTCTTTACAACCGTTTCTGATATGTTTCCGAAAAAGGCCGTGGGCTCGGTCACTGGTATTGGCACCTTTGCCGGTGGCATAGGTGGCGTGCTGGTGCAGCTACTGGCTGGCAAACTCACCGATGCCTTCAAACAAAACCCTCAAACCGCATATCTGATCATGTTCATCGTCTGCGCGTTGAATTATTTGATCGCATGGGGAATTATGAAAGCACTCGTGCCGCGCCATACACTGATTACTGATCTGTAAAAAATTCTGAAAACAAAAAGCCCTTTGAAGCAATCACTCCAATGGGCTGAATTCTTTGCGGTAATAATCTTAAATCGTCATCGCATCAAAACCGCCGTCCACGACCAGTTCCGTTCCGGTGATGAAACTGCCTGCATCCGACGCCAGCAGCAACGATGCGCCGATGAGTTCCTGCGCCTCGCCAAAACGCGCCATCGGCGTCCTAGCCATGATGGTTGCGATGCGTTCGGAATTCAACACCTTGCGATTTTGTTCCGCCGGAAAAAATCCAGGCACCAGCACATTCAAACGCACACCTTTTGGTGCCCACTCGCGCGCGAGATTCTTGGAAAGGTTATGCACCGCCGCCTTCGACGCCGAGTAGGTGAATACGCGCGACAACGGATTCAGCCCCGACACCGAGCCGAGGTTGATGATGCTGCCCGAACCGCGCTCGACCATGTGCTTGCCAAAAATCTGGCACGCGAGCATAAGACCCTTCAAATTCACCGTGATGATTTTGTCAAACTCCTCCTCATTGATGTCAAAAAACGACGTTGGTGAATTCACACCCGCGCCATTAACCAAAACATCCACGCGACCGAACTTTGCCAACACGTCGGATAATAGTTTTTGCAGTGCGGCCTTGGTAGTTGCATCGCACGGGAAAAATTCGGACTTGCCGCCGTCCTTCGCAATTTTATCCATGCGCGCCTTGGCCTTCGCCGGATCGCGACCGACAAGGGCAACCGTCGCGCCCGCCGCCGCAAAGCCTTCGGCCATTGCGCCGCACAATTCGCCCGTGCCGCCGATGACGACCGCGACCTTGCCTTTAAGTGAAAATAATTCGGCTGGTGTTTTCATAATTAAATTAGCGTTGAACGCGCGCGTTGCCGCCGCCGAAAGTTTTTTCGACTTCCTTGCGCGTGGCCATCGAGGTATCACCGGGCGTGGTCGAGACGAGTGCGCCGTGAGCTGCGCCGTATTCAACCGCCTTTTGCGCGTCGTTGAATTCGAGGAAACCAAATTGCAATCCGCTCGCAAAACTGTCGCCACCACCGACGCGGTCGAGGATTTCCAGTTCGGGATACCTGCGGCTCTCGAAGAACTTGCCCTCGTGCCAGAGAATCGTGCTCCAGTCGTTCTTCGTCGCAGTAATGACGCGGCGCAACGTCGTCGCGGCCACCTTGAAATTCGGATACGCCTTTACGGCGGTTTCGATCATCGCTTTGAATGCGTCCGTCTCGATCGTGCTCAAGTTGTAATCCGCCCCTTTGACCGCGAAACCGAGGCTCGCGGTGAAATCCTCCTCGTTGCCGATCATCACGTCCACATACTTGGCGATCTCCTTGTTCACTTCCTGCGCCTTCTGGAGGCCGCCGATGGATTTCCATAGTGATGGACGGTAATTCAAATCGTAACTGACGATGACGCCGTGTTTCTTCGCCGCCTTCACCGCTTCAATCGTCAACGCCGCCGTCGTTTCTGACAACGCGGCGAAAATGCCGCCGGTGTGCAGCCAGCGTGTGCCGATTTTTCCGAAAATATGATTCCAATCGAAATCGCCCGGCTTGAGCTGCGACGCGGCGGAATTACCGCGGTCGGGCACACCCACCGCCCCACGAATACCGAAACCGCGCTCGGTGAAATTCAAGCCATTACGGACGCTGCGGCCAATGCCGTCATCTTCGCGCCATTTGATGAAGTCGGTGTCCACACCACCCTGCATGATGAAATCCTCGACGAGATGGCCAACCTCATTGTCCACGAACGTGGTGCAAACGGCGGTTTTGTAGCCGAAACATTTGCGGAGTCCGCGCGAGGTGTTGTATTCGCCACCGCCTTCCCACGCGGTGAAGTGCCGCGCGGTGCGGATGCGTCCCTCGCCGGGGTCAAGCCGCAACATAACCTCGCCAAGCGAAATCTGGTCGTATTTACAAGTGGATTTGTCTCGAAGTTGAATGGCCATAAAATTTTCAGTTGTGATTTTCGGGGAAGCTTATACCTGCACCGATTTGAATTCAGCCAAATTCCAAGCCGGTTCGCCGACCTCGCGCACAAGATGATTCAATTCCTCAATCTCCGCTTTCGTGAATAGCAGGCCGCCGTGTTTCTTTGACAGTTCGCCCCAGCGCGCTTCCGGCTGGCCGGGCAACAGGCACTTCTCGTTGCCGTGACCAAGCACGTCCTCGATGACCGCCTTCACGTTTTGAATTTGCGAACGGCCTTTAACGTAGTCGTTGCCTTTCATCGCGTCGGGATGAATGACTTGAAAATAAAATGTCGAACCGCGCTTCTCGCCTTCGCCGCCGCGCGACGTGCCGCGGATTTCCGGCAGCGAACCGCCGATGAAACCCGCGTAAAGTTCGTCAATCAAACCAAGACCATAACCCTTGTGCGCGCCGAACGGTAGCAATGCGACTGTTTTGTTTGGATCGGTCGTCGGATTGCCTTCCGCATCCACGGCACAACCGGGTGGAAGTTGTTTGCCTTCACGTTTGAATTGTTGCACGCGGCCCATCGCCACGGTCGAAGTTGCCCAATCAATCACGATGGGAAAACCGATCGCGTCCTGCGTCGGGAACGCCCACGAATGCGGGTTTGTGCCCATCGTCGGCGTCTTGCCGCCGAACGGCACGACTTCGGACGTGGCCGACGTGCAGTTCGTGTAGGCGAGGTAGCCCTTGAGCGCAGCGTCCATGACGTAGCCGCCGCCCCAGAGATAATGCGTCGCGTTGTCCACGCTCACGATGCCCACGCCGAATTTGTCGGCGAGCTTCATGCAGGTGTCCATCGCCTCGTAGGCGACGGCCTGACCAAGCTTGTTGTGCCCGTTCCAGATTTCGGCGGCAGCGAAGCGCGACGGCAGCTTCTCGATCTTCGCGCCGGGCTGCCAGCGGCCGACCTTGCTGCCGAACAATTCGTCGAGGTGCAGCGCCTTGATGGCGTTGTGCGTGCGGATGCCATAATACGCGGCGCTGGCGCAAAACCGCGCGCCGGCGGCGGCTTCCGCGGCATCGTAACCGCGTTTGAGATACGCCTTCGTCACCAGTGCGTCGTGTTTTTCCTTGGGAATGATGTAGTAGGTTTCGGGCATAAAAAATTTTCTGAAAAATTAAATTCTCAACTAATTATTTTTAGTGAAAGGAGAATCCACATCAAAACTGAAAAATTTCCACTCGCCATTTTGCCGGATTAAATCAATGGTAATTTTTGCACTACCGTTTTGGAAATCAGCTTCGGCCACATATTTGGCCGTAACTTCATATCCTATTCTACCGTCTTTGCCGGGCAAAAAAATTGCGTTTTGATTCGATCGACCTTTTGAACCGTTATATTTTTTAAGAACGCCAAGTTTGGTAAATCCTGTCCATGTTTTGTCGGCCCGTTCATTGGAAGCAATGGCTTTTAATTCAATTGAGGCTTTCTTCAATAATTCCTGTTCAGACCAATTTGAAACAATTACCGGAACATTTTGATCAACAAACGATTTGCTTGTGGCGTCGAGGTGAATTCCCCAAATAAAAAAGGCGGCAATGATAAGAATTAGCACCCAAAAAACTATTCCTGAAATCATGAGGAATTTTTTCATAAGTTTAATTTTAATTTTCGTATAGCAAATTCAAGCCACCTTCTTCACCGGCACTTCGGGATTCACCTGCGCGATGGGTTTTTCGCCGTTCATCGCGAGGATGAGATTTTTCACGGCGCAGGTGGCCTGCCGCACCACGCTCTCATAAGTGCGCGACGCGACGTGCGGCGTGACGACAACGTTCGGCAGCTTGAGCAGCGGGTGATTCGCAGGCGGCGGCTCCTGATCCAAAACATCCGTGCCGTAACCACCAACCTGACACGACTTCAATGCGGCCACCATGTCGTTGGTGTTCACAATCTCGCCACGCGCGCAGTTCAAAATGACGACGCCTTTTTTCATCTTGGTGATGGACTTGGCATTGATCAAATCACGCGTTTCCGGCGTGAGGTTCGTGTGCAGCGAAATGTAATCGCTCGCGGCAAACAATTCGTCAAGCGACGTAGCTTTCTTGATGTTGTATTGCGTGGCGAATTTTTCATCCCAACTGCGGCCGAAAGCAATGACCTTTATCCCGAATGCGCGGGCGCGAATCGCCACTTCTTTTCCAATTCGTCCAAGTCCGATGATGCCGATGGTTTTATCCAAAAGTTCGTGGCCGGTCTTGCGTTTCCAGCCACCCGCACGAGTTGAATCCGTGTGGAAAAGAAGATTTTTTTCCAATGAGAGCAACAGCAGAAAAGTGTGTTCGGCAACCGTCGTGTGATTGACGCCCGGTGTGAACAGCAGCGGAATTCCAAATTCCGTTGCGGACTTCACGTCAATCTTGTCCACACCGACGCCGTATTTGCTCAAGACTTTCAGCTTTGGACGCGCCTTTTCCAACACCTTGCGGGTGATGGCGTCGTCACCGCAAATGTAGCCGTCCACATCGCCGACAAGCGCAAGCGTGCCGCCTTCATTCAGCGGGCCGCGCGCGCGGATGATTTCCCATCCGGTTTTGGCCAGCAAATCATGATGCGCGCCGGGTGTATCCTGAAACGAGGTGGTGGTGAGCAAAATTCTCATGCGAATAATCTAAAAAAAAATAACCTCCGCATCAATTACGGAGGTTAACAAAGAAGTGTCCTCTGTTTTGAAAATTTATCGCGTTCAGCCCGCGCCTATTCGGGAGTAAGCCATCGAGTTCAGGCGCGCCTGCGCCTGCTTGGAAACACCGGTGAAAACTAGCGATACGCGGTAGCCGGCGTGCTTGTTGCCGGAACAGCCGATGACGACGCCGCTGCATTGGAGCTTGCTGTCATCACGCGGCGAATGCAGCGCCACGGTCATTTCCGTCCATTCCTTGAACGGTGTCGGGCTGCGAAATTCAATGCCGCTTTTATGAACGGCCACCGATTCAGCGGAAAGTTCCAAGTGCGCCTGCCGGCCTGCGATGGTGACTGGCTGCTGCAACGAACCGATGTTTCCGAATTTTCTTGCGCTCATAAATTCGTCCTTAATCTAACACGTTTTGGCCAACCGTCAAACTCCGTTCACCATTCAATCACCGCCGCGCCCCACGTCAGACCCGCGCCGAAAACAACCAGCAGAACCAGATCGCCGCGCTGGATTCTTTTTGCCGCGACCGCTTCATCCAGCGCGATGGCCACCGACGCCGCCGACGTATTGCCGTATTTATCAAGGTTCACAAAAAATTGCTCCGGCGTCGCGCCCAGCCGTTCGCCAACCACGTCAATGATGCGCCGGTTCGCCTGATGCGGAATGACGCATTTGATTTTTGAAATGTCGAGCTCGCAACGGCGCAGCGCCTCCTGCGCCGCGCTGCACATCGCCTGCACGGCGTTTTTGAAAGTCTCGCGTCCCTCCATTTGCAAGTAATGAAGTTTCGCCGCGACCGAATCCGCCGTCGCCGGACAACGGCTGCCGCCACCGGGCATGAAAAGTAAATCCGCCTTTTCCCCATCCGCGCCCATCACCGCCGTCAAAAGTCCGTGCGAGTCGGGGCGATTTTGCAAAATCGCCGCGCCCGCGCCGTCGCCAAAAAGCACACAGGTATTACGGTCATTCCAGTCCACAATCGAGGAAAGTTTTTCCGCGCCAATGACCAGCACCGTGTCGTAAGTGCGCGACATGATGAATTGTTGCGCGACTTCGAGCCCGTAAATGAACCCGGAACACGCGGCTTCAAGATCGAACGCCGCCGCGCGCCGCGCGCCGATTTTGTGTTGCACGAAACACGCCGTGGCCGGGAACGGCATATCCGGGGTGATGGTGGCGACAATGACGAGATCAATTTGTTCACCGGTGACGCCGGCCATTTTCATCGCGCGTTGGGCCGCGTGCGCGGCCATGTCAGAAGTGAATTCGTCCTTCGCCGCCACGCGCCGCTCCTTGATGCCGGTACGCGTGGTGATCCATTCGTCTGACGTCTCCACCATTTTTTCCAAGTCGGCGTTGGTCAGAATTTTCTCCGGCACATACGAACCGACGCCGGTAATGGAACACGAACGGCCTTGGAAATTGTGCTTGGCGCGCGGGTTTTTGAATTTTGGGCTCATGCGGAAGCGGGAACGGAAATTTCTGCAGCGGCCAGTCTTTCATTCGCATTCGCAATTTCGCGGGCGATGATTTGATTAACCTGATGCTGCACGGCTTCGGCGGTGACGCGCAACGCGCTGGCAATGGCGCGTTCGCGCGCCGAACCGTGCGCCTTGAAAACCATACCATTGAAGCCGAGCAACGGCGCGCCGCCATAAACTTCCGGGTCCATGCGCCGCCGGATGGCGCGAAAGGCATCTTTCGCCAGATACGCGCCGATTTGTCGTTTCGGACTCTGCGTCAACTCGCGCTTGAGCATTGAGAACATCGCGACGGCGAGGCTCTCGGAAGTTTTCAAAACGATATTACCAATGAACCCGTCGCACACGACAACATCCACATGGTCCTTGAATAAATCGTGGCCTTCGACATTGCCGATGAAATTCAATTCAAGATGCTTGCACAATTTGAAGGCTTCGAGCGTCAGTTCGTTGCCCTTGGAATTCTCGGTGCCGATGCTCAAAATACCAACGCGCGGCTTTTTGCGACCGAGCACTTCACGCGAATAAACGCTGCCCATCACCGCGAATTGCGCGAGGTGAAACGGTTTGCATTCGATGTTCGCACCAGCATCAAGCAGCACAAATTCGTTTCCCTGCCGCGGAATGACCGTCGCAATGCAACCGCGATCCACGCCGGAAATGCGCCCGACCTTGAATGTGGCCGCCGCAAAAATTCCGCCCGTGTTGCCGAGTGAAACGACCGCATCAGCCTCGCCATCACGAACGAGTTCGGCGGCGCGCGCGATGGAAGAATCCTTTTTTTTACGGAGCGCGACGACCGGTTTGTCATCCATCGTCACCACTTCACTGGTGTGGATGACGCGCACACGATGGTCGCGGAACCCGCGTGGAGGCAACGCCGCGTGGATGGCAGCTTGGTCACCGACGAGGTAGAGGGCAGTGATTTTTTTGTTGGCCTCAAGCGCCAGCTTGGCACCGGCGATGACCACTCCGCAACCATGGTCACCGCCCATGACATCCACTGCGATTCGCATAGATGAAATGAAAAAAAGCGGAAAAATTTCCGCGACACGCAATCAAATTACGCACCCGCCGTGACACTCAAAACCTGGCGGCCTTTGTAGTAACCGCACGCCGGACAGACGCGGTGCGGCACATACGGCGCAGCGCATTGCGGGCAAGTGCCCAGTTGCGGCAGTTTCAGCACGCTGTTGTAGGCACGGCGCATACGCTGCCGGCTCCGGGATGGTTTACGCTTGGGAACACCCATAAAATAAATTCAAAATTACAATTTTAATTTGTCCAATTTCGTCCACGCCGGCGAAACTACCTTGTTTTCGCCGCCGGTTTTGACCTTGCCAGTGGAGATTTTCTCCAACCCGCGACAGTCCGGCTTGCACAACGGATGTTGCGGAAACTGAAGGAGAATATCTTCACGCGCGAACGGCGTCAAGTCCACGCAATCGTTGTCCACGGCCACCGCTTCCTCGCCTGCGAGTGGCAAATGGATCGTCCACGGATTCAATGCCAGTTCACGTGTGAATTTTTTTAAACAACGAACGCACTCACATTCCAGCGTGACTTGAAGTTCGCCTTGAACCAAAAGGCTGTCGTCCAACTTTTGAATTTCAAGATCGTGGCGCAGCGGCTGCAGGACGCGGATCATTTCGTCGTGCGTGTCCAAGTCCAGTTCGGACAATGGCAACTCGCCCTGCAAACGGATTTCGCGTACCTCCAAATGGCGAAGATTGACGGTCAACGGCATAAATTATTATCAACCTCAAGACACGCTGGCGCAAAAATTTACGACTTTATGCCTTTGTGCCTTCGCGGTTTGAGTTTTTTTATCAAAGCCTCCTGCGCGTGCGCGGGGACAAACGCGCCCACGTCGCCGCCGAGCCGGGCGATTTCCTTCACGATGCGCGAGCTCAAAAATGTGTAAGTGTCTTTCGGCATCATGAAAATTGTCTCGATATTTTCGTTCAACTTCCGGTTCATCAACGCAAGCTGGAACTCAAATTCAAAATCCGACACCGCGCGCAACCCGCGTACAATCGCCTGCGCCTTTCGACTCACAACGTATTCCACGAGCAGGCTGTCAAACGTGTCGGCCTCGACATTCGGCAAATGTTCCACGGCCTGCTTTACCAGCGCGAGTCGTTCGTTAAGTGTGAAGAACGGTTGTTTCCCTTCATTTTTCGCCACCGCCACGACGACCCGGTCGAACAATTTGGCCGCACGCTGCACCACGTCCAGATGACCGTTGGTGAGCGGATCGAAACTGCCGGGATAAATTGCCGTGCGCATCAAAACCAGTCTAGCAATTGCGAAAAAATTGACGAGGAAGAAAAATCACTCCGGTGGCGGCAATTGCCACGGCACTTCATAAACTCTCACCGCAGTGCGGATGCCTTTGACGGTGACGGGAAACATTTCGACGCACAGCGCCGCCAGCGCCGGATCGTCACGGAGCAAGTGATCGTAAGTCGTATAACTGATGATGATGCGGCCGCTGCCGGAAACACCTTCAAGGCGGCTGGCCAGATTCACTTCGCGGCCAAAAACGGTGTAATTCAAAATGTGCGCGTCCGATCCCATCAGGCCGACATTCACGAGGCCGGTGTTGATGCCGGTGCCGAGTTGCAGCGCGGACAACGGCGGTTTGGGCGGCAGACCGACGGAAGCGCGCGCGCGATTTTCAAGTTTGCGCCGGGAATTATCCGCTAGGCGTTTTTGATTCAATTCATGAATGGCGCGCTGCGTGTCAATCGCCGCGCGCACGCAGGCCACCGCGTGTTTTTCGTTCGGCGTGGGCGCGCCCCAAAACGCCATGACGCAATCACCGATGTATTTGTCCAGCGTGCCATCGTGTTTTTTCACCGCGTCGGCGACGATGGCGAGATACAGGTTGACCGTTTCCAGCGTTTCGCGCGCGGATTCATCAAAGCATTTTTCCGCGGCGGCGGCATCAAGCTGGCGCGCGCTCACAAACTCCGCCACCTGCTGCTGAATCTCGTCCGTGAACGTGGTGAAGCCGCGCACATCGGCGAAGAACACGGTGATTTCGCGGCGCGCACCGCCGAGGGAAAGTTTTTTGGCCTGGAGCAGTTCATTCACCACGTTCGGCGAAACGATTTTGGAAAAGACGGATTTGACGCGCCGCTGTTCACGCTCTTCGAAAACGACGCGGTAGGTGACGAGACTAATATGCTCCATCAACATTGCGCCCGCCACCGGAAATACTATCGGCAGCCAGTAACGATGCTCGACGAAAACAAAAAGTGCGACCGCGATGTAAGCGACCATCAACAGCAAAATTCCGGCGGACGCCAGCAACGCACGGAGTTGCCAGGTAAGAAATGCCGTCACCGCGCCGAAAAAAATAATCAGCGTCAACTCGGCCGGCAACGAAGCGCGACGGATAAACCGCCCGGTGATGACGGAATTGGCAACATTCCAATGAACACCGGCGAGCAACGTGTGTTTGTCCAGCGGCGTGGCGCCTTCGTCGGTCAAATTGTTGCCCTGTAAAACATAGATCACGACGACCAGCTTGCCGCGAAAATCATCGCGCAAACCGTTGGTTTCGCCGTTCAAGCGCAACTTGTCCTGCCGGAGCAAACTTTCAATCGGTGCGCGGGTGAGTCGCGGGTCGTTCGGCGTCAGCCGCCAATCCACGTAAAAGTCGCCGTCAGCATCCACGGGAATCACGCGCTCGACGCCGTTCGCGCCGCGCAACGTGATTTTTCCATGCGGCAAATCCACCGCGGCGTGATTTAGATCGAGTTTGAGTTCCTGCGCAGCGAGGACGATGCCCATGTGCCAGACGCGCTCGTCGGTGAAGGCTTTGGCTTTGGCCGGCAGGCCGGGCGGGAGCTTGTCGCCAAGAAAGTCGGCCAGTTCAAAATTGTTTTCCGCGTCCACAGGAACTTCGATGACATTGGTCGTGCCGGTTTGCGGCAGAATAATTTTGCCGGGAACGAACCGCGCGTTGCTCAAATCCACGCCCAACTCGGGATCGTCTTCAAGTTTTTCAAAGAGCGGATGCCAGCGGCGAATGGTGCAAAAGGCCTTGATACGCCGGAAACTGCCATCGGAATCCTTCACCGAGGAAATGTCGCCGAGCGCGAGCGCATTGGTGGCAAAAAGTTCCGGCAAAATGGTTTCGGGCGTGGTGGCAAGAATGGTGTTGCCGGCGCGGCGCATTTGCAGTGCAAAAAAGTCGTCGGACTCAAACAGGCTGCCATCGGCCATTATGACAGGCGGATGGTCGCGGCGCAGATCG
>Ga0182024_10020999_pt1 | contig 11892 bp, 10 predicted proteins | sample P32metaG_FD_120480 | JGI IMG/M metagenome (GOLD analysis project Ga0182024, IMG submission 120480) | Permafrost microbial communities from Stordalen Mire, Sweden - P3-2 metaG (Illumina Assembly) | ecosystem: Environmental > Terrestrial > Soil > Wetlands > Permafrost | place: Sweden: Stordalen... | reverse complement strand
GGTTGGGCAAGACTATGAAGACTTTGTCTGTCCGTTCCGCGACTTTCTGTTCCTGCACTGCAACTATTGCTTTCCCTTTCGTTTCAGGCAAAGGCCATCACGCTCAGTTTTCGAGGATAAACCAAACCAACGACGAGTGAAATTCGTCGAATGCATAAGGAGAGAGAATGAAAGCAGTATTGTTCACGAAGCTGTCAACTTACAGTCGACATCATTGGCAGCGGACTTTGATGGGTGCAGTAGTCGGCGCTGTTGGTTTGGCCGCGATTTCGGCTCAAGCTCAATCCTTCAATGATCCATCCGTCAGCAATCTCTGGCTCTCCTATCAAGGGGAGTATGGCACGAACGGGTATGCGGGCGGTAACTACATTAATCCAACCGTGAGCGGCGGGTACGCTTCCTGGGCTCTGCCTGTCAATGGAGCGCCGGTGGGCACCGATGTCAGCACCAGGCAAAACTGGATATTCGTCTATAACGACGGATCAACCGAGGTCAGTTCTCTTTACAATGGTTCGCTCATTGGCGACCTGTCTTCCAGGACAGCGGTCACAGCCACCTTCCGCCTCAACCTCAGCACGCCCGCGGGCAGCACGCTTGATCCTTCGCAAATGTGGTATAGCACCCCCGGCTCGCTGCCCACCGTGCGCTTCCTGTTTGAGGCCGATGACCCCGCGCTGGATGCCGGCACCGGTGTCGATCCCAATTTGCACTGGTGGTCAAACCCAGGGGCGGTCGGTCTGACGACGATGGCGAATGGCACGGACTACACCCTCACGGTCAATCTCGATCCCGCTCTCTGGAGCAACGACTACGGCGCAAATGGTGCTCTTGATGGCGGAGTTGCCTTCGAGAATACCCTGACGAACGTCTATGACTTTGGTCTCTCTTTCGGAGGCGGCAGCGGGTTCCAGAACGGCTTTGCCCTGATGCCCGGTGTGACCGGCTCCTTTGATCTAAGCGAGTTCAACACGGTGCCAGAACCAACCTCCCTCGCGCTAGTGTCCCTGGCCTTGGGCGGGCTGGTCTTGATTCGCAAGCGGAAGTAAGCGCAGAATTCCTGAACGGAGAGAACAGGCGGGCCTCGGGTCCGCCCGTTTTCTTGTCGGGATGCCGCCGTAAACCTTTCAGTTGTCTCTTGCGACGAGCAATGGCTTCTGAGCCCTGAACCAACTGTCAGATTCCTCTGGACTCTTGAACTACGGCAGACTGGCGCTTCACTGTAAGTTTCCATCTTCGACAGTCAGGCCGCCGCAAGCCGCAAGCACCGACCATCCAACTCGATAGGCTCTATTTCGGTATTCTACCAATGGGAGGCATCGCACCAACTTGACGGATGTTCCGGGCTCTGTGTGGACGGCGGTTTCTTCGGAGTCGGATGAAACGATGCAACGGGTATTCGGGAGAATAAAGCGTCGCTCGTGCCTGGGTGCGATCAACCTTGAACAGCGGCTCCTGATGCGCTATCTTAAGTGCAGTTTCTCGGTCTTTGAGATTCGGCGGGCGGGTTAGAGGAACAAGGGTTCCAGTGGTCGAGCCCACAAACCATCAACCCCGTCGTTCTGGAGACTGAAGAGTCGAAAACTGAGGGCGGCGCATTCAAGCGAGTGCGCCGCTTTCATTTATTGCGACGGAACTGAAAGTCGAGCCCCCCGCCCGCCATATTGAATTGCTCTCATTGCCTGAGTAGACGGGCACCCGACGTTAAGGTTGTTCGGCGGTTTGGGAACTGGCGTGGGGATCGGGTGCGCGTGAAAAAACGTTGGAGAGTCGAGACTCGCCTTCTGCCCCCTGTTGCAATGTTGCAACCCCACCTCGACTCTCCATTGCAACCTAAGCGCAATCGCGGGAATAGCAACTGATACTTCGGCGCGGCGGACTGTCGCAGGCATACGAATCCCCGAAACAGGGCGACCACCACAATTTCAGTTGCTGACCGAGACATCATGGAGCACATTGCTCTCGGCATGGGACTCCGGCAGGGAAATCGGCACCTCGTATTGTGGCTTCGCACGCCGCCCTTCGGCGAGCATGTCACACGCACTGCCACCGCCCTCCGCTACGTCACCAGGTATTTTGCCGCAGCCTGCATGACCCTCGGGTTGTTCGCACAGCCGACCCAGGCGCAGCAACTGCGGACTCTGCCAGGCCACGTTGCCGCCAGCGGTGGCGCTCTTGCAACCAGTAGACCGCCTGCCAGGCTCGACGCGGCTAAACCTGGCGATCGGGCTGCCGTTGCGCAATCAAGAAGGACTCACGAAGTTGCTCCAGCAGATTTACGATCCCACCAGTTCCCAGTATCGCCACTACCTGACCCCTGAGCGGTTCACGGAGAAGTTCGGCCCGACCGAGCAGGATTATCAGACCGTGGTTGATTTTGCCGATCGGAACGGTTTCCGGATCACGGCTACTCATCCCAATCGCGTGTTACTGGACGTGAACGCGGCTGTGGCCGACATCGAGAAAGCCTTCCACGTGACGATGCGTGTCTATCAGCACCCGACGGAAGCCCGCCGGTTCTATGCGCCAGATGTCGAGCCGTCAGTCGAGCTGGGTGTCCCGGTCTTGTCCATCAGCGGCCTCAACAATTTTACGCTGCCACATCCCGCCAATCTCAAAATCACGCCGCATCAGAAGACGGCACACGCCCGCCCGGCCGATGGCTCGGGAACGAGTGGCACCTACATGGGGTACGACTTCCGCGCAGCTTACGCTCCCGGTGTCTCGCTCACCGGTTCGGGACAGTCGATTGGGCTGGTACAATTCGACGGCTATTACCCCAGCGACATCACCGCCTACGAGAGCATGGCCGGACTGCCGAACGTGGCCCTGACGAATATCTACATCGATGGGTTTGATGGGACTCCGAGCGATACCGAAGGCAATATCGAAGTCTCGCTAGACATTGAGATGGTGATTTCCATGGCGCCGGGACTGTCCAAAGTGATCCTCTATGAAGCGTCCTCCAACGGCGTACCGAACGACGTCCTGAACCGGATGGTCACGGACAATCAGGCACGGCAACTCAGTTGTTCCTGGGGTTGGGGCGGTGGTCCCGATACAAACGCCGACCAGATCTTCCAGGAAATGGCGTCGCAGGGTCAGTCGTTCTTCGCAGCCTCAGGCGACAGCGACGCCTATTACACGTCAACGTCCACCAACTTCCCCGCCGATGACCCGTACCTCACGAGCGTCGGCGGGACAACCTTGACGACGGATCCATCGGGAGCGTGGATGTCTGAGACCGTTTGGAACTGGGGTGTGGAATACGGCAGTGCGTACGACGGTATCGGCAGCGGTGGCGGCATCAGCACCTCCTACCCGATTCCAATCTGGCAGCAAGGCGTTGCCACGACCGCCAACGGTGGCTCGCCGACCATGCGCAACGTTCCCGACGTTGCCCTGACCGCGGACAACGTGGACGTCATCGCCAGTAATGGCACGGAGTTCGCGGGGATCGGTGGCACCAGCGTTGCCTCACCGTTGTGGGCAGCGTTTATCGCGCTGGTCAACGAACAGGCCGGGACCAACGGCCCGGTCGGTTTCATCAATCCAGCCATCTACGTCATCGGCACCGAACAGGATTATCTCTCCGACTTCCAGGACATCACGACCGGCAACAATGAATGGATCGCCAGCCCAACCCAATTCACCGCCGTCCCCGGCTACGATCTTTGCACGGGTTGGGGGCCGCCAACGGGCAGCAACCTGATCAACGCTCTCTCTCGGCCCCTCGATGTCCTGAGGATCCGGCCCGTCACAGGCTTCACGGCCACCGGCCCGGTCGGCGGCCCGTTCAACGTAACCTCCCAGAGCTATGGCCTGAGCAACGCGGGAACAACCACACTGAATTGGTCGGTGCTCAATACACCGGCGTGGCTCAGTGCCTCGCCGAGCAGCGGCACACTGACGGCCGGCGGACCAGCGAAGACTGTTGCCGTGAGTTTGAATCCCACGGCCAAGACCCTTGCGCCGGGCATCTATTCGGGGACCGTAGTGTTTGGCGACCTGAACAGCGGCCGCGCCCTGAACCGCCGATTTACACTGCAGGTGGGGCAACCACTCGTACAGAATGGCGGCTTTGAGACCGGCGATTTCTCTTTCTGGACAATCACCGGCGACGCCTCCGGATTCTATGTCGACGACGGATTATTAATCACCCCTTACGACGGAACCTACTGCGCGGACCTGAGCGAGAGTTCGGTTGCATATCTTTCCCAAACGCTGGCGACATTGCCGGGACAGCCCTATTTGCTTTCATTTTGGCTGGAAAACGCGGACTTTGGATATGGTACGATTCCGAATGAATTTCTAGTGTCGTGGAACGGAACCGCGATTTCCAGTCAGTTCAACCAGCCTGCCTATGATTGGACGTATTTCCAGTACGTGGTTGTCGCCAGTGGGAATAGCACCGTCCTGCAATTCGCATTTCGAAACGATAACGCTGTTTTCGGCCTCGACGACGTCAGCGTGACGCCCCTTCCCGTGCCGGTTTTCCTATCGGTAACCCATACCAACAACACCATCGGACTGACCTGGAGCACGATGTCCGGGTTGGTGTATCAAGTGCAGACATCGGCCAGCATGAACCCAACCAATTGGAGCAATCTGGGCGGTACGTTGACAGCCAATGGCAGCACCCTGTTCGCCTCGAATGTCTTCGCGACGGCGACGCAACGATTCTACCGGGTCCTTTTGGTACCATAGTTCGTGGCACGTGCTATACTAGTAGGTCTGGCGTCCATTGCCCAATTTTGTGCACATAGTTTGCCGTTAGAGGAGAAGTTTGCGAACATCGTCGTAATTGTGGGCGATGAGGTCGGCGCGCTTCAGTTTTTCGAGCGGGAGACTGGTGGTGAGGCCGATCACGGTCATGCCGGCCATCTTGGCGGCCTGGATGCCGGGGGTGCTGTCTTCGATGACGCAGCAGGTTGACGGACGGACGCCAAGTTTTCGGGCGACGGTGAAATAGATTTCGGGGTCGGGCTTTGGAAAGCGAATATCTTCGCGCGCGATGATGGCTTCGAAGTGGGACTTCAGCCCGGAGATTTCCATGACGACTTCGGCCACCTGATGCGACGAGCTGGTGGCGACGCCGAGTTGGTAATGTTTCGCGAGTTCAGGGATCAGGTCATGCAATCCCTTGAAGATGGGGCGATGCTCGCGAAGGTAGCGGAGGAAGTAGGTTAGCTTTCGTTTGTTGAGGTCTTCGAGTTCGTGTTGCAGTCCGGTCTTCTGGAGGAAAGCGCGCAAGGTGGAGTGGTCGGAGAGTCCTACATGCTCGGAGAAGACGATGCCGTGATCGTGTTTCCGTCCGAGTTCCGCGAACAGATCTTCAAACGCTTTCTGATGCAGCGGCTCGCTGTCGACAATAACCCCGTCGAGATCGAAGATGACCGCGGAGAACTTCTTCATGCGCGATAGACGCGCACCTGGACGCGGTCAGGGCGCAGTAACAGGTTCAGCAGGCAACTGACGATGCTGATGACGAGCGCGCCGCCAACAGCGGTCCAGAAACCTTCGACGTGAAAGGCGGGGATAATCCAACTGACCAGCTTCAGCATCAACGCGTTGATGACCAGTGTAAAGAGGCCGAGCGTGAGGATATTGATGGGCAAAGTCAGGACGACGACGAGGGGGCGCAGGTAGGTATTGACCAGCGCCAGGACCACGGCGGCGATGATGGTGGCTTGCTGGTTGTCGAACCAGATTTTGTGAAATATCTGGGCCGCCAGCAGCAAGGCCAGCGCGTTAATCCCGAGCTTCACCAAGAAAATGAGGAGTCGATACGCCATGGTTCCTCCGACGGCAATTTACATCTTCCACTTGATTGTACAACCGATGGCGTGCGTCACAGGGTTGGCGACTTTCTTGTGGGCAAGCACGGCGTTGATGGCGTCGAACAGATCGTGCGAGCGGGCTTTATCGGGATGCTGCCAGTTGTCATCCACGCGGCCGATATAACGCACTTCGTATTTGGAGTTGAGCACGAAGACCTCGGGCGTGTACTCCGCGCCGTAGGCACGCGCCACGCGCTGGGCCTTATCGCGCAGGTAGGGGAAGTTGAATTGTTTTTTTTGCGCGCGTTCGACCATGTTCTCGAAACCGTCCTCGGGATAACCGGCCGAGTCATTGGGGTTGATGGCGACAAACTGCACGCCTTTCCCGGCGAAATCGCGCTGGATGTTGATCAGGCGCTCCTCATAGGCCTGGGCGTAAGGGCAATGGTTGCAGGTGAACAGCACGACGACGAACTTCTTGTTCTGGAATGAATTCAGCGTGTAGTCCTTGCCGTCCACACCCGGCAGGGAGAAGTCCGGCGCACGCTGTCCGATTTCGAGTTTCTTCATGGTTTCACGAATCCAAAATCTTCAACCCGTTGTTCTGTAGCTGTGCAGTTATAAGACTTGTAGAGCGTATGCAGCGGGGCCGCAAAGGTCAAGGTCTTGTTGAGGGGGCCTGAAAGAGGTTGAGCGGGCCGGGCTTTTTTGTTAGAGACAACGTGTGTGATTACACCACAGATTCAGCGGCAAACCCATCGTCTGTTTCCTGAGGACTCAAATTGAGCCCGGAAAACCTCCCCCAACGCGCCGCCCGTATCCTGCGGACCCAGGCCCGGATCCTGGCTACGCAACGCATCACCATCGGCCTCGATGGCTTTGTTGACGAAATCATCAGTGTCGTCGATAAACGCGAGTCGGCGAAAAAATTTACGCGGGTGCCCACGCTGGCCAGCTTCGGGGCCCGCATCGCCGCCGCCGCGGGTAAGAGCGCCAATGCCGAATTGGTCGTTGAGCGCGTGAAACTTGGCGGCAACGGCCCGATCATGGCGAACGCGCTGGCGGCCTTTGGCGCCCAGGTGACGTACATCGGGAATCTCGGTTACCCCAACCTCCATCCCGTGTTTGCCGAATTCGCGCGACGCGCCACCGTCTACAGCATTGCGGAGCCGGGCTATACCGATGCCCTGGAGTTCGATGACGGAAAGATCATGATGGGCAAACACGCTTCACTGGGCGAGGTGAACTGGGATAATCTCGTCGAGCGGGTGGGCCGCGACGAACTCGAGCGCTGCTTTGTCGCCGCGAACCTGATCGGGCTGCAGAATTGGACGATGCTGCCGCACATGAGCGATATCTGGGAGCACGTCCTCGCGGAAATCTGCCCGAAGATGCAGCCGCAGCCACGACCTACTTTTTTTTTCGACCTTGCCGATCCGGAAAAGCGGGATCCCCGGGACATCCGTGAGGCCACGGAATTGATCGGCCGGTTCCAGGAACATTTCGATGTTTACCTCGGGCTCAACGAGAAGGAATCTTTCGAGATTGGCGAAGTCCTGGGCTACAAAGGCGCACACGAGGGTGGAGACGCGATCCAGGCCGTTGCGAAATTCATTCAGGAGAAAATCCGAACTTCGGGAGTTGTAGTCCATCCGCGAACCTACGCGGTCGCCGCTTCCGTCGACGGTGTCGTCCGGTCGAATGGCCCCTTCATCGAAAAACCGCTCATCAGCACGGGCGCTGGGGATCACTTTAACGCGGGTTTCTGCCTCGGCAAGTTGCTCGGGGCGGACAATGAAATTTCGCTGCAACTGGGCGTGGCGGCCTCTGGTTACTACGTGCGCACCGCCAAGAGCCCCGGTACCGACGAATTGGCAGACTTTCTGCAGTCATTGTAACGTATGGTCACATTCATTGCCCAGAACCGTGATCTCCTCGGCTTGATCATCCTGCTTGGGGCGTCACTGAGTGCAAACATTTTGCTGCACTTGACGGTCGTTTGTCCCCGGCTCTACCGCAAAGGGGCGCGCTTTCCAACGGGATTGCTTTTCTGGCGCGTGTTTCCCGAAATGCGCCGGTATCGGGACCTTACCAGCGCGGCGGGCAGGCCGCTCACGTTTTACTACACGGGCTTTATCCTGACCTGGTTCACGCTGTTGCTCGCCTTCGCACTGGCCTCGCGCGTCTTGTGGCTTCAGACGCATGCGGGCAGTTATTAGCCTTGGCGAAAGTCGTGGGTGGGCGACTCGCAACTGCGGCGACGGGATTGGGTCTTGCCGCTCATGTGCACGGTCTGCTATTTTGCGCCGACCATGAGCTTCCGTGTCAGATTTGCCCCGAGTCCCACCGGTTTTCTCCACATCGGGAGTGTGCGCACGGCGTTGTTCAACTGGCTGTATGCGCGCCACACGGGTGGCACATTTGTGCTGCGCATCGAAGACACCGACACGGCGCGCAATACGGAGCAATCCCTGCGGACCATTCTCGACGGACTGCGCTGGCTGGGGCTGGATTGGGACGAGGGACCGGAGAAGGGCGGTCCGTTCGGGCCCTACTTTCAATCGCAACGCGCGGCCATCTACCAGCGCCGCGTGAAGGAACTCATCGAAAAGGGCCTGGCGTACGAACGCGAAGGCGCGATTCGTTTTAAGATGACGCGCGCGCCGATCGAGGTGTCCGACCTCATCGCCGGTCGCGTGGTGCGTCCGCTCAACGACGCGGAAATGCTCGACCCCGATTTCGTGATCGTCCGCAGCGACGGCAATCCGGTGTTTCACTTTGTCAATGTCGTGGACGACATGGAGATGCAGATTACGCATGTCATCCGCGGGGAAGATCATCTCTCGAACACACCGAAACATATCGCGCTCTTTCGCGCCTTCGGCGTCGAACCGCCGCGGTATGGGCACATCCCGATGATCCTGAATCCGGACGGCACCAAGATGAGCAAGAGTGACCCGGACGCAACGAAAGCGCGGCTCGCTTCGCTGCAGACGTATGTCGAGGATGGTTACGTGCCCGAGGCGGTGCGGAACTACCTTTGCCTGCTCGGCTGGTCGCCCAAAGACAATCGAGAGGTCATGCCCATCGAGGATATCGTCAAACTCTTCGATCTGCCGCAGATTCTTCGGAACAACGCGCGTTTCGATTCCACCAAGTTGCTGTGGATGAACGGTGAATACATCCGCGCCCTCCCACTCGACCGCTTCCTCACCTTGGCGCGACCGTTTACGGGTGGCCGCGACGATCCGAAGGTGCTCGGCCTTGTCAAAGAGAAGATCAAACTCCTGAAGGAGCTTCCGGACTGGATCGGTTATTTCTTCACCGAGGACTACCCATTCGATCCCGAAGCCGTGAAGAAATCCTGCGGCACCCCGCAGACCAGCGAGCGACTGTTGAAACTGGCCGACAAATTCTCTGCTATTGCGGCATGGGGTGCGGCCGCTCTCGAAGTCGCGTTGAAGGCGCTCGCCGCGGAGATGGGCGTCAAGACGGGTGAACTCATTCACCCGTGCCGTGTTGCCGTCAGCGGTAAATCGGCCGGGCCGTCGTTGTACCACATGCTGGAAGTGCTCGGTCGTGACCGCGTGCTGGCGCGTTTGCGCCGAGGCGCGGAGAAGTTTCGCGCATGACGTTACCGAACAAGATTACCATTGCGCGCATCCTGCTGATACCTCTTTTTGTATGGCTGACGCTGGATTACATACGGAATTACCAGAAGGACCAGGAACAGGAGTGGGAGCGGGTCCTGGCTTTTACGATCTTTACGGTGGCGGCCATTTCCGATGGCGTGGACGGCTATATCGCGCGCCGTTATCACCAGAAGAGCGAGTTGGGCACGTTCCTCGATCCACTCGCGGACAAGGCGCTGCTGATTTCCGCCCTGATTCTCCTGAGCATCCGATTCAAGGACGGCACGCCGTTCGACCAACTGCCGTTGTGGCTTCCCGTGCTGGTGATCAGCCGCGACGTGATGTTGCTGGGCGGCACCCTATTGATCCACATGCTTGCCGGTCACGTGACCGCGCGGCCGCGTCTCGTTGGCAAGTGCGCCACGTTCTTCCAGATGATCACGCTTGGCTGGGTGTTGTTGAGGGTCGAAAGTGTGTCCTACGAATGGCCGCTCTATGCCGCCGGTTTCTTCACGTTCATCTCGGGTATCTGGTACATCTTCGATGGCATCAAACAACTCAGCATGCACGAGCAGAAGCTGCCGGGCGCGTGAGTGCGGCAGGGAGTGTCCACGAAGGGCCATCCGCACCTTGACCCCGCGTCCCTTTCGGCCTACAACAGGGGATTATGCCAACTTTTCTTACGCGATGTTTGAAGAAGTGTGGGCGGGCGGCGCTCCTGTGGATGGCGATTCTCGCATTTTCGTTGCCGTCGGCTTTTGCGGATTTCAAAGTCGGCCTGGTCCTCGATCGGGGCGGCAAGGACGACAAGTCTTTCAACGCCTCGGCCTACGAGGGCGCGATGAAGGCGAAGAAGGAGCAGGGGATTTTCCTCAAGTACGTCGAAGCCAGTGACGACAATGCCTTCGAACCGTTGCTGCGGGCCTTTGCACAGAAAGATTTCGACCTGATTATCGGTATCGGCTTTGCCCAGAAGGAAGCGATCAAAAAGATTGCGGCGCAGTTTCCCGAAAAACATTTTGCCATCGTGGACGCTCAAGTGGACGCCCCCAACGTGCGTTCGCTTCTCTTTGAAGAGCACGAGGGCGCTTACATCATTGGCGCCATCGCCGCCCTGACCAGCAAGACGGGTAAGGTTGGTTTTGTCGGTGGCATGCGCGGCCCGCTCATCGGGAAGTTTGAGGCGGGCTACGAGGCCGGCGTGAAGGCCGTGTGCCCGGCCTGCGTGGTCCACGCCGCGTACATCGGCACCACCCCCGACGCGTACCGAGACCCAGCCCGAGCCAAGGCCCTCGGCATCGCGCAGATCGGCGCGGGCGCGGACGTCCTCTACCACGCGTCCGGAGCGAGCGGTCACGGCGTCTTCGAGGCGGCGCACGATGCGGGAATTCTGGCCATCGGCGTCGACTCCGACCAGTACGCCGAGATGCCGGGCACCGTCCTCACCAGCATGATCAAGCGCGCCGATGTCGCCGTCTTCGACGCGATACGCGCGGTCGGCGAGGGCCGCTTCGAACCTGGCATGCACGTCTTCGGCGTAAAAGACGGGGCCATCGATTACGTCCGCGAGGGCCCGCATGCGGAGCTCCTGTCGCCGAAGATCGTCGCGCGCGTCGAAGGACTGCGCGCCGACATCGCCGCGGGTCGCGTGCGCGTCCCGGCGGATTGACCTGCGACATTTCGCGGTTGGACACGGCATCCACATCCAAGGGATGCCCCTTGGGATGGCCCGAGGGCCCGTCCAGTCGCACTGGACGAGGCCTGATTCGAGGCCTTCGCCTTGGAGACCGCAGTCGAAATCCTTCCGCATCCGTCCTATATTCCGCTGGCGATGGCAACCATGAAGCTGAAGGCTGGGGTTCTAACCGGAAACGCTCTCAAAGAGGTGTTTGCTCATTGCAAAGAAGTCGAGGCGGCGCTGCCGTCGGTGAACGTGATCGGATCCCACTCGGCGAACGCGGCGCTGGCGGCGGCCAAGGCCGCCAAGGCGCCCATCATCGTCCAGCTCTCGCACACCGGCTCGCAGTTTTACGGCGGCAAGACGCTCGACAACAGCGCCCAGCAGGCGTCGATCGCCGGCTCAATCGCCGGCGCGCTGCACGTGCGGACGCTGGCCAAAGTCTATGGCGTCCCCGTCGTCCTTCATACCGACCACTGCGCGAAGAAGATTCTCCCGTGGGTCGATGGCGTGATCGCGGCGGGCGAGGAGTACTTCGCCAGGAACGGCGAGCCTCTGTTCAGCTCGCACATGCTGGATCTGTCCGAGCAATCTCTAGCCGAGAACATCGAGATCAGCAGTCGCACGCTGGCGCGCATCGCCAAGATGAACATGACGCTGGAGATCGAGCTCGGCATCACGGGCGGCGAGGAGGATGGTGTCGACAACTCCGGTGTCGAGCACGACAAGCTCTACACCCACCCCGAGGACGTGCTGAAGGCCTACGACGCGCTGGGCGCCGTCGGCAGCTTCACCGTCGCCGCCG
>Ga0182024_10020998_pt1 | contig 11893 bp, 9 predicted proteins | sample P32metaG_FD_120480 | JGI IMG/M metagenome (GOLD analysis project Ga0182024, IMG submission 120480) | Permafrost microbial communities from Stordalen Mire, Sweden - P3-2 metaG (Illumina Assembly) | ecosystem: Environmental > Terrestrial > Soil > Wetlands > Permafrost | place: Sweden: Stordalen... | reverse complement strand
TAACTTGTCCATATATTGCTTACTAAAAAGTTGCGGGAGCTTTGTTAGGGGGTCTTGGCCAAGCATCCGTCGTACGACGGTCAATGGCCTCAGAACAAGGATGCATCATGAATGCTAAATCCAATCGCCGCAGCAAAGCGCGAGGTTCGCGAACACCGTCCTGCCGCCGTGCTGGCGAGCGACGATGTGATCGAACACGTGCCGAAACCCCACAGCGGGATTCAGTATGCGGCAGTACTCGCATCGATTTCCGGCAATCCTCTCAATGTTGGCTTCAACGCGTTTTCCCATGACCCTTCACGCGGCGGGACTGCGCCGCGCGAGCGATACTCGGGCCTTTGACTGCAAAATCGATAGAACGTTGTTTGCCAGCAGGAGGTCGTCGAGTTGTGCAGTTTCTTCATCGGTCAGTGTACCGGCTTGCGCCTTGGCAGACAGTTCCAAATAGCGTGCGTGGTCCTCTGGGGGGAAATCCAACTGCAGGAGGTACTCGGCGACTGCCGTGGGAAGGGATCCATGTCCAGGTTGAACAAGACGTTCCAGCGCTGACATTTGGCTTACCATAAGAACAATCATATTAAAGAAGTATGCACAGGTCGAGACAATTCCTGTTACCGCTTTGTGGGCTGTGCCACCCTTTCCAGTGAGCTGGGGCTCTTGGGGGAGAAGAGACCCTTCGCTGCGCTCAGGGCGACGGCTTGAAGCCGTCGGCTGCGCTCAGGGCGATGGCTTGAAGCCGTCGATTGAGCGGATGGGGGCACAGCGGTTACCATCCTTCTTGTGACACAACTCAAACCCAACGGATTGGACAACGCCGGCGCTCCCCTGCCGGTCGGCGTGATCGGCTGTGGACGGATGGGCCGGCTCCATGCCCGCGTTTATGCGCAAATGCCGCAGGTGAAGCTGGTGGGCGTCTGCGACGCTAGCGCCGAGGCTGCCGAGGCCACGGCCAGCGAGTTCGGCGGCCGCGCCTTCGTGCATGCCGAGGAACTCCTGGCGGAAGTGAAGGCGGTCACCATCGCGGTGCCGACCAAATTCCACGCCGAGGTGGCCGAAGCGTGCCTGACGCGCGGCATCGCCTGCCTCATCGAAAAGCCCCTGGCCAAGGACTCGGCGGACGCGCGGCTCATCGCCGACCTGGCCGCCCGCAGCGGCGTGACCGTGCAGGTGGGGCACATCGAGCGCTTCAACCCGGCCATCCGGGCCATGGCCCGGCTCGACATCCGGCCGCGGTTCATGGAAGTCACGCGCATCAGCCCACTGACCTTCCGCAGCATCGACGTCGGCGTGGTGCTGGACATGATGATCCACGACATCGACATCGTCCTGCGCCTGGCCCAGAGCCCGGTGGCCAAAGTGGACGCCACCGGCGTGAGCGTCATCGGCGACGTCGAGGACATCTGCAACGCCCGGCTGACGTTCGAGAACGGCTGCGTCGCCAACATCACCGCCAGCCGGCTGGCGCTGAAGACCGAACGGCGTCTGCGCGTCTTCAGCCGTGACGCGTACGTCTCGCTGGATTACCAGAAGCGCTATGGCATCTTCGCCCGCCGGAGCGGGAACCTGAACGCCATCCGGGATGCGGTGGCCAGGATCCGCTCCGGCGAAATCCAGGACTTGTCGGAGCTGAATTTCGCCGACCTGGTCCAGATCGAGGAACTGCAGATCGACGATGTTGAGCCGTTGCGGGCGGAGCTGGAGAGCTTCGTCTCGGCCATCCACAGCGGCGCCAAGCCGGAGGTGAGCGTGGAGGACGGCCTGGCCGCGGTTGAGACGGCCGAGCGGATCGTCCGCGCCATACCGGCCGTGACGCTGGGGGAGTGATCTAAGAAAATCTCCAAAATTGTTCTTGACGCGGTATCCCCGGCGGGGATATAAGACAAAACGTACTAGATATCGTAATTTGTTTACTAGAATTTCCATTTCGATTCTGGAGATCGGATGCCGCGCGAGGCGCAAGATATTTCTGAAGGGGAATTGGCGGTGTTGCAGGCCCTGTGGCGCAGGCCGCGGATGAGCATCCGCCAGCTCACCGAGGAGCTGTTCCCGGGACGGATCGACGCCCAGTACGGGACGGTGCAAAAGCAACTGGAACGCCTCGAAGCCAAGGGCTTCGTGGCTCGGGACCGCTCCCTGTTCGTCCACCTTTTCTCCGCCGCCATCGACCGTGAAGCCCTGGTGGGCAGGCGGCTGGACGCGGTGGTCGACAAGCTCTGCGACGGCTCGCTGGCGCCGGTCATCTCCCACCTGTTGCGGAACCAGAAGCTCTCCGCCGAGCAGCGCCGGCAGTTGCGGGCGCTGGTTGACGAACCCGGGCCGGACAACCAGGGTCCGACGCCGAAAGGCAAGTCGCGAAGGAAGGAGTAGCCGCCATGCAGACGCTCTTGCACATGGCCCTGGGCAACGCGGTGGTGGCGGCAGCCATGGCGCTGCTGCTGCTTCCGGCGGCGCGCTGGCTGAAGCGGCCGGCGCTCACCCACGCGCTGAGCCTCCTGGTCCTGCTCAAGCTGGTGACCCCGCCGCTGGTCAACGTGCCGATGGCGTGGGCCCCGGCCCCCGGACCGGCGCCGCAGGCCGTTATTCCGCCGCAATCCCTGCCGCCCGTCCCAGAGATGTCGCAGACGGTGGCCGTTCTCGTACAAGCAGCACCTGAGGTGGCGGCGCCCCCGCCGGCCCTGGCAGTCAGTCCACCCGAGCCCTCGCCGATGGTCCCTATTTTGCGATCGGCAATCGATACCTGGGTAGCGGCCGCTTGGGTCGGCAGCTCGGCATTGTACGCGGCGCTCGTCCTGCTGCGCATCGCAAGACTCCGCCAGGCCGTTCGGCGGGCAACCGTGCCCGGCGAAGACCTGACCCAGGAGGTCAGCCGGCTCGCCCGGCAGATGGGACTGGCAGCCGCTCCGGAGGTGCGCTTCGTTAGCGGCGTAGCCCCGCCAATGCTGCTGGCCTTGTTCGCCAAGCCGTGCGTGCTGGTCCCGGCGGCCTTGTGGTCGCGGCTGGACGCCTCGAAACGCCAGACGCTGCTTCTGCACGAGCTGGCACATCTGCGCCGGCGCGACCACTGGGTGCGCTACCTGGAGCTGGCGGCGACCTGCGCCTACTGGTGGCACCCGGCGGCGTGGTGGGCCCGCTCGGCCCTGCGCGAAGCCGAAGAGCAGTGCTGCGACGCCTGGGTGATCTGGGCCATGCCCGCCGCCAGGCGAACTTACATGACAACGCTGCTGGATGCCGTTGATTTCATCTCCGAATCGGTCCGGCCGAATTCCCTGGCGGCGCCCGTGCTGGCCAGCGGCATGGGCCAGTTCCAACACCTGCAAAGGAGACTGACCATGGTTCGCGAACGAAGCGTACAGCGCCGCCTGAGCGGCGGAGGTCTGGTGGCAGTGGTTTTATCGGCAATCGCGCTCCCCCTGGGCCCGCGGCTCCTCCGCGCCGACGACGCGCCGCCCACCCCGCCCGCCAGCGACCGTCAACCGCCGGCAGTCGACGAACAGCCGGCCGCGGGACCGGACGGGGCAAATCGTGATCCCAGGGCGAATCAGCGCCAACCGGCACCTTCAACCGATTCGACAGGCGCGACGGGTTCGACGCGTTCGACAAGCTCACCGCAGGCGAGAGAAACGCCGGCAACCTCAGCAGAGGCGCCGACGGCCACGTATGGAAGGTCGGGCATGTCCCAGGTCGAGAGCCTCGACGCTCAGCTCAAAGCCGCCCGGCGGCAAATCGAGGCGCTGGAGCAGGAACTGGCGGCGACGAAGGCCGCGTCGCCTGTCCCGGTCGCGACCCGTGTGGCCTCCACTGCTGCTAAACCGCAAACAACGGCTCGCATCGTTGTGGTCGAACCTGTGGCCGCTGCCGCGGCCAACCCGCCTGCGCCAGAATCGAAGATCATTGTCCAATACGGAAACGGCAAGCTCGAAGCGATCGCCGTTCCAAGCCGGAAGACCATCTGGACCAACAACATCGGCCCCATTGGAGCACTGGAATCGGTGGCTGGGAAGATCATCGTTCGTGACGCTAATGGCAAAGTGTTTGAAATCGCGGTAGGCGACGGCCGCGTCCTCGCGGAAACGCCCGCCGCCGGCCTGACGGGGAACGTCGGTGTCACCACCGGCGTGGCCCCCCCGCCGTTCGCCATCGCCGTCCCTCAACCGGGCGGTCCAGGGGTGGGAGTGCCGAGCGCGCCGACGGCGACTGAGCAGCGTCTGGATGCAATCGAGCGGAAGTTGAACGCATTGATCGAAGCGGTCGACCGCCGGGCCAAACTTGACGCCGACCGGGCCCAGGCCGAGCGCGCCCGCGACTTCGCAAAGGACCCGAACCAGTGGCAAGACGGAAAGGCGAGGTCCGACTTCATTCCGCCACGTGACTCGGCGCCGGATGCGCCCACGCCGCCGGATGCTGTGCGTCGTGGACGGAACTGGGCGACGCCGGCGGCGCCGTCCCCCTACGTGCCCCGACGCGAATCGGCCCCGGGAGCGCCGGTGGCCCCCACGGAGGCGACACCGTCCGTCACGCCTCCGCGACGAGAGTCGCCGCCGTCGGACGACGCCGCGCCTCCGCAGCCCGAATCGACGCCGGCCGAGCGGTGATTCCGCGGCGCGGCCGGCCGATGCGGGCGCGTCGCGGAGACGAGATTGCCCCATGAGATCGCCCCGACAAGCCGAGTGGGCCGCGCAGCGGAGCCCCGGATGACCCCGCGACAGAAGGAAACTGGGAGATCCGAGGCTCCGTAGCGCTGCGCACCCGGCTTGAGGGATTTCAACCGTCGCGCGAATGCTTGATTGGGAGCGGTTTCAGAACGGCATGGTGACCGGAAGTTGCTGAATAGGTGCCATGGGCAAGCGCGCCGCTTGCCCATGATTTCGCGCTCTGGTGCAACCGTTCCCACGGGCAAGCGAGTACGCTTGCCCATGGCACCCAGACGGGCTCTGAAACCACTTCATAGCCTAGCGGGGTTTCGATCTATTCGGTTCCAGGTTGGCTCCTCACTCGACTGAAACCGTGACATCTGCCTTATCATCGACGTGGCGAACCGTGGCGCCGAACCCGAACGACTTGAAGTCTTGCAACGGCAAACTGAGTGTGCCGACCTCCTTTCCATCCTGGGTCACTTTCAGGCGGACCGTCCCATCCGTCTCGGTAATCTTCCAGAAGTTACTGACGCCTTGTTGCAACGGAATCCTGGTGGTGTGGAGAGCATCGCGCTGGTCGGTCATCATCAGATGATAGATGGTGTGGTCCTCGGATGCTGAAACCTCGACCTGCATCGATCCGCTCGCGTCGGCGCCGGGGAGGAACACCGCCTTGCCAAAATGGTGGCCCGGGGCGCCGTCGACCATAGCCCAGTCAAAGGTCTTGAGACCGCTGAAGCGGACCTCCATGGGTTCTTGCGTTACCGTCAGCACGTCGGGGCAGTCACTGGTCAGAGGGAACAGGCGCGAATGGCCGCCGGAGTCCCAAATGTATTTGAAGATGCTCATGTGCACCCCACCGGTGGAGCGGACCAACTCTGACACTCTTTTTTCCGTCGCCAGCTTCTGCAATCCGGACAACCCGGGCAACGCCCTGCGATACCAGACGGCGGCTCGCCTGCCGGCGGCGGTCAGGCCGGCCTTGGGGTCTTGAGATAAGTCCCACCAGGTATCGCCGACAGCGAGCTGCGCCTTTGAGTCGGAAGGTCCGGCCAAATCGAGCTTGGCGGCCGCTGCCAGGGCGCGATCGGCGCCGCGCGACAGGTGCCGGACCCCGCCATCCCAATCGCCCTTCACAAAACAAAGGAACTTGCCGACTGTGAGGTTGGCGTCGGGGTCGTCGGGGTGCAACTTCAGTTCCTGCTCGGCGAGCTTCATCCCCTGAACCAGTCGCAGGCAGGCCTGAATCTCCTCGACCTTTGTGTGGGCGGCCTTGACCAGCGCGATGTCCTCCGCAACCTTAGCCTCGGTTTCGGCCTCCGCCGCCAGCTTTACGGCAGTGTCGTAGTGATTGGCGGCTGCGGCCTCATCCGCCAGCGATATCGACGCGTGGGCCAGTGCGGCAGCGTCGGCCGGATTCGCTGCCCAGTGGCTCGCTACGGTCAACGCTTTACTTTTCAAATCGATTCTGTCCACGGCGAAGGTCGATGCCATCGCGTCCACGGCGCGGTATGCGCCGGCGAGGTCACCCGTGGTGGCGGCCAAGTCGCTGGAATCCTGAAACAACACGTATTGTGCCGGCAGGTCGTCTCCCTGTGACGCCTCGGCCAACAGTTTTGCCGCCAACTTTCTGCGGCTCTCGGGGTCCTGCCGGGCGAAATCCTCCTTGAAGATCTCCCGCACGATCTTCTCGGCCTTGCCGCGGTCCGAAGGTGAAGGCACGGGCGCCAAGGGCTTGCCGGTAGCCGTATCCGCCGATGCAGGGCGCATGGAGTAGAGAAAAAAGATGGCAAAGGCCGCCAGTGCCAGGCGCAGGTTCATCGCCAGACCTCCCAAACATTTGTGGATGGACAAGCGTTATCCTAACAGAGAGTTTGCCAATCGGACATCCTTTAGTCAGTGATGCGAGAGCCCATATGGCCACGAAGTATTGGGTTGTTTCTAAAGCAGTTTTGTTCTGCGCCATGGTGGCGTCGGTTGCCAATGCCCCCGCAGCCGACGTTCCCGAGCGAATGAGTGAGGGGGACGGCCCGCCGATCAATCTGACTTGCGTGGGGTTGACGGTGCCGTCGGCGGTGCATGTATCTGCGTTGGTTCCGCACGCGGACGTGCTGCCGGGGGCGGGCGGCGCGGGGGAGACACCGGTACCGGCTGGGGCCGCCGACCCGTCGCCGCTGGCGCATTCGTATATGTGGGATTTCGGCGACCCTGATGGGCGGCACAACCAGCTTCCCGGCTGGAATGCGGCCCATGTCTATGACAAGCCGGGGAAGTACACCATCACGCTGACGATCACCGACGACCAAGGGAAGGTGGCACGCCGGACGACATGGGTGCGCGTTGCCCCGGACAATCGGCGCAAGGTGTATTGCTCGCTGCAGGGCAACGACCAAATGAACGGCGCCACGCCGGCAACGGCGGTGCGCAGCGCCTCGCGGGCAGTGCAGCTTGGCGCGGTCGATTGCGTCGTGCTCTTTAGGCGCGGCGACACGTTCCCGGTGTCACACCAGATCGCCTTCGAGGGCCACAACATGCGGCTAGGCGCTTACGACGACCCGGGTTTCCCGGCGACCACGCCGCCGGTGCTGCGCAAGGTCGATGGGCCGCCCAAGCAGGATGCCATGCTGCAGCTCAGCCCCAAGAGCACGGAGGTGTTCGTCGACGGGCTGGAATTCGACAGCATGTACGACCTCAAGCAGTTCGGACCGGAGAAGGTGCCGGCCCGCGGCATCAACCCGGCCGGCATCAACGTCTGCGTGCGCGACTGCGCGTTCAGGAACCTCACCGATGCCATCAATGCCGAGCTGAAGCCTACAGGCTTGCTCGTGCTGGATAGCCGCTTCTCCAACGAGATCCGCGGCTACGGCATCTACGGCGACGGCAGCGACCACGTCTACGTCGGCAACATGATGCTCAACAGCCGCCAGGAGCACCTGATCCGCGTGACCGAGCCGGGCGTCACGCGGCTGCTGATCGCCCACAACGACCTGTACCGGCCCACCAACGGCAAAGGCAGCATCGAGCTGCGCAACGCCAACTGGTTCTACGTCTCGGACAACCTCATCGACGGCGGGACGCTGCGCGTCGGACCGCAGGAAAATGACAAGCACCAATACCCCAACTGGGCGTCGATCAAGTGCACCTGGGGCGTCGTGCAGAACAACCGGTTGGACAACATCTTCATCAACGTGCGGCTGGGGACCGAGCACGTGGTGTTCCGCAACAATTACATCCACCTCAAAGGGAATGAAGAGGGCGACTGGGCGTTCTTCCTCGCCTGCGATAAGGAGGGGTATGACAGCGTCCGCAAGATCGTCGATGTCCGCCTCGATCACAACACGGCAGTCAACGACGGCAACATCGGCCAGTTCATGGTGGTGCAGGCCAACGAGAGCCCGCCGATTGGCCTCACCCTCAGGAACAACCTGTTCGTGGCCCCGAACCTGCGCCGCAGCGGCGACCGAGGTTGGTCCGTCTTCCTGTTCGAGAAGGACCCGTCCGGGTTCAAGGCGGTGGAAGGCAACGTCTGGCCGGCCGGGCCGGCGGCGCTGTTCCACTGGAACAAGGCCGACCACACGCCGGATGAGTGGGCGCAGCAGCCGATGGTGAGCCACGAGCGCTACGAGGACGTGGTGCTCGACGACGAAGGGAACGCCCCGCACCCGCACACGCTCAACGCCGGCGCGCGGCTCGAGAAGAAGGAGCCGCCGAAGCATGTTTTGGGGCCGGGGCCGTGGGACGAAGTGCCGAAACGGGAACAGATTGCGCCGGCACCGATCAGGCCCGCGGGGGCGAAACCGGCGTCGTAGGACCGGCTGATCACAGCTCTTTCTCCATCGACGTCTGCTTGCGCCGCACGGCTTTGTCGGCTTCGTCGAAGGCCTCTTCGTGCTTCATCGTGCCGCGGTCCAGCTCGTTCCAGATGTTCATCAATTCCTGGCCAGCGCCACTTAGGCCCGCGTTGGCCAAGGCGTCCTTGTCGGACTGCGCACCCAGATCCAAGAGCGTGTTGAGCCGGTCGAGGTACATGTCCTGGCTGACCGCGTCGTCCTCGATCCACTGGCTGATCATGGCCACGTCTTTGTCGGTGACGTTGAGCCGGCCCATGGCCCGGCCGCGGTCCTTGTTCTCACGGACCATCCGCAGCCGGCTCACGGTCAGCAATTCCTTGCTGCGCAGGTTCAGCTCTCGGGCGCTCATGAGCTGTTCCTGCGTCTTGAGCTCGAAGTCCTGGGCCAAGGCCTTGCGGAGCTCGGGGGATTTCTGCGTCGAGCCCTGCTCGAAGATTTTCTTTTTGTCGACGCTGATCTGCTCGATGCGCTTGAAGAGCCGGTCGCGCTGCTTGGTGAGCATGATCTCCTCCTTGCGCAGCTCCTGGCGGTCCAGCTCACTCAGCGTTTTCTTGCGGCCGAAGATTTTGTCGATCAGTGCCATAAGAGTGGCAGATGTTGCTCGTGCTTAAGTAATCGTGCGCGATTCGTGTAGGGTCCGGACCGCGGACCGATTGGTTGACACCGCAAGTAATGGTCCGCAGTGCGGACCCTACAAACCTAGCTACTGCCTCGGGATTCATCCCGCTTCCGGCTCGCTGCGCCGGGCGGGCGACGAGATCGGCGGCGGGGCCGACGCCTGCCCGGCTTGCCGCTGTCTGGCCGGCTCGGCGGGCTTGGGAGCGGCCTTTTCCGCGGGCGCGGGCTTGGCCGCCTCAGCGCCGTCCTTTTCCTGCTTGTTCTCGGCTTCCAGCTCCTCGAACAAGGCCTGTTCCTCGGCGGTCAGGCCGGTGGCGCCGCTGCTCATGGCAACGGAGCCAACCAACTCGCTGTTAGCCTCCAGCTCGGCCAGCATCTCCTCGGCCTTGACCGCATCGGCAGTGATCTCGTCGGTGTCAGGGAGATTGGCGCCGTGGCCCTGCTGCACCAGCTCCAGGTTGTGCAGGTGCGTGCTGACCACGTTGATCTGCTGGTTCAGCACGCCCAGGAGCTGCGTCCGCCGCTCAATGTCCTTGCGGAGCTGCAGGAGCTGGCTGGTCACCCGTTTCTTGGTGATGGAGCCGGGCGCTTCCTTGAATTGTCGCCGCAGCGCTTCTTCCTGCTGCTCGAGCGCGCCCATGTCCTCGTAGGCCAGGTCGCGCTGCTGCGACAGGGCGGCCCGTCGTTCGGACAGGAACGCGATTTTCTTCTCGTCGTCGCCCTTGCGCGAGAACAAGGCCTTCATACGGTCAATCAGCGGCATAGTCGAACCTCCCGCGGCCGCTTTTACCGAAGCGACCGGCGCGGACCCCTCACGGAACAACACGAACCTCCCGTCCAGCTTCTTGGCGATCAGCCCCGGCGTGGCCTTGGCATACGCCTTCATCTCCGACTCCACCAGCGCCGGCGGCAACCTGGTGCGGCTGGCCAGCTTCTCCACCGAAAGCCCGCCCTGCAAGAGGTCCAGCTTCGCCTCTTCGATCGCCTGGCGGGCGCGCTGGCGCTTGTCCTCGTCGTGCTCTGGGTCGAACAACTCGCTGATGCTCCGCGCCTCGGGCGGCCCGGTCACCGTCCATCCGCCGGCATCGTTCGGCTCGACCAGCACCACACATCGCCCCGCGTTGCGGTCGGCCAATCCGTGGGCTTCGATCGTGAAGCCGCTCGTGCTCATCAGCACCAGCGTCTGCGGCACCCCGCCAAGGCTCGGCGGCAGGGTGCCAATAAGCTTCTGAATGTCGCTGGCGTCCATCGGTGCCGGGTCTTCGCCAGCGATCAATGCCCGAGTCGGCGATACGCAGACCACCTTCATCCGCCCCACCGTCTGCCGGAAGAACAGGAACCGTTTCTGTCCCAGCGTTACTTCGACGATCTCCCCCACCGGCATCTTCGCCTGCAGTTCCCGGTCCGGCACCCCCATCTCGCTCATCGTCCGTTTCAGGTCGGTGGCCCGGTCGTCGCGGCGTACGTCGCGAATGAGCGAAGTGATCGAGCGATTGCCGGTGCTCGTGTCGATGCGCAGCCGGTCGTCGGCCAGCAGTCGTTGCACGTGCTGCACAAGCTGCTGCTCGCGCTGGCGGTGGATGGCTGGGTCGGAGGAAATCTTCATGAGCCGGTTTATTATAGCGGATGCCCATGGAAAGCACGCGCTATAGAAAGCACGAAATCCGATACCGATGGCGACAGCCGTCGCCCTAAAGCGCAGCCAAGGGCCTCTTTTGCCACGATCCCAACAGATCCCAGCCAGAGCCTATCAATTATTATGTCTAATTTCGCAGGATGTTCGGTCCGGTCAAGGGCGCAAACCCGGGTCGGCACGACAGGGCGTGCTGACGCCTGCGGGCGTGGCTTCATTTTCCCTTCAGGTCGTGGATTGTACACTTGAAACCAACGAATTTCGCCCACGGAGGCTTGATGAAGATCCTGGTCATCGAAGACGAGCCCGACCTGCTTTCCGCGCTGGTCCAGTCTTTGCGGGAGGCCGGCTATGCCGTCGATTCAGCCGAGGACGGGGAGGAAGGGTTGTTCAAGGCGGCCGGCGGCGGGTACGACGCGGTCGTGCTGGATATGATGCTGCCGCGGATCGACGGCTGGGCCCTTCTCGGCAAGCTGCGCAAGACCGATACGGTCCCGGTGCTCGCCCTGACCGCGCGCGATGCCCTTCCCGACCGGGTCCGCGGCCTCGATGCCGGCGCCGATGACTATCTGACCAAGCCGTTCGAGCTGGCCGAGCTGCTGGCCCGGTTGCGAGCGATCATCCGCCGCTCGGCGGGCAAGGCCTCGACGCGAATCGACCTGGGGGACATTTCGATCGACATCGCCTCCCGCAACGTGCGCCGGGCGGGGCAACTCGTGCCCCTGACGCCGCGCGAATATGCCCTGGTAGAGTACCTGGCGCTGCACAAGGGAACGCTGGTCACCCGGACGGTCATTTATGATCACTTGTTCGGCGAGGAGGACGATACGCTCTCCAACCTGGTGGACGTGCACGTTTCCAATGTCCGCAAGAAGCTCGGCAAGGAGTTCATCATCACCCGGCGGGGCGAAGGGTACCTGATCGATGCTTAGATCCATCCGATGGACGCTGCAGATCTGGCACGCGGCGATACTCCTGCTCGTACTGCTGGGTTTCGGCTGCGCCTCGTATTACGAGGTGAGCCGAACGCGTTTCATGGAGGTCGATGCCGAGCTGTCGAGCGCGGTAAACACGCTGGCGGCATACCTGGCCCCGCCGCCGCGCCGCGCTCCGCCCCCGCCGCGGCGCGAGGATGAGGACCGCGGCCCGCGCGGGAC
>Ga0182024_10020997_pt1 | contig 11893 bp, 10 predicted proteins | sample P32metaG_FD_120480 | JGI IMG/M metagenome (GOLD analysis project Ga0182024, IMG submission 120480) | Permafrost microbial communities from Stordalen Mire, Sweden - P3-2 metaG (Illumina Assembly) | ecosystem: Environmental > Terrestrial > Soil > Wetlands > Permafrost | place: Sweden: Stordalen... | reverse complement strand
TTCGTCCCGGGGGCGTAGCTCAGCTGGTAGAGCGCTTGACTGGCAGTCAAGAGGTTCGAGGGTTCAAGTCCCTTCGCCTCCACTCGGTACGTGCCGGACGACTTGCTGGTCGTCTGCGGCGAGCCTTTAGGCACGTTTATGTCAAACGGATACTTAAGCCCGTTAGGTCAGGGCAAGAACGCCACCACTCGCGCCGGCGAAGCGCTGCAGCGGGCAAGCGGCAAGGGGAAGAAGCCGACCTTGAATCCGTTCTTGGGCACGGCGGCCAGGTTGTAAATCTGCTGGACGATGAAGACCTCCTTCTCCCGCCCCGCGAAGTGGCCGTCCCAGATCGTAGAACGGTCGCCCGTCTCCCCGAACGTCCGTCGGATGACATGGAAGGGCCGATCCCAGCCGAGAGCATCCGTGCATAGGATTTTCGCGCCCGTCTCCGCCAGGAACAGCGTGCCGTCGCGCGTCATGCCGGGGTACTGGAAATACTCGGGGTCGCCGAAGTCGTACGCCTCCTGGCCGGTCCGCAGCATCAAGGCGCAACCCGGCGTGATTTGCGCCCCGTTGTTGGCGATGGCCGTCTTGAGGGCTCCGATCTCGATGCCTTCGGCCGGCTTCAGCAGGCCGCGTAGGTCAAGGACCAAACCATCGACGTAGAGTTCTTCAAGGGTGATATCGGTGATGGTGCGGGCGGGCTTGCCCTCGCACTGGGAGCCATAGTGGAGCGGGGCGTCCACATGCGTGCCGAGGTGGGTGTTGATGTGCAGCCGCTCGGCGCCCCAGCCCTCGCCATCGGGCAGATCGTCCTTCTGGCAAGCGAAAGCCGCGCAAACAGCCTCGGCACCTTCGAAGGCGGGGCGCTGGTACTCGATCTCGGGAACCATCGTCGCCACGCCCTGGCGCCGGTTCTCGGGGAACTTCTCGATGTCGTGCGGATCGAGCGGGCGGGTGAGATCGACGAGCTTCATCGCAGAGGCCCCGAGACTCTGAAGACGACCTTGCCAGTGGTCCCGCCCTGCTCGAAAGCGAGCTGAACCTCGCGCATGTTCTCGAGCGGGTGCATCTCCGGCTCGATGAGCCGCTCGGTCCTCAGCCATTCCTCGGTGAAGGCAGTGGCGGCCGCGTGCTCGGGCGTGTCGGTCCACGCGATCGAGGAGAAAGGCATGACCGTTATGCCGTCGTATCCGAACTTGGAGGTATCGAGGTTCCCGCGACCGGCCGAGTAGCCGTAGATCACCCACCGACCGCGCTTGCGGATCACCTGCCAGTCCGTGCCGAGCGTGTCGCCCGAGACGCCGTTGAACGCCACGTCCACGCCCCCAGCCTGCTGACCGCCGGTGGCGAAACCAGAGGCCTTGGGCCCCCAAATCTTTAATACTTCCTCGACGTAGTCCTGGGTCTTGCGGTTGATGACGTGGTCGGCGCCTTCGGCCTTGAGCAGGCGAAGCTTCTCATCGGTGCTGGCGATGGCGACCACCGGCACATCCTTGAACCTGCGCTTGAGGATCTGCAGCGTCAGAAGGCCGACTCCACCCGCAGCAGCATGCAGCAGCACCCGATCGCCTTCCTGCACCTTCGCCCAGACATAGACCATGTAGTAGGCGGTCCGAAGGTTCACGGGATAGGCCAGCATCACCTCCAGCGGCACCTCGTCGGGCACGGGCCGCAGCAGCCCGGGATGCACGGCGACGTATTCGGCGAATGCGCCGCCATTCGGCGTGGCCATGACGCGCATGCCTGGCTGCCAATGCCTGATCTCGGGACCGACCGCCTCGATCACGCCAGCCGCCTCCTGGCCGCCGATGAACGGCGTGGGCCGCGCCCGGCTCGGCAAGCCCTGGCGCTGCATGACATCGCCCCAACGCAGGCCCGCGTATTCCACCTTGACCAGGACTTCCTTGGGCCCTGGCTCCGGCTTCGAGGCGTCGCCGAATCTGAGGTTGTCGGCCCCGCCGTAGTTGTCGATGAAGACCGCCTTCAAGCGCGTCGCCTCCCCTGCTTGAGACACCAGACTGCGTGGACTTCAAAAATCGTAATGTAAGGACGGCGCGCCACTGCTACTCACACAATCCAGAGGCAGACACGACGAGGCCAGTCGGGCGCCCAGAGGGGTGTCGAGATCCTCAATACGGTGCTCGAATTCATTCGAGAAGTCGAGCCTGTGAGGGTGATCTCCCAGCGCGAGCTCGATTTCCCCTGCAACCCCGAGGCCGTGGCCCGGGTTCGCAAGGGGATCGCCGAGGCCGAGGCTGGCCAAACCGAGCCATACCAGATCGACCCGTCACTCCTCGACATCTGATCAGATGACCGCTCTCCCGCCGGACTACGACTCCGACCCCGAGCGCCGCAGATCGTGGAAGGCACCGCAAGACGTCCACGAGATGATCGCGCCGGAACTGCGCGGGCCGGTCCTCGACATCGGCTGCGGGGAGGGCCGGCTTGCATCGTCCCTCGGCCATGGCGTCGATTGGATTGGAGTTGACTCGTCACCAACGCAGCTGAAGGCGAACCCATATCGACCCGTGGTGCTCGCCGACATGCGTGCACTGCCGTTCCGCGATGGGGTGTTCGCAGAGGTCGCGCACCTCTGGTGCCTGTACCACTTGGATGACCCATCGGCCGCGATCGGTGAGGCAGAGCGGGTGCTGCAGGGTGGTGGCAGCTACTACGCGTCGACGGGAGCGCGGGACAGCGATCCCGAGCTCATGTTTGAGGGCTACCCGGCGTCGACGTTCGATGCCGAGGAGGCCGTCGCGATCGTGGCCTCGGTGTTCGAGCAGGTCGAGCCGGAGCGGTGGGACGGCACGTTCTTCCCATTGGAGACGCGCGACGAAGTGCGTGCGTATTGCCGTCACAGTTCCATCCCGGCCGACCGGGCCAACGATGTCGACCTACCGCTCTGGCTAACCAAGCGGGGCGTGCTCGTGCGCGCCACAAAACGCTGATCAAAGTTGCGGCGGTCAGAGGAGGACGGGGAACGCCTCCGCGGGTCCCGGTTCGCTGGTCATGCCGTTCGTTCAAGTGCCGCTGGTCCAGTCCTCCCTGCGTCAGCTACCCCCGGTCACCCTCGGTCCTTTCCTCTCCTGTTGCCCCGACACCCGATTTCGGACCGGCGAGCGAAGGGATCTCGTGACTAGTCTCAACTCGGTGTTCGAGGATCTGCTCGCAAGCGTCCCATTGTTCGCACAGTTGTCCCGTCGTGACTTGGGTCGGCTGGTGAAGGTCGGCCACGACGTGAAATATCCGGCCGGCACCGAGCTCACCTCGGAGGATGAAACCGCCGTCGCTTTCTTTGTCATCGCCGAAGGCGAGGCCTCGGTTGACGTCAAGGGCAAGGAAGTTCGCAGGTTGGGCCGGGGGGATTACTTCGGGGAAATGGCGCTCATCGACCGCTCACGCCGTTCTGCAGTTGTGAAAGCCGTGACCGAGGTCCGGTGCTTCGTCATGACGCAGTGGCAGTTTCGCCCCTTTGCGACCGAGCACCCCGAGGTCGCGTGGGCCCTCCTCGAGGCGATGGTGCAACGGGTCCGAGACGCGGAGAGCAGAAACCCGCCCGGCGACTGAGGATGGCGGCGCATCGACGACGCTCACCGTGCATTGAAGAAACGGCCGGCACACCTGATGAACCCCGCTGGCGGCTTCCCCTAGGACGCCGCGGCGGACATCGCCCGCACGCGACAGGGGGGCACTGCACGTGCACCCCGGCTGTTCACCGGCTTCACTTGCCGGGTGAGCTCACCCGACTGGCACCTGCAAGAGGGCTTTGACGTCCGTTTCGAATGGGGGACGACCGGGACCGCCGCGCTGGCCGCCCGGGCCGGCGTGGTGGCGGTCATCGACGTCCTGCGGTTCACGACTGCGGTCGAGGCGGCCGCAGGGCGGGGTGCGTTCGTCTACCCGTACCGGTGGGGAGACGACTCCGCGCCCAGGTTCGCGTCGTCGGTCGGGGCGGCGCTGGCCGGTGGTTCGGACCGGTCGGGTCCGTCGCTCTCGCCGCTCAGCCTTCTTGAGCTGAGCGCCGGGGATGCCGTCGTTCTGCCGTCACCCAACGGGTCGACCTGCACCGCCATCGCAGCGGAGGCCGGCGCGCCGGTTTTGGCGGCGTGTCTGCGCAACCCGTCCGCCGCGGCCGACTGGCTCAATCATGCGGCGGGGCCTGTCGTGGTCATCGCCTGCGGCGAACGCTGGCCGGACAAGTCGCTCCGGCCGTGCACCGAGGACCTGCTCGGTGCCGGTGCGCTCATCAGCCGCCTGCGGGGCACGCGTTCACCGGAGGCCGAGTCGGCCGCCCGGGCCTGGGAGGTGGCGGAGCACGGTGACGTCGCTGCCACCCTGCATTCGTCCGGATCGGGTCGGGAGCTGGTCGCCAAGGGTCACGGCGGCGACGTCATCTATGCCGCCGAGGTGGATGTCAGCACGGTCGTGCCGGTGTTACGCGACGGCCGCTTCGTGAACGCCTCTCGGGCCGGCTGAACCTGCACGTCCGCTGGTTCGGTCTGGCCGGGGCGTTACGTGGTTGTGCGCCCACTCCCGCCCCGGCCTCGACCACCACAGCGCTCCCAATTCCGAGTTCGCACACAAACTCCCGGCCGGGATGTGGTTATCCGCCTGAGGCGCACCGCTTCAACCAGATGAGACCCAGACCTAGCGAGTCCGCAATGGCTCGACTTCGATCCTTCGATCCCTTCAGGCATCTGGGACGCCCTTCGGAGGTTCTAACCGGCTACCCAAGGTGGCTTCCGACGGAATCACCTCAGGCTGGTGATGGTACTCCGCGCGGTATGCCCGCGTCGGGACTCTATGTGACCTGGGGGTGTGGGGCCGCCCCGGTGATCACGGGGTCGCGCTAGGGAAAGACGGAGAAGCTGGCGACCTGGTAGGCGGTGAACGCGACCAGGAGGATCGCCGATGTACCCACCGCGAGTCGGTACTTCCAGCCGTCCTGGTAGCGGACCGCGACGGCGAGGATCAGCGGGAACGCGTCGAGGATGATCCTCGGCCTCGGCCCAACCGGCGCGGTAAGGATGGCCAGCGCTCCGACCGAAGCGCCGTAGAGCATTAGGAGCGATGGCTGTCGATCCCGCAGCCCGATCACGACGGCCACGACAACGGCGATGATGCAGAAGAAGACCAGGGTGTTGTTGGCGTAGCTGCTCAGCGGGTGGCTCAGGTACCCGCCGATGATGCGGAACGGGTAGGCGATCGAGAGGAAGCTTCGCCAGCCGCCCCGTTCGGTCTGGCTGAAGGCGGAGGCGACCCCGGTGTGCCGCCAGATCCACACGAGGTAGGCGAGCGTGCCCAGCGGCGCGAGGATCGGCGCGGTCAACGACCGCCAGTCGCGGTCCCGCCGGATTGCGCCGATGGCGGCCCAGGCGCAGCAGACGACGAACGCGAGGGCGATCGGTGCCGCCGCGGTCGCCATCAGTCCGAGGAGCCCGGCCAGGATCCACTTGCGCCGCATGAGGGCGAGGAGCCCGAACGCGCAGCCCGTGATCACCAGGCCCTCCGAATAGATCATGGAGAACACAAACGAACCCGGAAACAACGCGAAAAGGATCGTGGCCCTGTTGGCCGTCCTCTCTCCGGCGTACTCGCGGACGAGAGCCCACACGCCGATCGTCGCGGTCAGGCCGGTGATGCTCGAGATCGCGACGCCGGCCGAGAACTGTGACATCCCGGTCAGCCCGGACAGCCCCCGGATGAGGAACGGCAACCCCGGGAAGAACGCGATGGTGTTGGCCAACACGTGGCCGTGCCCCATCGGGAGGTGGGTCGGGTAGCCGTTGCCCGAGGCCCGCAGGTACCAGATGCTGTCCCAGCGATAGATGCGGCCACCGAGGCTTCCCCCGCCGAAGACCGCGACCAGACCCATCGTGAGCACGACGATGGCCCGCGACCCGAGATAGATCGCACCGGGCCGCCAGGTCGACTTCCAGAGCCGATCGAGCCCGCTCAGCCGTCTTGGCGCGACGGTCGGGGCGTTCGGCCGCTCGACCACGCTCGTGCCGGCGGCTGCGGAGGCCACAGGAATGCGCCGGGCGCCGGAGAACGACGTCATCGGCTCATGCCGTTGGACCGTGACCAAGGATCACCGTGGACCATCTTCGGTTCGAGAGTAGCCAGGCGCAGCCGAACACGGTGACCAGGGCGACCGGCCAATATGCGAACCCGTGCAGCATCGGGGTGCCAATCGGCCCCGCCAGCAGCATGGCGAACCCCGCGGCGATCACTAGGACCTTGGACCGCTGCGATCGGGTCGCGGCCAGCAGGACGAGGCCCCAGGTCAGGTACCACGGCCACAGCGTCGGTCCGGCCAGGACCACCAGCACCAGCAGCACGGCCAACACCCGGACCAGGTTGTCGCTCCGGAACCGATAGACCAACCAGACCGCCCCCACCGCGGCCAGGACCCCACCGATCGTCTGGACTGCGGTGATCGTGCCCGCCTGGGGCGCATGGATCCGCACGAGGTTGAGCACTCGCGCCACGGCGGTGCCGAGCGAGACGGTGGGGGTCGCCTCGATCCGCAGCTCGGCCGGGATCCGGAGGTTCATCGGCTCGAGCCACTTCCAACCGAGCCCAGCGGCCACCGTGACGGCGACCACCGTGGCCGCGGGGATCGCGACGACCTTGGCCAACACCCCCCACCGGCGTCGTCCGAGGCCCGACGCGCGCAGCTCGTCCACCGCGAGGAAGACGACGGCCGCCGCAGCCGGAGCCTTGATCAGCGCCGCGAGCGCGCAGAGGATCAACCCGAGCGCCCGACGGCCGTCGAGCGAGAGGGCGACCCCGGCCACGACGAGCCCGACCATCAGGCAGTCGTTGTGGCCCGAGGCCATGAAACTCAATAGGACGAGCGGACTGAGCGCCCCGAGCCAGAGCGCGATCCCGGTGTCGGCACCGAGTCGTTTGGCGAGACGGGGGAGGAACACGACGATGAGCGCCATGCCGGCGATCTCGATGGCCCGCATCACCATGACCTCGGCGACGATCGAGCTCCCCACCACCGCGGTGATCCCCCGGGCCATCGACACGAAGAGCGGCCCGTAAGGAGCCGGCGAATGTCGCCAGACGCTCGCGATCGAACGCAACAGCGGGCCGTTGCCCAGCACGGCCGGCGCGACCGAGTAGGGATTGAGACCCCGGTGTGCGATCAGCCCCTGGCCGACATAGCTGTACACGTCCTTGCTGAACAGCGGCGGGCCGATGAGAAGCGGCGCGGACCAGGCGGTCAGGACGCCCACGGCGGCGCGGGTTCGCAAACGACCCCGCCACGCCACGGTCCCGACCCCGGCCCAGGCGGCGATGGCGACAAGGGCCGACACATAGAACAGCACCCGCAACAGGCCGAGATGGCCGGCCGGTGCTGAGAACCACCAGACACCGGTCGGTGGGTTCGGCAAGGGGGCCAAACGGGTCCCCGTGATGACCATGCCGGTATAACCGACGACGCCCACCGACGCCCACACGAGGAGCGGGAGGCCGCCCCGGCCAGCCTCCACCCTGGTGCTCGGGTCTTCCGCGCGACCCGCCCCCACGAGCACGTGGCCCGACGGCCCATCGTGCACCGGGGTCCCGGTGATCGCCCCGGGGCGCTCCAACCCAGACTCCATCGTTTCGAAGAGGCTCCGCTCGGCTGCCCGGTCAGAGGCGCAGCTTGGTAATCGGTTCCGGCCCTCCCCCGGAACCTTGCACGACCGTCTGGCCGCTTTGAAGTGAGGAGCCTATCTGGACCTCCTCTCACGCCCCTGTCGGACGCCCGGTGGGCATGGATGACAGACTTCCTACCCGTCCGTGATTCGGGACCCCGCAGACAATGAGCCTGCCCAACCCTCTCGTCATCATCCGCCGACGACTAACGCTGACCCCGGATGCCGGCCGAACGGCACCCGACGACAGAACCAGCGGCAACAACGCCCAGGCGGCGGACGACGGACTCTCGGCCGAGCGTCTCGCTCTCCTCGAGCGCTGCGCCTGGTCGCTGGTCTGGTTGGGCGTCCTGGTCGGCGGCGTCAACCTCTGGGGTTCATGGTCGTCATGGCCGATCATCGACCTGCTGGCGCCCCTGCTGGTCGCCCTGGCACTGGTCGGCTTCGTGATCTGTTGGTGCTCGAACCCCCGGTCCTGGTGGCACCAGGGGCTGGGCATGGCCGGGGCCCTGGTCGCAGTCGGAGCTCCCCAGACCTTCTTCATCCACACCCGCCTGTACTACAACACCGACTCGGCGGCGCTCGATCACGTCGCGGCCCGCGTGTTGGTGCATGGCCACAACCCGTACACGGCGTCGCTGGCGTCGGCGAAGCTCCTCTTGAACATCCCGGACCTGTTCTGGACCTACACGGTGACCGGCACCCATGTGGCCAACATGTCGTACCCGGCCGGTTCGTTCCTCGCCTACGCGCCCGCGTTCGCGCTCGGGTTCCATCACCAGGTCGTCGACTGGATGGACCTCTATGCGTGGTTGGCCAGCGCGGTGCTCCTCTTCTTCCTTGTGCCCCGGTACCTCCGGTGGCTGGCCGTGCTGATCACGCTCACGGGGATCTTCACCGGGGTGTTCGCCGGCGGCGGCACGGACGCGATGTTCCTCCCCTTCGTCATACTGGCCGTCTGGCGCTGGGACCACTACGGCAAGGCCAAGGGGGCCGGCATCGCGCGGTGGATCGGCCCGATCGCGCTCGGACTCGCCTGTTCGATCAAGCAGACGCCATGGTTCCTGGTGCCCTTCCTCGTGATCGGCATCTACATCGAGACGCGCCGCGATGGCCGGAACCCGATCCCGGTCCTGGGCCGCTACCTCGGCATCGTCGTGGCGGTGTTCGCGGCGGTGAACCTGCCGTTCGCGATATGGAGCCCGGCGGCATGGTGGCATGGCACGCTCACCCCATTGACCCAGCCGCTGGTCGCAGACGGGCAGGGGTTGGTGTCGCTGGCCCTCCACGGGTTGACCGGCGGGGCCGATCTGAAGTTGCTCATGTACTCGAGCACGTTCGCCCTCCTGGCCGTCCTGGCGGTGTACATGGCGTGGTATCGGCAGATGAAGAGGATCTGGCTGTTGCTCTTGCCGGTGTCCTTCTTCTTCTCGCCCCGCAGCTTCACCGGCTATTTCATCGATCTCTTCCCGGCGGCCCTCGTCGCGTTGGTCACCGTGGAGGCGGCGGCGAAGCGAGCCCGGCACCTGACCTGGGGTCGGTTCCGGGTGAGCCACCTGTGCGTCGGCGCGCTCGGCGTGGCGACGAGCGTCACCGCCGTGCTGGCCCTCACCCTCCCCACTCCCCTCGCGCTCAGCCTCGATTCGGCGTCGATCGGTTCGGGCCAACAACATCTGAAGTCGATCACGCTCACGGTGACCAACCGGACCGGCTCGACCCAGTCGCCGCACTTCATGGTCGACATCGGCGCGGGTCACCCGACCGGCTTCTGGACCACGGTGCACAATCAGCCGGTGGTCGTCGGGCCGCACCGGTCTGTGACCGTCACCCTGCTGCCGTCGACGCTCACCTACTTCCCGCCGTGGGCGTCCAACTGGGTCATCGACGCCTACACGGCGAGTCCCCGTGCGCTCAGCACGACGAACGACCTCTGGCACAACTACATCCCGAAGCTCAACCACCCGTAGAGGCGGGACGGTCGGACTGCGGCGTCAGGCGGCCCCGAACGCCTTGCGGACGGCCGCCGACCCGACCGAGCTCCGCTCGCTGAACCCGTAGGTGCCGGACTCGAGCAGCTCCCGCCCGGCCTCGACAAGCCCCGTGATCGCCGCCCACGCGAAGCCGCCGCCGACCGAGATCCGGGCCACCCCCGCTTCGGCCAGCTCTGAGACGACCGGGGATCCGGCCCGGACCAGCACGTTGACCGGCCGGTCCACGCTCGAGATCACCCGCCGGGTGTCGTCGAGATCCCAGATGCCCGGCGCGAACAGGACGTCGGCCCCCGCCTCTTGATACGCCTGTAGCCGGGTGATGGTGGCGTCGAGATCGTTGAGCCCATGGAGGTGGCCCTCGGCTCGCGCCGTGAGCACGAGGTGCACCGGGCCATCGTGCGCCGCCTCGGCGGCTGCCGCGACGCGTGCGCGAGCGAGGCCGAGCTCGTAGATGGGGTCGTCCGGGTTCCCGGTGTAGTCCTCGACGGAGCACCCTGAGAGCCCCGCGTCGAGCGCCGACCGCACCGTCGCCGCAACGCCGTCGGGATCATCGGCGAAGCAGTTCTCAAGATCGGCCGAGACCGGGACGTCGACCGCGGACGCGATCGCCCGACCGTGCGAGATGGCCTCGTCGCGGGTGACCGAGCCGTCGAGTCGACCGAGCGAGGCGGCAAAACCGCTGCTGGTGGTCGCGAGGGCCGCGAAACCCAGGGACTCGAGGAGCCTGGCCGACCCGATATCCCAGGGGTTCGCCATGAGCAGCGGTCCGGCTTGGCGGTGCAGCGCCAGAAATCGATCTGCCAGTTCGGCATGCGTCGGCACCAGGCCACGTTAGAACACCGCATTCACGAGCCAACCGGGCCGATGGCCCGCTGGAGATCACTCAGGCATCCTCGATGCGGAACGGTTGAAGTTCGGTGGCGCCGGCGTCCGGGGACGGGACGAGACCCGGGACCGAAGCGCTCGGGACCGACTTGGCCGGCGCGCCGTCGCAACCGCCCAGATCCGCGACGGCCTGCTCTAACCCAACTCGAGATATGAGGGGGCCGGATTCGAATCGGCAAGACTGAGGACGATCGAACACGATCAAACGCGCGAAGGAGACCGGGTGAACGTTCTTTTGATCACGCTCGACCAGTTCCGCGGAGAATGTCTTTCCATCGAGGGCCACCCGGTCGTCCGTACTCCGAATCTCGACCGCCTGGCCTCCAACGGCACGCTCCTGCGCCGTCACTACAGCCAGGCCGCTCCGTGCTCCCCGGGGCGCGCGTGCTTGTACACCGGCACCTACCAGTTCAACAACCGGGTCGTTGGCAACGGAACACCGCTCGACGATCGGTTCGACAACGTCGCACGCGCCGGCCTGCGAGCCGGGTACCGGCCCACCCTGTTCGGGTATTCGGACCAAGGGATCGACCCGCGCATGGCCACCGGCCCGGACGACCCGCGCCTCTCCAGCTACGAGGGGATCCTCCCCGGATTCGAGAGCGGGCTCGATCTCGTCGACAACCAGGAGCCGTGGGTGAGGTGGCTCCGAGAGCTCGGTTACGACGTCCCGTTCAACGGGGCGGCCGCGCTCGCGAGCGAGCCCGATCGACCGGCCGAACACGGGACCTCCGCGTTCTTGACCGACCGGTTGCTGGCGTGGCTGGACCACCGGGACGAGCCGTGGTTCGCCCACGCCAGCTACCTGCGCCCGCACGACCCGTACGCCGCGGCCGGCCACTGGGCCACCGCGTATCACCCCGACGACATGCCGGCTCCCGTCGAGGCACCCGAACGGCCGTGGCCCTTCGTCGGCCATCTCGCCGAGTTCGAGGCGCCCAGCGAAGCGGGGCTGCGCAAGCTGCGGGCGCAGTACTACGGCATGATCTCGGCCGTCGACGATCAGCTCGGACGGGTGTGGGACCGCCTCGGCGAGCTCGGCATGTGGGACGACACCTTCATCGTGCTCACCTCCGATCACGGCGAGCAGCTGGGCGACCAGGGAACGGTCGGCAAGGGCGGTTTCTTCGAGGCCAGCTACCACGTCCCGGGCATCGTCCGGGACCCCCGACACCCCGAAGGGCACGGCACGACGGTCGATGCCTTCACCGAGAACGTCGATGTCTTCCCGACGTTGTGCGAGGCCATGGGGATCGAAGTTCCGGCCCAGTGCGACGGGATGCCGCTCACCGCGTTCTTGACCGGGGACGACCCACCGTGGTGGCGGGACGCCGCCCACTGGGAATACGACTGGCGCTGGGAGAAGATCCTGTTCGG
>Ga0182024_10020996_pt1 | contig 11893 bp, 12 predicted proteins | sample P32metaG_FD_120480 | JGI IMG/M metagenome (GOLD analysis project Ga0182024, IMG submission 120480) | Permafrost microbial communities from Stordalen Mire, Sweden - P3-2 metaG (Illumina Assembly) | ecosystem: Environmental > Terrestrial > Soil > Wetlands > Permafrost | place: Sweden: Stordalen... | reverse complement strand
GTCGAGATCGGCGAAATCGGTGCCCTTGATCGAGTCGTCGATCTCCCGGCTGCCCTTGATCAGTGCCTTGCCGCCGCCCTTGACCCGGGGCCGGATCCGGAACAGGTAGCTGGCGGCCGCCTGCGGGTCCAGGTCCCAGAGCAGGACGCGCAGCCCATCCTGGGCGGCCAGGTAGCTGAGGTTGACCGCCGTGGCAGTCTTCCCGACGCCGCCCTTGATGTTGTAGGTGGCCAGTATCTTCATCGGGCCGCACTCTCGGTCAGGTCCTGGAACCTCAGGTCGCTGGCGGGGCTGGCGAACTCGCCGAACCGCTCGGCGAACTCGTCGCGGGCCTGCCGCTGGGCCCGGCCGATCCCCCCGGCCAGTTCGCCCATGGCCAGCAGCGCGGTGGCGGGTGTGTCCCGGTCGGCCATCATCTGGCCGGCGAACTCCCTCAGTTCTTCTTGCTGCACCTGGCGATCCTGGAACTCGCCGAGGCAATCCTGCAAGCCCTTGAGGTCCTTCAGCGCGCGCTGGTAGGCCTGCGGGTCAAACACCGAGGCGAAGATCTCCAGCAGGTAGCGCAGTTCCTTGCAGCGCTTCCGCAGGTCATGCAGCTGCTCGGCGGGGGAGTCCGCGCTGATTGCCCGGCCCTGGCGCAGGACCCGCCGGTGCGCCCGGCGCAGCCGCGTGGCGGCCAGGTCGGCGGTCCGCTCACCGGCTCGCGGCATGATGAGGCCGGTGAGCGCGCTGCGCCAGTCGCAGGCCAGCCGGGAGAACCGCGCGGACCGCAGCCCGCGGACCAGCGCGCGCTGCTCGATGACGCGGCGCCGGGCCAGGTGCGTGTGGAAGGGCTCGAGCTCAGCCGGCGCGGCGGACACCAGGGCGCCGGCCATCTCGTCGTAGTTCAGCAGGTAAACGTCGAGATCCCGGGTGGGCGTGGTCAGGTCCCCCAGCCACTTGAACTCGGGCCGGAATCGGGCCGGCAGGCTGGCCGGCAGCACGTCCCCGGCGAGCTTGAGCGCGGAACGGGTCCGGCGCACCGCGACCCGCAGGTCGTGCAGGAACTCGGTGTCGATGTCCCGGACAGTGCCGGGAACGTTGGCCTCGAGGGTGTCCAGCAACTGCAGGAGCACCGCCTGGAGGGCGGCCCGGGCGGCCATGTCCGGGTCAAGGCGAACATTGATCTTGTTGCTGTACGCCTCGGCGTGCTGGCCCGCGGCGGCCAGGGCGGCGTCCAGCGGGCGGCCCGGCTGGCCGCCCCGCCCGGCCGCCTCGGCCAGCAGCTCCCCGATCCGCTCGGCCTGGGACTGGTAGCCGCGGACCGGGGCGACCTGGAACCGGGCCGGCAGCTGGGCCTCCGCCGGATGGCTGACGGTGGTCCGGTCGGCCCTGATCCAGGCGATCGTCTTGGTGTCGGCGTTGAGGACCCGGAGGTCCTGGACGGCGCTGGTGGCCCGGGCGGCGGCCAGGAGGGCCCGGATCCCGGCTACCGGGCTGATCACCGCGGTGACCGGGCCGGGCGGCAGGTCCCCGGCCATGGCCGGCCAGGTCAGCCGGCCAGCGGGCTGGCTGACCCGGTCCCCGGAGGCGGTGGCCAGCACCAGCTCCGCGGGCCGCGAGCCAGTCAGGTACTCGAGGGTCAGCCCGGCGCGGTGCAGCCGCCAGTCGAACGTGTCCAGCCAGGTGCGGCGCACGGTCCGGGGGCGGCTCGCGGTGCCCAGCGTGAACCGCGGGGCCAGCGCGGCCAGCACATCCTCCTCGCGGGGGTGGCCAGGGCCGCCGACCGCCAGGTCGACGACATGCCAAAACGTTTGCACCCGGAACCTCGGCTCGTCAGGAAACAATCAAGCGGCGGGGAAGAAGCCGACGGTATTTCCGGGCCAAGTCTAACTAGCGGCCCGTGTCACGTTTCCAGCCTGAGGCGGCCGGCGCGTCCTGGCCGGCCCGCCCCGGGGGCTGCCCCTGGCTAGCGGCGGTTGGCCCGCTTCCGGCTCGCGCCGGGATCGTCCGGCGTCCCGTCCGCAGACAGCATAACTTCGCCTGCGGGCGCTGGTCCCTGATCCGGCACCGGGCGCATGATCAGGGTGCCTTCCGTGGTCACCTGGATCCTGGGCACGGCGGGCAGGTCCTCCGCGGTCATCCCGGCGGGCATGGCCAGCGTGTCGTCCGCCAGGCGCCGTGCGGGCGGCGCCGTCGCTCCGCCAGCCGGAACCGCGTCCGGTGCGGCAGGACCCGGCTCCGCATCGGGCCCGTCCGGCGCTTGCGTGCCGTCCGTGGCCTCCGCGGCCCGGTGCACGGCGGGCGCGGGCCCGGCATCCGGGGCCTCCCCGGCCCCATCCTGTGCGTCCGGCGCGGGGTCCTCCGGCGAGGGGCCCCCCTGCGCGGCGGCCCCAGCCTCTGCCGGTGAACCAGATTCCCCCAGTGGGCCAGATTCCCCCGGTGGGCCAGCCTCCGCCGGTGAACCGGCCTCCGCGGGCGGGCTGGCCCCTGCGGCTGCCGATGCTTCCTGAGCCGCTTCCTCCTCCGGCTCCTCCGGCTCGTCCCCCTGCCGGGCCATGCCGGGGATGGTCAGGGGAGGCCGCTTGATGGCGGGCATGACCGAGGTCAGCTCGGCGCTGGCCATGGTCCTGGCCCGGCGCCGCTGCTGCTCCTCATCGACCTTCGCGGCGGCCACGTCGAGCCGGTCATTCATCCCGGACATCTGGCGCGCCCGCACCCGCAGCTTGCGGGCCCGGTCGGCTGCGTAACCAGCCACGACAACCACGACAACGACGACAATGAGCAGCTCAGCCATGTATCACGCCATCACTGGAAGGGTCTGCGGGATAGGAGCCCAGCCTATGCGAGGGCGGCCGCTGCCCCCGTGACCCGCGGGCCCGGTGTCGGCGTGGATCCGGCATAGTCCCGGTAAAGACACCGTCAGGCCAGCCGGGTGACCTCGACTGTCACGTCCATCGAGACGCTCGGCGCCCCGTGATAAATCCCTTTCAGCGGCGGCACATCGCCGTAGTCCCGGCCCCGGGCCACGACCACGTGACCCTCGCCGACCGATGCCTGGTTCGTGGGGTCCGCGGCCACCCAGTCACCGGCCCAGTACTCGACCCAGGCGTGGCTCTGCCCGGCGACGGCCTGGCCGATCCCCGCCTGGGGGCTCGGGTGCAGGTACCCGGACACGTACCGGGCGGGCAGCCCGTTTTCCCGCAGCAGGGCCACGGTCAGGTGCGCGATGTCCTGGCAGACTCCCTGCCCCTTGTCCCACGCTTCCTGGGCGCTGGTCTGCACCTCGGTGGCCCCGGGCACGTACTCGACCCGCTCCCGCACCCAGGCCGCGATGGCCGACGCCGTCTCCAGCGGGTCAGCGCCGCGGGTCCGCTCCCGGGCCGCCCCGGCCAGCGCGGCGTCCACGGTGGTCCGCGGCGTGGCGGCGAGATATTCGGCGGCGATCCCGGCATCCGCCCGGGCGCGCAGCTCGTCCCAGGCCAGCGGGTCGGGGGGCGCGGGGGCGGCGCTGGTTTCCACCACCGCGTGCGAGCGCACGGTGAGCTCGTCGTGCGGGGCCTGGATGTCGAACGAGCTGACCACGGTGCCCCAGTAGTCGTGATACGCCCAGACCGGCGTCCCGTTCCCCACGGACACCCGTGTCTGCAGGGCGGACTGGCTGGGCAGGGTGAGCGGGGTCATCCGGGCCTCGTTATAGGAGGCGCGGGCCGCCCCCTGGTAGTGCATCCGGGTCTCGTGAACGATCTCCAGCAGCCAGCCCACGCCTCAGCACTCCTGAGCCCAGATCACGGGCTGCTCGTAGATGAAATAACGGGAGGTGATCGCCTCGCTGGCCTGCCGGCAGGTGCGCTGCAGCGTGGACAGCATGTCCGGCAGCAGGCCCTGGAGCTGCTGGGGATCCGCGTACTCCAGCCGGGTACGCAGCTGCCCGATCGACCGGCGCGCCGGGTCGGTGAGGGCGCCCCCCGCGCCAGGGTCCAGTGCGGCGAGCGCCTCCTCCGCGGTGGCCAGCGCATGTACCACGGACCGGGGGAACAGCCGGTCCATCAGCAGGAACTCGACCACCTGCTCCGGGTCGCCCGACCAGGTCCGGGTGCGGATGAAGGACTCGTAGGCGCCGCAGGCGCGGAGCAGCATCGGCCAGCCGACCTCGTACGGCGTGGCCGGCATCCGGGCCAGCAGCAGCCGGGCGGTCATGTCCACCCGTTCCAGGCTGCGGCCCAGGACCAGGAACCGCCACGCCTCGTCGTGGCTCATCGTCGACTCGGTCAGGCCGAAGAACAGGGCGGAGCGCTCCCGGATGAACTCCAGGTAGACGTGCGGCCCCAGCCGCTCCGCGGACCTGCGGCGCGACGCCAGCCCGTGGCTGGTGACGTTGAGGCACTCCCACATCTCGCTGGAGATCACCTCGCGGACGCTGCGCGCGCCGCGCCGCGCGGCCAGCACCGCCCCGGCGATCGCGCTCGGGTTGTCCCGGTCGTAGGCCGACTGGTCCAGCGTCATCCCGATGTCCAGCGGGGCGTCGTCCGCGGCCGGGATGCCCAGCACGGCCAGCAGGGCCCGGCAGTCGGCTTCCTGGTCCGCGTGCGGCTCCTCCAGCATCCGGTGCACGTACACGTCGACCATCCGGGCGGTGTCGTCCGCGCGCTCGATGTACCTGCCCGTCCAGAACAGGGTCTCGGCGATCCGGCTGAGCAGTCCGGTGATCATTGCTGCTGGTCTTCCATGGACGGCCCGCTCTCCCGGCTGACCTGGTCTTCGCGCGGAAGTGGCGGAGGAGCCATCACCGGCATCCCCGGCTGGCCGGCCATGGCCAGGGCAGCCTGGCCCGCCGCGGAATCCCCGGTCTCCGGCTCGCCGGGCGGGACGAGCACCCAGGTGTCCTTGGACCCGCCGCCGCGGCTGGAGTTGACCACCAGCTCACCTTCGGGCAGTGCGACCCGGGTGAGGCCGCCGGGCAGCAGCCACACGTCGTTCCCGTCGTTGACCGCGAACGGCCGCAGGTCGATGTGGCGCGGTGCCAGGGTCTCGCCGATGAGCACCGGCGACGTGGACAGCGCGACCGGCTGCTGGGCGATCCAGCCCCGGGGCTGGGCGATCACCTGGGCGCGGAGCACGCCGAGGGTCGCCTCATCCGCCCGCGGGCCGATGACGATCCCGCTCCCGCCCGCCCCGTCGACCGGCTTGAGGACCAGCTCGTCAAGGTGCGCCAGCGCCCAGCGCATGACCTCCGGGTCGTCGAGCCGGTAGGACTCGACGTTTTCCAGCAGCGGCTCTTCCCTCAGGTAGTAGCGGATCAGGTCGGGAACCCAGGTGTAGAGGAGCTTGTCGTCGGCGACCCCGTTGCCGACCGCGTTCGCGATGGTCACGTTCCCGGCCCGGGCGGCGTTGACCATGCCGGGGCAGCCGATCACTGAGTCGGGGCGGAACTGCAGCGGGTCCAGGAAATCGTCGTCCACCCGCCGGTAGATGACGTCCACCTGCCGGAGCCCCTGCGTGGTGTGCACGTAGACACGATTGCCGGCGCAGGTCAGGTCGCCGCCCTCGACCAGCTCCACGCCCATCAGGCGGGCCAGCAGGGCGTGCTCGAAATAGGCCGCGTTGGCGGTGCCCGGGGTGAGGACGACCACGACCGGGTCGGGGGTTCCGGCGGGCGCTGCCGCACCCAGCGCGGCCAGCAGCTCGGCGGGATAGCTGTACACCGGGTGCACGTGCTGCTCGGCGAACAGCGCGGGGAAGGTCCGGGTCATGGCGAGCCGGTTCTCGATGACGTAGCTGACCCCGGACGGGATGCGGACGTTGTCCTCCAGCACCCGGACCCGCCCGTCCCCGTCGCGGACCAGGTCGATTCCGGATACGTGGCAGCGGACCCCGTTCGGCGGGTCCAGCCCGGCCACCTCGCGGTGGAATCGGGCGGACGTGCAGACCACCCGCCAGGGCAGCACCCCGTCGGCGAACGCGTGCCGGGGCCCGTACACGTCGGCGAGGAAGGCCTCGAGCGCGAGGACCCGCTGCTTGACGCCGCGCGAAATCAGGTCCCATTCCACGGCGTCGATGACCCGGGGGATGAGGTCCAGGGGGAAGGGCCGTTCCTCGCCCGCGTAGTCGTAGGTGACCCCGCGGTCGGTGAACATCCGGGCCAGCTGGTCCGACCGGAAACGCAGCTCGCCCGGATCCAGCGGCTGCAGCGCGGCGAGCAGGCCCGCGTAGGGGGCCCGCGGCCGGCCCGGCCGCTCGAACATCTCGTCCCAGGCCTCGGCCAGCTGGTAGGAGTCGAAAATGTCCGCCACGTCCGCAGCGTAAGCGGGATGTGTTCCGCAGTCATTACCTGCGATGACGAATATGTTCCGGCTGCGTTACGCCACCGGGCAGCCGGCCGGCGTCCGGGGTGGCCGGGATGACCTGGACGTCCGCCCGGGCACCTGCTATGTTTTTCTTGCAGGTGCTAGGAAGGGTGCGATGGACGCGACGGGCATGACCGGGGACGATCTGCTGCGGGTGCTCGCCACGCTGGCCAACCCGCATCGCCTGCGCGTCGTGTCTGCCCTCGCCCGCGAGCGCAACTATGTCAGCCGGCTAGCCCGCGACCTGGGCATCAGCCGGGCCCTGCTGCAGGTCCACCTGCGGAAACTGGAGGCGGCCGGGCTGGTCTCGGCCACCGTCGAAGTCTCGGAGGACGGGAAGGCCATGAAGTTCTACGAGGTGACGCCCTTCTCGCTGCACCTGACGCCCGCGGCCATCATGACTGCGACGCGGAGCCTGGGTGCGGCCAGCGATGTAGAGGCGGACGTGCGATGAGGACCAGGACACCGAGGGAAACGGCCATCCTCTGCGGGGCGGGCGTGGTCGCCCTGGCCCTGCTGATGATTCCGTTCGAAACGGGCCCGGGCGGGACGCGAGGCAGGAACAGCGACGTGGTGCTCGGGCTGATCGTGGGCGGGGTTCTCGCGCTCGCCATGATCCTCTGGTACCGCCACCCTCGCAGTGGGGGCAGGGTGCAAGTCGAGCTGGCCGCTGCCGAGCAGTACCGGCGGCTCGCCGACGAGTACCGGCGGCTGGCCGACCTGGCCATCACGGCCCAGGAGCATACCGACCTCAAGCTCGGAGAGGTCAGCGCGCAACTCGACTACCTGCGGGAGCAGAACGAGTCACTGCAGAAGATCCTCAAGGAAGTCGAGTAGGGCCGCCGCGGCATCAGGACCCGCGGGGCGCCCGGCCGTCCCGGACCGCCCGCGGGCTGGGCCTTTCCGTGCCTGGCCTGCTGGCGCAGACTGGGTGCAGGTGTCCTGGCGGGCTGCTGCCGGCGTCAACTGAGGAGGACCTGACCGTGCTCTACGTCTTCGGCTTCGAGCGGACGGCTGTCGTGCTGAGCGACCTGTACTTCGTGGACCCCCAGCCGCTGAAGGGCCAGGAGAGCCCGGAGCACGGCGTCCGCCTGGAGGTCCGCGTGATCGCCCCCGGCCCGCTGCAGGGGTCGATCTACTCGGCGCAGCCCATCGAGATCGGCGACCTGATCTGGCGGGCTGACCTGCTCGAATCGGTGGACGGCCCGCCGGGCAGCTTCGACCGGACGCACCACCATCCCGGCATCTCGCGGGGCCTGGAGCCGGGTCCGCGGGTCTTCGACCGGAAGCTGTCCGCCGCGCCCGTCGAGTGGGTCGGGGACCAGCTGGCCGACCTGGAGGGGCTGCTGCAGCAGGCAGGCGCGGGCGGCACCCCGGCCAGTGCCGCCGACGCGCAGAGCCTGCGCGACTGCCTGCCCGAGGTGCTCGAGACGCTGGGCCGGCTGATCGACCGTGTCCAGGCCGGCGAGCTCGGCCGCCCGCCCGCCGGCGCCCCCCTGGCCAACGTCCGCGCTGGCTGGCTGTAGGCGCCGGGCCGGGACAACGCCCGCGCCGCCGCGGCCCGGTATCGGGATGCCCTGGGCGAACGCGCCCAGTTCCTGGACGACCGGCTTACCGTGGCGAAATGACCTACGCGGGTGCTGAGTTCTGGGATCAGTTCTTCCGGCAGCGGCGGGAGTCTGGCCGCGATCTCGACTGGGGCGTCTTGTGGACCGGGCCGTTCCTCGTCCCGCTCCGGGAGGCGGGCGTCCGCACCGTCCTTGAGCTGGGCTGCGGAACTGGCCACGACGCCGCCCGGCTGTCTGGTGAGGGTTATTCGGTCACGGCGATCGATGTGTCGGGCGAGGCGATTGAGCAGGCGGACGCCAGGTTCGGCTCGATGGTCAGGTTCGCGGTGGGCGACATGACCCAGCGGCTTCCCTTCCCCGATGCAGGGTTCGATGCCGTCATGTCCAACGTCGCTATGCACATGTTTCCTGATGGGGTTACCCGCGGCGTCTTCGCGGAGGTTGGGCGGCTTGTCCGCCCGGGCGGGCTGTTCTTGTTCCACGTCAACGCGCTGGAGGACCGGCCGCTGCGGGCTCGCTGGCAGCCCGCGCGCGAGCTTGAGGCGGACTATGTGGCCGAGGAGTCGGGCCAGACGATGCACTTCTTCCCCGAGGCTTACCTGCGCGAACTCCTGTCGGGGTGGCGGGAGCTGCATCTCTGCGCCGTCCAGGTGCCGCATCGCGAGACGGGTGAGCTGTTCAAGCACGTCTGGCGCGGCATAGCCCACCGCTGAACCAGCACGGAAGAGGTTCGGCATGGGGTCATGCGCAGTGCCGCCGGCCTTGACCGTGATCATGGAGGCGCCACGCTCGCGGGAACCGTGACGGCGGGCTGCGCGTGTCTCTGGTGAGGTCCGCTCGTTCACTAAGGTGAGCGGACAGCGCGGAGGAGAGGATCACGTGGCCAAGGGGACCGGGGGCAGCGGACACGGGCCCGGTAACGGCGCGAACGGGGGCGGCCCGGCTAAGCCCGGCGCGGCCAGCGGCGGGACGCCCAAGCCAGGCCCGGCCAAATCCGGCCGGACCAGGGCAGGCGGCAGCAAGGCCCGCGGCGCCGCGGCCCGGGCCAGGGTCGCCGAGATGCGGGCCCAGGAGGCCGCCCGCAAACGGCGCCGCACCTGGCTCACCTGGATCGGCGCGGGGGTGATCGCCGTCGCCGCCGCCGTGGCCATCACGCTGGCCGTCACCAGCGGCAGCGGAAGCCCGGCCAGCACGGCGTCCGGCACGCCGAAACTCAAGCTCGCCTCGCTGAGCACACTCGGGACGCTCAAACCGCTGCCCTCACCCGGCGCCAGCGGATCCGAGGGGGTGCCGGTCCCACCGGCGCCCGCGCTGGCCGGCACGGCCACGGTGGCCACCGGGAAGACCGTGGACGGGATCAGCTGCAACACGGGCGAGCAAGTCGCGTTCCACATCCACGCCCACCTGACCGTGTTCGTGAACGGGGCCGCCCGCCAGGTGCCCGCGGCCATCGGCATCCCCGGCGCCCAGGCCACGAAGACGGCGAACGGGCCGTTCATCGCCAGCGGCACCTGCTTCTACTGGCTGCATACCCACGCGCCCGACGGGATCATCCACATCGAGTCCCCCGTGCAGCGCACCTACACGCTGGGCAACTTCTTCGACATCTGGGGCCAGCCGCTCGGCCCGGACCAGGTGGGGCCGGCCCGCGGGACCGTGACCGCGCTGTACAACGGCCAGGTCTACCGGGGCAACCCCCGCAACATCCCTCTCGAGAAGCACGCCCAGATCCAGCTGGAAGTCGGGAAACCGCTCATCTCCCCGGCCTCCATCACCTTCCCCAACGGCCTCTGACCGCCACCCCGGCCGGGACCGCGACCCCGGCCGGGACCGCCCCGCCCGGCCGGGACGGTCAGCCGGGCCGGGGCCGTCAGCCCGCCCGGGGATCCCAGCGGAACCGGCGGACCGCGATAAGCCCGCCGGCCACGCCCCACGCCAGCAGGACGCCGAGAGCGGACCAGTCGAACCCGGTGTGCTGCGCGAACGGGCCCATCAGGGCCTCGTTGAACGGCCGCACCGGCAGGATCCCGGTGATGCGCTGGATCACCTGCGAGTGGATCGGGAGATAGGTGCCCGAGATGAACACCAGCGGGAACAAGACCAACTGCACGACGGCCGGGGCGGCCTCCGCGTTGCGGATCAGGGAGGCCACCGCAACGCCCAGCGCGCAGAAACAGGCCGCGCCGAGCACCAGGGCGACCGCGATCGCGGCCCAGTGGGTGGGCAGCGGCACGCCGAACAGCCGGCCGACACCCACGATGAGCGCGATGTCCACCACGCTGACCACGATGCAGTGGGCCAGCAAGCCGAGGAAGTAGGTCCAGGCCGGGAGCGGGGTGGCCCGGACTCGCTTGAGGATCCCGTTCTGGCGGCGGATGGACAAGACGATCGCCAGCTGGCTGTAGCAGGCCCCCAGCACGGACACCGCGGCGATGGTCGGCACGTAGTACTGCAGCGGCGTCAGCCCGGAGAAGAAGGAGCTCCGGCTGCCGCCGAACAGCGCCCCGAAGATGGCGATGATCACGACCGGGAACAGGAACGTGAACAACGCGCTCTGCGGGTTGCGCCAGAAGGACAGCTGCTCGTAGCGGACCTGATGCCAGAGCAGGGCGGCGTTGCCCCGGCGGCGCGCCGCGCCGGCCGGCCCGGCGCCGGGCGGCACGGCACCGGGCTCAGCGACTCCGGGCTTAACGACTCCGGGCCGGATGGCGCTGGACTGGGCAGCGGTGGACTGGGCGGCGGCGGTCACCGCGGGCTCCTCTCGGCGCCGGCCCCGGCCGTCGGGCCGGTCAGGCGCAGGTAGATGTCTTCCAGGCTGGGCTGGTCGACCGTGAGCCGGTCGAGCGGGATACCGCGGCTCAGCGCCCAGCCGGTGAGCTGATGCAGCGCCCGGGCCGGCTCGGCGGTCTCCACCGTGACCAGGTCATCCCCGGCCAGGGCAGCCCCGGCCCGGTGGTCCCCGGCCAGGTCAGCCCCGGCCCGGTGATCCCCGGCCAGGGCAGCGCCGGACTGCGCGGCGAGCGGCAGGTCGGCCAGGTCGTACCCGGCGGGCCGGGCGAAGCGGATGCGGGTCCGGGCCGTGTCGCGGCCGCCGATGGTGGCCGGGGTGCCCTCGGCCACGATCTGGCCGGCGGACAGCACCGCGACGCGGTCGGCCAGCTCCTGGGCCTCCTCCATGTAGTGCGTGGTGAGCAGGACGGTGATCCCCGCGGCGCGCAGGCCGCGGACGATCTCCCAGGCGTCGCGGCGGGCACTCGGGTCGAACCCGGTCGTCGGCTCGTCGAGGAACAGCAGCTCCGGGTTCCCGATTAGCCCCAGGGCCAGGTCCAGGCGCCGCTTCTGGCCCCCGGACAGGTTGCGGACTTTCTGGCGCTCCTTCCCGGCCAGGCCGACCAGGCTGATGACCTCGCCCACGTCCCGCGGCGCCGGGTAGTAGCCGGCGTTGCGGGCCACGGTCTCGCGAACGGTCAGGTACGGCTCGACGGCTATGTCCTGCAGCACCAAGCCGATCCGCTCGCGAAGCGCCCGGCCGCCGGACCGGTCGGCGGGGTCGAGGCCGAGCACGTCGACCTGCCCGCCGTCCCGGCCGCGGAAGCCCTCGAGAATCTCCAGGATGCTGGTCTTGCCCGCGCCGTTCGGGCCGAGCAGGGCGAAGATCTCGCCGCGCGCGACGCGGAAGCTCACGCCGCGCACGGCGGCCACGCCGTGGTAGCTCTTGCGCAGGCCGGTCACGGCGACAGCGGGCGGCCGGGGCGCGGCGGCCGGGACCGCCGCGCTGATCCGGCCGGCGGTTACCTCCGTGCGCACTGGACCTCCACCGACAGATCGAGGTAGCGGCCGGCCAGCCCGCGCATGGCCGTGATCCCGAACTCGGTCCGGTCGATGCGGACCCGCGCACGGGCCAGGAACGATCCCGGCGAACCGCTGGTGTGCTCCACCGTCAGCCGCAGCGGACGGCTGACGCCGCGGACGGTCAGCAGGCCCTCCAGGAGGGTGCCG
>Ga0182024_10020995_pt1 | contig 11894 bp, 10 predicted proteins | sample P32metaG_FD_120480 | JGI IMG/M metagenome (GOLD analysis project Ga0182024, IMG submission 120480) | Permafrost microbial communities from Stordalen Mire, Sweden - P3-2 metaG (Illumina Assembly) | ecosystem: Environmental > Terrestrial > Soil > Wetlands > Permafrost | place: Sweden: Stordalen... | reverse complement strand
GTCATCCTCGAGGCCATGAAGCGGGTCGGCAAGGTCGCCATCGCCCGCATCGTCCTTTCCGGCCGCGAGCGCCTGGTGACGATCTCGCCGATCACCGACGGCTTTCGCCTGGTCACCCTGCGCTCGGCCAAGGAGATCCGCGACGCCGCCGGCGCGCTGGAAAAGCTCAACGTCAAGTTCTCCGACGACATGCTGACCATGGCCGCCCAGATCATCTCCTCCAAGTCGCTGCCCTTCGCCCCCGACACCTTCGAGGACCGCTACGAGGAGGCGCTCTTAACCCTCGTGCGCTCCAAGATCGCCGGCGGCCAGCCGGTCATCACCAAGGCCCCCGAACGCGGCAACGTCGTCAACCTCATGGACGCCCTTCGCCGCTCCATCGAAGAAGAACGCCGCCCCCCCGCCCCCAGCCTCGCCAAACCCGCCGCCGCCAAGAAAACCCCCGCCAAGGTCGCAGCCAAAGCCCCCGCCCGGAGAAAAGCCTCCTAAGCAACTCCATGCGGCCCCACACTTCGCCAAGTCGCCCCTCCGACCACCTCTCCCAGAGGGAGAGGGAGGGGCCCATTGGCCTTGCGCAGCAAGGCAAATGGGAGGGTGAGGGGTTACGGCGCCGCCCGTTGGAGAACGGTCCCTTGGACCGATCCCTAGCTTTGCCGCTCACACTCCGATCACCGAGCAACGCGGGGTCGATAGCCGGCCACACCGTAACCCCTCACCCTCCTCCCACCGCTCCGGCCTTCGCCGGACCGGCGGGCCCCTCCCTCTCCCTCTGGGAGAGGTGTTCCGCGCTCCGCCCCACGGCGGCCTGACGCCATGGACCTCCGCGACCGGTCCGTCGCCCTCTACGGCCGGTTTTCGCCCGGCGCCCGAGACCGCCTGCAACGCCACATCGCCGCCGCCGGCGGCCTCACCGCCCGCGACCTCACCCGCCGCAGCGACATCCTCGTCATCGGCGCCCTCGCCGCCGCCCTCGTCGATTCCGGCGCCCTCGGCACGCGCCTGCGCGCCGCCCGCGAGCGCGGCCTGCCGATCCTTGGCGAACGCGCCTTCGCCGCGACCCTGAGCGGGGAGGGGCCCCAGCCTCCCGCCACCCTGCCGCTCGCCTCGGCCCTCGCGCCTGCGAGCCTCACCCGCGACGATGCCGAGATCCTCGCCGCCTTCGACCTCATCGCGGTTGAAGGCGACAGGTGCCGCTTCGCCGACGCCGGCCCCATCCGCACCGCCGGCGAGCTCATCGCCGCCGGCCGCACCCGCGCCGACGCCGTGCGCATCCTCCAGCGCGCCCGCGATCTTTCCCCCCGCGGCCGCCACAAGATCGTCCTCACCCCCGCCGGCGAAGCCGCCCTGCAATGGAACGATGGCCTCACCAGCCTCGAGGGCCAGGGCCTGCTGGCCTTCGACGATGACCACGAGAGCGCCGACGATCTCTTCGAGGGCGCGGCGCTCGCCGAAGCGGCCGGCGATCTCGACGAGGCGGCCCGCCTCTACGACCTCTGCGCCCGCGCCGACCGCGCCGACGCCATCGCCCCCTACAATCTCGCCAACATCCGCCTCGCGCAGTGCGACCACGACGCGGCCGCGCTCGCCTACCAACAGGCGCTGGCCCGCGATCCGGCCTTCATCGAGGCCCGCTACAACCTCGCCCAGGCCCTCGAAGCCGCCGGCAAGGTCGGCGCCGCCGCCGCCGAGCTCGCCCGCGTCCTCGACGCCGACCCGGCCCACCTCGACGCCCTCTTCAACCTCGCCCAGCTGCGCCTCGCCGCCGGCGCCATGGGCCCCGCCAAGGCCCTCTATGAACGCTACCTGGCCCTCAATCCCCCCGCCGCCTGGGCCGCCACCGCCCGCAAAGCCATCCTCTACTGCGCCGCGCGGCTCTCGGCGTAGGTTCCGGACCGCGGGCGTCCCCGCCCGCGCCTTCCCGATGGCCGGATTGCATATGGCGTCGGGGCGGCGGCCTTATTCAAGGCAGGCTTTAGTATGCGGTCGACGGACGTCCTTATTAAAGGCTGCTATCTGGCTCCGCCGCGCGGCCATGGCTCAGCCCGCCTTTCGCGATCGCACGAGCGGAAGGTCGAGTTCCACGTGATCATGCATCACCTTCGGCGTGATTCGCCCTCGCTCGCCGCGTTCCAGGCGGACCAGGCCGTAGCCGGCCATGGTTTTCAGCGTGCGCGAGACGTTCGAGTTGGCCTTACCGGTGATCCGCGCCAGATCGTCGAGCGAGCCGGGCGCCTGTTCCACGATCACCCGCAACAGCTCGCGGTTGCCCGCCGACAGCACCTTGGCGAACGACTCGGTCGAGGTGAACCAGACCTTCGGCTCGTCCGGCCCGATGCGCTGCTCGCCGCGCGCCACCGCCATGGTGCGAGCCTTCATCTCCTCGTAGCTGGCGATGCCCACTTTCAGGGTCGTCATCGGATCACTCCTCTCTCGCGCAACACCGCGTCTACCGTCTCCCAGAAATCGGCGAGCAAGGTCGCCGCGTCCCGGTAGTCATAAGGCCGGACCGTCCGCACCCGGTGGCGATGGTCCTGTGGCTGGCCGCGTTTCCGCGCCCTACTGGGTGGGCGTTGTCGAAGCCGGCCAGCCGCTCGCCGTTGCCCGCTTCATGGTCTTGTGAAACAACCTGCCGGTCGGGGGATACTGACCCATGTTAGTGCCGGATTGGGTGAGGACGAACTCCTACCGTCTCCTGCAGCTTTCAGCGGACGCTAACCCGCGTGACATCCAGGCCGCAGCTGCCGGTCTCCGACGCGCCATAGCGCTCGGAGTGTCCGACACGAGCGACGGTGCTTCACCTAGCCTCGGTGATGTTCCTCGGTCCGAAGGGGACATTCGATCGGCGGGCGGCCGATTAGAAAATCCCGCTCATCGCCTCCAAGACAGGCTCTTTTGGTTTCATTTCAAACCTGGAGCAGAGGAACCGACTTCGAAATCCTGGGTAAGCGGGAGTGTTCGGGGACCCTTGGATGAACCGTTTCGCGAACACGATCGAGCACTTAGCGAACTGTTCGCAGCCGTGGCCGCTGGGTCAGACGCATCAGCGGTGGCTCTTTGGGCCGATGCGCTTCGGCATTGGCATGCGGTCATCTCGGAGGATCAATATTGGGATCAAATTCGAGCTGTAGAAGCGCAAGGGCACTTTGAGCCAGCTGCGTTGCCCTCAGAATTGGAAGCGCTGCGAAAGAGCGCCGTCCAGACAGCGGCCGAACCGCTCCTCCGCCATGCACGGAGTGCCCTGGTTGACGAGGACCAAGCCACTCTACGTCCAATCTTGCGCTGCCTAGAACAGTTAAACAACACCGGCTCCTGGGCCAGAGAGTGCCAGGTCGAAATCGTCTCTCCTATTGTGGATCGGCTCAAGACGATATGCGGCGCTATAACGAAAGAGCTCACTGATAAAATCGTCCAAAAGAGTGATAACGCTTCGTTAAACAGACCGCCCTGTGATTTCGCAAATAGACGTTATCGCGCCGAAGCGGAGCCAACACTAAACAGTTTGCTTAGCCTGGTACCACCAACAAGCGATCCCGCGCTTAAGTCCCGAGAATCTGCCTCCCTCTGTCTCTATGGGATCGCAATCCAGTTTACATGGGCCGACGATTACATTTGCTCCGAGAAACTGCACACAGAAGCGCTAGAACTTGCGAAAGGCACGCTCGCGGCCCTCAGAATTGACCAAGGCCTGGAGAACGTAAAGGATAGCGCTCGTGTCCAGCGTCTTCGCGGAGCACCGATAAAGGCGGCGCCGGGTTTGGGTACCGTCAATGGGGTCGGCCTCACGATTTACGGTAATACGGATTTCGACGCCGAAACTCAATCTTATATAACTACACACTATTTCGTCATTCTTGGTATTCCAATAATCCCGCTTGGTCGATATCGAGTGAGAGATTTAGGTGGTCGCAAGTATTCGTTCATGGGAAAATTCCCACTGCGCCCAGCCGATCGATGGCATATGGGTATAGCGGCCGGCGCAATCCTAGCTGTCATTCTTTATGCCGGCATCAGTGCTCAACGGAACGCCAACTCTGATTATAGTCAGGGCGCTACCGCTGCGGCGGACGCAGACGCCGCTGCGGCGGAGGCTTCCGCAGCAGCAAACACCGCCGCAGCCGACGCTTCTACGGCAGCGAACGCCGCTGCCGTCGCTTCTGGCAGCGCCGGCGAAAGCAGCCCGCAAGCGCCGTTACCCACTCCCACGGGCCCATCGGCTAGCCTAAGCGACATGTCTCGTGATGACCTGAAAGCCCGGATCGATGCGGGTCGCGCCCGGATCGCGCAGCTTGAATCTGAGCTAAAGCCCAAGATAGACGAAATGGAGGACCTGGACCAAAAGATGGGCTCTCTAAAATCTGAGCTCGACTCGTCGAAATCTCAGACGTCGCTCGGGACGGATCAAGACGTGTCTAGTTATAACGCTAAGGTAGATGAATATAATGCGCTAGTAGGACAAAAACGGTCCATCGCTGACGAAATTAAGCCTCAATACGATGAATACCATAATCTGTTAGATCAAGATAAAATTATGGTGTCGCAATATAACGCTAGCGGCTGAACGTGTGATTTAGTCGACTGCGTGAGTGAACAACAGACTAATTGTAAGGTGAGCGGATGCCGCAATTCGTTGAATTTGGAATAGATCTAGGTACCACAAACTCATGTGTCAGCCGATACGTTGATGGAGTCGCAAGGGTATTCCAAAATAATGATCAGATGAATGTTACGCCATCGGCGGTGCATATTCTCAAATCTGGGCGCGTTATTGTTGGTCGGAGGGCAACCGCCGCTATTCCCACTGACCCTGATAACGTCGCGATTGAGTTTAAGCGGTGGATGGGTCAGAGGGATCGGAAAGTGTTTCCCGCCTCTCAGCGGGAAGTGTCGGCTGAAGAGCTCTCGGCAGAGATTCTTAAGTCTCTCCGTGAGGATGTCCGAAGGCAGGCCGATGTCGATATGACCACCGCCGTGATAACAGTGCCCGCAGCGTTCGGGGCGCTTCAATGCGAGGCGACTGCGCGGGCGGCCGAGCTCGCCGGGTTCGTTGAAGCGCCGCTGCTTCAGGAGCCGATCGCCGCCGCCGTTGGCTACGGAGCAAATCCCGATGATGGAGGGAGACGGTTGCTCGTCTTCGATCTGGGGGGCGGAACACTGGACATCGCGGTGATCTCGACCCGCGATGGCAGATTGAACGTGCTGGAGCACCGCGGCAACAATCTCTTAGGTGGGAAGGACATCGACCGAGCCATTGTCGACGGTGTCCTTCTGCCGCCGCTTGAAGCAACATTCGACCTTCGGAAACGCATGGCCTCCGGCCTGGCTCGAAGTGCATTCCTCTCGCGGCTACGCATGAAGGCAGAGGAAGCCAAGATCGACCTCTCAAGAGACACCAATGTGACCATTTCACTGTTCGACCTTGGCGTTGATGACGCTGGCGTCGCGATAGAACTAGATGTCCCGCTTGGTCGTCGGCAACTTGAGGCGCTTTCCGAGCCGCTGCTCGGAAAGTGCTGCGACTTGGCAGACGAAGCGCTTGCTGGGGCTCGCATCAAGGGGTCAGAGATCGACCGGATCGTTTTGGTTGGGGGACCAACACAGTCACCATTTCTACGGAAATTCTTGGGCGATCGATTGGGTGCGCCGGTAGATTTCTCTGCGGATCCCATGACCGTTGTCTGCCGCGGGGCAGCGATCTACGCCTCCACCCTGAAAAAGACCTCTAGTTCCACTATTGCGGGAGAAGCAGCAACTGGGCCGGCTAAGGCAGGGCTGATAGATCTAAAATTGTCCTACGAGCCGGTCAGCGCGGAATTGATATGTCCGGTGGCTGGTCGAATTTCAGAAGATGGTCGAAATGTAGAGATTAGAATAGACTCGGCGTTGGACGCATGGACCAGTGGGTGGCAACCCCTTCAGAAGGGATTCTTCGAGATTCTGGTCTCATTGACCGAGGGAGAGGTCAATACGTTTTGGATATACTGCCGTAATCCAGAAGGTAATCTATTGGATACGGCTATCTCTGAATTCAAAATTAGGCACGGTCTAGTACCATCCGCTCCTCCCCTTCCGAATCCACTATCAGTCGAAATCCTAGGAGCCGATGGCAAGCCATTTCTGGATCCCATTTTTGCCAAGGGTAGTCCGCTTCCCGCGGAGCAAACCATCAGGTATCGCGCCGCGCATGCCGTCAAGCCGAGCGATCCGGCCTCAGGGCTGGCGATAAAACTCTGGGAGGGAGAATATTACGATGACCCGGATGCTAATGATTGGGTTGGACACGTGCTAATCGACCCAGCGGATGTAAAACAAACTATTGCGCAAGGATCATAGATAGAGCTGATCGTCAACATAGATGCTTCTAGACTAATAACAGTGCATGGGTACGTGCCACAACTGAATCATCACTTCACGAACAGACTTTACACCCCTCAGCGGGAGGAACAGTCGTTTGTAGATTTGGCTCGGAGCGTAAAATCGGACACAGGGGCTTTTCGAGAACGGCTTGACGAATTGGAGCGAAAGGCTGCCGACAGCCCTGATGAATCCACGCTAGCCCAGCTCAATCAACTCCGGCAGGATCTAGATGAACTTGACGCAAAGGCGCCCGCGGCCGAGACGGCATCGGAAGCGATTGACCCCGATGATGCCAGACGAGTCGTCGACGTGGGTAAGTCTGTGCGTGGTCGAATCGGTCGACTCGAACGGCGGGTCTCTGGACTGGACACACCAGCGGTCGACACGAAATTCGTTGAGCTGATTGAGGCGGCGGAGGAAGTCTCAAATGCCTTTGGGTCGCAACTCGAAAAACAACAGGTAGCAATGCTCACGAGGGAATTAGAACGGGCGGCGGGAAAAGGTGACGACAGGTCAATTAAGAGGATCTGTGAGGAGGTGGAAGGACTCCGTTGGCGTATTCTGTTCAGACAAGATTGGTTCTGGAGGGAGATATTTGAATCTCTCTCTCAGCATAATGCGCCGTTCCTCGATCATACCGAGGCAAGACGCTTGATTGAACGAGGGACCCAAGCCATGGCCAACGGTGATGGGCAGGCTCTCCGGAACACCGTGAGGGCCCTTTGGGAACTCCAACCTAAAGGAAGCGCCGATATCTCGCGCGAAAGGGCTTTGGCATCAGGCCTTCGAAAGTACTGAATGATCACGAAGAGGCCTACTTTGCCGGTCGGGTTTGTGATCGCCGCGCTGCCCGCCGTCACTAAGGTCCTGCATTCCGATCGGCGCTTAGAACTGTACAGACTGACACCAGCGGTGGATGAGCAGGTCTTGCTGCTCGCCAATGATGTCGGCTTCCCGCTTGATGCTAGCCGTCTCCAACAGTGGCTGAGCGTCCAAAGCCAAAACATCCTCAAGGGTACCCAGATGCTCCAGGAAGGCGAAGCGCCCGCTGGCATGCTGGGCGCTGCGATCACGCTGAGGGGCCACTACCTTGCGGACTCGAACTTGGCGGCTGCGCCAGAAACCTCTTTGCGATCTCTGTTAAGTGCGATGCTCGACGCCGTCGACACGGCGCGTTCGGCGCGCATGTTCCCTGACTTTCAACCGTTCCTCACTTGGCTCAGTCTCGACGCCCGCGACGTGTGTTGCCTCATGCCGCTTGGTGAGGAGGCGGTTGAAACAGAACAGGTGCGGCTACTCGCTCGTGCATTTTTCAGATTCGCTTCTGGCGTGGATCCGAGCCAGGTGGAAGGGAAGGCCCCCTCATTACAGAGCTGGTCCAAATACGCAGGAGACGATCTCTCCAGGATTATCAATCGATGCCTGAACCCGGCGAATGCCAAAGACGGGATATCATCGCTTGGAGGTCTGAGGACAGCGCTGGGTATTCCCGCTGTAGCTGACGCGAGCAGCCGCGTGGCCGGCGTCCCCCGAACGGGCGCCGATGCATTGTCACCGCCATCCGCAGACGGCCGGGGACTCCAGAAGGTCGCTGGCATGCACTCGCTGAAGGAGCTCTTGCTCCGGGAAGTGGTTGCCCCCGTGCGCAATCCTGAACCCTACAAGCGCTACGGGCTAAGCATTCCGAACGGAATTTTGCTCTACGGCCCCCCCGGCTGCGGAAAGACCTACATCGCAAGGCAGCTCGCCGAGGAACTGGAACACTATTTTGTCGAAGTCATCCCTTCCGAACTCGCCAGCCCATACATCCACCAGAGCGTGATGCGGATAAGGGATCTCTTCGACACAGCTGCCGAACACGCCCCGTCTGTAATGTTTATTGATGAATTCGAAGCTATGGTCCCGGAACGTGGTGATCTTGGAGGTTTGCAGCAATACAAAGCCGAGGAAGTAAACGAGTTTCTTGCGCATTTAAACAGTTGTTCGGATAAGGGCATATTTGTAATTGCTGCCACGAATCAGCCCAGCAAGATAGACTCTGCCGTGAGGCGAACCGGTCGACTCGATAAGCTCATCTACGTCGGACCCCCAGATCTTGAAGCTCGACATGAAATGATCGCCCTGCATCTCGCAGGGCGGCCGGTAGCGGCAACGCTCGACCTTCAGCCATTGTCTCTTGCTTTATCTGGATACTCCGCCAGCGACTTGCGCTTTCTGGTCGATGAAGCGGCCAGGGACGCCTTCAGAAGGGGCCAGGAAATTGACGACGAAGCTTTCGCTTCGGCAATGGCCCATATTCGACCATCGGTAACGCTTGAAATCGAAGAGTCGTATCGAACGGTCCAGCAGCGAGGTTAATAGGCAACCGCGGCACGCGACGACCGTGCTGACGCCATCGTCCCCTACAACCTCGAACAACATCCGCCTCGCCCAAGGCGACCACGAGGCGGCTGCGCTCGGCAACCGTTTCGCCGCAGGGGTGCGATCCCAGGGACACCATCGCGGTCGCAACAGATCGCAATGTAGCTAAGAGCCAGTCCCCAAAAAGGGGGCGCCCATAAAGTGACATTGCATTATGGTTTCAGGCATTGATACAGGTGAAATCATATTGTACACCGGCGATTCGGAGGCCCACATGTCCGAAAACGTCGTCTATCTCCGCCCGCAGCCCGACCCGACGCCCGTCGCTCATTACCTGCGGATCGGCATGCTTCACCGTCAGGTCGAGCGCCTGCTGGCGTCTGGCCGCTTGCCAGTTGATCGGATCGTGGTCGAAGCTTCTGCCTTCGCTCACCAGAAGGATGTCATCACCCAGCTCGCAGATGCAGGTCGCGAACTGATTCTGGACACGAACGCGGCGGAGCTATCCGCCGTCGGTAAGTGCACTGGTGCGGCGAGGGCCGCGCCCTGGGCTTACCCCGACGGCGCCCTACAGCCCGAGCACTTCGCGAGGGGGAACAGCCACGACGTGATCGGAATGATCGCTCGGTTCGCAGTCGAACACGGTTTCAGCGCCGTCCATGCGCCGACACGCTTCCTAGAAGGTTCGACGGATCACGCCTTTAGTGTCGATCGTGAGTCCTGTCTCAGCCTCCGCCGAGCGCTCGATGTGGCCGGCGGAAGTCAGATTGCAATTGATTACCCGCTGACGATTAAGAACGCATCTCTCCGCGACCCGGCGCAGCGGCGCGCTTTCATCGCTGGCCTCTCTAATTTGCCCTTCGACAATCTGTGGCTCCGCACCTCCGGATTTGGAGCAGACGCGGGCGCGCCGATGTTACGCCGCTACGTCGCGGCCACGATAGATTTCCAGCGCCTGGGAAAACCAATCGTGGCCGACAGCCTCGGCGGGCTCGCTGCCCTAGCGACTGCGGCGTTCGGCGCGGCCGGTGGCGTGTGTCACGGGCTCGGCGAAAAGGAGCGGTTCAACGCCAGCGACTGGAACAAGCCCCCGGCTCCCGGCGGCGGCGGGAGAGAAAAGCGCGTGCTGGTTCTGGGACTGGACCGGCTTCTGAGTGTTAAGCAGGTGCATATGCTCATGGAGGCGGATAGTGCGCGGCGGCTGCTGAGTTGCCACGATCGAGGCTGCTGTCCAAACGGGTTGGTAGATACGCTCAAGGACCCGAAAGCCCACTATCTCCGCCAGCGGGCGAAGCAGTTTGAACGCCTCTCCCGCGTCCCCGAGACGCGGCGTGTGGCAGATTTTTTCAAGAACGATCTCGCCCCTGCGGCTCGAACGGCGGCGGAGGCGGCGAAACTTAGAGTGGCCGACGAGACCGTTGTGGAGATGCTCCAGAGAATCAGTGAACGGCTTGCGCGGATGGGTCCGATCTTGAATCAGCTCCACCACACGGTGAGCGACGGTCAGCGCTCGCCCGCGCCGCGTCGCCGCGGGGCTGGGGGCGGCGCGGCGGCTTCAAAGCAGTGGTGATTGGATGGCAACGGCGGTAGCGAGAATTCTCGACGATCTGCGTGGCCGTGGCGGGCTGCAAGGCAAGGACATCGCCAACATCGTGGACGTCTCCACCGCCACCGTCTCGCGCTGGTCTCGCGGTAATGGCACACCGAACCTGCGAACTCAGACGGTCATCGCCGAGCTCCGGTACGTCGTGGACTGTTTATCCGATTTCTACACACCCGATGAGACGCGGCTGTGGCTTCATGCGCGCCATCCGCTGTTGAACGGCGAACGGGCGATCGACCTCATCAACGCAGGGCGCACCGAGGAAGTGCTGGCGGTAATCGAGCGCCTGGAATCCGGCGCGTATGTCTGAGCCACCCGATGTCCGATCGGCGCGCCCGGGACCTCGGGCTCCTGGATGCTCTCGATGCCCTACCGCGCGTCGCGTTTCAGGGGACGGTATGGCGGATCGTACGCGAGGGGCGCGATCCGTTGCAGGGTTATCCGGCCGGCGCCCGGTGGGACCCCGGCGCTTTTGACGTCCTCTATACATCACTCGAGCGGGAAGGCTCGCTGGCGGAAATCCACTTCCATCTGAGCCGGCAGCCGGTTTTTCCCTCGAAGCTCGTCTCAGTGATCCATCGGATCTCCGTGCGCGCTCGGCGCACTCTCAAACTCGCCGACCTCTCCGAAGTTGAGGCGTTGGGCGTTGATAAAGAGCGCTACGGAGAACTCTCCTACGAGCGCACACAGGCAATTGGTGACGCGGCCTATTTCCTCGGATTCGACGGCATGATGGTCCCCAGCGCTCGCTGGCGCTGCCATAACCTGATCCTGTTCACTGATCAGTTGTCGCCGGAGGATCTGGCCAGCGAAAAGTCGATGGTTGTCGACTGGGACGTCTGGCGGCGGGAAGCCGATGCGCTGCGGCGGCGCTCGAAGACCTAACGTCGCGCATCAAGTCCGACTCGGTCGGCAAGCCGCGTCGGCGAGAAGCGGACCGCCAGAAGGTCGCTTAAGAGTCCACTACGGGGCCCCCCGAACCTCCCCCAAACCGCGCCGCCGACCGCGCTCGCGCCTTCACCGCCTCGACCGCCCGGTCGCGCGGCGGGGCGGCGGTCACTAGGCTGTCGAGCAGCTCGCGGGCCGCCGCCGTGACGTGGTCGACGGCGTGGTGGAAGGCGGCGGCGTTGGCCTTCGAGGGATGGGTGAAGCCGGAGAGCTTGCGCACGAACTGGAGGGCCGAGGCGCGGATCTCCTCGTCGGTCGCCGGCGGGGCGAAGTTGTTCAGCGTCTTGATGTTGCGGCACATGGGTCCTTGCGTGCTCCCTGAAAGAGGCGGTCGGCGCTAGATTAGCCTCGGCGGCGGCGATTGCCACCCTTCGGCGCGCGGCGGGAGAGGCCCAAAATGAACCGATACTGGACCCGCTCGGACCGCCCGCTCGGCCCCTGGCCGACGGACGATACATTCGAGCTGCGATCGGCCCCCATTCCCGCGCCCGCTCCCGGCCAGGCGCTCACGCGCACCATCTACATCTCGCTCGATCCCTATCAGTGGGGGTACAAGAAGCGGGGCGTCGAGGCGCCCGGCGCGCCCTGCCATGCGCGCACCGTCTCCCAGGTGGTCGAGAGCGCCATG
>Ga0182024_10020994_pt1 | contig 11894 bp, 8 predicted proteins | sample P32metaG_FD_120480 | JGI IMG/M metagenome (GOLD analysis project Ga0182024, IMG submission 120480) | Permafrost microbial communities from Stordalen Mire, Sweden - P3-2 metaG (Illumina Assembly) | ecosystem: Environmental > Terrestrial > Soil > Wetlands > Permafrost | place: Sweden: Stordalen... | reverse complement strand
TCGACGTGGGGCTCCGCAATGCCATCGACGCGGGAAAGATCCCCGGTCCGCGCATGCTGGTCTCGGTCCGCGCGCTCGGGTCCACCGGCGGACATTGCGACCCAGCGGCCGGATTCATTCCCAATTTGTTCGGACATGAAGCGGGCATTCCCGATGGCGTGATCAACAGTCCCGACGATGCTCGCAAAGCCGTTCGCTACAACATCAAGTACGGCGCCGACGTCATCAAAACCTGCGCTACCGGCGGGGTGTTATCGCTGACGGACGACGTGGATACGCCCCAATTGACGCAGGCCGAATTGGACGCGCTGGTGGATGAAGCTCACGCCCTGCGGCGCAAGACCGCCGCCCACGCGCACGGCGCCACGGGAGCGAAACGGGCGATCCGCGCGGGCATCGATTCCATTGAACACGGCACCTTTCTCGACGAGGAAGCCATGCGGATGATGAAGGAGCGCGGCACATTCTACGTTCCCACCATGATGGCGGCCGAGGGCTTGAAGCAGAGCCTGACCGACGGCTACATGCCGCCAGTCATCGAAAAGAAGGCGCGTCTGGCGATAGCTCAACTGCACGAAACCGTGACGAAGGCCGTGGCGATGGGGCTCAAGATTGGACTGGGAACGGACGCGGCCGTCTATCCGCACGGCAAGAATGCCGGCGAGTTCGAGCAGTTAGTGAGTTGCGGGATGAAGCCGGTGAACGCGCTGAAGGCGGGCACATCGGTGGATGCGGCCTTGCTGGGCGTGGCGGACCGCACGGGGACGCTGGAGGCTGGAAAACTGGCGGACGTGGTCGCGGTTCCCGGCAATCCGGAGGCGGATATCCGGCAGACGCAGAAGGTGATGTTCGTGATGAAGGAAGGCGTGATTTACCGCAACGACAGGTAACGCATGCTTTAGCTTGTGCTTTAGCTTGTGCTTTAGCTTGTGCTTTAGCTTGCTCCGCGCCGGGCGACGCGATAACATTTGGTTCAAGTTCATGGCAGCCACGCGGGACAATCGGGATCTGTGGATCTGCGTTTTTCTATTAGCTGCCATTTTTGCCGTTTATGGCCAAGTTAGGAATTTCAAATTCATTAACTACGACGACCCCGACTATGTCGCTAACCCGCACGTCCGCCACGGTCTGACTTCCGATAACCTGATTTGGGCATTTACCTCGACCGACAACGCGAACTGGTTTCCGCTTACGCGGATTTCGCACTTACTCGACTTCCAGTTATTCGACGCTAACAGCGGTCCGCAGCACCTGACCAACGTTCTTCTGCATGCCATTAGCGCGCTGCTGCTCTTCTGTCTGTTCAGGCGAATGACCGGCTCGCGCTGGCCCAGTGCGTTTGTCGCATTCGTTTTCGCGCTGCACCCGTTGCATATCGAATCTGTCGCCTGGATCGCCGAACGCAAAGACGTACTAAGCACTCTGTTCCTGTTTCTGACTCTTTGGGCGTACCTGAACTATGTGCGCCGGCCGGGAATCGGCCGGTACCTTGTGGTCGCGTTACTGTTCTGCGCGGGCATTATGTCGAAGCCGATGGTGGTGACGTTCCCGTTCCTCGCGCTGCTCCTCGATGTGTGGCCGCTTCGCCGGTTCTCCCGAAAGGTTATTTGGGAGAAGCTGCCGCTGTTCGGAATCGCCGTCGCCGCTTCCGTAGTGACCTATCTCGTGCAGCGTCAAGGGGGCGCGGTGGCATCGTTGAATGAGATCTCATTCGCCCTTCGCGCCGAAAACGCTTTGGTCTCGTATGTCATTTATATCCGGCAATTTCTGTGGCCGGCTAATCTGGCTGTGTTCTATCCTTACCGCGCCGGGACATCGCCATGGCCGATTATCGGCGCCGTGGCGTTGTTGGCAAGCGTCACGGTGTTATCGGTCCGCAATTTCAGCCGGCGTCCTTATCTGGCGGCCGGATGGTTTTGGTACCTGGGCGCTCTGGTTCCGGTCATCGGGCTGATTCAAGCCGGAATTCAGTCGCGGGCCGACCGCTATACTTACGTGCCATTGATTGGAACTTCGATCATGCTGGCTTGGGGATTCGCCGAGTTAGCCGCGCGCCGGCCCGCGGGCAAGCGCGCGATCGCCGCGCTGGGCGTTTTGGCTTGCTCGGCCTGGTGTTACTGGACCTGGCTGAATCTTGGCAACTGGCGTGACAGCGCCAGTCTGTTCCGCCATGCAATCGAAGTAACATCGAACAATTACCTGGCCTACAATAACCTGGGGGCCGCGTTGCGCCAGCGCGGAAAAACCGCGGAGGCGATGAGTGATTTCCAACAGGCGATCTTGATCAGGCCTCATTATGCGGAAGCCCAGAATAATTTAGGCGAAGCTCTGCTTACCCAGGGTAAGATCGACGAAGCAGCGCCTCACCTCCTCGAGGCCCTTCGCGGGGAACCAGACTCGCCCGAGGCGCACGTCAATTGGGGGACTATATTGAACAAGCGGGGACTCCACGATGAAGCGGCCGCCGAATATCGTATTGCGCTGCAACTCCAGCCTGACAATGCGGAGGCCCATTGCGGTCTGGGCGTGGCGCTACTGGATCTGAACCAGTATCAGCAAGCCCAGCCGGAGTTAGCCGGGGCCATTGCGATAAACCCCGATTATGCCGACGCCCACTATAACCTCGGCGTCTTGTACGGTCTCCTCGGACGTACGGATGAGGCTATTGGAGAGTTTGCCGCGACCATCCGGCTGCAGCCCGATAATCCCGAAGCTCACTTTAACCTGGGAACCGCTTTCGCGTCGGAAGATCGATTGAGCCAGGCGATCCCGGAATTCCAAACGGCTGTTCGATTGAGCCCCGGTTACATCAACGCTCGCTTCAACCTTGGCAGCGCGCTAGCGAGCCTTGGACGTTTCGACGAGGCGATCGGGCAGTTCAAGGAAGTGCTTCGTCTTAAGCCCGATTTCGCCGAAGCGCGCAGCAACCTGGAACGCTGCATCGCGCTCAAGTAGGACAGACCTCCCGGTCTGTCCCTTTTCGTTATGCTATGACCCTTGACAGACGGCAAGGACAGGCCAGTAGGCCTGTCCTACCAGGTGTAACGCCCGGCGAGTTGCATCTGCCGCGGCTGGGCAAGCGTCCCCCCGAACTTCCCAAACGTAGTGGAAGTGGTGTCGGTAAGCGAGGGGCCGCTGAATTTCGCCGTGTTGGTCGTGTTGTAGGTCTCCCACCGGAGCTGGATCTTATGGTGGTCCGACCACGGCATGGTGAACACCTTGTAGAGACCGCTATCGATGTTGAAGAAGCCGGGTCCGCGAATGTTGCCGCGAAGGCCGGATTGGCCGGCGAGAGTTTCTATGAAATCGCCATATTGGCCGGCAGGCTCGCCCGCCTTGGTCACCACGGTGAGAGGGGCCGAGAATAGATTCGGACCTCCGCCCTTAATCCCAACGGCGTTCATGGTAAAGCTAAGCGGAACCGGCCCCGCCGGGGTGGCGTTGGCGCCCACGTTCCAGTCAGTTGGCCAGCGCGAGCCGTTGCTCACAGTATAGGGAAGGCCGGACGTGACGCGGAAAGTGCCGGAGAGCTGCCAGCCGCCGACAAATGCGTCGAGTATCCTGTTCATGCCGCTGCCGAATTTCCTGCCGCGGCCGAACGGCAGCGCATAGTTGCCATAGCTGTTGAACTGGTGCGTGGTGTCATAGCTAGAAATAGATCTCATCTGGCTGGGGTTCCACGTGTTTTGGATGAAGCCGGAGAAGGAACCGGTGTTTTCCTGGGCCGATCCAAGATCGATCGACTTCGACCAGGTGTAATTGGCGTCGAATTGCAAACCGTTGGTGAAGCGCTTGCGCATGGTCACTTGCAATCCGTGGTAATCGCCTTTGCCGATGGAACTCCACGCGGAAAGCGCCGAGAACTGGGGATTAAAGACCATCCAGGGGCCATAAATCCCACACGCGATGTGGTTCACAGCGCCCTTAGAGGTGAGGGTAGTGGGTCCGCCGTTGATGCAATTGGCGGCATTGTCGGCGTTGTTCAGGGTGTTGGTCGCATCGCCGGTGGCGCTGTTGCTGATGTAATCGTTGGCCCAGATCTGGGTCGGCGTCATGCCAGGGAGCGCGGCCGTCTTCCACATGTTATTGAAGAACGGGATCTGCGGAATGTTGGTGGCATTGTAGCCTTCGAGGTCGATGTCCGTCTGCAATGTCGACATCGCCTGGAAGTAGGTTTGGCCGGACGCAGGGTCTGCCAGGTTGGTTGGCATCGCCAGATCGCGATTGATCAGCGAATGGCGCGAGAGCCGCCCGACGTAGGAAGCTTGGAGCAAGAAGCCACCGCCGAGGTCGCGCTCGATGGTGAAATCGAGGTTGATGGTGTAGGGCGCAGCCAACTGCTGGTCAATGCTGTTGGTGATGGCGAACGCTCCCGATTGGCCGGCGCCGTAAGGATAAATCAACGGCAATCCGCCTACAGGGGCCGGCGGCACGATCTGGGACGGAACCGCGAAAAACGTAGTGTAGCGTGGCACTTGGGCGGAGGTCAAAAGGTTGGCGGGATTAGAGAAACTTTGCGACAGGCCCGGCGTGGTGGAGCTGAAGCTCTGGGCCAGCGGCTGGCCGATCAAATCGTAGTACATTCCTACGCCGGCCCGGATGGAGGTTTTGCCTGGACCGCCAAACAACTTCCTGGAAATCGCGCTCTCGCCGTTCGGCGAATACGCCAAGGCCAGCCGAGGCGCCCAATTCTTGTGGAAGGGATACATGGCCGATCCCTGGCTGGCAGGGATGAAGTCGATCAGACCGGCGCCCTGCTGAGACAAACCCTGCGCGGCAAAGTCAGCGCGCTCGCCCAGCCACGCCGCCAGCGGAACATTGGTGGAGGCTTGCTGTCCGTTGACTTCGTGTACCGGAGGTTCGAGGGTCAGGCGGACGCCCGCCGTGACGGTAAATTCCCGCGTGACCTTCCAGGTATCTTGCGCATACATCTCGCCCTCTTTGTTGGCGAAGTCGCGGCTCACCGGAGCACCGGAGGGCAGCACCGTGCCGCTCACCGTATAGTTATAATCCGCGTTGCCTTGCGCTTCCAATCCGAGCACAGCCGCCATGGCGTATTCGTAGTTCTGTTTGAAGGAACTCGAAACGCCCAAGGAAGCGGGCAGAAGATCGTTTCCCGAGCCAGTGAGCCACGAAGGATTGGAACTGGCCGAACTGTATGAGTTGGAGAAGCTTTGCGATTGGTTCGTAACGTAGCGGAAGTTGCCGCCGAATCGGAAGTTATGCGCGGCGTGATTCCAGGACATATCTTCGCCAATCAGATGCACTGGAATAATGCGCGCCGTCCCGGTAGTGGTGGCATAGGGTGTGCTGATGTTGCGGAACCACTCGTAGTTGCTGGTCAGGACGCCCGTACTCTGATTTCCGGCGCGGGTGAAACCGTAGTGAAGCGTGTTTACCAGATTGGTCGAGATCACATCCGTCCAGCCCGCCGCCAGACCCTTGCTATTCGCCAGGCTCTCGGAACTGCATGGAAGGCCGGGAAATTGAGGAGTGCCGCTGGACGAATCGTTCTGGAGATTGCCCCGAATGAACAGCGAGTTCTTATCGTTCGGGCGGTAATCGAGCTTCGAAATATAGGTGTTCTGGACGCTGTGCGCTGGAGCGTTGAAGCTAAAACCTTCGGTATTGATGGCATCGCCCACCAGCGTATTGTTGGGCGCCGGCATTTCTTGCATTTGCTTGAGCGCGTTTTGATTGACGCCGATTCCGCCGGGATCGATGGTTTGAGCCTGCGCGGCAGGGATATTGATCACCTGATTGCTGGCGTTGGTGTAACCGACAATCCCCTGCCTCAGGTTTAAGCTAGGAACGGTTCGATTGGCGCTGCCGGCGCTGGCGTTGCGGTATCCCTCATAGTTGACGAAGTAGAACAGCTTGTTCTTCTTGATGGCTCCGCCGCCCGATCCGCCGAATATGTTGATCAGCAGCGGGGCAATGGGTATGTTCGATTGATTGTTGAAAAATGTGTTGGAGGCCATTTCGGTTCCACGGCGGTATTCATAAGCCGAGCCGTGAAACGTATTGGTCCCAGACTTGGTAAGCAACTGTATGTCCGCGCCGGAACCGCGCCCGGTCGCCGCATCGCCGTTGGTGGTGGTGACGCGGAACTCCTCCACCGAATCGAGGGTGACGCGCAGAACGCTGGTGAAAGCGGTGCGGGCGTTCTGATCCATCACGTCGGCGCCGTCGAGCGATACATAGCCTTGGTCGGGCTTGCCGCCGTTGACCGCGCCGTCGTTGGAGCCGACCGTGCCGCCCGAGCTGTAACTGGTGACGCCAGGCTGAAACGCCAGCAACCCAACCACGTTGCGGGCGTACATCGGCATCTGGGTGATCGCGTTGGTGCCGATCGCGTTGCCCACCGAAGCATCCGTGGTGTTGACCTGAATCGCCGCGGCCATAACCTCTACCTTGGTTTCGGTGCTGCCCACTTTTGAGAACTTGATTTCCAAAGTCGCGGGCTGATTCACCAGCAACTCGACCTTTTCCACTTCCACATCGGAAAAGCCAGGCGCCTTCGCCGTAATCCTATAGAACCCCGGCGCCATCTGCGTAACCGTATAGCGGCCCTGCGCGTCGGCTATCGCGGTGCGCTCCGCGCCAGTATCCAGGTTGACCATAGTAATGGTTGCGCTCGGAATGACGGACCCCGTCGGGTCCGTGACGTTGCCCGTGATGGACGACGTTTGTGCAAGTAGGCCCGTGGCAACGCATGCCATGAGCAGGAACAAATACAGTTTTCTCTTCACGGAAGTACCCCCTTTTCGAATAACTAACCCCTTTTTCGAAAGCAGCGCGACAGCGTGGTGGCCTAATCGATTTCTATCTGGTATACATGAAACCGATACGCTCTGTCAATATCTGCGTAACGCTAAACACGTAAACATTTGCCTGCCCGTCCGCTCGCATCCCGGCGATCCCGCTCCACCGGCGTACGGCCCTCCGCCCCCGTACAAACGAATAGTAGATTTGCCTGAGGCGGCCGGCCCACTGAATTTGGTAAAATATGGAGCGGAATCCCGGTTCCCCGACCCGACTCAAGCTTTCATTCCGGGCTTATTCCAATATGTCTATCAGTTTCCCTTGGGCGTTCCTTGCGGCGCCAGGCGGCGCCGACCGTCTGGTCCGGAGCCTGTTCGACAATACGTTCGCCGGTGTCCACCAACTGGCCTGGTTCGATTGGGCCATGCTGATTCCGTACTTCACGATTCTGCTGATTCTCTCGGTCTACGGGCTTCACCGGTACGATACTATCCGCACCTACTTCAAGCTGCGGAAGAACGCCACTAAAGAGCCGGTGAAGCGTTTCGAGCAGCTTCCACCAGTCACCATACAGCTACCGCTGTATAACGAGCGATACGTGGTGGAGCGGCTGATCGAAGAGACCGTGAAGATGGAATACCCCAAGGGACTGCTGCAGATCCAGGTGCTGGACGATTCCACGGACGATACGGCGCCTTTCGCCGAGGCGCTGGTGGAGCGCTACAAGAACATGGGGTATCCCATCGAATACCACCACCGCAACAACCGGCACGGGTATAAGGCAGGCGCGCTGCAGGCGGGGCTGGAAACGGCCACCGGCGGGTTCGTCGCGGTCTTCGATGCGGATTTCTGCCCGCCGCCGGAGTTTCTGCTGCGGACCATCCACCATTTCGCCGATCCCAAAGTCGGCGTGGTGCAGACGCGCTGGAGCTACCTGAACCGCGATTACAATTTCCTCACCGAAGTGGAGGCCATGCTGCTCGACGGGCACTTTATTCTGGAGCACGGGGCGCGGTCGCGGGCGGGATATTTCTTCAACTTCAACGGTACCGCGGGCATTCTGCGCAAGAGCATGATCGACGACGCGGGCGGCTGGCAGCACGATACGCTGACGGAAGATTCCGATCTGAGCTACCGCGCGCAGTTGAAGGGCTGGCGATTCGTGTATATGCCGGGGCTCGATTGCCTGTCGGAATTGCCGGTGCAGATGCACGGGTTCCAGGTGCAGCAATCGCGCTGGGCCAAGGGGTTGACGCAGGTGGCCAAGAAGCTGCTGCCGGCCATTTTGAAGTCGGACATGACCAGGCGGCAAAAGGCCGAGGCGGTCTTGCACCTTACGCCGAACATTTCCTATCCGCTGATGATCGTGATTTCGGCGCTGCTTCTGCCGGTGATGATCGTGCGCTTTTACATGGGCGTGTGGGAGATGATGTTGGTCGATCTGCCGCTGATTGCGGCGTCGTTCTGGTCGATTTCGCTGTTCTATGTGGTGGCGCAGCGGGAGCTTTATCCCAAGAACTGGAAGCGGTCTGTACTGCTGCTGCCCATGCTGATGGCAGTGGGCGTGGGGTTGACCATCATCAATACGCGCGCCGTGCTGGAAGCCCTTTTCGGAGTGCAGACCAGCTTTGCGCGGACGCCGAAATACAATATCGGCGGCATGCAGATGAATCTGGAGAACAAGAAATACCGCCGCCGCAGCGGATGGCTGCCTTATGCCGAGCTGGCCGTGGGAACATACTTCGCGGCGATGGTGGTCTTCGCCATTGAGACGCTCAACTTCGCCGCCATTCCGTTCCTGCTGTTATTCGTGTTCGGATACTGGTGGGCGGGCGGCGCAACGCTATATGAAGAGCACCAGAGCCGGCTGCATTGGCTGAAGCAGCGGCGCCTGGCGCTGAGCGCGGCCCGGCAATTGTAGCCGCCGGGGCATGCCCGGCTACCAGACGATTTTGACGATGAACGCAATAAGCGTATGATTGTACGCAGGATGCGTACAATCAAACCTTTAGACGCGCTTTTAACGGTCACCCGGCAAAAGTTGTTGTCTCGCACTCACCTCGAACCCGATCGCTGGTGGTACCTGCATGAGCTTGCTCGCGCGCTCGACGTGAGACCTTCGAGCATTCAGCGGGAGGTAGCGACGCTTGTCGCTGCCGGCATCCTGCTTCGGCGCCAAGACGGAAACCGGGTCTACCTGAAAGCTGACCTAAACTGTCCAATCTTCCCTGAGATTCGTGCGTTGCTCATCAAGACGGTCGGGTTCGTCGATGTTTTAAAGGACGCTCTTGAGCCAGTGCGCTCTGGAATTCACGTGGCTTTTGTTTACGGTTCAATGGCTTCTTCCGAAGAGCGTTCCGCCAGCGATGTGGACCTAATGATAATCGGTTCATCCCGCTTGGCCAAGATCGCCGCCGCGCTGCGCGACGTCGAGTCGCGACTCGGCCGAAGCGTGAACCCCACGGTCTACACTGCGGTCGAGTTTGCAAGAAAGCTGAAGACCGGCTCCAATTTTTTGAATAATGTTAGAGTTGGGAAAAAGTTGTTCATAATCGGGAATGAGGATGAGTTGGCAAGCAGTCTTGGCGAACGGCCGCATCAAACGCCACACGACGAGCCTTGAAGAGATCTCCGATTTGAGGGATGTCGTTGAACGCGATCTCAAGGACGCGCGCGTAGACATGATTTCGGCCGACCGGCGATTCGCCACGGCCTACAACGCCGTCCTGCAATTAACGAAAATGGCGCTTGCCTGCTCCGGCTATCGCGTGAGCGGTATCGGCTACCTATGAGGCGCTTGAGTTAGCCATGGGGCGCGAAATCGGCGATCTCGCCGCCTATTTCGACAGCCGGCGCAAACGAAACCACGTGGATTACGATTTCGCTCTGGTGGCCAGTGACACGGAAGTCGAAGAGCTTCTGTCCAACGCCGAGGAGTTCCGCGCGACCGTCGAAATCTGGATTCGCACCCAGCACCCCGCATATGCCGTTCAGCCGTGAACCGTCGAACTTCCCTTTACGTCACTACCTTTCCATCCCTCATCTGAACCGTCCGGTGCCCGTATGCCGCGGCTTCCGGATTGTGCGTGATCATCAGAATGGTTTGCCCCAGCCGCTGGTTGAGATCGCGCATAATCTCGAGCACGGCGCGGGAGTTTTCCGTGTCCAGGTTGCCGGTGGGCTCGTCGGCGAGCAGTATCGCCGGACGATTCACAATGGCGCGCGCGATGGCGATGCGCTGCTGCTCGCCGCCCGAAAGCGCATTGGGTTTATGGTCGAGGCGCTGTGCGATGCCGAGCAGGTTCAAAGCCTCCTCGAATTGCGCATCGGGCTTGGAATCGGTTCCGCCAAGATAGCGGGCCACCGCGATGTTGTCGCGCGCGGTGAGGTTCGGCAGCAGGTTGAACTTCTGGAACACGAAGCCTACGGTGCGGCGGCGCATGCGCGTGCGTTCCGCGTCGGTCATGCCGGCCAAGTCCCGATCGGCCACGCGCACGTGTCCCGAGGTGGGCGGCGTAAGCCCGCCGATGATGTGGAAGAGCGTGGATTTTCCCGATCCGGAGGGGCCGATGATGGCGAGAAATTCGCCGGCCTTGACGTCGAGATCGACTCCGCGCAGCGCGGCGACATCCACCTGTCCGACGCGGTAGATCTTGCGCAAATCGGTAATCTGAATGATGGCGCCGTTACTCACGCCGTTATTCATACGCCAGCGCCTCGATGGGATCGTGGCGGGCGGCGCTGAGTCCGGGGTACATCGCGCCCAACGCCGCGGCTACCAGCGTGATGGCGGTGGCGGTTGGCCACCATTGGTACGAGATCGCCATCTGGATAGAAGCCGGCACCAGCATGTTGATGAGCCATTTCGCGCCGTACGACATCAGGATTCCAAGCACCGACCCGCCGATGCCCAGACCGAGGGCCTCCGCCAGAATGATGCCCAAAATAAAGCCCTTCGCGGCGCCCAGCGACTTGAGTATGCCGATCTCGCGGGTTCGCTGAAGCACCGCCATGTATTGCGCCAGGCAAACCACCGCGAAGGCAATCACGACGCCGATGCCGATCACCACGTTGGTGAAGATCCGCAGAGAGCTCAGTTGCGGGCTGCTCACTGTAAGCTGGGACGTCCATTCCTCCACGGTTGAGATGGAAAGGCTCGGCAGCAGCTTCCGCAATTCCTCGGCCACCAGATCGGCGTGCGCCGGCATATCGGCCTTGACATAGATGACGCTGACCTTGCCCGGAAGGTCGTCCAATTCCTGCAGCGTCTTGGCCTGGACGGCGATCCGAATCAGCTTCCCGGTCTCTACGATTCCGCAAATGCGCCAGCCGTGATTGAGCGACTGGTAACTGTCTCCCACTTTGAGGTGTTTCTGAGCGGCGTACAGATTGTCCACCAGCATGTCGTCGGGACCCTCGAAACCGCCGCCGGCCATATAGCGGAAACCGCCATTCATCCGCGTGAACTGGTCGAGATCGATGCCCATCACGGCAAGCGGCGGGTCGATGCTGTGGACCAGCACTCCAGTGGCGACGCTCACATGCGGTTGGCTCTGGATTTTTGGGGAATAGCGCTCGTCCAGGGTTCCGCTGAAAGTCGCAATGGCGGCGGCGGTGGAACCACGAACCAGCACGTCGGCGCCGCTGCCCCGGGTGCGCTGCCGCGAATCCTCGAGCATGCCATCGGTCATCCCAGCCAGGGTCAAAATAAGCGTCACCGGCACGGCGATCAGCAGGATGCTCAAGAGGCTGCGCATCGGCCGGTGCTTGAGGTTTTCAATGACCAGCTTAAACGTCACTTGCCCGGTCCTGGAGCGCCGGCCGGCGGCTGGCCGACTGTCTGCAACGTGGTTCCTTCAGGCTGTTCGAGCACAAATTTATCATCCGATACTCCCTTGTTAATGTCCATTTTGACCACGTCGAGAACCAGGCCGATCTCATCGTGCGGGCGGTTGAAATCGATGTGCTTGGGGAACGGGACGTTATCCCAGGGCTTCCATTCGCTGTACCGGACGTCGGTGAGGATGTTGCCGGCGTCGTCGAAAATCAACTGGCGCGCCAGCAGCAGGTCGAGCCGGTTGAACCAGATGGTGCGCCTGAGCTGCAACTGTCCGTTAGCGCCCTCGTGG